>OFMK01000142.1_pt1 | contig 81172 bp, 69 predicted proteins | sample 1541781 | NCBI WGS metagenome assembly OFMK01 (sample SAMN04209250, study PRJEB22552) | human gut metagenome | biome: gut; material: feces | host: Homo sapiens | place: USA: Oklahoma
ACACCCCCGGAATTCTTTCCTTAATCTTTTGCGCCAATGCAAGATACTGTTCTTTTGTATAATGACGGTTCATTAACTTTAACAGCCGGCTGCTTCCTGACTGCATCGGAAGGTGCATATGACTGCATATTTTTTCAGAACCTGCCATCGCTTCAATCAGCTCATCCGAAAGATCCTTCGGATGAGGCGTCATAAAACGAATTCTCTCAAGTCCTTCTACCTTCTCTACCTCTTTGAGCAGCTCGGCAAAGGTCATGGGATTTTCTAACGTTTTTCCATAGGAATTGACATTTTGTCCCAAAAGCATGACCTCTTTGACGCCCTCGGACACCACCTTCTGGACTTCTTTGACAATGTCCTCCGGTTTTCTGCTTCTTTCTCTGCCCCTCACATACGGAACAATGCAATAGCTGCAAAAATTATTGCAGCCATACATAATATTCACACCGCATTTAAAAGAAAACTTTCGGTCGCTGGGAAGATCCTCCACAATCTGATCTGTATCTTTCCAGATATCCACAATCATACTGTCCGAATCCACCTTTGCCTTCATAAGCTCTGCCAATTTAAAAATATTATGGGTTCCGAAAACCAAATCCACAAACCGATAGCTTGATCGAATCTTTTCAATCACATGCGATTCCTGCATCATACATCCGCAGAGCCCAATCATCATATGAGGATTTTTTTCCTTCATTTTCTTTACTTGCCCCAGATGTCCGTACAACTTTGTATTGGCATTCTCACGGACGGTGCAGGTGTTAAAAAGCAGAAAATCCGCTTCTTCCGTTTCCACTTCCTGATAACCGATGGTCTCTAAAATTCCGAGAAGTTTCTCCGAATCTTTTTCATTCATCTGACATCCAAACGTCGTACAATGACATGTCAGCGGCCGCCCAAGCTCTTTGGATTTTCTCTCCACCCATGTCTTCATCTGCTGCATATAATCATATTGTTTTTCTGACTCATTTCTAAATTCCTGCATTCTATATTCTCCCAAATAAATATCTTTTTCTTTTCTTTGCATTTGGATTTTATTATACATGATTGACGAAAATTCGTCTAGTACAGAAGAACCTAAGAAAATGGGTTTCATTTTCTTAGGTTCTTCCCTGCAGATTTACAGTTTTTCTTTTACAAATTTTAATGCTGATGCAATGACTTTATCCATATCATAATATTTATACTCACCCAGACGTCCGCCAAACAGTACTTTTTCTTCTTTTTGCGAAAGCTTTTTATATTTTTCAAATAATACGCTGTTCTTTTCATCATTGACCGGATAATACGGCTCCATTCCATCTTCCCATTCCGCAGAATACTCTTTTGTAACCACTGTCTTTTCCTGTGTTCCAAATTCAAAATGCTTATGCTCGATCTTTCTTGTAAACGGTGTTTCAGGATCTGTATAGTTCATCACCGCCACTCCCTGATGATTCTTTTCTTCCAGCAGTTTATGTTCAAACCGCAAACTCCGGTATTCCAGTTTCCCATAACAATAATCATAATAAGAATCAATGGTTCCCGTATATACAATCCGATCTGACATCGCCGTATAGGTTTCGCGATCCTGCAAAAAATCTGTTCCGACCAAAATATCGCATCCTTCATACAGTTTTTCAATCAGCACATTATAGCCGCCCTTTGGAATTCCCTGATAGGGATCATTAAAATAATTGTTATCATACGTATACCGAACAGGAAGTCTTTTAATAATTGACGGCGGAAGATCTTTGCACTCTCGTCCCCATTGTTTCATTGTATATCCTTGAATTAATTTTTTATAAACATCAATTCCTACCAGACGAATTGCCTGCTCTTCCAAATTTTTCGGTTCCTCCGATACAGCCTGCCTTTGTTCTTCAATAATTTTTTTTGCCTCCTCCGGCTTTGAGATCCCCCACATCTTACTGAATGTGTTCATATTAAAAGGGAGATTATAAGTCTCTCCATAATAATTTGCAATCGGAGAATTGATATAATGGTTAAATTCTGCCAGTTCATTGACATAATTCCAGACTTCTTCATCACTTGTATGAAAAATATGTGCCCCATATTCATGGACCATAATCCCTTCTACCTCTCGGCAATAAAGATTTCCGCCTAAGACCGTCCGCTTTTCCACTACAAGACAACTCTTGTTTTGCTTTTTCATCTCATTTGCAACAATTCCATTGAATAATCCGCCTCCGACCAGCACCACATCATATTTTTTCATAGCTTCCTCCAAACGATCGTTTCTTTTAACTTTGATTGATTAAGATTATACTGGATTCCAGAAAAAATGACAATCTTTTTCTTGTCATGCTGTCTTGCGTAAAGTAAAATATAAGTAAAGTTTATGTAAAATTATTGTAAAGGAGTCATGCTTTATGGACTACACTATCATACTCTCCCTGATCGGAGGCCTTGGTTTATTTCTATATGGAATGAAACTTATGAGCGATGGACTGGAAAAAGCAGCAGGCGCCAGACTTCGCCGAATCCTGGAAGTCTTTACCGCCAATCGTCTTGCCGGCGTCATTGTGGGAATTATTTTTACAGGAATCATCCAGTCTTCCAGCGCAACTACGGTTATGGTCGTAAGTTTCGTAAACGCCGGACTTATGAATCTGTCACAGGCCGCCGGCGTCATCCTGGGAGCAAATATTGGAACGACGGTTACCTCCCAGCTTGTATCCTTCCATCTTTCAGACATCGCTCCTGTTTTTTTAATGGCGGGAGTCATTATGGTACTGTTTTTGGACAATCCTGCCATTAAAAAAGTGGGAGAGGTGATCCTCGGATTCGGCGTTCTCTTTATGGGACTCACTTCTATGTCCGATGCTATGTCTGTTTTAAGAGAATCTCCGATGATTACACAATTGCTGCAGAGTCTTGACAACCATTTGCTGGGAATTTTATTTGGTTTTATCATTACCGCAATCCTTCAAAGTTCCTCCGTGACTGTCAGTATTGTTCTGCTTATGGCATCCCAACATTTATTGTCGCTGCCGATCTGCTTCTTTATCATTCTCGGCTGTAATATGGGTTCCTGCGTATCAGCCCTTCTTGCCAGCTTAAGCGGAAATAAAAATGCAAAAAGAGCTGCAATGATTCATTTTCTTTTTAACATCTTCGGCAGTGCCATTATCTTTACCGGCCTGTCTTTGGCGCTTCCTTCGATTACAGATTTCTTCCTGCAGATTTCCGGCGGAAATCTCGGACGAAGTGTTGCAAATGCGCATACGACCTTTAAAATTATTGAAGTTTTGTTTATGTTTCCTTGTGCACCTTTGGTTGTCAGACTGACAGAAAAAATAATCTCAGGTACAGAAATCAAACCTCAGCGCAACGAGCTTCAATTTATCAGTGACTCGTCCATGAACTCCCCTGCCACCGTCATCCCTCTGGCAAAAAATGAACTGGGACGACTGGCAGCCATGGCAAAAGAAAATCTTATTCTTTCCATTCAGGGGTTTTTAGAAAAAAATGATCAGGATCTGAAAAAAATCTATGCACAGGAAGAAGATATCAATTTCATCAGCCATGCCGTCACCAATTATCTGGTCAAATCCAATCAGATGACGCTTCCGGTATCTGACCAAAAAATCCTCGGCTCTATGTTCAATATCGTTCATGATATTGAACGAATCGGTGACCTTGCTGAGAATTTTGCCGATTTTACAAAAACAGAAATCAAGTACAAAACCGGATTAACCGAAGATGCAAAAGAAGAAATTCGTACCATGTCACGCTCTGTTTTTCAGATTCTGGATCAATCCATTGACTGTTTCATGGAACAAAACGGTGAAATCCCTTCAGAAGAAAGCCTCATGAATATTTCGTCTCTGGAACATGCCATTGACAAAATGGAACGCAAATATCAAAAGCATCATGTAAAACGCCTTGCCAAAGGAACCTGTGAACCTCGGGCAGGTCTGCTGTTTTCCGATATGCTCTCCTCCCTGGAGCGAATCGCCGATCACTGTGTAAACATTGCCTACTCCCTGATCGAAGAGGAAGAAGATGATTTTCTCTCCGAACGATAAAGGTTTTATGTCCGATGTACATCGAAACATAAAATCGTTTCTATCACATGAAAGGAGACAGAAATTGATCCGCCGGATCTTTTCTGTCTCCTCTCTTTATAATCCTGGAATGTGCCTTTGGACACTTGCGGTGATTATTTTTTTAAAGAAATTGCACCGGAAGTTTCCTCTGCCTTCCTGTTTAATTCCAACACCTTATAATCCATCGGCTCTAAAGCTGCATTGACAATTGGCGTTTCCAGCTGATGCATCAAAGCCTGATGAATCGCTTCCCCAATTCCTTCTTTTTTCTCTCGGAGATCCAAACGCACCGTCTCTTTTTGATTTCCTGAATTTACAAGAAGAAGCAATGCTTTGTTTTCACATGTCTCGCCAAAAACATTTTTTCTGTCTGAAATGAACCGAAGAATCCCCAAAACCTTTTCATTCACTGCAAAAAATAATGCATGCCCGGTTTTCAGCACGGTTTCTTTGGATCTTAACGTTGTTATCTTTTTCATTTCATGGTAAACGGTTTCGTCATTTTTAAAAAAGGCTCCTCGATTCAGGGGGTCCATAAATCCGTGCATGCCATACTCATCTCCATAGTAAATGCACGGCATCCCCGGAACAAAAAACTGAACCGCCATGGCAAGCCGCGTAAGAGCCGCTCCTTTTTTATCCATCTCTGACGTTATCACATACTCAATTTGTTTTTCTCTGGACGGCAGAGTTTCGTTCATCCCCGCCGCAAGGGTCGTTCTGATCCGTGGAATATCGTGAGATGACAACAAATTCATTGCCGCATAATAAAACGGTTTTGGATAATTGCACTGCTGCCCCAATAAAAATTCCTGCATATCATAAGCATTTTTATATCCCAGAAGATAATCGGCAAGATATACTTTCAACGGATAGTTCATTGTACTGTCCAATCCTTTTCCCAACGCATACTTCCGCTTTACTCCATAGCTTTCCTTCGTTGTGACATCCTCCCATACTTCCCCGATCAAAGCATAATCCCTGCACTGTTCCTTCAATATCTTGCGCAGCATAAAAATAAACTCATCCGGCAGCTCATCTGCAACATCCAGACGAAAGCCGTACGCTCCCAGAGAAAGCCAGTGCTTAATGACTGAATCTTCTCCTGTAATCACATAGTTCAAAAATTTCTCATTGAGCTCATTGACTTCCGGCAAAGACTGAAATCCCCACCAGCTCTCATAATTTCCTTGTTCATCAAAAGAATACCAGTCATAAAACTCAGACTCCGGTCCCTGGAATGCTCCAAGAGTTTTATAGTTTCCTTTTTTATTAAAATATACACTGTCATCTCCGGTGTGAGAATAGACCCCGTCTAAAAGAATGCGAATCTGTTTTTCCTGTGCAAACCGGCACAGTCTCTGAAAATCTTCATTACTTCCCAAAAATGGATCTACCCTTTTATAATCCGACGTATTATATCGGTGATTGGACGCTGCTTCACCGATGGGATTTAAATAAATACAGGTCACTCCAAGCTGTCTCAATTCATCCAGCTTCGATATGATTCCTTCCAAATCTCCTCCAAAATAATCACAGGGATCATAGAATTGTTTTCCCGGCAGCGGTCCAAACAGCGGCTGCTCCTCCCAGCTCTCATGAAGATAGACCTCTCTGCCCATTCCCTCATGATAGCGTCTCCCTTTTTCCATATTTTTTTGATTGCCTCTGCAAAAACGATCCGGAAAAATCTGATACATAATCCCCTCTGCCATCCATCTGGGCGTATCAAAATCACTCTCGTAAACTGTAATTTGGAAATTAAACGGCATATCACTGACGATCATGCCTTCCCCTTGCGTCAGACCCGGTTTGGCGCCATAGAAATACGCAGTTCCATTTTCCCATATTCTGAAATAATACCAGACAACACAGGCAGATAACGGCATCGAAATCGTTTTTTCAAAACAGTCTCCGTTTCCTGCCATTTCATATTCCCAATGAAGATGTTCGGAAAACAAAACCACCTCGATCTTTTGAGCTTCCTTCGGAATCCCAAACAACCGAAGCGTCACATCCTCTCCCTTTTTTACAGCTCCCAAAGGAGTTCTAAATTTTTCTATTGAAGCATTATGAATCATAATCTCAATCCTATCTTTCTTTGATTTATTTGGGTACTATCGAACCTTTGTTAAATTCCAAATCTTTTCATTGTATTGCTCAACGGTCCGGTCTGAGGAAAACATTCCTGACTTCGCGGTATTGATCACGGCTTTTTTTACCCATTGCTCATGGTGATTTTCATACAAATCGTAAGCCTTCCAAAAAGTTTCAATATAAGATGGCAAATCATAAAGTACGAAATATTGATCGGGCTGTCCATACTCTCCAAACAGCAGCGACTGATAAATGTCGGAATATTTTCTTTTTCCATATAGAAACAGCTCACCGTCCACCAGACAGTTGCACACATCCCGAATATTCGGACTCTCTTCAAAAATGGTTCCCGGATTATACGTATGATACCGTTTCATATTCTGAATTTCCTCTGCCTTTGCACCAAACATAAAAATTTGATCTTCACCCACCTGCCTTAAGATCTCCAGATTTGCACCGTCTCTTGTTCCTATGGTCAAAGCTCCGTTCATCATAAATTTCATATTTCCGGTACCGGATGCTTCAAATCCCGCCGTCGATAATTGTTCGCTGATATCCGCTGCAGGAATCAATATTTCCGCCACGGAAACCCCGTAGTTTTCTACGAACACAATCTGCAGTTTCTCTTTTGTTGCCGGATCTCGATTGACCATCTCTCCAATGGAATGAATCAGCCTTATAATATCTTTTGCCCGAGTATATCCCGGCGCCGCTTTTGCTCCAAAGATAAAAGTAATCGGTGTTGAAATGATATCCGGATGTTTCTTAAGCTGCTGATACAGATAAATAATATGGAGACATTTCAGCAGTTGTCTTTTATACTCATGAAGCCGTTTACATTGTACATCAAAGATGGAATTGGGATTGACATCAATTCCCTGTTTTTCCTTGATATATTTTACAAACCTTCTTTTATTCTCCTGCTTTACTTTGTCATATTTTCTGCCAAAATCCAAATCATCCTTCCAAAGCAAAAGATCTCCAAACAAATGATATTCCTTCAGAATATCTCCCGGTATATACTCTTGTACCAGCTGGAATAGCCGCGGATTTGCCAGTGCAAACCATCTGCGATGAGTTACTCCATTGGTAACAGCAAGATATTTTTGCGGATAAATACTGTAAGAGTCATGAAAAAGATTTTTTTTCAGCAGATCCCCATGAAGTTCGGACACCCCATTGACTCTCCGGCACACTGCCACACATAAATTTGCCATGCGGATCTGATTATTTCCTATCATGGACATTCTGGAGATTCGTTCTTCATCGTTGGCATAGTAAATCCGCAGTTTTGCGCAATACTTTTCATTTAAAATACATATAATTTGGTACAATCGCGGAAGCAGCAGCTTAAACATATTTTCATCCCAACATTCCAATGCCTCTGATATCATCGTATGATTAGTGTAATGAAACATCTTTTTCACCATCTGGTATGCCTCATCCCATCCAAAGCCTTCCTCATCCATTAAAATTCTCATCAGTTCCGGAATTGCCAGCGTCGGATGCGTATCATTGATCTGTATCACAGCATAATTCGGTAAGGTGTGCAAATCACCGCGGTGCTTTTTATGCGTCTTTACCATCAGCTGCATCGTTGCCGACGCTAAAAAATAAAATTGTTTTAACCGCAGCATTTTTCCCTGCATATGATCGTCTGCCGGATACAGTACTTTTGATATGACCTCTGCAAATGCCTGATCTGCCATTGCCTTATCATAGATCCCCTCATTAAACGAATGCAGATCAAATCTTTGTTTGCTTCTGGCGCTCCACAACCTTAGCGTCGCCGGCATCTGGCTTTGATATCCCACGACCGGAACATCATAAGGAACCGCAACAACCGTATTGTAATCTTTATGAATAATTTTCAGTCCGTCTTCGGTCCAGTTCTCCTCAATGGTGCCGTTAAAATGTACTTCCACGCTTAGCTCCGGACGTTCAACCTCCCAGATGCAGCCATCCCGCAGCCAGTCATCCTCAACCTCAATCTGTCCCCCGTCCATAATCTTTTGCCGAAACAGACCGAACTCATAACGAATTCCACACCCGACGACCGGAAAACTCTGTGTCGCCAAAGAATCTAAAAAACATGCTGCAAGGCGTCCCAGTCCTCCGTTTCCAAGCCCTGCTTCCGTCTCTTCATCTGCAATCACCTCAAAATCAATCCCCAGTTTCTGAAAAGCTTCTCGATAATCCCAATAAACTCCTAAATTGATCAAGTTGTTTGAGAAGGCCCTGCCCATTAAGAATTCTGCCGACATATAATACAGTCGTTTGACTCCCTGCTCTTCTGCTTTCTTCTTTCCGGCTGCCCATAACATCATAATCTCATCCCGGATGCATCCCGCCGCCGCTTTATAAATCTCATCATTGGTGGCGTCCTCCAGCGTTGTACCCAGTGCATTGATTAATTTATTTTCAATTTTTTTTATAATTCTGTCTGCGCGACTGCCGCCACATAAGCTCATCTGTATTACCCCTTTCCACCCGTTAAAAATCAGGCGTGGCTCCAAAATATCTGATATTGAACCCATAATTAAAGACCAATAGAACCCCCAATTGGATGAGCGCCTATTGGTCTTTTCTTGTTTCTCACTATGATTTTATGCTATTATAACACACTTTGAAACATATCCATATATATTTTTGCAGATCTTGCAAAACTATTATCGGATTCCATTGCCCGACGAATCAACCCATGCTTTCTCTTCGGACTCTGCAGTGTCTGCAGAGCATAGCGGATTGCACCAAGCATCTCGTGTGCATTATAATTTGCAAAAGAAAAACCATTTCCGGTATCTTCGTACTCATTATAACTTTGTACTGTATCCTTAAGACCTCCCGTCTCACGAACAATCGGAAGTGTTCCATAACGAAGAGCGATCATCTGAGATATTCCGCATGGCTCAAATTTGGATGGCATCAGGAATAAATCACTGGCAGCATAAATCTGATGTGCAACGGCATTATCATAGGCAATATAAGAACAGATTCTGCCTTTATATTTTCCTTCCATAAACCGGAAAAATTCTTCATATTCGTAATCTCCGGTGCCAAGAATTGCAAATGCTACATTTTCTGTATACATAATCTCATCCAACATGTATTTTACCAGATCCAGCCCTTTTTGCTCCGTAAGTCTGGTTACCATACCAATGATCGGTACTCCCGGGGTAATTGATAATCCTAAGCGTTTGATCAGCTCCACCTTATTTTTTTTCTTTCCGGATAAATCGTCCTTATTAAAATGGTAAGGAATCAGAGGATCCGTTTCCGGATCAAACTCTTCCATATTCATTCCGTTTAAAATCCCCCATGTATCTCCTGCTCTTGCATTTAAGATTCCTTCCTGCCGGTAAGCAAACGCCGGATTTTTAATTTCCTGTGCATAAGTCGGACTTACTGTGCTTAACCGGTCTGCAAATACCAACGCTGCCTTCATAAAGCTGGCACATTCGTAATTATGCATAAACTCTGGAGTATCATACCTGGGATCAATGCCAAGCCACTGCTGAAACTGCTCAAATGCAAACTCACCCTGATACATCATATTATGGATGGTAAAAATTGTTTTCGCTCTTCCGATTTCCCAGTGTCCATACTGTGTTCTCAAAAGAATCGGAATCAAGCCGGTCTGCCAGTCATTGCAATGAATGACGTCCGGAATAAACCCTATGCGGCTGGCTGCCTCGATGACCGCCCGGCAGAAAAATGCATACTGTTCTCCTTCCGCAACTCCACCCCGATATACAGCATCTCCGAAAAATCCTTCATTGTCAATGAAATAATAAATCACATCGTTATAATACAATTCTTCCACGCCGACATATACTTCTCCGCCATTAAACATAACATTAAAGTCTGCCAGATGTCTGGTCTGAGACGCATATTTCCACTTCATCTGACTGTGAAAGGGCATCATAACTCTGGCATCCGCCCCGATTTTATTTAATTCCCCAGGAAGTGTTCCCATAACGTCAGCCAGTCCGCCCAGCTTTACAAACGGCGCGCATTCTGCCCCGACCAGAAGCACATTTAATACGTTATCTTTACTCATTAATATTTGCTCCTTTCGGAATAAACACTGGATGATTTGAGGAACCGGCCAAATGTGCATTGGAATAAACCTTTACGTGACGATCTAAAATTGTACGGCTGATCTCCGCACCAGGTGCAATAAAGCCTTCTGCCATGACAACAGAATTTTTTACAACTGCACCTTCTGCAATCTGAGATCCACGGAAAATCACTGAATTTTCAACTTTTCCATCAATTTCACATCCGCTGCTGACCAGACTGTTGCTGACTTCAGCTTTCGGTCCGTATTTTGCCGGGGCTCCGTCTGCTGATTTGGTATAAATTTTTCTTCTTCCAAGGAACAGTTCTTCATAAACTTCTCTCTTAATCATATCCATATTGACGTTATAATATGCTTCGAGAGAGGTAATACAGCCCACATATCCTTTGCATTCATATCCCTGAATGGTCAGACGATCAAAATTCGGAACAATGACATCAAAGAAAAAATGTTTCTTATTATGTGCAATCGCGGTTTCAATAAAGTCAATGAGCAGTGTTGTTTTCATAATATAAACATCCATGCTCTTCTTATTGGAGCGATGTTTTCCTTCGGAATAGCACATATCAAGAACACGCTCTGAATCATCTGTTTTTAAATATACGCCATCATGGTCACAATTTGTTGCATCATCGCTGTTATCAAAATACATCAATGTCATATCAGCTCCGGATTTTATATGTTTGTCCAGCATGTCCTGAAAATCCACATTAAAAATCACATAAGAACGACCTAACAGCACATACTGTTCTTTTGCTTTCTTTAAAAATCCAAGAGTTCCCCGAAGACCATCCATAACACTGGCATATTCTCCGGATGGAGACGCGTCATTAATATATGGAGGGAAGATATATAATCCTCCTCGTTTTTTGTTCAATCCCCACTCTTTTCCGGAGCTTACATGACTGAGCAGCGAATCATAATTTCTTCTTGTCAGAAGCCCCACATTCTGGATTCCTGCGTTTACCATATTACTCAGCATAAAGTCTACCGTACGATACCGCCCCCCGATTGGAAGCGCTGATAAACTTCTGGAACGCACAAGGTCTTTTAATTTTCTGTTTTCTTCTCCTGCATTAATAATTCCTAACATTTGCTTATCCATATTTCAATCCTCCTAGTGTAAGATGGTATCAGGGTAAATCATTGCTCCGTCTTCAACAACCGCATTTTCCAATGCAACACAATGATATCCGATTACAGTTACTTCATTTCCTTCTCCCACGGAGCATCCCTGCTCTATGACAACTTCTTCATCAATCAGGGCCTTATCAATCTTACAGTTATTTCTTATAACGGTGTCTTTCATAATAACACTGTTTTTCACAACACTTCCTTTTCCAACTTTAACACCGGAATGGATCACACAGTTTTCAACTTCTCCTTCGATATAGCATCCGTCTGCAAGAATACAGTTCTTCACACTTGCGCCTTCCGCAACAAAATGCGGCGGCAGAGAAAATGTTCTTGTATAAATTCTCATTTTATCATCGTTCAAATTAATCTGAGGGTTCTCATCCAAAAGCTCCATATTGGCTTCCCAGAGACTATCGATGGTTCCTACATCTCTCCAGTATCCGTCAAAGGAGTATGCATACATTTTTCTTCCGTCTTCCAACATACGCGGAATAATATTTTTTCCAAAGTCATGTTCAGAATCCGGGTCATTTCCATCATCAATCAGATACTGCCGAATTAATTTCCATTTGAAAATGTAGATTCCCATAGAAGCCTTCGTACTTTTCGGCTCTGCCGGTTTTTCTTCAAATTCATAAATACGTTCGTCCTCATCGGTATTCATAATTCCAAAGCGTTTTGCTTCTTCGTAAGTTACGTTCAGTACAGAAATTGTGCAATCCGCACCTTTTTCTTTATGATATTGAAGCATCTTATCATAGTCCATCGTACAAATCTGGTCTCCGGACAATACGATAATATGATCCGGATCAAAGTTGTCAATGAAGTTAATGTTCTGATAAATAGCGTCTGCTGTTCCACGATACCAGTTTCCTGTTTCACCGCGCATATACGGAGGCAAAACATAGGCGCCACCATTTAAATTATCCAAATCCCAGAAACCACCGGTTCCGATGTAGGCATTCAACTCTAACGGCTCGTACTGAGTCAACACTCCAACAGTATCAATTCCTGAGTTTGCACAGTTGGAAAGCGGAAAATCAATAATCTTATACTTACCGCCATAGGCTACCGCTGGTTTTGCTTTTTTCTGAGTCAAAGCGAACAGTCTGCTCCCCTGACCTCCTGCAAGCAGCATCGCAACAATTTCTTTCTTGTTAATCATAACTTCCTCCTCCTTTATTTTATACCTTTTTCACTATTTTTTTTGGATGGTTTTTGTAACTTTTTTCTTGCTCTGTGAACTCTCCTTTTCTGTATTGTCTTTTGTGATTGGTTGCTTTTTCTTATTTTGAGTCTTCGGCTCCTTTTTCAAAGAATCCTTTTCTGACTTTACAGACTGTTTTAGTACTTTCACAGATTCCGGCGATGCCGCTTTAGCTTCTGCTTTGATTTCTGTTTTCGTTGAAGCCGCTTTGATCTTCTCTTTCTGCGAAGCATTATTGGTTTCTTCTGGAACTTTCGGTTTCTGTGAAATCGATTTATCTTCTTCCCGAACCGAAGTTTTGATCTCTGTCTTTTTTGCCGGAGCTTTCTTCGCTGTTTTTGTCTTTTTCGCCGCTTTCCTCGGTTTTTCTTCAATCTCTTCGATTTTATAATATACAACACTCAGCGGTTTGAGCGATATCAGCGCCGCATTCTGATAAGAAGCCTTGCCTTTTTCTCCCGGAATTTTCACTCGTTTTGTTCGGATTTTCTCTTCTGAGACGTCTCCGTCCCCGCCAAAATCCAATTCGCTGCTGTCCAGAATTTTGGTGAGTTTCGCTTTTCCTTCCAGCGGAATTTCATATTGATCCCACTCTACCGGTGTAAAATTGCAGACACACAAAATCTGCTCCTGTTTCTTTCCGCGATGGACCTTTCCTTTTCTCACAAACGCCAACACACTGTGATCTGCATCTCTTTGAAGTCTCCACTCAAAGCCTTTCGGATCCTGATCCAGCTCGTACAATGCCGGTTCTGTTTTATAAAGTTCGTTTAACCTTGCCACATACTCATGGAAAGAATCATGCATCTCATAATCATCAATTAAAAACCAGTCCAGCTGCTCCTTATCTCTCCACTCTACAAACTGTGCAAACTCTCCGCCCATAAATAAAAGCTTCTTTCCCGGATGTGCGTAAGTAAATCCGTACAACGCCCGAAGGGAAGCAAACTTCTCTTCATAAGCTCCATACATTTTATTAATCATAGAACCTTTTCCATGTACCACTTCATCATGGGAATACGGCAGAATATAGTTTTCACTGTAAGCGTAATCCATTGAAAATACAATGGCTCCATGGTTGTCTTTTCGATACAAAGGATCCAGCTCCATATAGTAAAGGGAATCATGCATATATCCCATATTCCACTTATAACTGAAACCAAGTCCCTCCGGATCATCCACATCGCTGGTCACCTTCGGATATGCTGTGGATTCCTCTGCAATGGTCAGGAATCCATCATATGTACCTCTAAGCGCTTTATTTAAATTCCGAAGGAAATCAACCGCCTCATAATTGATATTGGTTCCATCTTCATTTGGAACAAACTCACCCTCCTGTTTTCCGAAATCCAGATAGAGCATCGCGCTGACCGCATCAATTCGTATACCATCAATATGATAAACATCTGCAAAAAACATGGCGCTGGAAATCAAGAAGCTTTGAACCTCCGGTTTCCCGTAATTAAAAAGCAGCGTTCCCCAGTCCGGTTGGCTTCCCTTTCTCGGATCCTCATGATCATAAATATGCGTCCCGTCAAACATTGCCAGCCCATGCTCATCTCTTGGAAAATGCGCCGGTACCCAGTCGAGAATCACACAAATTCCTGCCTTGTGAAGCTCATTCACCATGTAATTAAAATCTTCCGGAGTTCCATACCTGGCAGTTACCCCATAATATCCGGTAACCTGATACCCCCAGGAAAGATCAAATGGATATTCTGTAATTGGCATCAGCTCCACATGGGTATATCCCATTTTCTTAAGATAAGGAATCAGCATGTCCGCAATCTCACGATAATTGTAAAACTCCCGGTCTTCTTCCTCCGGCATCTTCCATGTTCCGAGATGCATTTCATAAATGGAAATCGGCTGATCCTTCGCCTGCTTTTTCTTTCTCTGATTGATAAATCGCTTATCCGTCCATTTAAATGAATCAAAATCCCAAACTTTGGAAGCAGTCGCCGGACGACACTCTGAATAAAATGCAAAGGGATCACTTTTGTAACGGCATTTTCCGTCATACCCTTCTACATAATACTTATATAAATCTCCTTTTTTCAATCCCTCGATCTCGATGGTATAAATACCATCCTTGTCCCCCTTCATCGGGTGTGCGAGAGGATTCCAAAAATTAAAATCTCCAACAACACTGACCGATTTGGCGTTTGGCGCCCAAACCGTAAATCTATGAGTGTTTGATGCTTTTTGGTAATGACATCCAAAAGTTAAATAAGCTTTTCGCGCCTTACCGGTCTGAAATAAATACAAATCTTCACGATTTATAGTTTCATTCATAGTTCAGTCCTCCTTACATTTTTCAACAAAAAAACGCAAACAACCATATCCGATGTTCTTGTAAATGGTCATTTGCGTTTCTCGATTCTATCTTCCCATCTCCTGGTGTATAGCAAAGAACGTAACTTCTTGTCCCTTCACAAGATCCTCATATGGTCTCCCCATCTCTTTCGTTTCTCTGACACGTTTCAATCATTCATCGGCAAATTTTAACGTGTCAATTAAGCTATCTTTACTATACCAAAATTTGAAGAAAAATTCAATAAATTGCACAAAATTAAATACATTTAATTTTGTGATTTGTGCATATGTTTCAAAAAATCAAAATACAGATTTTGAATCTCTCATCTGTGGGTTATAGCCCTCATCTGTCAGTGCATTAATTATTTTATTTTTGTGTTCTGTTCCAAAGGCTTCCATTGTAATTGTAAGCTCCACCGCACTGTTTCGGTTGATGCTTACAAACTGGTTATGTTCCAGTTTGATAATATTTCCCTGTGCTTTTGCAATCACCTCCGAAACCCTTGTCAGCTCTCCCGGCTTGTCCGGAAGGAAAACAGAAAGTGTAAAAATTCGGTCTCTTAAAATCAAGCCATGCTGAACAAGAGATGCGATTGTAATAACATCCATGTTTCCGCCGCTGATAATGGAAACCACCTTCTTATTTTTTGCTTTCAAATGTTTCAGTGCCGCGATGGTCAAAAGCCCGGAGTTTTCCGCAAGCATTTTATGATTCTCTAAAAGATCCAAAAAACACGGAATCAGCTCTTCGTCTTCTACCGTAATTACGCGATCCAGATTTTGCTGAATATACGGAAAAATTTCTTTGCCCGGCGTTTGAACCGCCGTTCCATCCGCTATGGTGTTTACATGACTGCAGGATACAACGGCGCCTGCTTTTAAAGACGCCTTCATGCAGGCTGCTCCTGCCGGCTCAACGCCGATCACTTTGATTTTAGGATTCAAAAGTTTTGCAAGAGTTGCAACTCCTGTTGCCAGACCTCCGCCTCCAATTGGCACAAGAATATAATCAACCGTCGGAAGCTCTTTGAAAATATCCATGGCAATGGTTCCCTGACCGGTGGCAACTGCGGTATCATCAAATGGATGCACAAACGTACAGCCATTTTTTTCAGCAAGGGAAAGGGCATAATCGCATGCCTCATCATAGACATCTCCATGGAGAATCACTTCTGCTCCCAAATCCTTCGTGCGGTTTACCTTCAAAAGAGGGGTTGTCGTCGGCATCACAATGGTTGCTTTCACTCCCTGTTTTGCCGCAGCCAAAGCCACTCCCTGCGCATGATTTCCCGCAGAGGCTGTAATCAGACCTTTGGCTTTCTCCTCCTTAGTCAATGTGCTGATTTTATAATAAGCCCCCCGAATTTTATACGCTCCTGTCAGCTGCATATTCTCCGGCTTTAAATAAACCTCATTCCCCGTCTGAGATGAAAAACAATCACTTTTTATTAATTTGGTCGGGAGCACAATCTCCTGTACTTTATTATATGCATCTTCAAAGTCTTTTAATTCTAACATTTTACTAATCTCCTCTTTCAAATAGTGCATTTACGAACATATCCGAATCAAATCTCTGCAAATCATTGACCTGCTCTCCGATTCCGATATATTTCACAGGGATTCCAAGTTCTGATTGAATTGCTATGGCGATTCCGCCCTTAGCAGTTCCATCCAGCTTTGTTAAAATAATTCCGGAAATATCTGTCGCCTCCTTAAATTGTTTTGCCTGCGCCAGAGCATTCTGACCGGTTGTTCCATCCAAAACAATTAACGTTTCCAGGTAGGCTTCGCTATACTCTTTTTGTATGATTCGATTGATCTTACTCAATTCATTCATCAAATTCTTTTTATTGTGGAGACGTCCTGCCGTATCGCAAAGAAGAATATCAACATCTCTTGCCTTCGCTGCGGCAACAGCATCATAGACAACCGCAGCAGGATCTGCTCCTTCTGATTGGCTGATAATGTCAACTCCCGCACGATTTGCCCACTCTTTCAGCTGCTCAATGGCACCCGCACGAAAGGTATCTGCGGCTGCCAAAAGCACTTTCTTCCCCTGACCTTTCAAAATTGCTGCCAGTTTTCCTACGGAAGTGGTTTTTCCCACTCCATTGACTCCAATCACCAGCACAACACTTTTTCGGTTCTGATAGTCATAGGCGTGATCGTCCAGCTTCATTTGATCCTTGATGGAATCAATCAAAAGCTGACGGCACATAGCAGGTTCTTTTATCTTCTGTTCTTTTACTTTTTGCTTCAGATCCTCTATGATGTTCATTGTCGTGTCAATGCCCATATCACTCATAATTAAAATTTCTTCTAATTCCTCATAGAAGTCGTCGTCAATCCCGGAAAACCCGCTGAAAATGGAATCAAAACTTGATGCAATACTATCTCTTGTTTTTGACAGTCCCTGTGCAAGTCTTTTAAAAAAACCTTTTTTTTCTGACATAGCTCTCTCCTTTTACTCCTCTAAATCTTTTTCAATTAAGTTTACGGATACCTGTGTTGAAATTCCTTTTTCCTGCATTGTAATTCCATATAATACGTCTGCTGCCATCATCGTTCCCCGACGATGGGTAATGACAATAAACTGCGTATCCTTTGTTAATTTATGTAAATATTTTGCGAACCTTGTTACGTTGGAATCATCCAGTGCGGCTTCAATCTCATCCAACAGACAAAAAGGCGACGGCTTTAGGTTCTGAATTGCAAACAACAAAGAAATTGCCGTCAAGGCCTTCTCTCCTCCGGAAAGCTGCATCATATTCTGAAGTTTTTTCCCCGGCGGCTGCGCAATAATCTGAATCCCCGATTCCAAAATATCATCATCCGTAAGTTCCAGCCTTGCTTCTCCGCCTCCGAATAATTCTACAAATACTTCCTGAAATACTCTCTGAATATCTTGAAATTTTTCACGAAACTGCCGCTTCATCGCCTCTTCTAATTCCTTCATCAGTCCGGTTAAATGCGCCTCCGCCGTTATAATATCCTCATGCTGTTTTTCCAAAAATTCAAACCGCTTAGCTGCTTCTTTATAATCTTCAATGGCATTGACATTGACCGGACCCAGACTTCTAATCTGGCGTTTTAAGTTTGTAATGGTTTCTTTCATTTTGGAGAGGCTTCCAAAGTCTTCTGTCTTCACACGCTCTTTTGCCTGATGATATGTGATTTCATAATTCTCCCACATATAATCAAACAATTCTTTTTGTTTTTCTTCCTGTCTCTGTCTGGCGCTTTCCAGACGGAACATTTCTTTATCGTATGCCCCGGCGCGCTCCATCATCTCTTCCCGGATCTTCACAGCCTGCTGGTAACTCTCTGTTTTTTCCTGTACTTTTTGCTGAACAGTCCGGAGCACTTCTTCTTTTTCCTGAATTTTATGCTGTTTCCCGAGAATCTCTTCTTTCAATCGCTGAATTTTATTTTCCAGCTTCTGAACAATTTCCACCGCATTCCCTGTTTCTGACTCACTGGACTGCAGTTCTTTTTCCATTCTCTCGGCTTCCAGACGAACGCGTTCATAATTGCTTTGCTGAAACTCCAGATTCTGTTTTTCTTTGCTGAGACGCATGTGAATCTCCGCAATGAGATGGGAATGTTCCTCCGCTCTGCTTCTCAAATGCTCAAGCTCTTTTGCAATCTGTGCGGCTCTTTCCTCATCGGTCCGATAAGCAGTTTCCAAATCAGATTTGTGCGTGAGCAGTCCTTTTGCATCCTCCTTCGCGGACAAAAGCTGGGCAGCCAGTTCTCCCTTCTCTTTCTCAAGATTTTCCTTCCGGCGAATCAAATCTTTTTCCTGTTCCAAAAGAGCTGTCAATGACATTTCTTCCGTATTTAATCTCAAAGAACTCTCCTGATGTTCTTCATTTAATCTTATCACACTTTGCCGGTATTCCTGCAATTTTTTTGTATTCTGCTCCCATTTTCTCTCTTCCGTTGCCATTTGCTCCCGGAATTTTAACAGTTTTTTTTCTAACTCCTCCACTTCTCTGGCGCGTCCCAGAAGATTTCCCTTATTTTTAAAGGCGCCTCCTGCCATAGACCCGCCACGGTTTAAAGAGTCTCCCTCTAAAGTTACAATTCTTACACTGTGATGATATTGGTTGGCAATGCGAATTCCCGCATCCATAGTTTCCACAATCAAAATCTGCCCCAAAAGAGAAGCAAACAATCCTTCATATTGTTTCTCATACACCGCCAGCTGATTTGCCGTTCCGATGACACCCGACTCCTTGAGCATTTCCGGTTTTACAAAAGCCTTTCCTCTGACCGCGTCCAGCGGAAGAAATGTAACCCGCCCATAACGGTTTTTTTTCAAAAATTCGATCATTCTTTTGGCAGTTATCTGCGTATCGGTGACAATATTTTGAATGCTTCCTCCAAGTGCAGTCTCAATGGCAGTCTCATATTTTGCTTCCACTTTTATGATATCTGCCACAGGTCCGATAATTCCGGAAATCATCGGCTGCTGCTCCATGACTTTTTTGATTCCAAACCCATATCCGTCATATCGTTCTGCCATATTTTTCAAAGTCTCATAATTGGACTGAAGGCGATGAACTTTTTCTTGTTTTGCAGAGATCTCATTCCGAATTTCATGACGTTCCTTCTCGATGGTCTCCCCAACCGCCTGCAGATCTTTTTTTCTCTGCTCCATTTCCTCCATCGTTTCTTTGATATAAGAAATCTTTTCTTGAACCTTTTCCTGCTGTCGTCTGTTTTCCTGCCGTTTTCCCGACAGCTCTTCACTTCCCGCCTCAAGGCCGCACACCCGGGCATTTAATTGTTCTTCCATTGTATCAAAACGTTCCAGAGCTTTGGATACTTCCATACGGCTGCTGTTTGCCGCCTCCATCTGTCTACGCAGACTTTCCTGTTCCATTTCAAGCTCCTGCATTCCCTTTTGATAAAACGCAACGCCGCTTTCCGTTTCTGTCTTTTCCTGTTCAATTTCCCGGCAGATGCCAAAAAGGCGCTTTGCATCATCAGAAAACTGTTTCATCTGTTTCTGCTTTTCCTGCAGCTCTCTTCTCAGACGTTCCCTCGTCTCAAGGAAATGTGTTTCCTTGGTTTTCTCCGTATTGATCTGTTCTCTTAAAACTTTAATATCGCCTTCCTGCCCCTGAACCGTCATTTTAGTTTGAGAAATTTCTGCCGTCATGGCTTCTGCCCGTTGGTTTAATTCCATCAAAGCACTATTTTCTTCCTCGTACTTTTTCTTGGCATCTTCCATCCTTCGATTGGCTTCTTTCATCTCATTCTCTGCAATGTTTATTTTTTCCTCAAGATTTGTCAGTTCCAGCCGAAGCCTCTGATCCTCCGTCAAAAACAGCTTGATATCTTCTTCTTTCAGCTGCTCTCTTAAATTTAAGTATTCCCTGGCGCGCTCCGACTGCTGTTTTAAAGGTCCCACCTGACGCTTTAATTCCGTCAGAATGTCTGTCACTCTTACTAGATTTTCTCTTTCTGCATCCAGCGCTTTCTGGGTTTCCATTTTATTTTTTTTGTACTTTACAATTCCTGCGGCCTCGTCAAAAAGCTCTCTGCGCTCTTCGGGCTTCCCGCTTAAAATCTGTTCAATCTGCCCTTGCCCGATGATAGAATACCCTTCTTTTCCGATTCCAGTATCAAAAAATAATTCTACAATATCTTTTCTGCGACACGCGCTTCCATTGATCAGATATTCACTCTCACCGGAGCGGTATACTCGCCGGGCAACCGTCACTTCTTCAAACTGAACCGGAAGACTTCCGTCACTGTTATCCAGAGTAATTGCCACATAGGCAGAGCCCATGGGACGGCGCAGTTCTGTGCCGGAAAAAATGACATCTTCCATTTTGGAACCTCGAAGCTGTCTGGCGCTCTGTTCACCAAGCACCCAGCGCACCGCGTCCGCTACGTTGCTCTTGCCGCTGCCGTTGGGACCCACAATCCCCGTAATTCCATGCTCAAACTGAAATATCATCTTATGAGCGAACGATTTAAATCCATTAACCTCAATACTTTTTAAATACATGAATGCTCATCCTCATTCTCTGATCCCATTGTCTGATCATGATATTTCTTAATTGCCTCAAAAGCTGCATGCTGCTCTGCATTTTTTTTGCTTCTTCCGGTTCCTGTTCCGATGACCCGCTCTCCGATCCGAGCCTCTACGGTAAATACTTTCTGATGATCCGGTCCTTCCTCCTTCACCAGCTGATAAGAGAGTTTTCCCTTTCCTTCTCCCTGCACAATCTCCTGAAGATTGGTCTTGGCATCGAAAAACAAAGCTTTATTCTCAACATCATGGAATAAATGCGCTTCGATAAATTTCGCTGCGGTCTCCAGCCCCCGATCTAAATAAATTGCCCCAATCACAGCTTCAAACGCATCCGAAAGAATGGAATCCCGGTCTCTTCCTCCTGTCAGAACTTCTCCTTTGCTGAGCTTTAAATATGTTCCAAGATCAATGTCTCTGGCGCAGCCTGCAAGTGTCGGTTCACAGACCAAACTTGCCCTGAGCTTTGTAAGCTTTCCCTCTGATTCTTCTTTATAAGTCTTATACAGATAATCGCTGCTTACAAGCTCCAAAACAGCATCTCCCAGAAACTCCAGACGCTCATTATTTTTTTCCTTCTTCATCTTGTGCTCATTGGCATAAGAACTATGAATCAATGCGTGCTGTAATAATTTTAAGTCTCGAAATTCAATTCCGATGTTCTTCTGAAATTCTTCAATCTTTTCTATTTCCATCATCTGCCTATCCTTTTACAATCTGTTCTTTGATTTTGTCATTAATTTTCTGTTCTGTAAAAGTAATGCACTGAATTATTGCATTTTTCATCTCTTTTGCCGTAGCTGATCCATGAACTTTGACAACCAGTCCATTTAAGCCAAGCAAAGGCGCTCCTCCATATTCCGATGCATCAAATCGTTTTAAGGTTTTTTTCAATGCCGGCTTCACAAGCAAACCGCCGATCTTACTGCGCATCGAGCTCATCATTCCGCCCTTTATTTCTTTTACCAAAACCGAAGACAATCCCTCTGAGAGCTTTAAGATCACGTTGCCGACAAACGCGTCACAGACAACCACATCTGCGGCGCCAAACGGCACATCTCTCGGTTCGATACTTCCCGTAAAATTCAATTCACTGCAGGCTCTCAAAAGGGGAGCCGTCTCTTTCACCAGCTGATTTCCTTTCGCCTCTTCCATACCGATGTTGACAAGCGCGACTCTCGGTTGCTTCACCCCAATGACATGCTCCATATAAATGGATCCCATCTTTGCAAACTCTACCAAATATTCTGGCTTCGCATCCATATTCGCTCCGGCATCCAACAGCAACATCACGCCTTTCTGCGTTGGCATAATGGCCCCCAACGGAGCTCTCTTTACGCCCTTAATTCGTCCTACTACAAACTGACCGCCGACCAAAATAGCCCCCGAGCTTCCTGCGGAAACGAAAGCATCCGCCGTTTGATCTTTTACCATTTTCATTGCTACCACCATAGAGGAATCTTTTTTCTTGCGAATTGCCTCTACCGGAGGTTCGTCGCAGGAAATTTCCTCCTCGGCATTGATAACCTCAATCTGCTCGCTTTTATATTGATATTTTTTTAATTCCTCATGAATTGTCGGCGCTTTTCCAACCAAAAAAACTTTGATATGATTTACTTCATTAACTGCATCCACAGCCCCTTTTACAATCTCCGCCGGAGCATGATCTCCGCCCATTGCATCCAATGCAACCTTCATTAATTTTTCCATTTTAAATTCTCCATTCTTTTAAAAAATGTAAAGCGCCTTTTTATAGGTCAGGAAATTTCGTTCCTGTCCTATAAAAAGCAAAATGCCACACGCCTGATTCTCAAACAAGATCCAAACGCATGGCATTTTCATACTATACCATTATTCAGCATGTGCTGAAACGATTTCTTTTTTATTGTAAGATCCGCAGGCTTTGCATACTCTGTGAGGCATCATCAGCGCACCACATTTGCTGCATTTTACAAGTGTCGGAGCAGTCATCTTCCAGTTTGCTCTACGTCTGTTTCTTCTTCCTTTGGATGATTTATTCTTTGGACAAATTGACATCAGGTTACACCTCCTTAAAATTCTTAAAAATATCCTGAATCGCTGCCATACGAGGGTCTGCCACCGTACGATCGCAGCCACACTCTTTTTCATTCAGATTCGTTCCGCATACCGGACACAGTCCTCTGCAATCCTCCCGGCACAACACTCTGGAAGGAAGCTTCGGAACAATTTCATCGAAGATCAGCATGTCTAAATCAAGAATTTTATTCTCAAGATATGGAAATTCTTCGTGTTCTTCCATCGTTCCAAAATCAATTTCTTCCACCACCTGAATTGATACCGGATAAGGAACTTCCTCAAGACAGCGGCTACATGGAATTCCCAATACAACTTCTGTCTCAAACCGAAAACATACCTTATCTTTGCCGCGGTTTTGAATCAAAATCGGAAAGCCTGTCCTGGTACGAATGGGATAAGACACACCTGTAAGCTTAATCTCATCCATATCGATGGATGCCTCCATTTTTTCCTCATATTTTGGTACTGAAATAAACTTTGATAATTGGATCTTCATACTATCTCCTAAAAAATCATACTGTACTATTATACGAATGCGGTACAAATTTGTCAAGGAATTTTCCCTATTTATTTTGCAAGCGCGACCGTATCTCTCGCAATCATTAATTCTTCATTGGTCGGAATACAAAGGAGTTTTACTTTTGAGGCATCGGATGAAATAATTGCTGCCTCTCCGTGAACATCATTCTTTGCCGGGTCAATTTCAGCGCCCAAGTATCCTAAATAACTGCAGATTGCAGCCCGAGTGGCATCGTCATTTTCCCCAAGTCCCGCAGTAAAAGCAATCGCGTCCACTCCGTTCATCGCTGCCGTATATGCGCCGATGTATTTTGCCACCCGGTATGTATACGCCTCCAACGCCGCATCTGCCGCATGGTTTCCTTCTTCCTTGGCAGCCTTAACATCTCTGAAGTCGGAGGATACACCGGACATTCCATAAACTCCGGACTCTTTATTTAAAATGGTCAGCACTTCAGAGGCTGTCTTGTTCTCTTTATTGGCAATAAACTCAATAATTGCAGGGTCCATATCTCCGGAACGTGTTCCCATAATCAAGCCTTCCAGCGGTGTAAGGCCCATGGAAGTATCCACAGACTCTCCGCCCTTCACTGCTGTGACACTGGCACCGTTTCCAAGATGGCACACAATAATTTTTAAATCTTTGATATCTTTTTGCAGCATCTTTGCAGTCTCTGCAGACACAAACTGATGTGATGTTCCGTGAAAACCGTAACGACGGATTCCGTCCTCATCGTAATATTTTCTCGGAATTCCGTATAAATAAGCTTTTTCCGGCATTGTCTGATGAAACGCCGTATCGAAGACTGCAACCATCGGAAGATTTGGCATCAGCTCCTGACAAGCCCGAACGCCAATCAATCCTGCCGGGTTATGCAGCGGCGCAAAAACTCCGCACTGTTCCACTTCTTTGATGACTTCATCTGTAATCAGGCAGGATTTTGTAAACTTCTCCCCGCCGTGTACAATTCGATGCCCTACTGCTCCGATCTCGTCCAGACTTTCTACAACCCCATTCTCAGAATCTGTCAATTGTTCAATCACAATTCCAATCGCCGTCTTATGGTCCGGCATCGCAGGTGTTGATTTCATTTTTTCTTTTCCCGCCGGCTCATGCGTTAGCGCACCGTCAATTCCGATTCTTTCACATAATCCTTTTGCTAAAACCTTCTCTGTTTCAGAGTCAATCAGCTGATATTTTAATGATGAGCTTCCACAGTTAATAACTAAAACTTTCATGCACTTTCTCCTTCACCTAAAATCTATTTTTCATTTTGTAAAGCTGCTGCCTGAACGCAGGTGATCGCCACCGCTCCGACGATGTCCTCTGCACAGCATCCTCTGGATAAATCATTGATCGGTTTTGCAATTCCCTGAGTAATCGGACCGTAAGCCTGTGCTCCGCCCAGTCTCTGAACCAATTTATATCCGATATTTCCGGCGTCAAGATCAGGGAACACCAATACGTTGGCTTTTCCTGCAACTTCACTTCTCGGCGCTTTCGTTGCGGCAACTTCCGGTACAATTGCAGCATCCAGCTGCAGCTCTCCGCAGATTAAATATTGAGGATATTTCTCTTTTGCAATCGTTGTCGCCTCTACAACCTTGGTAACATCATCATGCTTTGCACTTCCGCATGTGGAATGAGAAAGCATTGCCACTCTCGGAGTTTCTCCTACCAACTGCTGGAAGGTCTTGGCAGAACTTGCAGCAATTGCCGCCAGCTGCTCCGGATTTGGATTTTGATTTAATCCACAATCCGCAAACACAAAACATCCGTTGGCTCCCATATCTTTTGCCTGTGTGTCCATCAGCATAAACGCAGAAACAATCTCTGTATTCGGGGCAGTCTTTACAACCTGAAGAGCCGCACGCAAAACGTTGGCAGATGAATTAATCGCCCCTGCAACCATTCCGTCTGCATCTCCGACTCTTACCATTGTCGCACCGAAAAATAAAGGATTCGACAACAAAATTTCTTTTGCATCCTCCGGCAAAAGTCCTTTACTCTTTCTCGCCTCACATAAAGACTCAATATATGTATTCAAATTCGCACAGTCCGCCGGATCCACAAAAGATGCGCCAGAAAGATCCAATCCCTCTGCCTTTGCTAAAATCTCATCTTTCTTTCCCACTAAAATAACATCTGCCAATCCTTCTCTCAGCACGACATCTGCCGCGGTTAGGGTTCTCATGTCACTGGTTTCCGGCAATACAACGGTCTTCCTGTCTGCTTTTGCCTTCTCTTTAATCTCATCAATAAAACTCATTTACGTTGCTCCTTTCAACTTTCCAAAAAGATGAATTTAATCCTGTTAAATTATACAACATCATTACTTTACATACAATAAAAGATATGTATTTTTCGTTGTACACATTTCAAAAAAGCTATATTCATTCTACAGTTTTTTGGTGTCTATGACAAGATCGTTCCCCTTTATTTTTTATTTTTTGTGCAATTTTACTTGATTTTTCTTATATTTTATAAAATTCCACTTCATAGTGCTTCGCACTGGACGGACTTCGTCCGATAAGGTATACTATCTGTAAATATTTTGGAATTGGAGAATTTTTTATGAAAACTGCCGCAATTATTTGTGAATACAACCCTTTTCACAATGGTCACGCCTACCATATTCAGAAAACCAAAGACTTTACCGGGGCAGATTTTATCATTGCACTTATGAGTGGAAACTATGTCCAGAGAGGAACTCCTGCAATTATGGAAAAACATCTGCGGACACAGGCAGCTTTGCTTGGCGGAGCAGACCTTGTTTTGGAGCTTCCAATCTGGGCAGCCACAAGCTCTGCTCCTTCGTTTGCTTTGGGCAGTATTCATCTGTTAAACAGTCTGGGCATTGTCGATTTCCTTTCGTTCGGAAGTGAGTGCAGTGATCTCCATTTGCTGACTCGGATTGCTTCCTTCCTTTTGGAATCCGATGAAATCATTGAAAAAGAAACGGCCAAATACAGTCAGTCTGGTCACTCCTATCCCAAAGCAAAAGATCTGGCTTTGAGAGCCCTGCTTCCGGATTCTTCCTGGATTTCAATCATCCGTGAACCGAACAATATTCTCAGTTTAGAATATCTTAAGGCACTGCTTTCTCTGAAAAGCTCTATTGTACCCTGCTGTATTCAGCGGGCATCCAGCGGGCATCACGATGCATCCCTTCACACTTCCATAAGCTCTGCTTCCGCCATCCGAAATATCATGGAACAAGAAGGGCTCACTAGGATTCTTGCCCAGGTTCCGAAAGAAGTGCATACTTTATATCAAACTCATTTCACCAAAGATTTTCCTGTGCGCGCCGATGCTTTTTCTCTTTTGCTCCAAAAGAGTCTCTGTGAAACTTCTGACTACACAAATTTTTGGGAAATTTCAAAAGACTTCAGCGACCGTCTTCGCCGTGTATGGTCTCCAAATTTGTCTTTCACCGAAATAACCGAGCAATGTAAATCCAAAAATATTACATGGAGCCGGGTCAGCCGAAATCTGCTTCACATCATGCTTGGCATGACAAAAAAACAGCATGAAACCTTAAAAACTCTGCATATGATTCCCTATTTTCAGATTCTCGGTTTCAAAAAATCAGCTTCCCATCTGATTGCAAAAATGAAGCAACACACTGCAATCCCAATGGTGCGCCATCTCAGAGAGCTTGATGATCCGCTGACCTTTGAACAAAAGCAGCTCCTTGATGCAGAATATCGCGGAAATCTTTTCTATCATCTGATTCTGGGCAATGAATTTCATATTTCTCAAAAAGATCGTCAAATTATCGTCTAGTTTTCCCTCCCGGCTCATAAAATTATGAAGAAACTTCTGAATCAGATCCGGGAGGGTTATTTATGAAACACAGAAATTTACAGATTTTACTTCTTATCCTTTGCTCCATTTTATTTTTCTTTCCTGAAGCTTCCTCAGAAGGTGCAACAAATGGACTTCTCCTCTGGTCCGGAACCATCGTCCCCACACTGCTTCCCTTTTTTCTGCTCACCGGGATTATGAATAAATATCACGCTTTCTATTTGGTTTCTTACTTATTTTTCCCAATCTATCGCCGTTTTGCCTGGCTGAACCGAGATCTTGCCTATACGCTGATTCTTGGTTTTTTCTGCGGATATCCTCTCGGTGCAAAAATTATCAATGATCTAATTGGATCTGGTTCTTACACAAAAAAAGAAGGACAGAGCCTTCTTGCGGTGTGCAATAATGTCAGCCCCATGTTCACCATCGGTTATACCCTGACGCTCATTCTAAAGGATCAATTATCCATCCCCCTCTTTTTTCTTTGCCTCTACACTCCAAATCTTTGTTATTTCCTTTATCTTATGGCAAATGCAAAGAAAAAAAAGATGTTTTTTGACCGTCAAATCAAAACATCTTTGTTAACACAAAAAACGATGGATGAGATCATTTTTGACAGTCTGCGTTCCATCTTCTCTGTCGGTATTTATATTATGATCTTTTCCATCGGTGCAAATCTTTTAAAAGTTCTGGATCCTGTGCCTTATCTCACAGATTTTATGATCGGTATTCTTGAGATCACCACTGCCGTGACACATTTTGGTTCGATGCAGATCTCTCTGCAGACAAAAGCCTCTATACTCTGCGCTGTCAGCTCCTTCGGAGGTTTATCCGCTATGGCTCAAACCATGAGCGTCTGCCGTTTGGGAAATCTATCTTTCAGAAAATACCTGTTTACAAAAACCACATTTGCAATCCTAAGTTTCCTTCTGGCATGGTTTTTGTTTTAGCGCTGTTTTCGCCGTCAACCCTCGTCAGAGATGAAATCTTCAACCGTTCTCGTTTTAGCCTGCGTCATTGAGACTCCGGATAGTTGTTCTTCAATTTCTTTTGCATTGGATTGTATGGATTTCAAATCAGAGTCCAACGCAGAAAGCAATTGATCAAAGACACTCTGCTGTGCCTCCCGAACACTGGAAACATACCCCTGCACATCTTCCATAATTTCATTGACATAGCGAAGCGCCCCGGCTCGAATCTGATCCGCCTCCTCGTTGGCATTATGTACAACCGCACGGGCAGTCTCTCTGGCATTGGTTTCAATCTCGTCTGCACGCATCTTTGCCATCTCCACAATCTCATTGTGATCAATTAACTCCCCGGCTTCTTTTGCAGCCTGATTTACAATGTTTTGAGCTTTCGCACGCGCATCCTCTAAAATTGCATCCTTGCTTAAGATAATTTTATGACTGCGCTCAATCTCCCCCGGAATCTGTTTTCTCAGCTCCTCAATGACCGTTACTAAAACGTCTTTATCAATGTTAATTTTTCCCGGGCTGAACCGCGCCGGCTTTGCCTCGTCAATTAAAACCTCAATATCATCAATCATCTCGTGTAAATATTTTTCACTCATCTTCCTTCTATGCCTCCTTTAAATTATACTTTGCTTTGAGACATTCCTCTACGTAAGGCGGAACCATTTCTGACACATCCCCGTGATAAGACGCAATTTCCTTTACAATTGTGGAACTTACATAAGAATACTCAATACTGGTTGTAAAAAACATGGTGTCCAAATCTTTATTTAGTCTGCTGTTGGTCTGTGCAATCTGAAGTTCATACTCAAAGTCTGTGACTGCCCGGAGTCCCCGTACGGACACTGCCGCATTCTGCTGCTTTGCAAAATCAACCAATAACCCCGAAAACGATTGTACCTCCACGTTTTTCAGGTGTTTTGTTGTCTCCTGAATCATCTCTATTTTTTCATCCAGAGTAAACATTGGTTTTTTAGCGCTGTTGGTTAGAACAGCAATGATCAGCTTATCAAATACCTTAGCAGAACGTTCAATAATGTCAAGATGTCCATATGTAATCGGATCAAAGCTTCCCGGATAAACGGCAATACTCATCTTAAGAATCCTCCCGTGATTTTTTTAAAAATGTATGTTGATTGGTCTTATATTTTTTTATCTTCTCTACTTTGAGATTCTTATAATCTTTTTCCAAAATCACAGTCTCCACGGAAGACTCCACAATAACAACCGTATGATTGCCGCAAATCGACGACCGGTCAAGCAGTGCAAGAATCCGCTGCTCCCAGCCCTTCTTGTACGGCGGATCCATAAAAATATAATCAAACACGATTCCCCGCTTTTCAAGCGTGCGAATTGCCGACTGCACATCCGCTGCCATGACGACAGCCTTTGCTTCCAGATTTGTATATTTTAAATTCTCACGAATGCAGGATACCGCATTTTTTGCCTTTTCTACAAAATAGGCCTGATCTGCTCCTCTGCTTAAGGCCTCAATTCCAATTCCTCCGCTGCCTGCAAATAAGTCCAAAAAAAGACATCCTGCCACATGATATTGTATCATATTAAACAAGGTTTCCTTAATACGATCCTGCGTCGGTCTTGTTTCCATTCCCTCGATGGTCTTTAACTTCAAACTTTTTGCACTTCCTGATATGACTCTCATAGATCAACATTCCTTTTTACTTTTCTTCTATTGTATTATATACAAAAATTTTGTCAAGAACAAAGCAGAGTCCGCACCGTCTCAAAAAAAATAGGAAGGTCAAAACTTTCCGATATTATAAAAATAAATGCCGAAATTCCTGTTTCCCCAAGAATTCCGGCATCTATCATTCTAAAGATTATCGTTTGTTATCCTATCGGGACATTTCCTCTTCCTGTCTGCGGATCATTTTACGAACCATTTCTCCTCCGACAGAACCTGCCTGTGCAGTTGTCAGATGTCCGTTGTATCCTTCTTTTAAGTCTACCCCAATTTCATTTGCAACCTCAAACTTAAATCTGTCCAAAGCTCCTCTTGCTTCTGGTACCTCAACTCTGTTTGTTCCTTTGCTTCTTGCTGAAGTTCGTTCTTCCATTTTGAAAGTCCTCCATTTCTTTTGTCTTGTTTTTTGTTACAATCATAGTATGCTCTAAGACACAAAAGATACTCTGGGAGTTTTTTCATAGTCTGGAATTTTTTATTTTCATCAGTATCGCACATGAAACCCTTTTTCTTTTTCCACAAAAGGCCGCTCCTCTTTTTCGATCCGGTCAATTCTGAGAAAACGATTTCCTTCCTGCATCAGAGTAAGAAACTGTTTTAACTCAAAGGAATTTCCCTGAACTTCCGCTGTCACAGAGCCGTCAGACATATTTTTGACCCATCCGGTTAAATGACATCGTTCTGCATTCATTGCTGCAAAAAACCGAAATCCCACTCCCTGCACTCTTCCCGTAAACCTTACATAAAAACGTTCCATTGAACTTCCTCCTTTATAAGTTTTTGGCAAGACTGATCTGTTTTTCCAAGCGACTGTTTTGAAGTCTCGAAAAATCAAATCCCTCTTCCTCCAGTTCTCTGACTGCATCTGATGCCTGCTTCAAAAGATCTGCATTAGTATAAATATCTGCCAAAACAAAATCCATCATTCCACTCTGGCGTACTCCGAAAAAGTCCCCCGGTCCCCGCAACTTTAAATCTTCATTTGCAATATAAAATCCGTCGTTGGATCGATTCAGCACCTCAAGCCTGCGCATCGTTTCTTTCTTCCTGGACCCTGTCATAAAAATACAATAGGACTGATGCCTTCCTCTTCCCACACGTCCCCTCAGCTGATGGAGCTGCGCAAGTCCAAATCTTTCGGCATTCTCTACCATCATCACCGTGGCGTTGGGTACATTCACCCCAACTTCCACAACGGTCGTAGACACTAAAACATCAATCTTTCCTTCGGAAAATTCATCCATAACTTTTTGTTTCTGTGCAGACTTCATTTTTCCGTGGAGACAGCAGATCCTTACGGATGGAGGAAGATTATTTTTTAACATTTCTGCGTATTGCATTACATTTTCGCCCTCCATTGTTTCACTTTCCTCTACCATCGGACAAATAATATAAACCTGACGTCCCTGTTGCACCTGCTTCGTCAAAAAACGATAAGCCGTCGGCCGATAATTGGTGTTTACCACACAGTTTTTAATCGGGAGACGTTCCGCCGGAACTTCGTCAATGATGGAAACGTCCAAATCCCCATAAAGAATAATGGCTAAGGTTCTTGGAATCGGCGTCGCACTCATCACCAGTACATGAGGCTTTTCCCCTTTCAAAGACAGACTTTGTCTCTGCCGCACGCCAAACCGGTGCTGTTCGTCTGTAACTACCAGCGCTAATTTGTGATACGTTACTTTTTCCTGAATCACCGCATGAGTTCCTATGATAAGATCCACCTGATGACTTTTCACAGCATCATATATTTCTCGTTTTTCTTTTGCCTTGGTCGATCCCGTCAAAAGAACCGTGCGAATTCCAAACGGATTCAAAAGTTCTTGAAACGTCTCATAGTGCTGGTTTGCCAAAACCTCTGTGGGGGCCATTAAGACGCCTTGATATCCCGCTTTTGCACACATAAAAAGCAAAATTACTGCCAAAATGGTCTTTCCGGACCCCACATCTCCCTGCACCAGACGATTCATCACTTTCCCTGATTTCAAATCTTTTGCCATTTCACGCAGCGCCCGTTTCTGTGCTCCGGTTAATTGGTAAGGGAGACGATCAAGCAGCTTCTTAACCTCTTCACAGACCGGAATCACATATCCCTCCCCATCTTCTTTTTCGTCGGAGGAAATCATGTGCATTGCGGAGATAAAGATAAAAAATTCATCGAAAATCAACCTCTTTTTGGCTTCAATGAGCTGCTTTTTTGACTCCGGAAAATGGATGTTCCAAATGGCATCGCTGTAATTCATAGGATGATACTTTTGCAATATTGTCTCGGGAAGATATTCAGGAATCGCTTTCATATAGCGTTCCGCCTGACGGATCGCTTTTGAAACAATCTTATTGGTAAGCCCGCCAGTCAACGGATAAACCGGCTGGAGCGTCTCTTGTTTTTTCCTGTAATCTTCCTGAGTAAAAATTTCCGCATGTTCTATTGTGATCCGACCGTTTTTAAAAACGGGAGTTCCGCAAAAAATATAATCTCCGCCCTGATGAATCTGCTTTTTCAAATACGGCATGTTGTACCACACAAGGGTGATTGTTCCGGTATGATCTCTTCCGAGACACGTTACAAGCTTCATCCTCCGCACATACTGTACATGGACTTCCGAACAAATCCGCACTGAAACAGAGACTCTCTGTCCGATTTCCAAGTCGCAAATATCTTTCGGATCTTCATAGGTCAGATAATATTTCGGGTACATGCCAATTAGATGATCTACACTTTGAATCCCCAGTCTTCCAAAAGCCGCCGCTGTTTTTTCTCCGATTCCCTTCAATTCTAAAATACTGGTTGTTCCATCCATAGGATACTCCTAATCTGTCAAATCAAAAATGACAGCAGTCCTGACTCGCATTTGGTCGGTGCCGCTGCCATTTGATTCACTTGCATTCTTTTTAAATCTCTGAGTTTCCTTTTCTTTATCTTACTCTACAGACAGAAGGAAATAATAAACCGGCTGTCCTCCGTACTCCAACTGCACATCACAGTCGCCGTAGGTTTCCTCAACCTTTTGCAGCAGCGCTTCCGCCTGTTCCTCTGTGGTATCTTGTCCATAGTAAATGCAAATCAATTCACTGTCTTCATCTACCATCTTATCAAGCAATTCCAGCGTCACATCAGAGATACTGTTTCCAACCTTCTGAATTCCGTCATCGTCAATTCCCATAATATCGTCAATTTTGATTTCCATCCCATTGACTGAGGTATTACGGACCGCATATGTGATCTCTCCGGTTTTCACAGACGCAATGATCTCTTTCATTGTTTCTTCATTGGTCTTCGCATCCTGTTCCGGCTCGAATCCAATAATCGCGGAAAGTCCCTGCGGAACTGTTGTTGTTGGAATGATTACGACTGTTTTATCTTCAATCAACGACTGCGCCTGCGTTGCTGCCAAAATAATATTTTTGTTATTCGGGAAAACAAACACAGTCTCTGCGTGCACATTCTCAATGGCATTGAGCATATCTTCTGTACTTGGATTCATCGTCTGTCCTCCCTCAATGAGAGAATCTACTCCAAGGCTTTTAAAAATCTCATTCATCCCTTCGCCGATGGAAACGGCAACAAAGCCATAATCTTTTTTTGGTCCCTGGGATGTCTCTTGGTTTTCGGAATCCTTATTTTGTGCATTCAATCCCAGTCTTTCCCGATGTTCTTCTCTCATATTGTCGATTTTCATATTGGAAAGCTCGCCAAAAGTCAGCCCCTTCTCGATTGCCTTCCCGGGATGATTGGTATGCACATGAACTTTCACAATCTCTTCATCTGCTACCACAACAATCGAATCTCCAATCTCTGTGAGAAAAGCTTTAAATTCCTGCTCCTCCTTCTGAGTCAGCTCTTTTTTGGTCACTACGATAAACTCTGTACAGTAGCCAAATTTGATTTCTTTTTCAGAAATCGGCTGCTCAGAAACCACAGGCTGTCCGGAAGATTTCGGAACCATCGAAACATCGATTTCTTTTCCCATTAAAACGTCCACTGCTCCGCTTAAAAACTCTACCAGCCCTTGTCCGCCGGAATCTACAACACCTGCTTCTTTTAAAACCGGAAGCATCTCCGGTGTCTGTTTCAGAATTTCATTGGCTTCCTTGAGAACGACTGCAGCAAACTTTTCAAAATCCTGCGTTGTTCTGGCACAGCGAACCGCTTTCTCCGCCGTTATCTTGGCTACCGTAAGAATGGTTCCTTCTTTCGGCTTCATCACTGCTTTATAAGCGGTATCTACGGCATTTTTAAATCCTGCCGCAACCGCTTCTGTTGTAAGAACCTGCTGATCTTTGACCCCCTTATAAAATCCTCGGAACAGCTGTGACAAAATAACACCGGAATTTCCTCTGGCACCTCTTAAGGAACCACTGGACAACCCTCTGGCTACTTCCTTGATTGTAAGCTCTGGGGTATTCGCAACCTCCTTGGCTGCCGCTATCGCGGTCATGGTCATATTGGTTCCGGTATCACCGTCCGGTACCGGAAAGACATTCAACTCATTAATATATTCTTTATGCGCCTCTAAACGCTTTGCTCCGCCAATTAACATCTTCTGCAGCAATGCCGCATCTATTTGATTCATTTTTTTCTTTGCCTCCATATTTCTCATTATCCAATATCTTTTACGCCTTCAACGTAAATATTAATCCGTTCTACCTCCAGGCTTGTAAATTCCTCTACCCGGTATTTTACAGACTCCATGAGATTGCTGGCAACCGTAGAAATGGAAACTCCATAAGATACAATAATATGGAAGTCAATTGTGATCTTATTATGATTGACAGAAACGAAAACGCCCTTGCGGATATTGTCTCTGGTGAGAAGCTTGGCAATCCCATCCTTTACATTGACCATCGCCATGCCTACGATACCAAAACACCCAAGGGCACAGATCCCTGCATATTTTGCGATCACCTGATTTTCAATGGAAATCTCTCCATTCTTTGTATTCATATGTCCTTTCATAAATTATACCTCCAAATGAGAATTCATATATAATATGAGTATACCTTATCCTTTGAAATCCGTCCAGTCCAAAGGCAAAAGAATTCAAAGAAAAGCAAATTTCATCTTGATTTTTCATAATCAATCTGTTAGAATGTAATAGTTGTCGAGCCTGGAATGTAACAGGGATAAGATTGGAAAAGGAGGTGCTAACATGGCAAAATGTGCTATTTGTGGCAAAGGCGCTCATTTTGGAAATGCAGTGAGCCATTCACATAGAAGATCAAACAAAATGTGGAAATCAAATATTAAATCCGTAAAAGTAAAAGTAAATGGTGCAGCAAAAAAAATGTACGTTTGTACTTCATGCTTAAGATCCGGTAAGGTTGAGCGTGCATAAGCATTTACAATTTATTTAATATAGAACCACAAAAGAGCCATTGCAGAATGGTTCTTTTTTCTTTGCGATAGCGATGAGTCAAAGTCCGGGCTTGTCCGGAACCTTGGCGTTCGCTTACCATCCCGGAATGTGCCTTTTGGCGCTTCCGGTGATTTTTCAGGAAATGAATTCCTTGTCTTTATTAGTATGTTCATTCTGCCACATCTTTATCACTCTTTTGCATCAATTACAAACGTCTTTGAAAAATCAATGAAAAAAAAGGCAATATGCAATGACGATACATCCGCATCCCATAATCACCTGCGTCAGACTATGGTCAATACATAATCCAACCTGTAACCCCAGTCCAAAAAAGAAAAAGCCAATTCCCCATACACGCTTCATATTTTCACCTCAAGACCTTATATTCAAAACACATCCATGAGCCTTCGCTTGGAATCGCAGTCCACAATGCAGACAAAATCCCACCTGATATATTCTATGCACCGCCTGCAATTTATGTTCCAAATTTCCTAATTATCAGAACAAATCGGACAAGTCTGTCTCGAACTCTCTACATCCCGCAAGCATTTTATGATAAAAAAATGTAAAAACTTTCCTATATCATAGAAAATCCCGAAAACCATTTTAAAGAATTGTTTCCGGGCGTCTTCTCCATCCTTATTTTTCTTTTTTTTGTTCTTTTTCCAAGTCTTCTACGATATCTTCCAAAGTCTCTTCCTTTTTTGTAAATTTATCAATGACATCTGGTACCATATCTAAAAGCTTTACGATGGTTTCCTGATTCTTTACATTGACCAGCTTGGTCTGTCCATTGCGAATCACCAAAACGGCGCTCGGCGTCATTTTTCCTCCGATTCCGCCTCCGCTGCGATTTTTTTTGTCCGCCGCAAAAGCTCCTGCTCCCATCCCAAAGGATACATCGACCAATGGCAAAATGATCGTATCGTTGATATAGATTGGTTCTCCCACAACAGTCTTTGAGGTCAGAAAGCTTTCCATCCCATCAAACAGCGATCCCACCGTATCCTTTAAATTCTCCTTATTCATCATGTCAACCTCCTAACATTGTGATCACACGGTCTTTTTGCTTCAACAAATCTTTATCTCTGAAAATCTTCCACAATAACATCAATATTCTATATCGTCGGATCCTTCCTCGAACCAGAACCTTCCCTTCCAGAATTTCCCTTGAAAAATCCGGTGTGATTTCAAAATAACGGGCACTTGCCGGCATGATTGCCGCAATCAAGCCAAGTATTTTTCCGGTCAGCGCCGGATCATCGGTCCCGAATACAAGATGTCCTTTTATTTTCTGGGGAAGTAAAAGACGAATTCCGTCAAAACCATAGGTTTTGATTCTGACAACGGCATTCTGAATTTTCTCATCTCCAAAAGCTTCTCCCACAGCTTCCATCTTTTCTGTAAATTCTTGAATTTTCTTTGGAATACTTTTAAGCTTATTATAACACTTTTGAAAGAAATCTACGATTTTTTTTTGATCTTTTACCGGTTTTTCAAGCTTTTGCGGCGTTTCTTTTTTCGCTTTCTTTTCTTCTCCCTCCCACACAAGATCGAAGACATCTTCCGTGTCTCGCTCCTTGTCTGAAACTGCCTCAGTATTCGGATCCTTTTTCTTCTCTTTCGGCGGCTTCGATTTCACTCCCTCTTTTTCTGAGCGCTGCTCTAAAGATGTTTCTTTTTCTTCTGAGCCAAACAAGGACCACCTCCGGGAATCTGACCGGTACATAGGAATCCCAAACACATGGATTCCAAACTCCATCTCATCATTATAGAGAAGCCTTCCCCTTACAATCACCAGAGCCCATGAAAATCGAAGCTTTCCTCTCAGTTTGTTCCCATCAAACTCACCCTCTGCCTGATAGCAAATTGGACAAAGCAAAAGTATCAGGAGAAGCGCCACCGGAATCAAAATCAGTATCCCTAATATTTTTAAAGCAACAAAAATAATACTCATGATTTTACTTCTCCATTAAAATAGATATCCGCATTTTCCAGACAGTCTTCCCGGTACAGCCGATCCACAATACGTCTCAACACTACCAGAGCATCTTCTTTTCCTGCCGCCATACCGACGATCACCATCTCTTTTTCTCTGTAAAAAGCTGACAAAAGCTGATTATATTCATAAATTTCCAGAACACTCCAATTCCAAACAGGCAGAGTGATACAATATAGAACCGGAATCCTTTTTCCCTGCCGAATCCGTTCCATCAATCTGTATTTCTGCGATCTTAAGATTTCTGATATGTATACATGTTCCGCGATCTTCATTCTTTCACCTGCTTTAAGAAAATGGGGATGCATTGCTACATCCCCATTTTAACATATAATCTTGTCGATTACTCGCCAATTTTAACGACTTTCAACATATTTGTGACACCTTTTCCACGGTGATCTGCCGGTCCTCCGCCGGTTAACACAAGAATATCATCCTGCTCAGCCAGACCTGCCTCCAAAACGATATCCGTTGCCTCATCCAAAAGATCCTTGGTTGTTTCTGCCTTATGAGATTTGAACGGACGAACCCCCCAATAAATCTGCATCTGACGAACCACTGCTTCATCTGGAGACAGTCCGATAATCTGTGCATCCGGTTTGAATTTTGATACGATTCTCGCCGTAAATCCAGACATGCTGGATGCCAGAATACATTTTGCATTAATATTATGCGCAGTCTGTACTGCGGAATAAGCAACTGCCGCTGAAATTCCACGATTTACATAAATCGGACGATAGTCTTTGATCTTCGTATCCAAATGAAGTTCTGTGGAAATTGCAATCTGGTTCATCATACGAACTGCTTCTACCGGATGCTTTCCTTTTGCTGTTTCACCGGATAACATGATCGCATCGGTTCCATCATAAATTGCATTGGCAACATCTGTCACCTCTGCTCTTGTCGGGCGTGGATTGCGAATCATAGAATCTAACATCTGTGTCGCTGTGACAACCGGCTTAAATGCATTGTTGCATTTTTTGATAATGGCTTTCTGCATAAACGGTACTTCTTCCGCCGGAATCTCCACACCAAGGTCTCCGCGGGCAATCATAATTCCAGCAGACGCCTGAATAATCTCTTCAATGTGTTCCACACCTTCAATATTTTCAATCTTAGAAATCACACCCACATGCATATTGTGCGCTCCGATGATCTCTTTAATTTCTTCCACCGCCGCTGCATTTCGGATAAAAGATGCCGCAATAAAATCAATTCCATTCTCTAAACCAAATTCAATATCTGCCTTATCCTTTTCTGTGATGGACGGAAGATTCACTCGAACATTTGGTACATTGACACCTTTACGGCTTCCCAGCATTCCTCCATTGACTACCTCACAGACAATGTCCGTGCCATCCTTAATTTCTTTCACATGAAGTTCAATCAGACCATCGTCAATCAGAATTGTATTTCCTGTTTCTACGTCTTTTGGAAGTTCAGCGTATGTAATGCTGACAATTTCATTGGTTCCATCTACTTCTCTTGTTGTCAGAACAAAGTCCTGTCCTTCCACCAACTCTACGTCATCATCGGTTGACAGCAATCCAGTACGGATTTCCGGCCCCTTTGTATCAAGCAAAATTGCAATTGGCAATCCAAGTTCTTCTCTGAATTTTTTAATTCTTTTAATTCTTCCCAGCTGTTCTTCATGATCTCCATGAGAGAAATTCAGTCGCGCAATATCCATTCCCTCTATCATCAGCTGCTTTAATACAGCATCATCGTCCGTTGCAGGACCCATGGTACAAATAATTTTTGTCTTTTTCGTTAGCATAATATTCTCCTTTTGCTTTCATATATAGATATTAGTATCTCACTTTTTCACATGCTTATGGGTAAATAAATGATCCTGACAGTATTCGTAATCCCCATCGCATTTTGAACAGTATCGAAACTCCAATGTCGGATCATCCAATTCTGTTCGATGGCACACTGCACATTCATGCAGCGCACCGTTTTTCTTCTTCGGAACAACCTGCTTCTTTTGAAAGTCCCGGCTCTTTTTTTTCTGAACCGTTCTTTGCGCAAAGGCAGCGCCCCGGCTTCTGATTCTTTTCATAGAGAAGAAAAACAGCAAGAAATTTAATAAAGCTGCTACAATGGATACTTTAACTGAAATTCCCTGTGCTGTAAAGCCTGAGAAGAGAAAAATATACGCGAGATATGCCCCGTCCAAATAAGCAAGCCATTTGACACGGATCGGCAAAATCATGTACAAATATACCTGCATGTCCGGAAACATCGCCGCATAGGCTAAAAACAAAGTCATATTCAAGTAAAAGGTATCCATATATACTGAAGCGCCATACATTTCCCCATAGAAAAAGGTCAGCACTCCATATGTAAGAAACGCTCCGAGAATCGTTCCCAACACTCCGATGAAATAGTACATATTAAACCGAAACGTTCCCCACACTTGTTCCAAGGAAACTCCGATTGAATAATAAAAGAACAATACAAAAAGAATAAAAATCAAACTGGAATCCGGTCCAACCATTAAAAACGTAATCAATCTCCAGACCTGTCCGTGAAGAATCAGATATGGATTCAGCTTTAGCATATAATATAAGGAAGGAGATACCATCTGTATTACATACCCTGCCGCATATAATATGACAATCACCATCGGCAGATTGGGGATCGCAAACTTTCCAAACTTCTTTTCTAATTTATTCAGCCACATAAAAACCCTTTCTTAAAACATGTTTTTCTTTCCTAAGATATATCCCCCGACAATGGTCAAAATCAAGGAGATCACCACAAGAACCGCAAAGCCATAAGGAGAATCCGCCATTGGAACCGGTACATTCATTCCCCAAAAACTGGCTATCATTGTCGGAATGGACATGACAATGGTAATCACGGCCAATACTTTCATCACAATATTCAGATTATTGGAAATAACAGAGGCATAGGCATCCATCGTCCCGCTTAAAATATTACTGTAGATATCCGCCATCTCAATTGCCTGTTTATTCTCAATGATAACGTCATCCAACAGCTCCTCATCCTCCGGATACTGTTTAATTTTCTCTATTTTCAATAACTTTTCTAAAACAAGTTCATTGGAGCGCAATGAAGTTGAAAAATATACCAAACTCTTTTCCAGCTCCAGCAGCTCAATTAATTCCTGATTCTTTGTGGAAATATGAAGCTGTTTTTCTACGGAATCACTCTTTTTATCAATGACTCTCAGATATTGAAGATAAAGAGAAGCATTGCGGTACAGAATCTGCAAAATAAACCGTGTCCTCTTAAATGTCCAAAAATTCCGGACCCTTCCATCGCGAAAATCTGTTAATACCGCCGTATCCATCAGGCAGACGGTAATAATCACCTTCTCTGTCAAAATAATACCGCACGGAATTGTGACAAAATATTCTTTTTCCTTGCGTTCCTCGGTTGTCGGGACATCCACAATAATTAAAGTATATCCCTCCTCTACCTCAATATGAGAGCGTTCTTCTTCATCCAGAGGAGCTCTCAAATCATCTATGTCAATCTTATATTCCATAGCAATTTGGGCAAGTTCTGCTGCTGTGGGGTGAATCAACGATATCCATGCACCTTCCATCGGTTCACTGATTTCATGGATCTGATGGTCCATCGTGCGATAATATTTAATCATTGTCCGCTCCTTTCCCATGGCACAACATGTCCCATAATATTGTGTCAAAACAGGAATCTGCCTTTTATGCCATCCCTGTCTCATCACTTTTGCTATTTTGAATTTTTATCCATTTGGTCTTACTTCATTATAAAGAACTCATTTTGCTTTGTCAATTAACACTACTGTACCAACCGGCAAGGTCAAATCCCTAATTGTTTTGTTAGATTTTGCCAAATTTTCTACCGTTGTTTTGTTAGATTTTGCTATACCAAGAACGGTATCTCCTTTTTTTACCACATATGGAACAAAAGCTCCCTGGATCACCGGAGTAAAACCAGGAATACACAATTCATCTCCCGGCTGAAGATTATACACATTTACAAAAGGATTATGTCGCATAATATCCTTTACCCGTATCCCATATTGCTTCGCAATCTGATATAGAGTATCCTTTTCTTTTACTACATAGACACTTCCTAAACATTTTCGTTCCGCCATTGTTCATTCCTCTGCTTTTTTATTAGACTATGCCCGCAGATTCAAATGTTTCCATTATTGTTTCCGTTTTTCTTAATTTTATACCCTCTTGGACACTGGTGAATTCACAGTACCGCAGACTTTCTTCCCCATATGAACATAACCGCATACAGAACATACAAATTTTTTCATATCCGCTCCCCTTTCAACAATAGTAATAGTTATTAATTATAATGTCACATTTGCAGAAGGATTATAATGTATTTGCGGTTTTATGCGAAAAACAGACCCTGCATTGAAATGTTTTATAGGTAATTTTTCCGTTAAAATAAAAAGATTCCATTTGCAATTATGTCCAGAATGTTTATAATAAATATAATGTTACGGTATTTTTGTAAAATACCATAATAGATAATTTGCAACCTTGAAAGAAAGCAGGTATACGAGAAGATGAAACGATTAGGAATTGATATCGGTTCAACAACAGTGAAAGTTGCTGTTATTGACGAACAACATAATATACTTTTCTCCGACTATCAAAGACATTTTGCAAAAATTCAGGAAACTCTGGCTTCCTTATTACAAAAAGCCAGGGATCAGATTGGAGAAACCATTTTTGCTCCAACCGTTACCGGCTCAGGCGGACTTTCTATCTCCTCTTATTTAGAGATTCCGTTTTGCCAGGAGGTCGTCTGCGTATCCACTGCCCTGCAGGACTACGCACCCCACACAGATGTCGCCATTGAACTTGGCGGTGAAGATGCAAAAATTATCTACTTTACCCACGGAATCGATCAGAGAATGAACGGTGTATGTGCCGGAGGAACTGGTTCGTTTATCGACCAGATGGCCTCCCTTCTCCAGACCGATGCCGCCGGTTTAAACGAATACGCCAAAAGCTATGACACCATTTACCCAATTGCCGCGCGCTGCGGCGTATTTGCAAAAACAGACATTCAGCCATTGATTAATGAGGGAGCTACCAAACCAAACCTTGCGGCTTCCATCTTTCAGGCTGTAGTCAACCAGACCATCAGCGGTCTTGCATGCGGAAAGCCAATCCGCGGAAATGTTGCCTTTCTGGGCGGTCCCCTTCACTTTCTGACAGAGCTTAAAAATGCGTTTATTCGCACGCTGAATTTGAAAGATGAGGAAATTATAGCCCCTGTCCACTCCCATTTATTTGCGGCTGTGGGAGCAGCTCTCAATGCCAGAGAGGAAATCTCAACAGATTTTGAACACCTCTTAAATCAATTTGAGAAAAAAATTCAGCTTCAGCAGGAAGTCGATCGTCTGGAGCCTCTGTTTGGCAGCGAGCAGGAATATAAAAATTTTGTCAAAGAACATAACCGCCACGTGGTCAAACGGGGGGATTTAGCTACATATCAGGGCAATTGTTATCTGGGAATTGACGCCGGTTCCACCACAACCAAAGTTGCTTTAGCCGGTGAAGGCGGAGAGCTTCTCTATAGTTATTATAATAACAATAACGGAAGTCCTCTTCACGCGGTAATTGAAGCGCTTCACGAAATCGATGCCAAAATGCCGGGCACTGCCCACATCGTATCTTCTTGTTCCACCGGATATGGGGAACATTTGATCAAAGCCGCCCTCAATCTGGATTTTGGCGAGGTGGAGACCATTGCACATTATTATGCGGCAGCCTTTTTTGATCCGGAGGTGGACTGTATTTTGGATATCGGCGGACAGGATATGAAGTGCATTCGCATTAAAAATGGCGTCGTAGATGATGTGCAGCTAAACGAAGCATGCTCTTCCGGCTGCGGTTCCTTTATTGAAACCTTTGCCAAATCTTTGAATCACTCTGTGGAGGAGTTTGCAAAAGTTGCCCTGACAGCAAAACATCCAATTGATCTTGGTTCCCGCTGTACAGTCTTTATGAACTCCAAGGTAAAGCAGGCACAAAAAGAGGGCGCAGGTGTCGGTGATATTTCCGCCGGCCTTGCTTACTCTGTCATCAAAAATGCTTTATATAAAGTCATTAAACTTACCGATGCATCTGACCTTGGAAAGCACATTGTCGTACAGGGCGGTACCTTTTATAACGATGCGGTCCTTCGCAGCTTTGAGCGCATCTCCGGATGTCATGCAGTCCGTCCCGATATTGCCGGGATTATGGGAGCATTTGGTTCAGCGCTGATTGCCAGAGAACGCTATGAAAAGGGGATGGAAACTTCGATGCTTCCTCTGGAAGAAATTTTTGCCATGAGCGTAGATACTTCCATGACACGATGCAAAGGATGTACCAACCATTGTCTTCTGACAATCAACAAATTTTCCAATGGACGCCGCTATATTACCGGAAATCGCTGCGAACGTGGAATTGGAAAAGAACCCAACGAAGAAAATATTCCAAATTTATATGATTATAAGCTTCACCGCACTTTTGATTATGAGCCGCTTCCCGAAAAGGAAGCTTCCCGCGGTGTCATCGGAATTCCGAGAGTGCTGAATATTTACGAAAATTACCCGTTCTGGCATACCTTTTTTACAGAACTGGGATTTCGGGTAATCGTTTCACCGGAATCTTCCCGCAAGATCTATGAACTCGGAATCGAATCTATTCCAAGCGAATCCGAGTGCTATCCGGCAAAGCTTGCGCACGGACATGTTATGTGGCTGATTCAGCAGGGGATCAAAGATATTTTTTATCCGTGCATCCCATATGAACGAAACGAAACAGAGGGCGCGAATAATCACTATAATTGCCCAATCGTCACCTCCTATGCGGAGAATATCAAAAATAATATGGAAGAACTTTCCACTGAAAACATTCATTTTATGAATCCATTCCTCGCATTGGATAATGAAGAAGCCTTAAAATCACGTTTATTTGAAGAATTGAAAGAATCTTATTCTCTTTCTTTGGAAGAAGTTGAGCGCGCAGTTACTTTAGCTTACGAGGAACTGGATCAAGTTCGCACGGATATTCAAAACAAGGGGGAGGAGGTTTTGGCATATCTTGCCGAAACCGGCAGAACTGGTATTGTTTTATGCGGACGCCCTTACCACATTGATCCCGAAATCCATCATGGCATTCCAGAATTAATTAATTCCTATGGCATTGCCGTTTTAACAGAAGACTCCATTTCCCATTTATCAAAAGTAGAACGTCCGTTAAATGTACAGGATCAATGGATGTATCATTCCAGATTATATGCCGCCGCAAACTATGCAAAATCAAATAAACAACTGGAGGTTATTCAGCTGAACTCCTTCGGCTGCGGTCTGGATGCAGTTACAACAGACACTGTTAAGGATATTCTAACAAAATCCGGTCGTATTTATACGGTCTTAAAAATTGATGAGGTTAACAATTTAGGTGCTGCCAGAATCCGAATCCGCTCTCTTATCAGTGCGGTTCGTGTCCGCAAAAAACACCGCATTGAGCCAAAACCGGTATCTGCTGCAATCAAACGTGTGGAATTTACCAAAGAGATGCGAAAAGATTATACTCTTCTTGTACCGCAAATGTCTCCGATTCATTTTGAATTCTTAGAGCCGGCTTTAAAGGCATGCGGATATAACGTAAAAGTTCTAAAACAGGGCGGCATGAATGATGTAAACACCGGTTTAAAATATGTAAACAACGATGCTTGTTATCCGTCTTTGATTGTCATCGGACAGCTTATGAACGCTTTATTATCCGGGAAGTATGATACTGACAAAATTGCCCTGGTTATCTCTCAGACCGGCGGCGGATGCCGGGCAACCAACTATATCAGCTTTATCCGCCGTGCTCTGGAAAAAGCAGGTTACGGACATATTCCTGTGGTAGGACTCAGCGCACAGGGAATCGAAAAAAACAGCGGATTTTCCTTTACCCCTGGACTGCTCAACCGTGCAGTTCAAGCCGTAATATACGGAGATGTTTTTATGAGAGTTGTCTACAAAACCAGACCTTACGAGGCAAAACCGGGCTCCGTTAATAAACTTCATCGGCAATGGGCTGCCAAGTGCCGTCGTGACGTTGCCAACGGTAATTTCTTTACCTTCCAGAAAAACATTCGGGGAATTATTCGGGACTTTGACCGGATTCCGTTAAAAAATATTAAAAAACCTCGTGTTGGAATTGTTGGAGAAATTCTTGTCAAATTCCTTCCCGATGCCAACAATCATCTGGTGGAATTGTTGGAACGTGAAGGCGCTGAAGCTGTTGTACCGGATTTGTTAGATTTCTTTATGTATAGTTTCTACAACAGCAACTTTAAGTATCGTTATCTTGGGAAATCCAAAAAATCTGCGATGATCAGCAATTCCGCAATTTGGATTGTAGAGCGTTATCGCCAGACATTGCGAAAAGAGCTTGCCAAAAGCCGGCGCTTCGAGCCGCCTGCATACATTAAAGATCTGGCAGCTTACGCCAAACCATTTGTTTCCATCGGAAACCAAACCGGTGAAGGATGGTTCCTGACCGGTGAAATGATTGAACTGATTCACAGCGGAGCTCCGAATATCGTTTGTACTCAACCTTTTGCCTGCCTGCCGAATCATGTGGTCGGAAAAGGCGTCATCAAAGAACTTCGTCAATCCTTCCCGGAGGCAAACATCGTTGCCATCGACTATGATCCGGGTGCCAGCGAAGTTAACCAGATCAACCGAATCAAACTAATGCTCTCCGCAGCAGAGAAAAACTTAAATTCTTAAGAGCTTTCCTATCGCAAAACACAGCAAAGCAGATCAAATTCCGCAATCATGCGGAACTTGATCTGCTTTTCACATCTTCACCCGGCGCCTTTTTTGCTTCCGTAAACGCCATGTTTTATTTTTCTGCTCGATTCAAAATATCATCCAGCAGCATTGCAGCATCCTTTACGCAATCCGAACAGGCTCTTAACATATTTCCTGTTTCAACGCCCTTTAGATCTTTACAAACCGTCGCTTGATTTTTTTCCTTAAAACGTTGAACCAGCTCTCTTGATTGCTGATATGTATTTGCCTTTGAGTTGGGCTTCTGTAAATTTCCGCTGCTGTTTTTGGCTCCCAAAACAGCCACAGCGCCTGTGATTGCCCCACAGGTCCCTTCCATTCCTCCCATTCCAAGTCCGTGACCTTCTGTCAGCTTAAACATCGTCTCCTCATCAATGCCCGCTTCCTGACAAAATGCACATGCCACTGCCTGTGCACAATTATAGCCTTTTTTATGATTTTCTTCTGCTTTTTTTGCTTTTGCATTCATTTCTTTGTCCTCCTTCGTCAGCTGCATCGAAACACACTTCCTCCTATTATCGTCGAACACTGAGTCCCCGCTTTGCCAGATAATCTTTCAGATCAGAGATTTTTAATTCATTAAAGTGAAACAAAGAGGCTGCCAATGCCGCATCTGCTTTTCCTTCCGTCAGGGTATCATAGAAATGTTCCTTTGTCCCTGCTCCTCCCGATGCAATGACCGGGATATCTACATTTTCCGCTATGATCCGCGTCAGCTCATTATCATATCCTGTTTTTGTCCCATCACAATCCATGCTTGTCAGTAAAATTTCTCCGGCGCCACGGCGCTCTGCCTCCATTGCCCATTCCACGGCATCCAGACCGACATCAATTCTTCCTCCGTTTTTATATACATTCCAGCCGGCTGCGTCGGTTCTTTTCTTAGCGTCAATTGCCACAACCACACATTGACTTCCAAATTTATCTGCAGCCTCATTAATAAGATTCGGCGTATTGATTGCAGAAGAATTAATCGAAATCTTATCCGCGCCTTCCCTTAGAATTGCTTTGAAGTCCTCCACTGTACGGATTCCGCCGCCTACCGTAAAAGGAATGAATACAGTCTCCGCAACCTTTCTTACCATATCAATCATAATGTTTCTTGCATCGGATGACGCTGTAATATCCAGAAATACCAATTCATCCGCGCCTGCCTGATCATAGGCTGCACCAACGGCAACCGGATCTCCGGCATCTATCAAATTTACAAAATTTACGCCCTTTACAACTCGTCCGCCTTTTACATCCAGACATGGAATAATTCTCTTTGTATGCATGTCCATCCCTCCCTATAATGAAATAAAATTTTGAAGTATTTGCAGTCCGACGGTACCGCTCTTTTCCGGATGGAATTGACAGGCAAATATATTTCCCTTCTCCACCGATGCATCAATATCTACTCCATACTGGGTGGTCGCCGCAACAATCCCCGGATCTTCTGCCTTCAAATAATAGGAATGTACAAAATAAACGTATGGATGCTCTGTCATTCCCTGAAACAGCCGAGAATCTTTCTTTGTCTTAAGACTATTCCAGCCCATATGAGGAATTTTCAGATCTCCGGTCTTTGGAATTCGCAGAATCTTCCCTTTTAAAAGCCCCAGACCGGAAACTCCCGGCGCCTCATCGCTTTCTTCAAACATCAATTGAAGCCCCAGGCAAATTCCCAGAAACGGAATCTCTTTCTCTGCCACTGTGTAAATCGTATCCTCCAGTCCGAAGCTTCGGATCTTTTCCATAGCATCTCCAAAAGCCCCGACTCCCGGAAGAATCACCTTATCACTTCCAAGGATTTCGTCACGATCTCTTGTGACTCTTGTTTCCTCTCCTAAAAAATGGAGCGCTTTTTCCACACTTTTTATATTTCCCGCATCATAATCAATAATTGCTATCAATGAAACGTCTCCTCTCTTCCTAATGTATGCCCAAAAATTCACGACTGTCCATCGGAATGGCAATTCCCTTCTTCTTCAGCTCCTTCCCAATTTGATAAAGAGAGTGATGTACTCTCACAAAGGATGCTTTCTCATTGTAGAATGCCATTTTCTCAAATGGCCACCGAAACAGGCTTGGTGTTTCAAACCCTTCTCCTAATTCTAATATAAAAAGCTTTTTATTTAAAGTATTTTGCAGCCATTTTGTATAATTCGCCCAGGAATTTAGATAGGCGCCCTCCAGATAAACTGATTTTGTTTCTTCTGTACGGACATTGAAAATCAGTCGCTCTCCACATTTGGGACACTCCAGGTGTTCAATCTCCCCGCATTCCTCATAGTGAGAAATCAAATCGTTTAATCCCAGATGAGCCGGATACAGCTGTTCCTCACACGGCTGACTGCATTGAAAAAAATCTCCGTTCCCGCAGGGCGCTGTTATATGATCTTTTTTCAACTTCGTATGATAGAGCAGTCCATCATCATTACTGGTCACAATAAAATATTCTGTTCCATCCAACACCTGCTCCAGTTCTCTGAACTGATCTGCCTCTCCCATAGAATACAAAAATTCCCTTTCATACACCGTACGCATCCAGACAGAATCTGCATCTTCTTTTCCAATCAGCGCCTGATATCCCGGATTCTTTATCTCCTTTCCAAAATCAATCAGTCTGTCGGCACAAAGCTCCCTCCCGATTCCTACCAATACCAAATCTGCTTCTTTTATCTGTGTCTTAAAATCTTTTATCATTTTTTCATCCTTTTCCTATGCCATTTCTACCTCGAAATAAAACTCCACTCCATGGTCTACATTTGCCACGCCATAGTCTCTGCCATGGGCTCTCATCGTCGCTTCTACAATGGATAAACCGATGCCGCTTCCGCCATACTCTCTCGTTCTTGCCTTATCAACCTTATAAAACTTCACCCACAATTTATCAATATCCTCCTGCGGAATATGTTTTCCTGTATTAAACACTTTGACCCGCAGATTTCCTCCATGCTGGCAGTAGCGGACTTCAATTCTGCCATTCTCACTGACATGATTGCGCGCATTGCTCAAATAATTGCTGACAACTTCTTCGATCATAAATTCGTCCGCCCAAACATGAACAGAAGGTTCCTCAAACAAAATTTCCACGCCTTCTTTTTCCAACAAGATTTTATTGGCATCCACCATGTTCTGAATCAGTTCCGTAATATCAAATCGTTCCATCTCCACCTGATTGCTGCCGAACTCAATCTGATTTAACGTTAAGAGTTTCTGCACCATCCGGTTCATCTTTTTCGCTTCATCTGTAATGACATCACAATAAAACTCTTTGCTTTCATCATCATCAAAAATATTATCCCGCAATCCCTCCGAATATCCCTGAATCAGAGCAATCGGCGTTTTCAATTCATGCGATACATGAGATAAAAATTCTTTTCGCATTTCATCAATCTGAACTTTTTGTTCAATATCCTTTTGCAGTTCATTATTTGCCGTTTTTAATTCCGATATGGTCTGTTCCAGTCTGGAAGATAATTCGTTGATGCTGTTCCCAAGTCTGCCCAGCTCATCTCTGCTGATATCATTCACCTTCACATCAAAATCTAAATTGGACATCTGTTTTGCCGCTTTCGCCATCTCTTCAATCGGTTTTGTAAAACGCTTGCTGTACAGATACATTGCCACAGCCCCGCCTGCAATTAAAATCAGCCCCACATATAATGTAAATTGTCCCGATAGCTTTGCACTGGTCTGAATACTCTCCATCGGAGTGCTGATAATTACCGTATACTGTCCATCCAGATACCCCATCAGATTAATGCTGGTTCCCATATTTTTATTGGTGTTAATCATCACCGCATATCCCCGGGCATTGATCTGATTGCTGATCTTATCAATATTATCCTTGAGAATATTCCAAAGACTCCGATACATCATGCTCTTTTCTCCCTCGGAACTATATACAATCTGCCCGGAAGGATCATTGATTAAAATTCTGTAATCGAAGTTTTTCGCCACCATGTCAATATCCGACTTGCGCACCGTATCCTTTTCAAAAATGCATTGTATTTTTTGGTAAGACTCCCGAATACTTTTCTTCTCTTTCATAATATAATAAGATTTCAGCATCGTAAAATTAATCAGCACAGAAAGAAGGATCACAGACGTCATAATGACAATCAGCATCAGTGTCATCTTTGTTTTGATAGATTGATTTTTCAAAAATTTCTTTTTCAATTCCCGTCAACCTCAAATTTATACCCCATACCCCAAATCGTATGAATATAGGACCCTTTCTCTCCCAGTTTACTTCTCAGCTTCTTTACATGAGTGTCAATGGTTCTTGCATCTCCAAAATAATCATAATTCCATACTTGATTCAAAATGCTCTCTCTGGTCAGTGCCTTCCCCTGATTGGACATAAAATATTGCAGCAGTTCAAATTCTTTGTAGCTTAAATTAATACTTTTGCCGCCAATCGAAACGTGATGACCTCCTACGTCCATCAGGATTCCTCCAGCCTCCATGGACTCACCTTCACTTTGTACGGTTCTGCGAAGAATCGCCTCCACTCTTGCCACAAGAATTTTAGGGCTGAACGGCTTTGAGACATATTCGTCTACGCCCAGTTCAAATCCCAGAAGTTCGTCCTGTTCCTGATCTTTTGCCGTCAACATAATGATCGGTACGGAAGAAATTTTGCGAATCTCCTTGACCACTTCCCATCCATCCATCTTCGGCATCATCACATCCAGAATCAGCAAATCAATTCCCTTCGTCGAAAAGAAAACATCCACTGCCTCCTCTCCGTCCGCAGCTTCCAACACCTGATATCCTGATCTCACTAAAAAGTCTTTTACCAGCTTTCTCATTCTGCTCTCGTCATCTACAACTAATATTTTCAAATCACTCATCGTGCGAATTCCTCCTGTTTTTTCTATTTTATCACAGGAATATGTAAGAAATGTGAAAAAGAACCTGGAAGACTCAAAAAATCTAACAGGTTCTTGCTTCTGCAATTTTTATTTTTCAGAGATGGATTTGACTTTTTCCAAACCAAATAAAATGACAATTCCTATCAGGAAAAAAATCGGATGGAACGTCTGAACACTCATCGCCGCCTTGGCATGTTCTAAAGTTGTCGGTCCCATGATAATAGCATACAAGGACCCGATCATCATCCCGATGATAAAATAAATCATCCGAGAACGATGCTGCTCCAAAGCCCTCCGAATGGTCTTAATGACAACTGCAATCCCAGCGAGCACGCCCAATCCAAAAATCACCACAACCGGAAGATAAGAAAAATTAAGATGGATGACTTCTTTTAATGCTGAGATAATCGGTACATAGAGTCCAAAAATCAAAAGCATCGTAGATCCTGAAATTCCAGGAAGAACCATCGCGGAAATCGCAATCATAGCAACCACAAAAATATACAGAACCAGAGTTAGATTTAAATGCTCTACGCTGATGTTCACTCCCTTTCCGGAAACCGGATTAAAGAAAGTAATTGCGGCAACTAAAACAACTCCAAGAACTGCCCACGGAATATTCTGATAATTCCCCTTCAAAGCATCTTTTTCTTCCTTCCAGATCATCGGAATCGCAAAAATAATAAGTCCCAGAAACAGGGAACTGATTTCATAAATCCTCTGATCAAAAATACTGGCAAGAACAGAAACTGCTGCTCCCATTCCAACAATCCAACCAACACCGATACGCAGTAAAAATTTAATTGCTTCAATTCGCTGGTCTTTTGTTCCTGACATCAAATGATCCAGAGATGTAATAAACCTATCATAAAATCCCAGCAAAAATGCAATTGTTCCCCCTGAAACACCCGGAACACTATCCGCCAATGCCATACAAAAACCTCGTATAAAATTCAGCATAGTACCTCTTCTCCTATTTTTTCGATTACACTGTCTGCAGCAAACAGAATTTATTGTAACATATCTCTTTCTTCCCGAAAAGATCGAAATAAAGAATCTGGTTTTCTTTTTTTGTACATCGAGGCTGCTTTCCCCTATTCATTTCCTGATTTCAGAATCGTTGCTCCGCCTGCTACAAAATCACCGTCATAAAATACAACAGCCTGTCCCGGTGTAATTGCTCTCTGAGGCTCTTCAAATACAACCTTGATCTGATCTTCCCCCGCCTTGTATACTCTGCACAAAACTTCCGGGCTATTGTAACGAATCTTTGCCCGAAGTCTCATTCCCTCATGAAATTCCGGCACAGACATACAATTCACCTGATTTCCGTATAAGACATTTGACAACAGCTGCTCTTTGCTGCCTACAACCACCTCGTTGGAAGACTCGTTGACGCCTATGACATAGCCCGGCGCCTTCAAAGACAATCCAAGCCCTCTGCGCTGCCCGACCGTATAATAGATAATTCCCTTATGTTTTCCCAAAATCTTTCCCTCAGGATCCACAAAATTTCCTGTAGGAATCTCCATTCCTGTCATTTTCTCAATAAACTGACCATAATCATGATCAATGAAGCAAATATCCTGACTGTCCGGTTTGTTCGCTACCAAAAGTCCCAGATCCTCTGCAATTTTTCGGATTTCGTCCTTGGAATACTGTCCAACCGGCATCAGCGTCCTGGATAATTGATTTTGTGTTAAATTATAGAGAGCATACGTCTGATCTTTTTTCAAGGTTTTTGATTTTTTCAGCGCGTAACGCCCTGTTTCCAGTTGCTCAATTTGTGAATAATGACCCGTGGCAATATAGTCTGCTCCGATATCCAGGCATCGTTTCAAAAGAGATTCCCATTTGATATATCGGTTGCATGCAATGCATGGATTGGGGGTTCTGGCATGTAAATATTCCTCACAAAAATAATCAATGACTTTTTCTTTAAATTCTTTGCGGAAGTTCATAACATAATGAGGAATTCCTAACGTCTGTGCCACATGCCGGGCATCCTCCACCGCTGACAGTCCGCAGCATCCTCCATTTTCTTCTTCCACTTCCCTCTCTTCTTCCTGCCAGATCTGCATCGTTACACCGATTACATCATAACCTTGCTCTTTCAGCAGGTAGGCTGCAACCGATGAATCCACTCCCCCTGACATACCAACCACGACTTTCTCTTTCACATTCTCCTCCTAATACTCTTCCTCTTCTTCCTCTTCGCCAATATCAGATTTAGGCTTTTCCAACCCTTCGATTATAATTCCCTTTTTCTCAGCATAATCCCACAGCGCCGCATGAATTGCCTCTTCTGCCAAAAGCGAACAATGCACTTTCACCGGAGGAAGCCCGTCTAAAGCCTCCAGCACCGCTTTATTGGTAACCTCCAGAGCTTCTTTTACCGTTTTTCCTTTCACCAGCTCTGTTGCCATACTGCTGGTTGCTACAGCTGCACCGCAGCCGAAGGTCTTAAATTTCACATCATTGATAACTCCATCCTCACTGATGTCCAGATAGATTCTCATAATATCTCCGCACTTTGCATTTCCAACGGTTCCAACACCGCTGGCATTTTCAATCTCTCCTACGTTTCTCGGATGCTCAAAATGGTCCATTACTTTTTCACTGTACATTGTGAATTCCTCCTAATTCTATCAATCTTCGTTCTTATCCTCGGCTCTTCTTTACGAAATCTTCGTAGAGAGGAGACATTGTTCTTAATTTCTCCACAATTTCTTTTATTTTTTCTATCACATAATCCATATCTTCCTTGGTTGTTTCTTCTCCCAGAGTCATGCGCAGTGAACCGTGGGCAATCTCATGAGGAAGCCCAATTGCAAGAAGAACATGGGACGGATCTAAAGAACCAGAGGTACATGCAGATCCGCTGGACGCACAGATTCCCGCCATATCCAGCATAATCAGCAGGGATTCTCCCTCAATAAACTGAAAGCTTATATTAATATTGTTGGGAAGTCTGTTCCTGGCATCTCCGTTTAATCGGCAATATGGAACTTCTGCAAGAATCCTCTCAATGGCATAATCCCGAACCTCAATTTCTTTTGCCGTACGCTCCTTCATTGTATCAAGAGCAATTTCCACCGCTTTTCCAAGGCCTACAATTCCAGTGACATTTTCTGTACCTGCACGACGCTTTCGCTCCTGCGCCCCGCCATGTACAAAAGAACGCAGCTTTAACCCCTTGCGGATATATAAAAATCCGATTCCCTTTGGTCCGTTTAGTTTATGCCCACTGGCGCTGAGCATATCAATATGATACTCATCGACATCAATCGGAAGCTGACCATACGCCTGCACTGCATCTGTATGAAAAATGATATCATGTTCTTTTGCAATCTCTCCGATTTCTTTAATCGGTTGAATGGTTCCGATTTCATTATTTGCAAACATCACAGAAATTAAAATTGTATCTGGACGAATTTCCGCTTTTAGCTGATCTAAATTTAAAATTCCTTTCTCATCGACATCAATGTAGGAAATCTCAAATCCTTTCTTTTCCAGATACTCACAAGTATGAAGAACCGCATGATGTTCAATTTTACTTGTAATAATATGTCGGCCCTTGTTTTCATAAGCCTCAGCCGCAGCTTTTAACGCCCAGTTATCGGATTCTGATCCGCCTGCCGTAAAATAAATATTAGGACGTTCGGTTCCAAGAGATTTTGCAATGACGTCTCTGGCTTCGTCTACAGCTTTTCGGTTTTCAAGAGCCGGCGTATACACACTGGATGGATTCCAGAAATTTTCTGTAAAATACGGAAGCATTGCTTCTACAACTTCCGGTCTTGCCGCCGTTGTGGCCGCATGATCTAAGTAAATTACTTTTCCCATAATTATAATTCCTGCCTTTCTGCTTCATGATATTTATTATGTATCTTTTTGGATTCTTCCATTAATTCTTTTAAGGTAATGGAATCAACAGTATTGCGAATGCTCTCATCAATTTTCTTCCAGACAGTTTTTGTTACACAAAATTTCTCCCCGCTGCAGGTTTTATTCTCACCTGTAAACGCTGCACAGTCTACCGGCGTCAAATCGCCTTCCAGCGCTCTTAAAATGTCTCCAACGGAAATGGTTTCCGGATCTGCTGCCAGAAGATATCCTCCCTGAGCTCCCCGAACACTTTGAATCATACCTGCCTTCTTCAATTTCGGTAAAAGCTGCTCTAAATATCTGATCGAGATTTTCTGACGTTTTGCAATGGAACTGATGGACACCGGTTTGTCTTCACTGTAAACAGCCAGATCCACCAAAGCCCTCAGTCCGTAACGTCCTTTTGTCGATAACTTCATTCTATCACCTCAATTCCGACTATTAAGCTCGGATTTATGTTCTTATCTTAACACTCCCCCTTTTTTCTGTCAACTAAATTTGTAATATCTCATTTTTTATTTTCATACAATAAAAAAAAGCACAACAGGTATTGTTTATGAAAAAGGCAAGCCCCTTTATTCAGGGAACTTTAATATTAACCGCTGCAAATCTATTTTCCCGTCTGATCGGCTTCTATAATAGAATATTTTTGGCAGGTCTCATTGGTGCACATCAAATGGGAGTTTATCAGTTAATTTTCCCAATTTATCTTCTGGGCTTTTCCTTCTGCTTTCAGGGATTTCAGTCTGCCCTTTCTAATATTATTGCTTCCAAAAAGGCACAGGGAGCTGAGGCAGATGCAAGAAAAATTTTAAAAATCGGAATTTGCTTTACCCTCATTCTATCTCTTTGTTTTTCCATGGCTGTTTTTTTCTTTGCCGATTACATTTGTCTGACATTCTTAAAGGACTCCGACTGCATTCCATGCCTTAAAATTGCCGTCTGCGCTCTTCCGTTTGTAGGAATCAAAGCCTGTATTCACAGTTATTCCCTTGGAATGGGCAATTCGGGACTTCCTGCCGTCTCTCTTTGCGTTGAACAAATTTCGAGAGTTCTCAGTATTTTTTTGATTTCCGTTACCTTTTTTCAAAATCTGCCCTCCGCAGCTATGATTGCGGTTCTGGGAATGGTTATCGGCGAAATCATCTCATTTTTCTTTACTTTGTTTTTCTACTTTTATCATCACACACAAACACAAACATCTGCCGCCGCTGCCCATTCTCTGCTGAAAGAACTTTTATCTCTGGGCATCCCGCTGACTTTAAATACACTCTCTGTCACGCTGCTTCAGAGCCTTGAGAACATTCTCATTCCCATGATGCTAACCCGCTTTTACGGAAATCAGCATCAGTCCATTGAAATTTACGGCATAATGACAGGAATGGCACTGCCCTTTCTTCTATTTCCGTCCACCATTACCGGCTCCTTGTCTGTGATGCTTCTCCCAAAGGTTTCTGCTGCAAAGGCATCCGGAAATTTGCACGCACTGCACCGTTCTTCAAAATATCCGATTCTTTTTTGTGTATTTCTCGGCATTGCAGGGTTCTTTTGTTTCTTTACGTTTGGTCCGTGGATCGGGACAACGGTTTTTCATAGTGTCCTTTGTGGAAATTATCTGCGCTCCCTGTCCTTCCTATGCCCGTTTTTATATCTCTCCGGAACGCTCTCCAGCATTTTAAACGGATTAGGAAAAACAAAAACCACTCTGCTTCACAATAGTATCTCACTCACGATACAAATTTTGTTTATCCTGTTTTTCATTCCGACAAAAGGAATGATCGGTTATATATGGGGACTGATGGCAAGCGCCATTTTTCTTGTCACAATGAATCTTCGCCATTTGAAAAAAAGCCTGGAACAGACAAAGTAAAAAACGTCTCTTTGCAGACGCACATCTCTAAAATATTTTAACAGATCATCGGAAGTGCCAAAAGGCACATTCCGGGATTGTAAGCGGCCGTCAGGGTCTCGGGCAAGCCCGGACTTTGACTCATCGCTATCACAAAAAGACAGGAACGAGAAGTATTTGCCTTATCGTTCCTGTTTTAAAACGGATTGCTATCTGATTTTTAGAAACGTCTCGTAAAGATCCAAAGCTCCATATCCCCACTCTCGATTAGGATACACGCGATCCGGTTCTCTTCTTGCTCCTCGAATAAAATAATTCTTAATTCTTGTCGTATTAATTTCCGGATCATTTCCTTTTACACTTCCCCATTCCAGCATCAACGCTGACATTCCCGCAGCAATCGCTCCGGAAACACTGGTTCCTGTTTTTCTCCCATAACGATTTTTCGGAAGCGGTCCCAGCACCTCGACTCCCGGAGCAGCAAAATCAGGCTTTATGGTATTTCTTGGATACCCACGGCTGCTGTCAATAAAAATACTGTTATTATTGGAATTATAATTTGCCGCACACATCAGCAGATCCGTATTGCCCGGTGAAGTCAGCGTATTATAAGGAGTCGATTCCAGAAAAAAAGTATCTTCTGATAAAAAATTCGTAATCGGAAGCCACAAATCAAATTGGCGGTTCCCCATACCATCATCGCTAATATAAATATTCCAGATTCCCTCTGCCGGGTGGCGAAACCGCATCACGACAACCGGCGCCCCTGCTGAAGTATCCACAGTAAAATAATCAACGACAAGGTTTGTTTGTTCCAGAAGAAACGAAACTTCTCTTTGTCCTCGGATTCCTCCTGCAATCCGCCCGGTTTTCTGCCCGGAAGGCGACTCAATATCCACATAATACCGATTTGGCGGAAGTCCCCAAAGTTCCAGTGTAAATCCATACTCCGATCCTCCGACTTTTACTTCCGCTTTTGCTGTTCCATCGGAAATTTCTCCGGCATAGTGATGTCTTGCCTGCCCCTCGTTTCCCCCGCTCGTCACAACGGCTGCCCCCTTCAAAGGCGCAATCATAGAAAGATACTGCTCCAGCGGTCCGGTTCCAAGATGCGATCCCTGACTGGTTCCCACTCCAAAGAATAGAACCAACGGTTTCTGGAGTCGTTCGGCTGTCTGCGTAATATAGCGAATTGCAAGGAGCAGATCAGTCTCTGCGTATGCCTCACTCTCCGGAGCCATACAGTAATATTCTTTCAGATATGCCTTTGCCTCCCGAAGTTTCACCACAATAAGCTCTGCACCGGGTGCAATTCCCGAAAAACCTGCACTCAAATCCTCATTCCCCGCAATCATTCCCGATAAAAAAGTTCCATGCCCGGAGCGATCTGTTGTAGGTACTTTCTCCAGAGGACTGGGAGAATTTAACGCCTCCTCAATCTCTTCTTTTGTGTATTCTGTACCGTAATCAAAAGGTGCATTTTCCTGACCGGTTTCTGCCGTCTGATCCCAAATGGAATAAATTTTTGTAGAGCCGTCTGCATAAAGAAACGCAGGATGCTGATAATCAATTCCCGTATCGGCAATTCCAACCAGAACTCCATTTCCGTACAAATCTAAATTCGCTCTTCTCACTTGTGCCACTCCGATATCTTCCATAACAGATTCATCCATCAGCCCAAAGCATCTGGGGATAGAATTATACTGGTATCGCTCGCTCCGAAACTGTTCCTGACCGTTTTTCGGCACGTAGGCAATCGCAAATCTTGAGTTGATCGGCATAACACATTCCGTCCGAAATTCTTCTTTTACATACTCAATCAGACCGCTGTAATCCGCAATAAACTCAAAAAACTCATCTCCCCGGGCAGCATTCTTACAATCCATTGACAAACCTCAGATTTTTTTACAATATATGCCCGTCCTGAAATTTTTATGTCTGCTAGATCCGCTCCGTCAACAACCCTTTTTGATATGCCCAAAGAAGCTGTTCTAAATCAGAAATTTTTTCTTTTAACTCTTTCCCGTTATCGGTATCCTCCACACGTTTCCTGCGCGTCACTTTATTGATCACAATTGTATCTGAATGGATATCTGTCTCCTCTCGAATTGCCGTGTCTCTGGATACAAAGGGTTCATGGGCAGCCAGTTTCAATCCATAGGAATTTGAAACCAGTGTGTACCCCGCAATCCCTGTTGTCTTTTGATATGCCTTGGAAAATCCTCCGTCAATAACAAATAATTTGCCGCCGCACTTTATCGGGCTTTCTCCCTTTTTCACTGCAACCGGCATATGCCCATTGACAATCTTTCCTGTATTGGGGTCCAAGCCAAATTCCTCTAAAATCTGATTGATCACTTTTTCATTTTCATACCATTGATAATAATAATCCTTTTTCTCTTTCTTAATATCTGCATCTTCCAAAAAGTATCTCTCAAACGTTGCCATTTTTGCTTTTCCGTACACCGGTGAGTTTTCATTGGACCATATAAACCACATAATATCCTGTCCGTACCGGCGGGCTTCTCGGTCCTTTTCCTCATAATATCCCTGCCGCGCAAGATGTTCTAAAACATCATATAGTGTTTTCCCTGAATATTTTTGCCCCTGAATTTCAACTTCCCGAAAGCTCCCATCTTCATTTAACGGCACACACCCATGATATAACAGCATATCATTAAAAACCTTATAAAGACTTCCTTTTGCAAATAAAAATCTTACATGCTCCTGCAAATATGCACAATATTTAAAAGCCGTCACCAGATGTTCCATTACGTATTCTTCTTCTTTCGTCAGCTGATAAGGATCTTTCGGATCAATGGTCGGGAAATTGGTATCTTTCAGTTCATATTCTTGTCCGTCGATTACAATGGTTCCTTTTTCATAATTAATTTTATCCAAAAGCAACCTTTGATCCATTTTAAAATCAGGTCTGCGCATAATCAACTGTCCCTCCAGCTTAAATTGTATCACCGCAATGGCTTTATGCATTTTTTTATTTAATTCCTCTTCTCTCATATTGCGGTCATCCACCTCTCCGGACATATGAAAAAGACTGCATTCATCGTCTTTATAACACTCCAGAGCGAATCTTGCCAGCGGAATCAAATTAATTCCATATCCGTTTTCCAGGACATCCATATTATTATATCTGGCGCAAATACGCACCACATTGCAAATGCATGCCCGATGCCCGGATGCCGCACCCATCCACAAAATATCATGATTTCCCCATTGGATGTCCACATTGGCAGACCGCATAATACAATCCATAATTCGATGCGGTCCCGGACCTCTGTCATAAATATCTCCGATTACATGCAGATAATCTACCGACAAATCCTGAATCAAATGTGCCATTGCCGCAATAAATTGGCGTACTCTTCCGGTTGTAATAATTGTCTCCAAAATCTGTTCCACATACTTTTTTTTATCGGCAGTCCGATGCTCTACCATCAGCTCCTCCATAACATATGCAAATTCCGGCGGCATCGCTTTGCGAACCTTTGATCTGGTATATTTGCTTCCCACGGCTCTTGCCACATGAACCAGACGAATCATTGTATCATGCTGCCAGGTCAGCAAAACATTTCTCGGCAGTTTCTCTTCCATTAAATCCATTTTCTGCTCTGGATAGTATATCACAGATGCAAGATTTTTCTTTTGTTCTTTTGTCAGCCGGTTTCCAAACTCGTCCTCAATCTTGCTTCGGATTGCCCCGGAGCCATTTCTGATAATATGACTGAATTTTTCATATTCTCCGTGAACGTCTGAAATATAGTGCTCCGTCCCCTTCGGCAGGTGCAAAATTGCCTGAAGATTAATGATTTCCGTTGAAGCAGAAGCTACATTCGGATATCTCACCGCAAGTTCCCTTAGATATTTCATCTGATCCATCTGGTAAAACCCTCCCTGTTCAAAATTTGTTCACTGTATTGTAATATTATAGCATTATTTTTAAGACTTTCACAAAAACTTTCTTTTATATTTCTTAAGATATGGCTATCTGCACAAATCCAGAAGCATCTTATGGTATAATAAGGTACCTGCGCAGATCACAGGCGTACATACAATAAGGAGGAGATTTTCATGAAACACAAAAGAATTCTTGCAGCCGTTTTGCTTACTGCAGCTGCTTTTTCAGGCTCGGCATGCATGAAAAAACAAATCAAGGAAACACCGAAGGAACTTCACTGGGAATTCAAAAAAAACGACCGCAGCTGGGAAGACAAATTATCCAAATCAAAACTTCAAATTGTCAGTTCCTATGGCGACACTCAGGCATTTCACCCCAAAGTCCTGCATTTTCCCAAGCCATGGAACGGATACCGTTACTGGATGGCATATACGCCCTACCCGGGTGCAGACCAGAAAAGAGAAAACCCTCATATTCAGGTATCCAACGACAAGATCACATGGAAACCGGTCTCAAAAACAGATCAGCCTCTGGATCCTATCGTTCCATTTGAGTACCCGGACAAGCAGTATAATTCCGATACCCATCTGGTCTACCGAAAAGATTTAGATGTCCTGGAATGTTACTGGCGTCAGGTCGATAATATAAAGCGCATTGACCGTATTTTTAAGCGCACGACCACAGACGGGGTGCACTGGAGCGACCGCCAGCTTGTCTTGGAATCTGACGCGCGCATTGACGGAATCCTGAGTCCCTCCATTCTATATGAAGATGGGAAATACAAAATGTGGACCGTCAATTATTTCGGGGAATATCCAATTCTTTACCGCGAAAGTACCGACGGATTTCACTGGAGCGCACCAAAAGAGATTTATCTTAAATATCCGTCAGACAAATTGCGCAGCTGGCATCTGGATGTGATTCATACAAAAAAGGGATATGAAATCCTTGTGGTCGCTTTTTACCACGGTCATCGACACCGGGATATGAACCTTTATTATACCTCATCAAAAGATAATGAAAACTATTCCGAATGTATTACAGTCCTAAAGCCATCCCGCACAAAAAACGCATGGGATAATCGCGGAATTTACCGCAGCAGCTTTTTCATAGAAGATCATACTTACTATGTCTATTACAGCGGAATCGGTTATCCTGCGGGGCCGAAAAGTTCACAGGGGGTCGGGCTGACTCTGGGACCATCCATCCAACAGCTCAAAGGATATGACAAATAAATCATAACCGAGTACCGTCTGTACAGCAAAAAAGTACCGAAACATTACAATCTGTATCATGTTTCGGTACTTTTTTGTTATTGATCCCGAAGATGAATCTGAGGGCTTCCATGTCCTTCAATATAATCTTTGGTAATGGTCACACTTCCGATGGTATCGTCCTTTGGAATCTCATACATAATATCCAGCATAAATTTTTCAATAATTGCACGAAGCGCTCTTGCACCGGTTTTCTTTTCCAAGGCTTTTTCAGCAATTGCCTCCAACGCCCCCTCATCAAATTCCAGTTTTACTTCATCCAATTCCAAAAGCTTCTGATACTGCTTTAAAATCGCATTTTTCGGTTCCTTTAAAATCTGCACTAACATCTCTTTTGACAGTCCTTCTAAGGTAAAAATCATCGGCAGACGTCCGATAAATTCCGGAATCATTCCATACTCCCTCAAATCTTCATTTGTTACATTGGATAAGAGATTCTCTTCCTTATCAAATCGATCTTTTAAGTCTGCCCCAAACCCAATGGAAGTCTTTTTCATCATGCGTTTTTTGATAATCCCTTCCAGATTCGGAAACGCTCCGCCGCAGATAAAAAGAATATTTTTTGTATTCATTGTGGTAAGGGGTACCATGGCGTTTTTACTGGTTGCGCCCACAGGAACTTCCACCTCGGCTCCCTCCAGCAATTTCAGCAGCCCCTGCTGTACAGATTCTCCACTGACATCCCGGCTGTTTGTATTTTGCTTCTTTGCAATCTTATCAATCTCATCAATGAAAATAATTCCGTGTTCCGCCTGATCCACATCATTATCCGCCGCCTGCAAAAGCTTGGACAGAACGCTCTCCACATCGTCTCCAATGTATCCGGCTTCCGTAAGAGATGTCGCATCTGTAATCGCCAATGGCACCTTTAATAATCTTGCCAAAGTCTTCACAAGATATGTTTTTCCACTTCCGGTCGGACCAATCATCAGCATGTTGGATTTATCAATTTCAATTTCATCCATTGTATTTGTGACGACTCTTTTATAATGATTATAAACGGCAACAGACATCACCTTTTTGGCATAGTCCTGCCCTATCACATATTCATCCAACATCGCCTTGATTTTATGCGGAGCCGGAAGATCCTTCAGCTCAAGCTTTGGCATTTCTTCTTTTTCCTTTTTCTTTTTTTTGACTTCCTGCTGTGGTTGTCTCATCTGCATATCATTCATAATCTTTTGAATGTCAAGGTTGTCAAGATCCATATTTCTTGCATCAATAAAACTAAACTGTCCCTGTCCCATTGTGTTTAATGTCCTTTGCATACAATCTGTGCAAATATAAATATGATTTGGAAGCGACAGCATCTTGCCGGTCTGAGATTCCGGACGGCGGCACAGATAACAATAATGCTCTACCTCTTTTGAATCTTCTTCCTGTTTTACTTCTTCGATTTCATTTTGATTTTTTTCTTCTGACATATACATCGTCCCCCATTTCTTATGTTGTTAAACAGAGTACTTCTCTTATGATTCCGGTTCCTTTTATCATATCCTCTTTTGTCATTCTCGTAAAGCCCAAAATATATTGCTCTCTTTCCGGGCATTTCTCAATCCAATAGCGAGATAACGGATAAATCCTGACGCCTCGTTTCTGAAGATCCTGTTCAAACTTCCGGCAATTTTTTACCGGAAATTCTGTAATCACATGGACGCCTGCTCCCTGTCCCGATACTTTCACCTGATCCCCCATCTTATGCAGACAGGACAGCAAAAGATCATGCTTTTCCTTATAAATGCTTCGCATTCGGTTCAAATGCCGTTCGAAATGTCCTTCTGTCAAAAATAAAGTCAAAACTCTTTGATCAATTCTGGAAACTGCACAGGAAAACGCTTTTCCAACCTTCTGATATGCCGGCATAAGCTTTTGCGGCAGCACCATGTAACTAACACGGATTGCAGGCGCAATTGCCCTGGAGAATGTTCCCATATAAATAATTTTTTCACTTTGCGCAATTCCCTGAAGCGCCGGGATGGGCTTTCCCACATAGCGAAATTCGCTGTCGTAATCATCTTCCAGAATATAGCGATCTTTTTTTTGTGCCGCCCAGCGTATTAACTGGCTGCGTCTTCCGATTGGCATAACAACTCCCGTTGGATATTGGTGTGCCGGCGTCACATAGGCCAGTTCTGCCTGAGATTGCTCCAGTTCTTCCACTAAGAGCCCTGACGAATCCATAGAAATCGGACAAATCTCAAAGCCCAATTCCCTTAGCATTCCATGGGCATGAATATAAACCGGATTTTCGATTCCCACCGTTTTTTTTCTCCCAAAAATCTGACGGAGCAAAAACAACAAATTTTCCATCCCTGCGCCGACAACAATCTGCCCCGCCGTTACATGAACCCCCCGGGACTGTCTCAAGTAATACATAATCGCTCTGCGCAGTTCAAAGTCTCCCTGAAAATGACCTTTTTGAAATAATTCACTGTTGTCATCAATCATAATATCCTTTAACAGTTTTCTCCAAATATGATATGGAAACTGTGACATGTCCGCTCCTGACGGTGAAAAATCATATGGAACGGTTTCAGTCTCCGGCTCTTTTTCTTCCTGCAAAACCTCCGGCGGAATGTTGAAATCCGCCAGCTCTTCCATCGGACAGACAAAAAAACCGCGTTTGGGCTCTGCTTTCACATATCCCTCTGCCGCAAGCTGACTATACGCCGTATCCACGGTATTGCGGCTGACTTCCAAATGTCTGGCAAGTCTCCTCGCCGAAGGAAGTTTGGCTCCAAACGGCAGCGCCCCTGTTCTGATTTCTTCTCTGACCGCCATATAAATCTGCTCGTAGAGAGGAGACTTTTTTTCAAAATCCAGTGGAATTAACAGCATACTGCCACCTACCTACTTTGCATTTGAAATCGTAATCTTTTGAATAACAATATCTTTTACCGGCTGACTTTCTTCTCCGGTTCCATTATCCTTGGTCTTAGATGCCGCAATCCGGTCCAGCACATCATAACCATCAATCATCTGTCCAAATACCGTATAACTTCCATTCAAAGAAGGATATCCTCCCTGATCTAAAAACAGCTGCTTCTGCTTTTCTGTAAATTCCATGGTCCCTTCTTCCATGACTTCCTTTGCCGTATCAGCTTTCGCCTGAACAATAAAAAACTGACTTCCATTACTTCCGTCTGTTCCACTGTTCGCCATGCATAAAGCTCCTCTCAGAGGAAGCAGCTGATCCGAAATTTCATTTTCAAAAGTTTCTCCCCAAATACTCTCTCCTCCGGTTCCCGTACCGGTAGGATCACCGCTTTGAATCATAAAATCATTCATCACACGATGAAACTTTTGTCCGTTAAAATATCCGCTGTCTGCCAGCGTCACAAAATTCTTGACTGCCAGAGGCGCCTGTTTTAAGAAAAACTTAAATTTCAGTTCTCCATAGCCTTTGACTTTCATGACCGCGATCGTTTCTCCTTTTTGCGCATCTGCCAGCTGGTCTGTCTTTTTTGCCGCTGTAATTTGAGGTACCTTATATTTTGACAACACCTTTTTTTCCTTCTCTGTCGTCGCAGTTTCTTTTTTTGACTCACTGCTTTTTCCGATCCCGCATCCTGCAAAAATTGCCGCCGAAAGAAGCAGACATCCCATCACAATGACTTTCTTCATAAACCTGTTCTCCTTTTTACTGCTCTCTGATTTTATCCGCCGGAAATACAATTCCCATCTGACGCCGCGCTTCATCGGTAATTTCCATCTCAATTCTGGAGGACTCCAAAAACGGATGTTCCACATTGTTTGTTTTTATCAGTTCCAGAAAATCTCTCGTCTCAAAAATCATTGGATTCTCTCTGGATTCAAACCCCAGCTCTTCCTGACTTCCATCGCGATAAAAAATCGTAACCTTTTGAATAATTGGACACTGTTCAATTACCATACATCCATTTTCCCCCTGAATCTGTGTGGGAAGCATAGAGTCTGTAATCTTAGAATAGAGAATTTCCGCCTGCTTATCTCCATAAGAAGCAATCAAACTTCCAGCGCCGTCCACGCCATTCTTCAAAAAAATACTATCTGTCAGAATCTTATTTGGTCTGCCAAACAGACTTGCCAGAAAATGAATACAATATGAACCAATATCCATCAAAGCTCCATTGGATAATTTTGGATTAAATGCATTTTCAATAATTCCGTTTTTAAATTTATCATATCTGGATGAATATTGGCAATACTGAATCGTAGCCCGGCGAACATCTCCAATTTTGTAAAGATTTTTAAGAATTGCATCAAACCCCGGTGAATGTACGTTTTTCATAGCTTCCATAAAAACGACGCCCTGTTCCTTCGCTGCCTGAATTAAAAGCTCCAGCTCTGTCTGATTGGAACACACCGGTTTTTCACATAATACATGTTTTCCATGATTGATCATGGTAATAGAATGAATATAATGCATAGAAGTGGGACTCGCTACATAGACGGCGTCAATATCCGGATCTCTTGCCATTTCTTCATAATTATCATAAACTGTTTCAACACCATATTTCGCAGCAAATTGCTGCCCTCTCTCCTTTGTTCTGGAATAAACGGCGGTCAGCTCAATTTCGCCCAGCTCTTTGACCCCTTCCATCAGCCAGTCTGTAATAAAATTTGTCCCGATCACAGCCAATCGTATCTTCATAATCTTCCTCCTGATTTTCTTTTATTCTCAGAAACGCACAGCTGCCCGGCGATCCTCTTTTTTCTAAAAACAGGTACCCAAAGCGAACACTTTTGAGCCCCTTCGGCATGAAAGTGTTCGCTTTGGGTAATGCCGTTACGAAATCAGCCCGTTTGCTGAGCCCATACCGGCACATAGGTTGGTAAAAACTCATTTACCTTAAAAAAAATTAGGCATTCTCAAACTGACTGTTATATAAGTCCGCATAAAATCCGCCTTTTGCCAACAGTTCCTCATGATTTCCCTGCTCTACAATATCCCCGTGGTTCATCACTAGAATCATATCTGCATCTTTAATAGTAGAAAGACGATGAGCAATCACAAAGCTGGTTCTTCCCGCCATCAAATTGTCCATAGCCATCTGAATTCTCTCCTCAGTTCTGGTATCAACCGAACTGGTAGCTTCATCTAAAATCAAAATTTTAGGGTCTGCCAAAATCGCCCGTGCAATGGTTAACAACTGTTTTTGTCCCTGAGATACATTATTGCTTTCTTCATTTATTACCATATCATATCCGCCCGGCTGTGTCACGATAAAATGATGGGCAAATGCGGCTCTCGCCGCTCCCTGAATTTCTTCCTCTGTGGCATCCAGTTTTCCATAACGAATATTATCCCGGACAGACGCATGATAAAGCCATGTATCTTGAAGCACCATTCCAAACATTTCCCGTATGTCACTTCTCACAAATTCCCGTATATCATGACCGTCAATTTTAATAGAACCTCCATTCACATCATAAAAACGCATCAGAAGCTTAATTAATGTAGTCTTTCCGGCTCCGGTTGGTCCCACAATGGCAACCTTCTGTCCTTCTTTTACATTCACAGAAAAATCATGGATAATGGTCTGCTCCGGATCATACCCGAATTTCACATGTTCAAAGCTGACATTTCCCTCCAAAGCAGTAACATCGACCGGATTTTCTAAAACTTCTGTCTCTTCTTCTTCTTCTAAAAATTCAAAAACTCGTTCTGCGGAAGCTGCCGTTGTCTGCATCATATTTCCAACCTGTGCGAGCTGTGTGATCGGCTGACTGAAATTCCTTACATACTGAATAAAAGACTGAATCTGTCCGACCTCAATGGCATCCTTCATTACAAGAAATCCACCCAGAATAGAAACTGCAACATAGCCTAAATTTCCCACAAACTGCATAAGCGGCATCATAGCGCCTGAGAAAAATTGTGATTTCCATGCAGAGTTATATAAGCTTTCATTGACTTTTTTAAAATCCTGAATCACACTCTCCTCTTTATTAAACGCCTTCACGATATTATGACCGCTGTAGATTTCCTCTACCTGACCATTTAATTCTCCAAGATTTGCCTGCTGTGCCTTAAAGTACGGCTGAGATTTTGACATAATCAATCCGATTAAACCGATGGATAATGGCAATGTTAACAAAACTGCTCCGGTCATCGGAAGACTGATCCGAATCATCATCACGACCACTCCGATAATTTGTGTCGCGGAAGTAATAATCTGCGTCATACTCTGATTTAAGCTCTGCCCCAGAGTATCAACATCGTTGGTCACACGAGACAGCACCTCTCCATACGTTCTGCTCTCAAAATATTTCATCGGCATTCGATGAATCTTTTCCGAAATATCTTTTCTCATCTGATACGTTACATGATTGGAGACATGGGTCATAATCAATCCCTGAACAAAGGAAAATACCGCGCTGATTACATACAATCCCAGTAAGAGCAATAAAATATTTCTTACTTTCTCAAAATCAATTCCGCCGCTTCCGCTGACTTTGCGAATCAATCCATTAAAAATTTCAGTGGTAGCATCTCCCAAAATTGTCGGTCCCACAATATTAAATACAGTACTTGCAATGGCAAAAAGAATCACCAATACAATCGGAGCATAGAACCGGCGCATATATCTGATTAGTTTTTTCATGGTTCCTTTTAGATCTTTTGCCTTTTCTGCGGCTCCCAATCCTGCCCCGGGGCCTCTCATGTGACTTCTTTTTTGCTGGTTATGATTACTCATGCTCAGACACCTCCTTGGCTTTCTTAAGGTCTTCCTCTGATAGCTGTGACTTGGCAATCTGCTGATATACCGGACAAGTTTCCAAAAGCTCCTGGTGGGTTCCTTTCCCTACAATATTTCCTTCATCCAAAACAATAATCTGATCCGCATGAAGAATAGTACTGATTCTCTGTGCAACGATCAAAGTGGTACTTCCGTGGGTTTCTTTTTGTAGCGCACTCCGAAGTTTTACATCCGTCTTATAATCTAAAGCGGAAAAGCTATCGTCAAAAATATAAATTTCTGGATCTTTCGCTATGGCGCGAGCTATGGAAAGACGCTGCTTTTGTCCTCCTGATACGTTTGATCCACCCTGAGCAATCGGTGACTGATATTTTTCGTCCTTTTCTTCAATAAACTCCTCAGCCTGAGCAATTCGTGCCGCTCTCCTGATTTCTTCCTCCGTGGCATCCTCTTTTCCGTAAGCTAAATTAGACGCAATCGTTCCGGAAAATAACACGCCTTTTTGAGGAACATATCCGATTTTATCGCATAAATCTGCATGACGTACTTCTTTGACATCCCGTCCGTCAACCAAAATGCTGCCTCTTGTTGCATCAAAAAATCTTGGAATCAGATTAATCAAGGTCGATTTTCCACTTCCGGTACTTCCGATAAAGGCTGTCGTTTTACCCGCCGGCGCCACAAAACTAATGTTGTGCAGCACAGCCTCATCCGCATCCGGATAAACAAAATAAACATTTTTGAATTCGACCTCACCCTTTTTCTCCGGCAAAAATTCTTTCGGATTCTCTGGATCTTTGATCATAATCTCCATATCAAGAATTTCATTGACACGCTCTGCAGCCACCTGTGCCCTCGGCATCATAATTGACACCATAGAAATAAATAAAAACGCCATAATAATTTGCATTGCATACTGAATAAATGCCATCAAATCTCCAACCTGCATTTTTCCAAGATCAATATTATCTGCTCCCACATAAACAATTAAAACAGTTAATGCATTCATAATCAGCATCATTACCGGCATCATAAACGTCATCGCCCGATTCACAAACAAGTTGGTTTTCATTAAATTCTTATTGGCCTCATCGAAACGTCCTTTTTCATGTTTTTCCGTACTAAAAGCACGAATCACAGACAATCCGGTCAAAATTTCTCTTGTCACCAGATTCAGTCGGTCGATTAATTTCTGCAGGGATTTAAATTTGGGCATCGCTACAGAAAATAAGATAAAAATCACTGCCATAATCGCCCCAACTCCCAGGGCAATGGTCCATGTCATCTTAGCGTTGGTTGTTAAGACTTTAAAAATCCCTCCGATTCCCAAAAGCGGCGCATAAATAACAATTCGGAACATCATGGTCACGAACATCTGAATCTGCTGTATATCGTTGGTACTTCGCGTTATCAGAGAAGCCGTTGAAAATTTATCAAATTCAGAATTTGTAAAATCCATAACTTTCTGAAAAATACGATTTCTTAAGACACGGCTTAATCCCGCTGCCACTCTTGCAGATAACAAAGTAACGGAAATCGCAGCTGCCATAATTAAAAACGCCAATCCAACCATTTTAATTCCCGTCATCATCAGATAATGAATTTGCACGTCATCCAAATCAATTCCGATTGCCTGATATTCCGATGTCACAAAGGAAATCGCTGCCTGACTGATCAGACTGTCTGGCATTTTTTCAACATCCATTTGTTCCATTTGCGCCATCATTTTCTTCTGATTATCACTCAAATTTGCAGCAGCTTTCGGATTCGCTTTCATTTGCTTTGCCATCTGCGCGGACAGCTGCAGCATCCCCTTGGACATTGTGTTATCCAGTTTTTCCCTCTCGTCTGAGGAAATATTTTTTCTGACATACAGCCGTCCCTTTTGATAATTTTTATAATCAGAGGCTTTCACATCCTTCTTACTGTAAAGCTCATAGGCATCTTTCATACGGTCTGCGTCTTTTTTCTTCATCACAGACGAAAGTCCTAAGAACGTCTCCTCGCGCATCACATCCGGCACTGCGTCCTCGATTCCCTTTTGCTGGATTCCGATATTTACAATATTGGATGTAAATGTCGGAAGTGACAGGTCGCAGACTGCCTGTACGATCAGCAAGAGTGTGATCGCAACCATCGGCAGATACGCTCTTTTTAAATATCGAAATAATTTAAGCATTGTCTCCATCCTTTCCAAGTTGTAATTCTTCGATTTGTTCATCCAAACGATCTGAAAGTTTTTGAAGAAGTCTTATAAATTCTATTTGTTCCTCTTCGGTGAAAGCTTTCATGACCTCTCTTGCCACAGAATGCGACTTCTCCATTGCATTTCGACAAATTTTTCTTCCATTCTCCGTAAAATAAATTAAACTTCTTCTCTGATCCTTTGGATCTTGCTTTTTGATAATGAAACCATTTTTCTCAAGCCTTCCGATCATTACATTCATTGTCGGCGGCCTGATTCCAAGCTTTGAGGCCAGTTCTCTCTGACTCAATCCCTCTTTTTTCAACAATATCATTAAAAGCGGCATCTGTCCGGGATGAATTTTAGCCTCCTTAAAAAAGCGAAATCCATAGACAAAATTCTTATGATTAATTTCCCCCAACAGATGATAAACACCGCCTTCTGTATACATAATAACTCCTTTCTTTGAAATTTATTTCAGTTTCTCATAGAAATCCAAATAATTAGTCACCTAATCATTAGGTGACTAATTGACATGGTATCATTTTTCTCTGGCAAAATCAACCCCTTTTTTTCTTTTCTTCAAAACCCCTGGAACACTGCTCTTATTTCTTTCGCCTGCCTTTCCAAAAAGAGACAGAAAGAGCTGTCAGTATTTTGATAAACCGACAGCTCTCTCTTTTCTCTTATGCATTTTTACCGCAGCATTTTTTATATTTTTTACCGCTTCCACACGGGCAGGGATCATTTCTCCCCACTTTCTTTCCTTTTACAACTGTTGTTGAATTTCTGGACTCTTTGTACAGTTCCTTTCTCCGCTCTTCTGACAAAATGTCATCCCATTCTTTTAAAGTGTAGAGCCATTCTGCACGGCATCCCACCATATTATAATATAACTTCTCATGATCAATATCCAGCTGAACCTGCGTATCCTCTATCATCTCATCAATTGGATTCGGTTCTTTCAAGCTGTCGTTGATTCCATCTAAGAACCCTACAAACATCTGAAGATCTGTCTCATACTGCTCTGCCAGCTCTTTGACCGTTCCGGATACTACAGTATCTTTATCTGCCAAAAGCTTTTCGTAGATTCCCTTCTCAATATTAAAATACGTCAGCCAAAATTCCTGTCCTTCTCTTGTTCGATCATCAAATTTATATGCATAGTCGCGCCACTCCTGTAATAAAGCCATATTCTTCTCCATCCTTTTTTCTAAAATGTTCTTTGCTCTTGCTACTATAACAAATTTTATGTAATTTTTCAACATGATGTTCTCTATTCATTCCATATAAAATAAAAACAGTGGGAATCCCGCAAAGCGTTTTATAAGATAGGAAAGTCAGAACTTTCCTAATCTTACAAAAAATCCCCCATTCCACGGCTTCGTAGAATGGGGGAATACTTAAGGGGAGGATAAGTATTTCTCATCCAATCATTGATTGGATACTACTATTATGTCCTCCTCTCGGATTTCTATACATATTTTTCTCATTTTTTTATCCACTCAAAACAAATGCTTTCTTTGAGGCTGATTTTAAAATGTTTGTTTTGGGGAAGGATAGAATTTTTAAAAATAATATGTTACAATACAAACCAGAAACCTGACTGAAAGGAGTTTTTATGAATACGAAATATAAGCAAATTTTAGCATCCGCTATGATTCTATCCCTCCTTCTTATCATCGGACTCACCATATTTTTCGCAGTCATCGGAAGCCGCTGGTTTTGGATCATGCTGTTTTTGATGTTCTTTTTCCCGATTTTTCTGTGGGCAATGTCCTTTTTATACAGATGGAGCAAGCATACATCTGATTCCTAATCTAAATGCTTTAGATATTCTTTGATTTTTTTTTCGAATCCATTTTCTGTCGGCTCATAAAACGTTGTTCCCAAAAGCTCATCCGGAAGATATTGCTGTTTCACATAATGCTTTGGATAATTATGTGCATATAGATAATCCATCCCATGCCCTAATTTTGCCGCACCCTTATAATGGGAATCCTTTAAATGATTGGGAACCTCCCCGATTTTATGATTCCTGACCATATCCAACGCCTGATCCACAGCAAGATAGGCTGCATTGCTCTTCGGTGCACCTGCTACATAGGTAACTGCCTGCGCTAAGGGAATTCTGGCTTCCGGCATCCCAATCCGCTCCACTGCCTGCGCTGCTGCCACAGCGACCAGCAGAGCCTGAGGATCAGCATTCCCCACATCTTCCGCAGCACAGATCATGATACGTCTTGCAATAAAAGTTACACTCTCCCCGGCGTCAATCATTCTTGCTAAATAATAAATTGCCGCGTCCGGATCAGATCCCCTCATACTTTTGATAAATGCGGAAATCACATCATAATGGTTATCTCCATCCTTGTCATAGCGTGTAACTCTTCTCTGAATACACTCCTGCGCTACATTCAGATCAATCACGATATCACCGTTGTCATTGGGCTGGGTTGTCAGAATTCCAAGTTCTATGGCATTCAGCGCGCTGCGCGCATCGCCCTCTGCCATATCTGCCATAAAATCCAGTGCATCCTCTGTAATTTTGCCATTATAAATTCCCATTCCCCGCTCTTCGTCCAAAACAGCTCTCTGAATCAGTTTTTTAATATCTTCCTTTTCCAGAGCATACAGTTCAAAGACATTGGACCGGGAAATCAAAGCCTGATTTACCTCAAAATATGGATTCTCTGTTGTCGCTCCAATTAAAATCACCGTTCCGTCTTCTACAAAAGGAAGAAGGTAATCCTGTTGAGCTTTATTAAATCTGTGAATCTCATCAATAAACAAAATTGTCTTTTTCTGATACATGCCAAGGGTTTCTTTTGCCCGACTCACGGCTTCCTGCATATCTTTCTTGCCGGATGTCGTTGCATTCATCTGCACAAAATTTGCCTTAGTCGTATTTGCAATAACCTTGGCAAGCGTTGTCTTCCCCGTTCCCGGCGGTCCGTAAAAAATAATCGAGCTTATCTTATCTGCCTTGATTGCCCGATACAGCAATTTGCCTTTTCCAATAATATGAGACTGCCCCACAACTTCATCCAATGTTTTAGGGCGCATTCTCCCTGCCAAAGGAGCTTCTTTTTCCTGATTCAATTCTCTTGCATATTCAAATAAATCCATAGTCTTCCTCCGAATTTCATCTTAGCACAGCCCGGTTATAAAATCTATGAATTCTTAAGAGTTTTTTTATAAATAAGACATGATTTTGCCTCATTCCTTTGCTATAATAAAAACAAGAAACAATAAATGCCAACAGGGGAATTATTATGAACAATTTGATTGAAAAAATTTCTTATACAGAAGTTACAAAGAATATCAGTCAGACAGAATATGATCAGACGCAAGAAGAATACCTGCTTTCAAAGTCTCCCGAAAAATACATGATCAGTCTCCCGATTCGAGTTCTAATGTTCGAGGGAGCCCAGAACAACTCTCCGTTTACTTACTATTTTTATGAGGAAAACGGAGAAGATTTATTCTTAATCCAACGCCAAAGACACGGATCTGTCGTCAACAAAACTCGATTCTCTCTTTCCAGAGAACAGGGACGTAAAATTTTAAACGGGGATTATCAATTTCTTTTAGACAATGAGGAACCCATGCTGAATTCTCTTTATTTTCAATTTACAGTGAATCAGCTTCATCCAATTTATAAAAAGGAATGTACTAGAAAGATTTTTCATCAAAATCGATTTCTGGATGAAATCATTGATATCTCCATCGCACGCACCCCTTATCATTCAGAGGAAGATTTTTTTGCCGAATCGCCCGCCAGACTCCGGGCAATCAACCACAGCAGTCTGCGCCGAAATACCCGGCAGTATTTAAATCTGTCAAAACCTATGATGGAGCTGGTAAACTTTGAAAATACTCTGATTGAGCAAAAATAGGTACTTCAATTTTGAAGTACCTATTTTTTTAGCTTCTGATATTTTCCTCGGGTTGCAAGTCCACCCCGGATATGACGCTCGGATTTATTTACATCCAGTACTTTCCGGGTTTCCTTCGCCAGCGCATGATTGATCATTTCCAGCCGTTCCGTTACATCTTTATGTACCGTGCTTTTACTGACGCCAAACTGCTTGGCAGTCTGCCGCACCGTTGCATTGTGCTCTATGATATAATTGGCGGTTTCAACGACCCTCTCCTCGATATAATCTTTCAAAAATATCCCCCTGCAAACATCGTTTTTACAATGTATGCAAAGGCTTTCCCACTTATACCTCAATCAACGATGATAACACTTTAAGTTCTTTGTTCCCGTCGTTTCATATAATACAAAATTCCAATCATATCTGCCAGCACCCACCCAATAGGAACTGACATCCAAATTCCCACGACGCCAATTGCCGGCATGGCAGAGAGCATATACGCAAGCAAAACTCTTGTGCCAAGTGATACGATTGTAAGAATTACAGACATCATCGGAAGATTTACCGCCCTATAATATCCATACAATAAGAATAAAACTCCAATTCCGGCATAACATGAACCCTCAATTCTTAAATACCGAACTCCCTCCGCAATCATTTGTGTCTCTGCAGGACTGATAAAAATTTCCATCAGTGGTTTGGCAAATAAAAAAACACACGCGCTGATGATCAGGCAAAAAAGTATGGCGCTGATTCCGGCGCTTACAATTCCTTTTTGAATCCGCTCTTTTTGTCCGGCTCCATGATTTTGTGCCACAAATGTGGAAAATGCATTTCCAAAATCCTGTACCGGCATATAGGCAAACGAGTCAATCTTCACTGCGGCAGCAAATGCAGCCATAATGGCAGTTCCAAAACTGTTCACCAGCCCCTGTACCATTAGAATTCCGAAATTCATAATGGATTGCTGAAGACTGGTCAGAAACGATAAATTTAAAATCACAGAAAGGCTCTCTTTATCCCATCGGCAGTCTTCCCTTTGCGGTCTTAACTGTGGAAATCTTTTCAATGTATAGACGGCAATCCCAATTCCGGAAACATATTGCGAAAATACCGTAGCTGCCGCCGCACCGGCAACTCCCCATTGAAATACTAAGACACAGACAAAATCCAACACCACATTCATAATTGCAGAAACTGCCAAAAAGATCAGCGGAACTACAGAATTTCCGATTGCCCGAAGCAGGCTTGCAAAATAATTATAAAAAAAAGTCGCCAAAATCCCCATGAAAATAATGATTAAATAATTTTTCATCAGTGACTGAATCTTCTGCGGTACTTGGAGAATCCATAAAATAGAATCAAGCCCTGCATAAATTATCAGATTGATGGCAATGGAAACTGCCGCAATCAGCACGAAAGACATAAAAATGCTCTGTCTCATCTTCCGATCCTCACCGGCTCCGTACTGTATGGAAACAGCGGCTCCATTTCCCATGCAAAGCCCTAACAGTATCGAAGTAAGAAATGTCATCAAAGTATAGGACGATCCCACAGCTGCCAGTGCATCAGCCCCCAGAAATCTTCCAACCACCCAGGTGTCTGCAACATTATACATCTGCTGTAAAAGATTTCCTGCCATCAGCGGAAGAGCAAAAAGAAGGATATTCACGGTAATAGGTCCTGTGATCAAACTGCGGTTCTTCTTTGTCTCCATATGCTTCCTATCTTTTCCTCTCTTTAAAAATATACCAATTGCTGCTTCGGCGGATCTGCTTTTTCGATTCGTTCTGCTGTTAATATCGGCATTGTTCGATCATATGCCTCCTGATATTCTGAGTGTATCTTTGCTGTAACCGTCACCCATTCTTTATTTAGTACTCTTTTTAAAGTCTTTGATTTTGTTTGGTGCAGTCTGCAAAGATATCCCACAAACGTAATATCATCCTCACAACAGGTCATGGCTTTTCTCCCCGGAATGATCATTCCGGATGGCATCTTAGGACTTCTCCTAACTTCCGCACGAAATTCTATGGTCTTTCCATCATATACCTCTGGGCGTTCCATGGCATCAATATACCAAATCCCATAATCATCATCTGCAATTTGAATCACATCCGCATCTAAATTGTACGGGAGAATCTCTTCCATATTCATCTCCCTGCCGTCTGCCCTCTCAAATCCGACCTGTGCTCTCGGATTCACTGCTTTTATACTTCTTCGGAAACTTCCAACATTAGTTGTATCGTCGCATCGGTTAAAAATAACCAGATCTGCCATTTGAAACATTTCCACAAACAAAGATTTCATATTTTTCAAATACAGCTCTGCCGTGGAGGCGTCAACGGTCACAATTGTCTGATATAATTCCAAATCGCTTTCATCCGTGGTATCCATCAAATCTTCAATTTGATACATTCCATTAAACTCAATCATTACCCGGTCCGGCGCATAATTTTTCTGACAGGATACCACAAACTCTTTCGTAAAATCTTCTATTTTTTCTAATGCAATGACAAAAGAATTGGTTTCTTCCAGCATCTCCTGATCATATTGTGCCTCTCCTTCTTCAAAGACAAGAATCATCGTCCTCTCCCCGTCATTAAAATAATCCTGACTCAGGGTGTCTTTGATCAGAGTGGTTTTTCCGCTTTCCAGAAATCCCCAAAACAAGTATGTCGGTAATTCATACATGGCTTCTTCCCCCTACGCTCTCAAAAAAATAAATCTTCCAATTCATCTTCTTTTAATTTTGAACCAATGACACAAATTCTTCCGGTATAGTCGGCACCGCCCGTTCGGATTTCATATTCTCCCGGTACCAGATCAAATTGAACCCATGCTCCGTCTTCCATCTGTAAAATTCCTTTGGATCTTAAGATCATTCCATAGGAATCATCCTCAGATAATCGTTTTAAAATTTCTTCCAATTTCTCTGCTTTATATTTCTTTGGCGTCTCTCTTCCCCAGCTTGTAAATACTTCATCCGCATGATGATGGTGATGATCATGTCCGCAGCCACAGCCGTGCTCATGATGGTGATGATGATCGTGTTCATGATGATGTTCATGCTCATGATGATGATCGTGCTCATGATGATGATCGTGCTCATGATGGTGGTCATGCTCATGATGATGCTCTCCGCATACCGGACAGATCTCCTCTTCCTCCAGCAATTCTTTCGCCATATCGTTGCCATCTTCCATCACCTTTAAGATCTGATCTCCGGTCAGCTGCTCCCAATCTGTAGTGATCATTGCCGCTTTCTGATTATGTTCGCGAAGCAGCTTTACACAATGCTCCAGCTTTTCTTCCGGCAGATCTCCAGTACGGCTCAAAATAACGACGCCGGCATATTCGATTTGATTATTATAGAATTCTCCAAAATTTTTCATATACATTTTGCACTTTTTCGCATCTGCCACAGTTACAAAGCTGTTCAGATGAAGTGAGGTATCCTCTGCTACTTCCTGCACGGCTTTGATCACATCCGATAATTTTCCCACTCCAGATGGTTCAATGATGATGCGATCCGGTTCATACTGCTGTACAACTTTTCTCAAAGCGGTTCCAAAATCTCCGACCAAAGAACAGCAGATACAGCCGGAATTCATCTCCGTTACTTCAATTCCCGCATCTTTTAAAAATCCACCGTCAATTCCGATTTCTCCGAATTCATTTTCAATCAGAACAACTTTTTCATTCTTTAACGTTTCTTTTAACAGTTTTTGGATCAGTGTTGTCTTTCCTGCTCCCAAAAATCCTGAAATAATATCAATCTTTGTCATATCGTCCACCTTCTTTTATTTTTGTATTCTAATACAGAGTCGTTTCTGTCCAACATAAGATTATTCTACTACTTCCTCAAGATTTGTCAAAACTTTCTTTCTGCATCCGTGCAAATCAAATCCGTCCGCTTCACGCCATATGAGAAAAAGACACGGAATTCCTAAAAAAACTAAATACCGCATCTATTTTTGTTCCTCCTTTAAATCTGATCTACTCTCCAAGAATCTTATGACATTCATCAATAATACTTTGTTTAATCTTATCTTCGTTGATTCCTGAAATCAGTCCAAATACACTGATGGAAGGTTTTTCTACTGGCTTTCTGTAATTTGTTGTTATTAAGATCAAATCAACATCATTTTGTTTTAAAGGAATCTCACTCATACTTCCTTTTAAGATTTTCCCTGGAATATTAGCTTCCTCTAAAATCTTTTTTACCGCTTCCTGCGCCACCGTTGACGTCGCCACTCCACTTCCGCACGCTACTAAGATTTTTACTTCATTTGCCATAATTTTATCCTCCAAATGCTTCTCCAAATTGTATTTCAACTCGTTACTAATTCATGAATTAACTTATGTCATTATAATATATCCAACCAAAAAACCATTCAAGCCAAGTTTTCGTTTGTACATTTTACCCAAAATGTTCTAAGCCAAATTCCGTTCCTGTTCCCAACATCCATTTTGTACCAATAAATAAGGAAGCAGCTTTGCGTCACTATCGTGCAAAGCTGCTTCCTTTTGCATTCCTCAATTTTAACATTTTCTGTTTTATCAGAATCCAAAATGCGGATTTCCTCTGATGTTCCATCATCAGCCGCGCAATCCAAAAAAAGATTAATTCAGCAGATTTTTTTTAATTTCCAAGGGCGTATGCCCATAGAGCGTATATAACCTCAAATTCATCCAAAGCTCCGTTAACTCCTCTGCAAACTCATCTGCCTGCTCTTGATTCAGGAAACAGATACCTTCGTTTTGCAGCATGGCAAACACTTCTTCCGGATGAACGCCGATCTTTAGCATTCCGGCACAAAGCTCGGTAACTCCCATTGTCTCCTCAATTGAAAAGCGCATCTTTTCCATGAGATAGCTTCCGAAAACCATAAGGGACTCATCCCTTCCCTGAGCCAGCTCCTGAATCTCGTTTTTGGATGGAAGATACGGCTTATATGCTGACCGTTCCTTCAAAATTTTGGAAAGCAGTCCTTCCCCGGAACTCAAAAGCTTTTCTGTAAACATATTTTCTCGATATATAATATAAGGATTCTTTTTCTGTGACGGCAGATAGATGTCCGTCACAATTTCAAACTCACTGATCTCCTTTTTTTCGTACTTTCGGTACAAATCCGCAATATCATGAAGAGATACCGCACCGTAAAGCGCCGTCAGACCTTTACAGTAGTTATAAGCGGTCTCATAATTTTTCTGTTCTCTCCAAAAATCATCGGTGCTGATCTGTTCATAAGCCGTCTTTACCTCTTCTGGAATCAAAAGCCGCCCATCTCCGTCAATGGAAACATACCCGCCCCGAAAAAAATAGGATAACATCAGCGCCAGCTCCTCCTGCTGCCGGGGTTCCTCATTTCCATATAACGCCGCTTCAAAAGCCTCCAGCTCCTCACTGTCCGCACACACAAAAAACGGTCTCATATTTTCTGGATCTATGACACTGGAACTCACGTATCTGATTAACTCCTCTTTTCGATATTTATAGGTTCCTGCAATATCATGCATTCTGGCGATCCCTTTGATTTCATCTACGGTAAATTCGCTGTACATATCTTCCATACTATCCTGCCAGACATCTGGAAACAAAATTACATTATCTTTCATTTTCCATCCTCTACATATTTCTTAAACGGCCGCGGTGTCATAAAGGTACCGCTGGCGCTTCCCACCAGCAGCTCTCCCACATAAGCCTTTCCAACGAAATTCATAATTGTTTTTCCCGTGGATACTGCCTCTGCCTCGATCCGAACGACAGACCCAATTGGAATTCCTTTCAAAAAATTCGTAGACAGCTGTACGGTCGGAGCAACATCATAGTCTCCTAATCCCGCCGTCAGCGTTCCAAAAGTAATGTCAAACATTCCAACCAAAGAGCCCCCAAACACAATCCCAAACCCATTTCGATGAAACTCAGTTGCCTCGTATTCCATCGTCAGGCTTTTTTTATCATAATCGTATGCAATGATCTTTCCATTCAATTCTCCAAACACACTATGTTCACCAAATTGACGAATGTCCTGCATTCTTTTTTGCATCTTCCTTTCAAATGTTTCTCTGTCCATCCTCTTCTCCTATGCCAATTTATTTCATGCGAGTGTGCATCGTCAAAAATATTTTACCATATTTCATGTATAGAATCAGTCCTTTTTTGTCATCCTATCAAAAAAGGAGAACATTTATGGATAATGAACAATTATTAAACGCAACTTATCAAAATATTCAAATGGTCCTGGAAAGTCTTCCGGAGCTTCGCAAAATCACCACCGACTGTGACCTAAAATCTCAGTTTATGGAACAGGAGGAAGCCTATCAGGCTCTGTCCGGCCAAGTCAAAGACCGTATCGAAACTCTCGGTTATGAAATGGAGGGATTGAATGATCTGTTAAAAAATTATTCTGAGTGGATGACAAAATTAAAGGCCTATACGGATCGCTCC
>OFMK01000147.1_pt1 | contig 79396 bp, 93 predicted proteins | sample 1541781 | NCBI WGS metagenome assembly OFMK01 (sample SAMN04209250, study PRJEB22552) | human gut metagenome | biome: gut; material: feces | host: Homo sapiens | place: USA: Oklahoma
GAGTTACATTGTCTCCACCGATAGCTTTTACTCTAGTAGCCAATGCTCTTACTCTCTCTGCCTCACTAAATCCATTTGCACATGCTCCCGGATCTCCTGCTCCATGTCCTGCGATTACAAATAAATGTGCCATATTCAAACTCCTTTCCGTGCGATGCCGCACTACATATCAAATTTAATATTTTCCCACTTCTTGTAAGCGTCAAAATATAACTCGTTTTTGTCTCCATTGTATGTAATCTCGTAATACATACCGTCGCTCACTGGTGTACTAAGTAATGCCTTGTGATTTTGCAGTGTCTTGCAGTACCAAACTACAAATACATCATCCACAGTCATGTTGCTAGATACATCCGTCTTGTCTTTATTCTGATTAAAATAATCTGCTACTTTTGCTTTGCAAATGTTTAAAAATTCTTTACTTCCCATTATTTTTTCCTCCTGATTTTAGCGAAACAAAAGAGAGTCCGAAGACTCCCCTTTACTTTTTACTATTTTATTCATTTTTTCCAAGCTGTTTAATTGTCTGATTAATATATGTGCTTAACCCTGCTACCAAAATACCTTGCACAATCGCTGTAAATACTGCCATTGCAATCTCTTGCATTGTTCCTAGTGGGCAAGTGGCAATCACATAGATTGTTGCCAGGAAGATTCCTCCTACGCCCAAAATCGCCGGAATGTACTTATCTTTCACTGCCTGAGACTGCTTTAATCCCATACCGCAAAAATACAGCACTACTGCTACTACAATCAACTCTGGTTTAACATAATTCATAATCTGATCCATGCTCATCCTCCTTTATTTCTCGATGATACTTTCCATAAGTTCATCTCTGATTTCTTCCATTCTTTCAATTCCGTTTCCAGTGATCTGATGATTAAGCATCGCTGCCAAACACTTGGTCTGCGCTTTTTGCATTCCCTCCAACACCTGCAGCCGCTTATAATCTTTTTCGTTATAAGCTTCCAGTTGCTCCACTCTTTTGGATATCTTAAATGCCGGTCGGACTACTTTTGCAATTATAGCTCCAGCTCCACCTACAATGCTGATGGCGCCACAGATACTCAAAATTTGCTGTATAAATTCCACTCTCTTTCTAATCCTTTCTTTATTTTATGCAACAAAAATAAGACCATTACGGTCTTGATCTAATTTCCATATTCTACTCTCCTAAATTGTATAAGCATAATAAATCTGGCTTGTTCCACCGCTCCACTGTCCCTCTGCCCAGAAGCGAGTACATTTAATCGTTGCATTACTTCCGTTCCATGTTACTGCAATCGTAATGTTTAGAGATGTCCCATCTGCGTAGCTGATATGGATGTTTCGCTCTGCATTTATGCCTTTTATAAAAACCTCCATCTTTCTGCTTCTTGCGCTGCTATTTGCTACTTCAAGCAACAACAATCCTCTTACACCAGATGCCACAAAGCTTCCGCCTTGAGCTAATGTTTTTCCGCTAACAAGGAGTTTCGACTCTTGAAGTGTCTTGTTCATGTCACTGTTTAATCCCTTAAAACTTCTTGTCGCGCCGTCTACAAAAATATCTTCCTCCGTGATTCGAACTCCGGCCACTCTGGTTCCAGTCGAACTAAACTTGATAACCTCTAGCCCCTCTGAATTGCCTTTCACCCACATTAGACCGCCGTCTTTTGTCTTATTCTGTAATTCGATAAGAGAACTTCCCGTGATCCGAGTCCCTTTTATTGTTACACCATTTATTTCTCCTGCATTCACAGTTCCTAAATCCGATGTGATCGCAGATAGCTTCTTTACATTGAGGTTCTCCACTGCTATATAATGCAACACCCATCTTGCACCATCCCACCGCATAATCGGTTGCCCGGATTCTGTCTGCCATAGCTGTCCTACTTGTGGATTATCTGGCGGAATAGCCGATACAACAATACCGCTTTCTCCATTATCGCCTCTATACTTGGACCATTGGTAATCTTGCGGATTGTTGCTTGCAGTCGAGCTTTTCTTATTAAAAGCTAAACCGATATAATATTTTCCGTTTGCATTATCCGACATTCCCGCACCGTGTAAATCATCAGCATATTTCACCCATGTATAATAGGACTCTCCGGGGCTTCCTGGTTCTCCGTCATCCACATTACTTACAGTGACTTCGTAAGAGCCTCTCAGTTTTTCGCCTTCCATTGCTTCAAAACGATAAACCGCTTTCCCTGCAACGTCCGCAGCGGATACAACGATGCTCTTTTCTCGAGCTATTTCGCTACCATCTTTTTTCCACACGATTAAAAAATTGTCTGTCACATCAGAACCAGGCGCTGTAACTGATGCTGTAAGAGTCGTTGTCCCTTCTCCGTTCTTAAAGACGATTCCGTTGTCGCTTAAAATCATGCAGTTATACGTCTTATTTTCTTGTATGAGCGCATTCATCTTGTCAAGCAAGGAAGTGTCTACCTGCGACTGTAACTCTTTAAAATTGGAAAATATTGTCTTATTCCGGGATGGCTCTGTGAAGCTCCGCACCTGCTCTGAAACTCTTGCTTGCAAGTAAAGTGTAGGATTGTACCCATCATCTTCAATCATTACCGTATCGCCGATTCCGGTGTCAAAATATCCATCTACTTCATAAGTTACTTTCGGAACACACATCTTCTTCAGATCATTCAACGCCGCCAAGAATAACGAATTCACATCATTTTCCTCATATTCTTTTGTCTGCACGATATATCTGTCGTATGATACTCGGTTTGATGGGAAGCGGTCTCTTGCCTTCACTGCCCAAATATCATAGGAATTTTTTACTGTTTGGAACTCAATATTCCCCTTCTCGTCTTTTCTGGTAGACTCGAACCCCAGAAGATTGAGTCCATCTGCGCCGGTTGGTCTAATAGCCGTTGCAAGCTCTGTTATATCCGTCGTTTTTCGGATTCCATCTACATTCGTTCCATACCGTAGCTTAATGTCTGTTCTGTCTTTTCCAACTCCTTGACTCTTCTCTGAATGCTCTCTATATACATTTAATATAATCCTTTTTAACGAGTGATCCGTGTTCAGTTCTGGAACAAACTCCAATTCCGCCAGAAACATATCTGCAACAGAATACAATCTTTTTAAAATGGTCTCTTGCCCTGTAAACTTATGCCAGACATTCAACTCAGAAACTTCATTGATTCCGAGCGAGAGCGAATGCTCCGGATCAAAAGTACTCAAATAAGATTCAAACGATACCGCTTTTCCGGGATCATACTCTCCTACCGATTCATTCAGCAGTTCGAAGGAAGTGGAGAACGCCTCCACCTCTACTTCATACTCATCTCGGCTTACAGACATAATATTAAGATAGTAATCTCTACCATTATATACAAAAGCCAGTTTATTCCCTTCTACTAAATAAATTGAATCCGGATGCTTGGTCATAGACGTGAAAGAGAACGTGTTCGCTGCACCTTGTAGATATTCGTGCAGCTCGTCTTCGTAATAATGCAGCGCTTCAGGAGCCTCATTGTCCATAAATGTGTGCAGCTCATCATTTGCGCTTAAAACTGCAATTCTAATATTTTCCATTATAAGTATGCCTCCTGTATTTTTGCCGTGATCGTTGGCGGTGGAGTGCAAAAATCCGAGTAGTAGAACTGTATTTTCGTTTCTCCCGGTGGGACATTAAAATACTTGCTTCCGAGCACTTCATCCGCTGCTCTATGCACACCATCCACATATATCTTCCGACTTTTCCCATCGATTATGACGGTGCTACCAGCGGGATATCTATTCGGAACGTCATGCCATGTTTTTACTTTATCTTTCCGGAACACAAGGTAATTCAGATACATTTTCGGAATAATCGGATAATTATCCCGCTGTCCGATAAATACCGATACAGTCTTAGCTTCCATTTTCTCAATATCCGCAATATTAAAACTGTAAATTCCGCCGAAACAGAAGGTGATTTTTCTGCCAGATTTGGAAATGTAAAAATCCCCTCGATTGTGGACGAATAATTCTGATAATGCACTGTTAAATTCTACACGCTTCATCTCTTTGCCGTTGACACATAATATCAGTAGCGCTGTATCCGTGACAGGATTCCATTTCGCTATCCTTGCAGAAGCAAGATGCCTTCCATTCTTGTCTGCAATGCAATACTCTATAATCCCGCACTGGTTTGTCGCTGTTGGGCGAAACCATACTTTTCCTTGCATGGCAAAATTGGCAGAACCAGAAACCCCTGTTTGATCTGGTGGTAAATCGATTGTTCTTGCTGCTCCATGCCAGCCAGAACCTACACCAGCACTTGCCAGGCTTACCCAAGTCTTATTATCATAGTTATATGTCCCAAACGTACCTGATTTTCCATAGCTTGGATCAAAAAATATTCCTGATCCGCTGCGCATCGCATCATACTGGGATGCCTGCCGATAATTAAGGAGGTATTCTGACTTTTCCTTTTCTTCCATATCCATCTCATTGACGTGTCCAAGCTGAATCACCCCATACTCAGACACAATACCAATGAACCCATTTTCATGGTTGTGCTTAATTTCGTAATCAACTGGTACAGATTCTGTCCCAGTGTTAGAAATTGTCATTTCCATTGCTCCTTCGGGATTGAGAGAGGCTTGAAAAGACTTTTGAGTGTCTGAATACTTTCTTGGGTCTGCACAATAAAAGGAAAACTCACCAACTACATTCAACAAACCATCTGGCACTTCTCCAACAGAGCTTTTTGTGCCAATGAAATATTTATCAAGTTCATCGGCAAAAATTAATTTCGCCTGCTCTTGGCTCAAAATCAAATTTAAGCGATTAAATTTTTCCCTAAATTCTTCAGGAGATTTTGATAAAATTTGATATGTTACCGTAATTCCCCTCGCTGGCATGCGTTTACTCTGGTAATAATTTCCATTACTTTCTCCCACTTGTACATCAATTATTTCTGTATCTAGCAGCTCTCGCCCTGAAACCTTAAGTGTTTGATAACCTTCAATTTCATTTTCGATATATTTTCCATTAATATTTAGGGCTTCGGAAGGAAGCCCCTGCGTATACTGCTTATCAATTGTATCTCTAAAACTATACATCTTTACTCCTTCCTTACCGAATGCCTCTTATCAATTTCCCTTTCTTGTCTATCCTATCCATTTCCTCTCTTGTATACGGTGCTGTTACTCGAGCGATTTCCCTTCCGTCCAGATTGACTGGAATAATAATCACTCTTTCTTCATCCTTGTGCGGGCGATAAGAATATTCATCTTCTATGCTTCGTGTCAAGCTGCTTGCATGCATATTTCTTGTCGTTTCCATACTCGCAATTGTTGGAATATCTGCAATATCATCCATTGCATAAGTAAGACTGTAAGTCGCTGCCATCGGTTCCATTACCGTTTCCGCCGGAATAATGCTTCTCGTCTTTGGCATGCTTGCCCTAGCTGCCGCCGCAGAACTTGCAGCTGCAGACATCTGTGCGGCGATTGATTGAATCCTGCCAAGACTTGCTGCCAATCCATTCGCAAAATTAATACCGATACTTAATCCGCTACTATACGCACCCGGAGCTGCGCTGCTTAATGCCGCTACAATCGACACCGACATCATATTAGCTGTTGCGATTGCTCTGCTTGCGCCAGAAGATAAAGCAGAATTAAATCGACTCATCGTTTGATTTGCAATATTCGGAAGAGGTTGAAGCCCTTTTGTAACTCCATCTTTTACTCCGTCTCCCATCTTTTGTCCAGCGTTCCTTGCTCTTCCTGCACCATCGTTAAATGCGCTCACAAGGGAGTTTACTGCGCTCTTTGCCTTGTTTCCGAGCGCATCCAATCCATCATTTACAATGCTGACAGAATCTTTCATGCTCGTGATAGATTTCTGCGCTGACTTTGCGTTTTTGGAAATGGATTTCATGCTTGAATTTACGGATAAAAGAGCTGCCGCCATTGCCAGTGTTCCTACACTTCCTGCGAGCATTGCTACTCCAAATGCAGCGATTCCGACTGTTGCCGCTAATGATAAAGCAGCAAGCAATGCAAAGGACGTTGTAAGCAATAACATTGATGCACCTAGTGCTACTGATACCGCCATTAAAGCAGTAAATCCTGCTACACCCAATAAAGCGCCTGCCGCCACAAGTGGAAGTGCCACTGCCACGATCATGATACTAGATGCAACAAGTGAAAGTCCTGCCCCGAGTACCAGTGTTCCTGCTGCCAACAACATCATGCCTGCTGCTGTTACAATAACCGCTGCCCCCACCAAAGCAAGCCCCGCTCCTACGACCATAAGTCCGGCACCGAGGATAATACTTCCCGCTCCTGCGAGCGTTGCTCCTGCTGCAAAAGCCATCATCGCAAGGGATAATTGCAAAATTGCCGTAGCACCCGCTGTGCCGTAAGCTGTCACAATCGGAAGTACTGCAGTTACCACTGCAAGCGCAGCTCCTGCCAGCAATGCTCCGACTCCAACCAGTAGTGCTGCAGCTCCAAATGCAACCAGTCCGATTGAAGCTGCTGTAAGAGCTGGTCCCACTGCGGCCGCTACTACCATTAAGGCGCCGATTGCCACAATCAGGCCAAACATAACTCCGACAGCTAAAGGTCCTGCATTTGCTAAAGATATAGATGCAGTAGTCAATAGCATCATTCCTGCTGCCGCCACGAGTACTGCCGCACCGAAAGCGAGCAAACCCACAGCCCCGGCAGTCAATGCTGGTCCTACCATTTTTGCAACAATCATAAGACCTGCGATTGCCGCTACCATACCAACCATCACACCAATTGCAAGTGGTCCCGCACTGGCGAGATTGATCGCTGCACTGGATAAGACATAAAAAGCGGCGCTCACCACCAATAAACTCGCCCCGAAAGCAATCATCGCTTTTGACATTGCTGCAAGTTTTTTCGTTCCACCAGACATTGTAGATAACATTTTCATCATTCCGAGTCCAAGCCCCGCCACGACTGCCACAAGTCCCGCAAGTACACCCACCGCCAATGGTCCTGAGTCCGCTACCGCCTTTGCACTCTGAGCAAGCAAGAAGAATCCTCCACTGATTAAAGCAACTCCGGCACCAAGCATCATGAACGACTTTGCAGATGCTATCATTTTTTTAGAACTTGACGAACTGCTTTTACCTACTGCTTCTTGCCCCTTAGAGATTCCGAACAATTTTCCTGCGATTTTACTTATTCCTGTCCCTGCAAGACCTGCAATCGCACTCGTAAATACTCCTACAAACGGAGCAACACTTTTTACAATCTTAAAGCCCTTATATGCAACAACAAGCTTCGGAATCTGAGGAATAACTTTCGCGATAGTTTCAGAATGGTCTTCTAAAAATCCGGCAAACGTTTGCAAAGCACCGCTCGCAGAATCCATTACACCGGCGAAAGAACTAATACTTTCTGTAGAGCCAAACGCACCAGTAACCTTTCCAAGATCTTTCCCGATCGCCGAAAACGCATCTCCGAAAGCTGTTTTTACTTCAGAAGCTTCCGTTTTCAAAACATTCCAGTACCCGCTTGCTTTATCAAGAAATGAGGTTAATTTCCCAGCGATTGCATCCCCATCCATTTCTCCGAACTTATTAATAATTCCGTCCAAAGACTTGATTGCTCGACCGGACAAAACATCGAATGACGGTGCTAACTTATTGCTTACTGTTTCGGTTAGACCATCCATTGCCTGATCTACCGTCTTATATTCTGTCGCAAGCTTTGTAAACGCATCATTTGTGCCAACTTTTGCGATTGCATCAAAGAAATCTTCTGTCGCAATCGTTCCGGCTTGCACATTTTGCACAAGCTCTGTGGTTGACATTCCCATTTCCTTTGCCACCGCTGCAATACCAGCCGGAGTCTGCTCAATCATGAGCTTAAAATCCGCCCATGCAACTGTCGGCTTTGCTGCCATCTGCGTGGCTTGCTGACTTAAGGTTTTCATTGCCTGCTTTGGGTTCTCTGCCGCAGCTGCTAATCCTCCAAAGCCTTTTACAAGCTTGTTCGTGCTCTTAATACCTACCGCACTCAACTGCGCATAGGTACTTGCCATATCAGATGCGCTGTAAATTGTATCTTCTGCAAACTCCTGCAACTCTTTTTTTACAGAGGAAATCTCATCCGCGCCTTTTCCGAGCATCGACATATTACCATTAAAAGTCTTCCATGCAGCACTTGACGAATTGAGTTCCGACACCATGCCGCCGATTCCGGATGTAATCGTTCCAAGCGCTTTTTGCCCGATACCTGCCATAATGCCGAAACCAAGACCACTTGTCAAAGTACTTTTAAGGCTGCTTGCCGAGGACATCGCCGACTTAAAAGCCGATGTAAAACCCTTGTCCTGCGCCGATAATATTGCTTTCACAGAATAGCTTTCTGCCATGTCATCACTCTCCTTTCATCATCCTGCCGATTATATCCAATCTTTCATTTTTTTGTTTTCGATTCTTTACGCGATCCACTTCTTTTTCGTAGTCAAAGAATTTCCTAAATCTTTGGTAAACTGGCTTCGTCTTTCCTTTTCCCACTTTCTTCTCTGCTTTTACAGCGAAATTTAAAAAGGCTTGCAGGTGATTACGGTAATCCTTATCTACCTCTTTTAATCGCACAGCCTCCATCAGTAAGTTGTATTCTGGGATTGTAAGCCGATCGACCTCATCAAAACTTTTAAAATCAAGATACCGGAAGCAGTTTAAGGCTACTTCTTTGTAGGTATCTTCAAAGTTTAAGCCATCAGTTCCCGCTTTCTCGCTTCTTCCGCTTCCATCCTCTGTTTCTCTTTCTCGAGTGTCTCTACGATCTCGTTCGTGGCTTTTTTTGTAGCATTCGCATTCTTTAAGAAACCCATGACAGTGTCTGTCAATTCATCAATGTCTGTATCCTCATCATCGATGTGATCGTCGAGTAAGTTTCTTGTTACTCTTGGGTTCTGCCCTTTGTTCGCAACATCAAGGATATTTACCAGCGCATCCGGATCACCATTGACCAGATTCATAAGAGCATACCGGAATCCTACATCTCTTTTGACTCCCGGAGCACCGTCTACCGGGACATTGGTCTGTTTATTAATTTCTCTTAAAAATCCCATTCCAAAGTTAAATTGATATACCTGTCCTTTAATTGTTAATTCCATCATATTTTCTTTACCTCCATATCAAAAAGAGAGCAGTCTTTCCGCTCTCTATGTACACATTCTATTGCTTGTCCGCTTTTGCCTTACTCTTTTTCCCTCTACCAATCAAGGCGGTATCACTAGAGGGAGTTACGATTCCTGCGTAGTATCCTTAAATACATAGGCTGCTACTTCCTGCTGCTGCGTAGTCACTGTGACATCTCCTCTCTTACCTGATCCATTAATACCAAAAGTAAGAGATACTTCCACATTTTCTTCCGCAGAAGATGTGATTTCTACCTCTGTAAGGTATCCCTGGAAGTACATCCCTTTGAATTTATTCGGTCCCGGTTCTGTTGAATCTTCTAGATTCGCTTCCCAAATTTCGATAAGTTTATCACTGTCCATAGCATCTTCGAGCTCAGCAATCAGCTTATCTCCTTTGGATAATACGGCTGTTGCAGTAATTTCCGTTTCTGCCGCTCCCGGTGTACGGATAGAGCCGTCTTTGGTAGCCGTAGACTCTGCATCCTTACTTTTTGTTCTTCCATTTTCTGTTGTGAATGCAAGATTTTTTGCAGCTTCTGTTTTTGCTTTTTCTGCAATACGGTACAGATAAACGATTTTCTTACCGGATACCGCCTCTGCAAATAACTGTAAACCTGTCTTAAACATGCTTTTTCTCCTCTCTAACTAAAACTAAATTCTATTTCTAACAGCCCATGTAAAAGCGGCTGCTTTGTGGTCTTATCCGGCAAAATCCTTTGATTTACATTCCGGACATCCCATGCAAAATTATCGGTGTGATCCAATTTTCTGCATGTATTTTTAATTGCCAACAACATTTTTGATACTGTCCCTCTCTGTCTTGGATTGTTGTGCCAAACATGGATTGTCTGATACACATTGCCAAAGACAGCCGTTTTATTAGCATCGTCTGTCTGCTGACTGTCTGCAAGATAAACAAAAGGATACGGCGTACCATCCGGCGGCAAAAAACCGTCATATACGTCATATCCTAATGCTTTGATCTCTGTAAGTAATTTTGTAAATAATTCTTGCTGCGGATCCATATATCACCTCACAAGTTTCTGCAAATCTTTTTCAAACTGTTTCTTCTGCTCCTCAAACGCAGGCTTCAAAAACGGTTGAGCTTCCATAAAGCGGGTTCCAAGCTCTACATAAGGTGCATACTCGGCTGTCGGCTCTACTGTGGCGGTCATCCCACCATCAGAGATGTCAATACCGATACTTCTTTTCAGTGTTCCAGTATCGACTGGAGCATTCCCCTGCGCTTTCTTTTGCATTTCAGAGCCGTTCAATTTTACAGTATCCTTCACCGCACTCATATCCATTCTCTTCTTCAAGCCTTTATTCAGCTTTGCAATTCCCTCAAATTTAATTTCTGCCACTTTGCACCTCCGATATTACAAACACATGCTTCGCCCGCAGTTTTCGCTCAAAATCCACTCTGTATAGGGTGTTACCTATCCGGATACGGTCAAACGTTTTTTTATAGTGCGTCTGTAATCGCACCGTCTTACTTCCCTGCTTTATAGCACCGTACACAAGATTCATCGTATCCGTGCCGGTATCTGTAACACTGGCATGTCTTTTTTCTTCCAGTACAGTATCTTCTTTATAGTCGCCAGTAGATTCGTCATACTCCCCCGGCGAGATTGACTGGAAGAAGACTTCTGTATCACATCTCAAATAAACCGCACCCTTCCTCGTTTCGATTCTTTCTGCGAGTCCAAAAATGCTTGAATTTCGTCCATGAATCCATCAAAATCATTATCATTGTAGGACATGCTTTCTCCTTCGACACTATGAGCTGACATCCCCTCTGATCCCAAACGATTAAACCGAATCACTGCCACTTCCATAACAATGTGATTCATTTCCGACGGCACTTCGATTCCTCCAAGCAGGAGCTTTAACCGCCCCTGCACAGATCTAAGAATCAGTTCCAGTTTCGAATCAAGAGAATCATCCTCGATTCCCAGAAGCTTTTTTAAATCATCCAGCATACTCTTTACCCCGTAATAGTTACTTTTACTACCGCCTTTTTATTATCTTTCAAGATAAATTCTCCCGCTTTTCCTGCACCCTGTAAAGCCACGCCGTCAAAATCCTCTGACTCGATCGTTCTGGCTGTGTTGATTCCGGTAAATGCTTTACCAACTCCTGCGATATAAGCATAAGCGCAATCTGTGGACTGGAATAATTCGTCCGGAACCTCTTCCACGAGAAAGCCCTTGAATTTCACAACTTCGTTTCCGTCAATGTTTACAGTAGAGTGTTTCGCAGCTGTATTCAGAGGATGATCTACAATCGCATTGTAAAGGTCTGAGCAAACCTTAATCTTTTTCGTTCCGATTGCTTCGATGTTGTTGAAATGTTTTGAAAGTTCGTTAAACAGCTTTAATACGTTATCTGCTGTGTAATCTGTGACTTCCAAAGACTTTCCGGCTGACTGGGAAATAAATTTTCCGTGCTGTTTGTTAAATGCCTTGGTTTTTGCCTGCGCCTGCAGTTCCAAGCGATCTGCCACCGCAACATCAAAATCGTTGTTTACCGTGTGCCGATCAATTCCTTCGTGAAAATTCCAACCCCAAGAATAATTGACTGGCGTGTCTTTGTAGATAATCTCTTTTCTCTCTCCGAAGCGACTAGAGCTTCCTGTTCCTGTTCCAAATGCTTTCGTTGCCGTCTTATCATATCCAGTTCCAACAGTAACTGGGATGTCTGATGTCTTTACGTAAAATGCTGTCTCGTTTTCTCTCACACCATCAAGTGCTTCGAGCTCTCCGCCGAAAAAGTCAGCAAAATAAGCTGTCTTCTTGAATACTGCCTGCAAGAGGTTTTTAAACTCAAGCTGAAAGCTCCTTGCCGTCATATCATTGTTGTCTCCATCTGCAAATAACTGTAACATCATAAATTCTTTGTTTTTCATTTTCATAATCTCCTTTACTTATACTTTGCAAGTCTCTTGTCAAATTCAGACATCTGGCTTCCTTGGTTCGTCATGGTCTTTGGTGTAGTTCCGGTTGCTCTAGCGATCTCGGCTTTCTTAAGCTGGGATTCAACGATTTTCACGAGAGTGTCAATCCTTGCATTGGTATCTGCTTCATCAGCTCCCACAACAAAATCAAGCACCTCTTGCGTTGCTTCAATGCCTTTATCCGAGAGGACTCCTGCCGCATTTCTGCTGAGCTGATTCTTAACAGACTCTGCCTGCAATCTCTCATTCTCTCTTTTCAGCTTATCCATCTCATACTGCTGCTTCTGCTCTGCATTCATCTTCGCAACTTTAGCAGCTTCTTCCGCCTTTTGGTCAGCATCTTCCTGCCATTTCACCTTTGCGTTTCCGAGTGCTGTTTCGATTGCCTTGCTAACACGCCTATCGAACTCCGCTTGATTCTTCCCATCTTTTAAAAAGTTCTCAAACGTATTACCGGAAGTTCCCTGATCTCCCTCGTTGCCTTGTGTTCCTTCACCACTTGCACCGGATCCATTGCTTTCTGCCCCAGTTCCTTCGTCTTCGGCAAATAACTGTAATGCCATAAATTCTCTAAATTTCATATCTTCTCCTTCCGCCCCAGTCCATCCATTGTCCAGACCATTGCTTTAAAATAATTTTCCGGTTCTTTATCGCCTGCCGGAAAAAGGCATAAAAATAACACATATCTCTATGTGCTAATCTCCTAAAGTAACGCCTGCACCTGCTCTTTTAAACTCTCCGGTACCTCGCCGATTGTTAGATGTCCACCTTTTATTCTGTTTGCCAAAAACTGTGCCATAATTTACACCCCCATTTTCATTGTTGCGAGAATCAGTTCCTGCACTGCTTGGTCTGTGACTTCCTGCGCTGTCTGTGTTGCTTTTAAGTCCTTTTGTAACTTTCCGTAGGCGCTCATGCCGTCATCTACTGCTTCGTATTCTTTGATTACATTTTCTTCTGTCTCTGAGTAGCCGACAAAGACTAAATTACTAAATCCCTCCGGCTTCTCTTCCTTAAGCGGCTTATAGCCCTCTTTCTTGATGGAGCTGATTCTTACAGTTCCATTTTCCATGATTTTTGCGTAGTTCATAGTTATTTCTCCTTTCGATAGGTTAATTTTATTCCACATGGTACTTCCCCCGAATCCACAAACACATGTGTCGTGCCATTCTCGCTATGCAGGGCTTGCAATTGCTGTTGTACGGATTCCGGGAGGGGTTCTGTAATAGGTTCGTTAAGTTCTGCGACACAATGCAATGGATGGTCTGTAAGATATTTGACTACTGCCACCTTATTTTCTTCCGGTGTTGTATTGCTTCCTAGACCTAATCTTTCACGACTCAAACGGAAGTCAATTCCTTGTTCCGTCATAGAAACTGATTCCTCTTCTTTTACCCAGTTGTTAATGTTCTTTAACTCTCCACAAAGTATCGCTCCTTCTTTCTTTAAACTGGTATCTTTGTATCGACACAGAACCGTATTTGTTTCGGGTGCTCCGTATTGCCCAAGTGTATATGTAATAAGTGTATCTTTCGTTATTTCAACTTCTTTGAAACATCTTGTGATTCCGCTTGAATTTAGTACTTCTTGCACATTTTTACTATCAATTATTCTTTTGATACCTCTCAACGGCTCATCTAGGGCGATTTGTACGGTTTGCTCGGTGTACGGTTCATACTTATCGTTTTCGCCTATTGTAAGGCAATATTTTAAACCTTCCTTTTTTTGTAATCGATTTTTAAATCCAATCACATTTTTATTAATGCTCCTAGCAACTTTTGTTACTCCCTTGTTGATTGCATACCAATAATCTTCGCCACTATCCGTTGTGAATAGAATATTTCCGCCAGCACTCTCAATTCCATTTGTTATTAGTGTAACTGTTGTACCCGCCTTAATAAGACATGGAACGAAAACATTGTATGTGTCTCCAACATCGCTAAGAATGTTTCTCCCAGTCACTTTCACATCGAGCAAATATTTCCTGCTCACTTCATCGAACCTTCCCACACTTTTAATTTCCTGCGGATTCTCCGGCGCTGGATTCTCGCCCTGCACACTATTCCCAATCAATTCCAACCTCTCCAATGGCGCTTTTAAGCTGTTAGGAAGCATTAAACTCCCTGCCCCTTCCATCTCTACCCTGTCATAATTAGGTGGCTGTGGAGGGGATACAGCACCACCTAGAGGGCATACCATATCAACACCGATGATTCCGGTGCCATCTACCATTTTAAGCATTGTACTTCAACTCCTTTTTCGCTGGTTGCTGTGGGGATGATTTGGACGAGGTTTCCATCCTTATCAAAGTACATTTTGTCCCTTAGAATCACACACTGCGCTGTATTAGCGGGAATTAACATACTCTCCTCTTTTGTCGCACCATCCTTGAGACCAACATATACATCACCATCCGTAAAATTCTTCACAAGATATGCTCTTCCCTCATGCGCAAATTCAAGAACTAATGCTTGTTCACTTACTGTCGCCACTCTGATAAAACTCTCTGCTTTGCTCATTTTCTCACCTCACTTTCACATGCTCCGGAAATTCTTCTGCTATCTTACAAATTCCAATAAAAAAAGAATCTACCAAAGTTTTCGATTTCTCTGATAAATTCTTTATTTCTAATTCAAACTTCCCCGGAGATACCGTGTATTCCGGTCTGTCATCGGTAAGCGCCTCAATGCTATGTACCATCGTCTGCACAAGTGCTGTAACAGCTGCGCACACAATATCTTTTCCCGGCTCCGCATAACCTGCATGGCCATCCAATGTTATTTTTTCTTCGTTTACATTTACTACAATCAAATAGATCAGCCTCCTAAATAGGTATAAAAATACCACCGGCCTTTTTTGACTGGTGGTATCTATGATACTTTTTCGCTTATTTCTTCCCGAGTTACAGTTACAACCCGATCTTCAATTCCTTTTTTGTCAATTTCAAAGATGCAAGCTTCTCCATTCCCCAAGACTTCCACTACCGTCCCAGTTCGCCCATCTTTTAACTTATATTTTTCGTAAAGCTCAATCATAATCTTCGTCTCCTTAATCATCGACATGGACTGTTGTCAATCTCATTTCGCCGCTATTTTTATCGTCAATCCAAGCTGTTAATACTTTCGCCGTCTTTCCGTTTGGACCTACGATATTCATAACGACCTCATATGTCATTCCCCATCCTCGATTTCCTTTTTCTACAGCTTCATAATTCGGAAGATTCTTATTTATCTGCTCAATTAAATCATCCGCATTATCCATAGTGTAGCCGAGAGCTTTTTCAAAAGCCTTTGCTTTATTCGGATCTTTATCAGGATTTAGTGCATACTGTGTAAATTTGGCTTTAGGAATAACAGCATCCTTGTATCTTGGTAATCTCATTATACCAGAGGCAGGATCATTTGCAACAGATTTTCCATTTTTCTTCCATTCCTCAAAGTTCATTCCATGCTTATGGTAGCCGTCCAGCCACTCTCGATACTCTTCATCATCCATATATGCAGCTGTACTGCACCGACAGCGCGGATGCATTGGATGTGCATTTTCTCCTGGCATCATCTTCGATACTTTAAAATGTTTTCCACCCAATGCCCGGCAGATCGGGCAAGCAGTAGGCTCTGCGATAAACTCGTACTCATCAAATCCATTGCGGATATAGGACTGCTTCTGCGCTTCTGCCTGCACTCTTGATAGTTCTGTTGCCATCAATCTCTCCGCATTTTCCCGGCTTACTCCAAACAGCTTGGTAAGATGTCTTGCCAATACTCTTGGATTCTTACCCTGTATCAAACCAGTCTGTAACAGCTTAGATAACTCGGCTTTAAGCATGTCCTGATACATCCAAATACGGTCCGAATACTTTGCATTGTGGAAAGAGGCATTTACTATTGAATGTGCCATCTTTGCGTTGTTCTGAATAGTTTTTCCGAGAATTCCTGCCTGCCGTTCAAATTCTTCCAGTGTTTTATCCGTTAGAATCTGCTCAAAATACTTTTGCAGCTCATCAAAACCACCGACAAGATGCATTCCGATATTAGCTTTCAGCATTTCCAATCGATTAATCTTCATAGCTGCATTGTAAAGTCTCATTTCCTCATTGGCTTCTTTCGAGAAATTCTTGTCCTTAACATACTGTGCTGCTTTCCGACTGTATGCATCAATATCCATTTTAGATACCCGCTTTTTTGCTTCTGCGATTGTGATTCCCTCTGCTTTGGCATATTTTGAATAGAATCCATTTATTTCTTTTTGGATTTCATCCATCATGTTCACATAGATTTTCTCAATCTCTTTTGCATATTCAGCTTCATCCCTAATATTCTTCTTCCGCTGTTCATCTTCTCTATTCTTCCAGTACGTCCTGCTGTCCATCTACCGCACCTCCGAACATCCGCTTTTCTACGATTGTTTGTTGCTTCTTTTCGTCCTCTTTCTCCATTCTGTCGATTTCCTCGGACGCATCTTTTACAATGGATAAAACTTGCAGCTGCGTTTCCTTGGATACAATGCTTTCCAGTGCCTGCGCCGTCTGCGCTTCTTCGAGGAGATTCTTCGGGATATTTCTGCTCATTGTAAAGTCGATATCTTTCCATGCGTCCCGATCTGGAACATTCGTTGCAAGGGAGCAGAATAGCTTATATCGCTTTCTCATGGATTTCTCATTCTTGCGGTCGAATGTCAGTGCAAGATTGCTCATAGACTGCAATTTATACGCAAGAGAGGTTCCGGAGGCATTTCCAAACGATTCATCTGAGATATTCGCTACCATACTTGTTTGATAGATTAAATTCTCAAGCCGATTCAAAAGATTCTCCTGTGTTCCATCCGCCGTAGGCTTGCCAAGAAACTGCACGATAATATCTTTCGCGTTATCTGTACCATAAAGGTTTATAATCCGGTTGTCCCTAATCTTGTAAACACCCTCTTCGTCCAATTCTGCACCAAGCACTGCAAGATACGCTTCTGCGAAAGAATCTACATCGTTCGCCTTTTCTCCGATCACTCGATTGTATGTTTCTACCATGCCGGCGACTTCCTCATACAAACCGATTCTCTCATCGTTTAACAGGTATTCCACGCAATTGATGCGCCCATAAGGGTTCAGCACTCCCTCCTGCATCTTCTCTCCCTCAAATGGGATGATTTCTGTCCTTGTAAGTATCTCGCCATACCTTGTAACATTATCGTCTCTTTTCCCGTATCTGACAGCAAATAATGCACGATTCTTTACAGTATCATCATAGACCACAAACAGTTCTTTTGGATTGCAGATTACTGTTTTTGTCTTTGCTTCTTCATCCTGGTAAAAATACTCAAAAGCATGTCCGTAGATGCAGCACTTCTTCGCAAGCTCATATTCCTGGTCCGATATGTCATTATCCCGGTCAAATTCAAGAATCGCGTCCTTGATATTTGCATCCGGATGTGATTTCTTAATCGGAATCCCATAAGCATATCCTAAAAAAGTCTCAGTGATATAACGCGGGAAATTCACTGCCAGTCGGTTATCCGGCTTCCATTTTTCCTTTTCCGGTAAGCGGAAGACATCGTGAAATCCTTTGTACAAATTTTCAAGGTAGTTATATCTCGGCATCCGCTCTTCATGTTTTCGAATGTATTCATCCACTAATACCATATTGATTTCTTTGTCAGCGGAACATAAAAGAGGTTCCGGCAATTTGTATGGTCTTTTCCCATTCATTTTATATTCCTCCTCTAAAGGTCTTTAACTTTATTTTACCTTTGCTTATTTTCTCAGCAATTCCAGTAGTTGCATCCGGCGCATCATCGTGTGCATTTTTACCTTCTCTTTGATACTTATTCATGTCTTTATAATAATCTGGCCATCTATCACGCCAATTTTTTGGGAAGTAAATATGATCCATCACCCAAGTTGCATTAGATAAAATCCTTGCTTTTTTGTTCTGCGACTGGTGAAACCACTTAATCGATGTTTTATTTGTTTGGAATTGTTGCTGTAAAATGCTTTCTACGGCTCTCGCAAATCCTTTCCCTCCATTATTCGACTCAATATCAGCAATGTTTGCTTTATGATCAAATAGCATTTTTGCTACTTTTCCTTCTGTGTGCTCCATAGCCTCCTGAGTATAAATCACGTCAAGTACATAAGCTTCCATGTTGTAAACTCCATAAGTAATGCTGCATAAGTAGTCACTTCCTTCATCAGCTGTATCGGTGTAATTTTTAATCTCCGTAAAGAGTTGATTCCCTCCAATATCCCGCGGTATATCTTCGTAAGTCTTAAATTTTGTGTATAGCCGTCCTTTTAGATCAATCGGCTCCTGATTGTAGTTAGCGCTGGCAATATCTTCTCCCATCGCGCTCGTTTTATCTTTATAAGACTCGTAGCTGAGAATCTCCGGGCAGAGCATTAAGCATCTAGCGGGATCCAGTAGAGCCTTGTCCTTTATATGCCGGTATTTTTTGTTGCTGTTTTGACACCATTCCAACACTCTCCCTGCTAGGTCTTCACTGTGCCATCTCGTCATAATTACGATAATTTTCCCGCCCTCTTCCAAACGTGATAGCATCGTATCTGTAAACCACGACCAATGATTTTCCAATACCGTTGCATTATTTGCTTCAAGCGCTGACTTGATAAGGTCATCTATAATCATCAAATTACATCCAAATCCTGTAGCTGTTCCGGTAGGCGATGTCGCAAGATAGTTGTTATAGCCACCCTCGAGGCTCCACAGATTCATGGCGCCATCTCCGTACTTTATTTTTACTCCTGGGAATACGTCCGAAAACACTGGTTTACTTTCATCAGCTTTTTCCTCTTGTATACTATTTCTCACATTTTTTGAAAACATAGTAGACAGTGTTTCGTTGTAGGAGCCAGTCATAATCTTATATGTTGGGTCGTTCCCTAGACACCATTCCACAAGATTTCCTGCGGTTCTGCTTTTTCCGTGTCTTGGAGGGATATTCACAATACACACTTCTTCGTTAGACTCCACAAACTCTTGAAGCCCATTACACAGATTTATTAAAAACGTTCTATCGCTTTTATAAAAATCCGGTGCTTTTAATTGACAATAAAAAAAGAACTCACGTTTTGCAAGTTCTATCAAAGCCCCTTGTTTAATTCGTTCCTTCCTATCCATCGCCGACCAACTTCTTCAATTCTTCTGTCGTCAGATCCGCAAACGGATTTTTGGCTTCCACCTGTCCTTCGACGTTTATCTTATCATTCCACATACCTAGATGTCTTCCGAGGAGTTCCAATGCTTTTTCCTTATTATTCAGCTTTATCTCGATTCCATTTGCCCCTTCTTTAATTCCTGCAATCGCACATATTTGTTCATCCGATAACTCTACAGTTGGTTTTATAACAACAACACTGTTTGCACCATTGTACCTAACTTCGGCATAATCTGTTGCTCTTGCAAATGCAATTGCAGCAAGTTCTTGTACAACTCGATCCTGTGTTACCTCTGTTCTCTTCTGTCTCTCTTCCATTCGCTCGGAAATATATGCGGCAACCTTGACATTTCTCAACATCCTACTTCCTGCTTGTGCTGCCGTTTGTTCTTTCTTTACAGACGGATATGCAACGCGGTAAGCCCGTGTGGCATTTAAATCAATCAGGTATTCATCTGCAAATATTTTCTGTTTCTCTGTCATAGGACTCACCACCTTCCAATCTATTAATTTTCTAAGAAAAAAGAGACACCGAAGTGCCTCTCAAAATTCTTTAATCTAGATTAACTGATTTTCCAACCACTCAATCTCCGCCTTCAATCTGCTTTCCATGTGCTTTTTTTCATTATTTTTCTCATATTGTTCATATTTCTCAAGAGCATTTGTTAGCTTTTCATACATTTCTTCAATTTTTATTTGAAGACTTTTATCAAATTCAAATGACAATTTCCAATGCACAGCCGCTTCAGCAACTGTATTCTTTAACTCCTGTTTTTCTGTCCGAAGTTCTTCAAGTTTCGCCTGTTTTTCCTCTAAAATTTTCCTATAAGCGTATTTTAATTCCTCTGAAAATTCTTGTTCTTTGATACTGTTCCATGTGTTCTTTTGCATATTTATCCTCCATTTTAATACAATTCCTTTTGCCAAACGTTTTCACGCACCCTTCTTCATAATAAAATTCAAAATGTAATGTAGTGTCATTTTGACTGCTTGGAATTCTATTAACTTTTAAAGGTGCAATATACATCTGGCTGCTACATCTATTTACAAACAACAGCGCTGTCGATACATATAATATAACGCATTTCTTTAGCACTCGCAAGAGGAGAGTGCTAATTTATACTTTTTTAATATTTATGACTACCGCATAACATAATAATCAAAAATCAAAAAACGCAAAACCAAAAGAAATGAGGTCGCAGTAGTCCACAACAGGCGCAATCGGAATTGAACCGATGACATATGGTTTTGGAGACCATCGCTCTACCAGCTGAGCTATACGCCCGTAGGATGCCTTTTATTGACACCCTCTCCCCTATCCGCACTCGAGGACTGAAACACTAAATATAGATCATGTCTACTTGTTTACTCGGCAGATCTGCGGATATCTGCTATTCGTGATATCACACCGTAGCACTTCCACGGCATTCCGGATTTTTAATATTTACCGTGATATGCTACTAATCCATGTGCAGGAATCGAACCTACCTATCCATTCATGGCATGAAAAACGCCCTGCAAAAGCGGGGCGCCTTAGTGAGAAACAGTGTTATAATCATTTCCCCTTTTCGGGTATGATACCATATTACCATTTTAAAACCGTCGTTACCGTCGTTTTTCAATTTTTTCTAAAAATCTGTTATGTTTACATCGGCAACTATCATCCGTATAGACTTTCTTTCGTTTCGGAAAGGCACGATTCATCCGATGGGCAACTTGGATCCAGTTTAAATCATCGATGTAATAAAATCTCAGAATCATTCTGATTTCACTTTTCTCGACTTGTTGTATGTATCCCTCTACTTGTGTCTGCTTTTCTAGCAGATCAGCTTCCAATAACTCTAGCTGTGTAATCTTTCTTTCATAGGCAGCCTGCTTCCGGACAATTGCCATTGTAGGCTTTCCGTGTATCTTAACTGTCCGGAGTGGCTTCTTCCCTTTCTTTCCGCAAGTCACAGAATCTGTAACAACTGTCTTGTTTAGCTTATCCAGTGCTTTCTTATCCTCTTGTATCCGTCTTCTAAGGTCTTTAATCTCTTCTTTCATATCTGCGTACTCGATCAATATCTGCTTGTCCACCGGCATCAATCCCCTTTCTCCTTAATCTTCCCACTCAAATCAACTCCCCATTTTCTCAGACATTGTTTTACACTATACTCCTGATATGCCGGACGTTTAAATGCTTTTACGGCATTATCCGGAGCTTTATGACTTTCCATTTCATCATAGTGCTGCTCTTGATCTAACTTCATCTGTCTTCGGTTTCTTCTATGGCCCATCTTTTCACTTCCTTTCGTCCCCGGCAGACCAGGCAAGGATGCCAAAGAACAACGTCACCAAAAGAATCATCCCTGCTCCAATAAGATGCATTACTGCAAATATTACTTCTATCATTTTATTCTCTCCGTTCTTTCCCATGATACTTTATAATATGCTGTTTTGGTTTTTCTTGCTCCTTTACCATGTGCTCCTTAAATGTTATAATTGGCTTATCAATTCTTTTTTATCTTGTTTTTGGCGGAAGCGAGCATAATGTTGAGTTATACATGTCTCGCATTTTACACATTCTTTCTATTGCTTCTCTGACTTTCTTTTCGTCCATTTATTTCCCCTCCTCATACTCCGGACACTCCACACAATACTCGTACTTATCCACGTCTGCGCACTGCATATTGCAAATATCATTTTCTGGGCATTCTATGCAACAATGTTCGTATTTGCATACACATGTGTCTGGTGCTTTGCATTTACCTATCATGTCTGTTTCACCTCATTCCTTCTCCGCTACAAACTGCCCACATCTTACTTTCCCGCCTTTGCAAGTGCCGCCATTTAAACTATGCCACATACAATCATAGCAACTTAGTTCCTTTTTCATAAAAACGAGCCAGTGTGTCTTTGCTCTTTTATTTCCTAATATCGGCTTTTCGTTAAACAGTTTTAATATTTCAGACAACTTAATCTGTTCTTCATTCCACTTAAAAATCAATGTCCCTTCCGGCTTCAGCACTCTCATGCATTCCGAAAAACCTTGTTTCAAATCCTCTCTCCAGTTCTCACTTAATTTTCCATATTTCTTGGCCAACCATGCTTTTTCTCCGACTTTCAATAAATGCGGCGGATCAAAAACAACCATGCTAAATGATTTATCGCTAAATGGTATCTTTCTAAAATCAGCAATTATGTCCGGCTTGACTTCTAATTTCCTGCCATCACAAAGAGTTTCTTCTATTTGCCGACAATCCATAAACAATACATCTGGATTATCTTTGTTAAAGTAAAACATCTTGCTCCCACAGCAGACATCTAAAATCGGCTTATACATTCTTCTTCCACCTTTCTTCCTCATTCTATCCATTCTCTTCTCCATCTCCTCCTGGAAGGAACTACACACCTCTTGCTCATCACTCTATTTTTTAAGCTCTTTAAAGATATGTGCTATAACATCAACCGTCCAACCGTTGCCAATCGCTTCAAATCTCCTAGTTTTAGGAATTCCTTCTGTGTAATTGTCGGGCAACGTTTGAAGCCTTTCAGCTTCGACAGGACTTAATATCTTATAAGTGCTATAATCTGTTTTATCTAGCAGGATATTACACTTTGTTTCGGTTCTGCATCTTGGTATAGTCGGTGATTTCCCATCAAGATAATAGAGCCTATACGCTTGTGAAAAATGCCCTTTATTTAATAGGTCGTATTTCACATAATTTTTCGTTGCGATTGCAGTTTGTAAAATCCTCTCGTCCGTCCTTATAAGTGCTTCATCATATATAAAAATATCTTTCAACAGAATTCCCTTATCTTGCGGCTGTATGACGTTAGGAATATTTGTCCAGTACAATCTTTTTCTGCGTTGCGCCGATACCAATTCGCTGTTTATCATTATTGGCTCCACTCCTAATTCGATGGTTATGTTTTCAATAATATTTTTCGGAATTCTATAATTGTTTTCGTATAAAAAATATTTTGGTTTTGCTTCATGTAAGGCTCTTACATAATGCTTAAACAATTCCCAACCTTCGCCCTGATTGATAAATAATTCCTTTGGGTTTTTTGCCTTGTGATTTTTGCTACAGCTCCAATTCGTGCAAGGGCTACCACCTATCAGTAAGTCAAACCCTTCATATTTTGTAAAATCTTCTGTTGTTACATTCCCACAATGATCTATTTGCGGATAATTTTTCTTACTTACTTTTATCGCATTTTGTTCGATTTCATAAGCCACATATCTTTCAACAAGAATTCCTGCTCTTTCAAGTGCGACCATTCCGCATGATATTCCATCAAATAAACTTAGTACTTTCATTTTATTTCTGAAAGGAAACCCGGATTTTATGTGCGCACAACCTATTTTCCTTTCATTTTATTTTTTATCTTTTCCAAACACATTACACGGCTCTTCTGGCCATGTATGTTCTTCCGAAGATTTATTTCTTTTCCCTAACAAAATACACCCTCCCGCACCTCGCACACTTATACCTTCTGCCTGCATTAGTGACTCTCTTAAATCTCTCACAGCCACATCTGCACCGTTGGCGACTGCCATCCTCATCCCTAAGGACAACAGTACGGTTTGTTGTCATAAATATCATTTTCCTCTCACCTTCTTCTTTCTTTTCTTCTTCGAACGGTTATGAATAAAATACGACATGCTGCCATTCTTAAAGGATTTGTCTATTTTCATTTACTTAACAGCCTCCCCTCTATTGCATCGATTTCCTTGCTGTCATAAGACCGTCCTTCAAAGTTGTTGAATGCATTTTTCTTACTGCTTTTCCTAGTCGCTTTCTTCTCCGGCTTCTTCGTTACCGGATAAAAACTCTTCCAGTTACTCACGGTTGCCTTCTGAATGATTGACAGCTGCTCTTCTGGATCCGTAGATAATTCCTTCAATCCATCTGCCAATAGTTTGATTTGATTATGGTCAAGTTTATCTCCATTCTTCTCTCTGCATAAAACATACAAAGAAAAAGCATCTTTCACTTTTTCGCTGGCGAACGCCCTTATATATATACTTTTATCTATATCTTTATCTATATCTATATCTGAAACAGCGACGTCAGACGACTTGTCAGACGATTTTTCGGACGACTTACCAATTAAAGCCCTCTGTTTAGCTCTTCTTTCCTCTTGATACAGCCTATCACGTTCTTTTTTTCGCTCATAAGCATCGAGTGTCTGATGCTTGTTCCAGTTCGGAATTGTGATTATTCCATCTACTATCTCGATCATTTTGTATTGCTCAAACACACTCAAAGCCATAGCAACAGTAGATTCGTTCATGTGAAAAATTGTTGCGAGCATCTTATCCGTATATGGGATTTTATCATTCATAAGGAATACGCCGCCATTATTCTTTTTCCCGGCAAGGCACAGTAGTTTAAACCATACTGCTATAATTGCGTAAGCATCAGGCAGGCTCTCTATCAGCAATATCTTCTCGTCATCGAAAATATCTGTCGCTATCTTTATCCATTTAACATCTGACATCGCCATGTATCCTCCTTCCGAATAATTTTCAACTCTTCATTTGTGATGTCAATTTTCGCGCACCTCGTTTTCACAATTTATGCAAATCATTCGCCCCTCTGGGATAATCGCTCCGCATCTAATGCAACGGTTGTCCGTTGCAGCTTCTATGAGTGGGCTTAAATTGTGTTCTCTCGCTTTTTGCACCATTCCCGACTGATACTCTCTGTATATCTTCATCCAGTCATCGAGTTCCATCGTGACCAGTATGCTGTGATTATTCTTTTTACTAAATACTGCTGGCAGTAATCCTGCTCCTCCAGCCTTTGCATCGCGCTTTGCCTGATCCATCCAGTCGTAAAGCTGCATCCGTTCCTGGCGCTTTGCTTCGACATGGATTCCGGGAAGTCCCACGACATCCGATGCATCGCCGGTATTCCCGCAGTATTGCGCTGTTCTACGCGCTTCTGTATAGCCATAGTCTCTAAATAAACCGGCAAGCTGCCTTTCAAAGCGGGCGCCTTTTTGCTTACTGTTTACGGCCATTCCTTCCCCTTTCCCTCCCGCCGGACAGACGTAACCGGCAGGAGTATGAATCTAGTATTTTCAAGTGTCATATATGTGATATATTGTTTCGGAGACTGCTTAATAATTAACTAAAAAAGTCACTTTCCACACTGGTAAGTTCCTTTTCAGTTTCCTTTTGTTCCGGAGAAATAACTTCTTTCATCTCCTGCTCTGCAACGATGTTTCTATCTTCCTCCGCTGTCTCCTGCTGGTGATCTACATAATCAGCAGTTCCATCTTCCCGGATAATTGCCATATCCTTGTCAATCGCTGTCTGAAGGTCAATACTCATGATTCCCCACTTGCTTATCAGCTGACGTAGCATAGTTTTCATCGCCATGCCGTCAAAGTCCTTATACCAGAAAGAGGAATATTTCCACTTTTCGGAATCAGGAATCTTGCCAGCTTCTAAAAGTTCCAACGACTTCGCGGAAAATGCTGCGGAATACTTGTCTGCATGAGCAAGCATTTTCTTCTTGCTCCAGTACATTGACTTCTTAAATCCGTTCTCATACTCAAACATGGCATAATAGCCTGCTGTTGGGATTTCTTCCCTTTCAATATCATCCTCAATCAGACTGACTTCGATTTCTTCCTCCAAAGGATTGTATCGGATCAGTTCTCCCTCTTTGATTGCAAGGACATTTAACTTTTTGTAGTACCCTGATCGGATTGCAAGCTGTATGTAACCTTTGTATCCAAGCTGGAACTGCGCTTCTGTGACACCCTTCTTTTTATTCTTAAACGGCACCATATAAAACTGTCCTAACTGTGGAGATGGCGAAAGATTCAGTGCTTCTCCCAACAGTGCGGCTGAGAGAATACTTGGGTTTGTACACTCCTGAAGTGCCGGAGTTGTCTGCACTGCGGATACAATACTGGAAACAAACCTTGTCCCATTTTTTCCGCCAACTACCTTGTTGATCTGATTTTTCACTGCGTCCTGCGTCAGATATGCAGTTAATCCGCCTTTTTGATTTCTGTTTACTAAACTGTTTTGTACTGCCATTTTTCTAATCCTCCTATTTTCTAACTGGTCCATACACAATATTGTTTGCCTTTAAAAATTCTTTCAGCTTCTGAAGCTGCTCCGGTGTAGCTGTCACTCTAAATTCGAGCGTAACTGTCTGTGGATCCGGAGTAGTTTCTTGCTGCAGTTCTTCTACAATCTCTCTTTTGTCAGATTCCTCAGGAATACTTTCTGCGATCTGCTGTTGCACCTCCACTCTCTTCTGTGCTTCTGCAGCGGCTCTTTTTTCAGCCTCTGCCCGCTCTCTTTCCTGCTGCGCTCTTCTTTCCGCAAGTTTACGTTCCACTTCTTCCAGTCTTGCATTTTCGCGAAGCGCCATCGACAGATCCAGTGTCTTGACGTACATGTCCTTAACCTGCAACTCGTACTTTGTATCCAGTTCTTCAATCACATCCATATCCTGATTCACCTTACTAATCAGCGCTGTGATTTCTTCTGTGATACTCTTTAATGATTTACTTACATTCAGATACTCATTTTTAAATACTTTTGCAAAAGGAAGGATTCCTTTCAGATTGCCGATATTTTCCTCATAAATTTCAAGCACCTTCTGTTTTTTCTCAAGTCTGCGCTGTTCTTCCACTTCCTTGATCTGCGAATCAATCAACTGAATCGGCTCATCGATAATCGCCAACACTTCTTTGACCTGCTTTTCGAACAGTTCATAAGGAGCCATGCACTGCTTCTTAATACGCTTTCTCTCTGTTTCAATCGCCTCTCTAAGCTTGTTTAAGGTTGCCTTATCCTTCTTCGCCTCTTTAAAGGTCTCCTCTGTGTACTGGAGTCCTTTATAATCCTGCACCTTTGCCGAGATTACTTCTTTCAACTCCTCGTTGTTCCATTCAATTTTCTTTACAAATCCGTCTTCCATAGGACTTAAAATTCTTAATTCCATTTCTTTTCCTCCTTTATATTTCCGGCAACTTCGCCGGTGGACACTGGTCCTTTGTAACATACTCCCAAAACTTCTCACCCTCAGCCATCAGATACCGGATGTCCTCTTCCGCCTCTGATCGCTCAAAGCGATAATGCTTCGTCTGTAAGAATATATCTCCGTCATACTCACTTTTTAGCTGCGCTTTCAATTCACAGAAATCAGCCTCCAAAACCGCCATATAAAGCAAACACTGACAGTAATAATTCTGTGGAATCTGGTTTCTCCACTTCTCCCTCATGCTAGCATTCAAGATATTTGTGGTCTTGCATTCCCATATCCCAAGCCGTCCCTGCTCATCGTACAGCCAGCCATCAACGGAAGCCTGCGCCCACGGGTATTTGTCGTTGTAAAAGCTGTTATTTTCCTTGTAGCAAACCTTGTAGTTTGGAAAATCCAGTTTAAACAGTTCTCGGAGCGGTCCTTCTGCCTTTGTGCCGTACAAAACATAAGGTTTCTGAGAAATATCAACAGCTTGTCTTCTTCCGGTTTTTAGTTCCCATAACTCCACGTTTGACATATAAGGGTTCTCTCCGATTACCGCAGATATTTCTGATCCGCCAATACCGTTTCTTCGGTTAGCAAGCCATTCCTCGTGGCTGGGGAAAGTTTTAAGTTCTACCATGTCTTTCTCCTTGTTTTGATGGCTGACTTACAATTGCATTCATCACACCGATTGCAATATCTATATCAAGCTCGTTTTTTATTAACATATCGATATCGTAACGTTTTGCCACTGGAATCGCTGATGGACTTGTCAAAGGAGGTTTATTTTTCAGTAGAATGAATTTCATATCACTCTCATCACTCGAAAGAACAAGCATAATACGCGGATCATCAGGATTTATTATCCTTTTCTTCTTGGCATCCAGCATCAATTCTAAAAGTCTATGCATCTTCTCTCTGTTCAACACAATCAATCACCTCTACTCTTTCAATTCCTAAAATTGCGAATATTACTCTAACATCCGGTTTTTCCACTACATTCGCATAGCGCTCCACTGCACGAACCATCGCTGCTGCCTCCTCTGCCGGTATATCATCATTAAATTCCCATTTTTTCATCTTGATTTTTCTCCTATTTTCGTTTATCCTGTAATTAGATTATTATGTGTAAGGGCGCTTAATGGTTTGCAAGCCATGCGCTCTTTTTTACTGGGTGGTTAATATCAATAAACTTCAATTCTTCCAGTCCTTTCTTTTCTTTCTCCGGAAACGGAATGATATCCCCCATCGGTTCGCTTTTCTTTTCGTATTGCTCGATTTTTCCGTGCTTTCTAAAAAATCCTAAAATAGGCATGCTTGTCCACCTCCTTTCTCATTTCTCACTGTTGATCTGCTCATATCGCCACACCTTCAATCTCCGCAAACCGTTTTGCATTGATGAAGTACACCCATCTATTTTCAGATGTATGAATACCATATCCCCACGGGAACACACCTTGCTGCAATCCTTTTCTCACAGTAGTAGGATGCATCCCAAAAAATCTCGCAGCTTCCTCAACTTCTAATTTAGGAATAATTCCATTCCTTACTTCTTGCGCCGGGAGCACAACAACTGTTTCAGCTTTCTTGGAAAAATAGTCTTCTTCAAGTCCAAGTGCTACTGCTATGGAAGCCTGAACATCTTCTGATGGTATCTGTTTGTCAGAAAGGTACTGGCTGACAGACCCTTTACTTTTCCCCGTCAGACCGCACACCTGCCGCTGATTAAGATTTAATTCTTGCATAACTTGTTTTAATTTTTCGCTGAATTTCATTATTTATCACCTCGTTTTATCTTTATTGCCATTTGTTTACATATCTCCTATAATGTAGTTACAAGTTCCCGCCAGAACTTGATACCAAAGAAAGGATTGATTTTTATGTCTAATTTTGATTTTTCAAAACTTCCAACCAAAACCATTGACAAGGCATATGACGATGCCATTCGCCCAACGGCAACCGAAATCGGGAAAACTGGCGGACTATTAACACGTGCCATCAATGCTGCATTGGCTCCTTTAGAAATTTGGACTCTCAAAAAGGAATTTAATATAAGTCAAGTTAAGATGGAATTAGAAAACTCCTTATCTTCTGTTGATCCAAATAAAATTGTTCCTCCAAATTCGTATGTAGCGGTTCCTGCATTGCAAGCAATTTCATACAGTATGAGTAGCAAAGAGTTGTGCGACTTATACGCTAATCTTCTTGCAAAATCTATGGTTTCTGACACAAAAGAAGATGTTCATCCTGCCTTTATTGAAATCATTAAACAGCTTTCGCCTAATGATGCTTTGGTTTTTAAAATCATTTCTGTGCAAAAAGCAGTACCTGTTGCAAATCTCAGTATCTTAATGTTGCAGAAAGGCCTTCACATTGTTGGAAGTGCTCTGGAGGAAAGAATTTTCTTTGATCTCATTTCCAATATCGTTATTCCTTCTGTTTCAGAAGAACAAGTTCGTATTTCTCTTGATAATTTATTGAGAATCGGTCTCATTCAGATGAACGACTTTGAGTTGAAGGATGATACTTCTTATTCATTCGTAAAATCTTCTGAAGTTTATTCGGAAATATCAGAAGAATTCCATCGTTTGAATGCGGAAAAACCTACTGCCGAACGTATACACATTTACAAAAAATGTCTTTCTACCACTTCTTTAGGAAAGCTATTCCGTTCCGTTTGTATCGATGGCTTCTAATTTCTCGATGTTACTACAGAGCTCTTTTACAATTTCTACCAACTCCTTGTTCGACTCAATATTCTCTTGTAAATACTTTCTGATTGATAGCTGTTCTCTTTCTAGAGCGGCTATTTTATTTTCTAAACTGTCCATCTTTTTCGCCTCGCTTTCGTTTGTGTTGTTTGGAGCAACTACGCCGCTTCCTGCTCGATCACCGGATAAATATCATTTTTCTTAAGTTCCTCATACAAGAAGAGCCGACCTTTCTGCGTCCACTGTGTCTGCATTGTCACATCCGGGTCTCCATTGCTTCTTGTAATACCGATTGTCTTGCTATGCACATACCCACAATTCTGATATTTGGAATAAAGCACCCACTGTTTATTGACCTTATACTGGATTTTTAAGCTGTTTAGAATCTGATTAAACCGTATTGCAGACATTCCATAGTCTTTTGCAATCTGCGTTGTTGCCACCAGTGACTTTGATTCTAGAATATGGTCAACATAATTTGCTTTCGGTGTCATTTCCTCGATCAGCTTCTGCTGCTCTACAACTTGTCCTCCGAGGAACTTACATCTGTCTTTTAAACTGTCAATGGTTTTTCCTGCCATCTTTAAGGCTCTTGCCATTACCTGCTCCGGGGTGTTCCATGCCTTTTCGAGATCAAGGAAATACTGGCGAATTTGTTTCCCCTCTGGTGATCTTTGAATCATGCAGATCTGCTTCGCCATGTCAACAGAAAGATTGTATTCCGTTGATGGACGCCCTCCTGTACTTTTAGACATTTTTGTCCAAAAGTCTTTCGACTCTTCAAAACCGTAATCACACATGCGATCAATCCATTTCTTAAACGGTGTTTCAATGTTTAGCTTTTCATGTAAATCTTTTGCCGACACTGTCGGATGTTCTGAGTCATAATTTACTTTAATTAGTTCGTTCATTTAATCTCCTTCCTATTTTCAATTTTTCGTTTTTCGCATTTTATGCGACAAATTGGCTAAAAAAAATGCTATTCACTTCGCTCCTGTTCAGATTTAACTCTTTAGAAATAACATCAGCCTCACCTATCGTAAATGTTTGACCATCCGCCGATAACTTTCTGTAAAATGTAGATCTGTCAATTCCGATCTTTTTTGACATGCTTTCAGCATTTATGCCGTTCTCGACCATTTTCGCTCTGAGTTTGTTCACATTTACCACTCCATCATCTCCTTTCTTTGTCGCATTTCGTGCGACTAATTGTATATTACAATGCATTGTCTCGAAAGTCAATACTTTTTTCGCATTTTACGCGATTTTTTTGTTTTTCCAAATAAAAGTAGTTGCATATTTGCGAATACTGTATTATAATACATGTATAAGGCGGTGAACAAAATGACGATAGGACAAAGAATTAAAAACAGAAGGCTCTACTTAGGTTTAAGTGTTGATGAAGTTGCTCTAAAACTCGGAAAAAATCGCGCAACAATATATAGGTATGAAAAAGATGATATCAAGGATCTGCCAATTACAGTGCTCGAACCGTTAGCCAAGGTGCTAGAAACGACTCCTGCTGATTTGATGGGATGGGATGGTTCTAGTGATAAATGCCTCGAAAACATATTTACAAATAGCAACCTAGAAAACATAATCGATAACATTGGAGCATTATCTCCGAAAGAAAAGAATCATTTTAAAAAATATTTGCAGTTGATTGAAGTAAATAGAAGAAAAGCTGATAATTACATCGAACAACTACTATCCATACAACAAATGGATGATGATTTATCTGTGATGGCAGCTCACGAACGTACTGATATTAAAGTAACCGATGAAATGAGAAAACATGATAAAGACATTATGATGGATGACTCTGAATGGGAGTAACACAATGACAATTTACGAAGAACTTTTGGAAGAGGCAAGTAATAACGGACTTGTTGTCCGTGAAAAAGCTCTATCCAGTAGCGATGGCTTGATATATAAAAATAGAATTGCAATATCCGATAGATTGGAAACATCAGCAGAAAAGGCTTGTGTTTTGGCAGAAGAAATTGGACATTACCATACTGCTGTCGGTGATATAGTTGATCTGCAAGACATTGAAAATTTAAAGCAAGAGCAAAAAGGACGATTACATGGATATAACCGACTAATTGGATTACGTGGCATTATATCTGCTTTTAATGCTGGATGTCAAAATAGATATGAGGTTGCAGAACATTTGCACGTGACAGAAGAATATCTTCAAGAGGCTATTGACTGCTATACTGGGAAATATGGCGATTATGCCATGGTAGATAATTATATTATTTACTTCATTCCTTATCTAGGAGTTATGGAATTCACATAAACACAAATATGTTTATAAAAATCTAATAAATTGGAGGGGATTTAATGGGATTATTATCTAAGCTTTTTACTAAAAGCGAATTTTCGTTCCAACCGGACTTTTCCAAATCAGAATATGATAATTGGCTAAATTATATGAGCATAGGCGGAACTGATGAACAATGGCAGTCATTAAAAATAAAAAATAATTGGATTTTCCCAAAAAGCAGTACAGAAATTTTCATAGAGTACCAGAAAGAACTAAAGCCGATATCTAGCAAGTACTACGCTCTTTTGGAAAAAATCGAAAAAAATTGGTCTACTCTATATAACTCAAAAGAGTACACCGATATTCTTGCACATAAAATTGAAAAAGAATGTATTGATGCTATAAATTACTTTGAAAAAATGCGTGCTATAGATATCAAATATGATGAGGTTTCACCACAAAACATTCCTGCATTCAAAAGGCTAGCAATGCTATATGAACGCCAAGGCAAATATGAATCATCTGTCGATATTTGTAAACAAGCTATTCATTTCGGCATGGACGAACGTGCTCGCATGCTCCGCATGATTAAAAAAGCTAACCGCACCCCAACTGACGAGGAAATGAAACTTATTAATAGCAAATAAGATATAACCGCTTCGGCGTTTATATAAATGTGGCGTTTTCAATAAATCCAAAGAAAAGAGAGGGAACAAAAATGGAATTTTATGAAACAATCAAACAATTTTCAGAACGAGTGGCTAAATTAAAAGATACTATTTCTACCGAAGAAGCCACTAAAATGTCGCTCGTAGTGCCATTATTTCAGTATATGGGGTATGATGTATTTAATTCATTAGAATTTTGTCCAGAATACACCGCCGATGTAGGCATTAAGAAAGGTGAAAAAGTCGACTATGCTATTCTTGAAAACGGGGAACCGAACATCCTAATTGAATGCAAGAGTTGCTCGGAACAATTAGACAAACATTCATCGCAACTTTTTAGATATTTTGGAACTACATCCGCAAAATTCGGTATCTTAACTAACGGAATAATTTATCGCTTTTATACAGATCTTGAGGAATCCAATAAGATGGATTTAGTCCCATTTCTTGAGATCGATATGCTGAATCCGAAAGAACAATCTGTAAATGAATTGAAAAAGTTTTGCAAAGATAACTTCGATAAAGAGAAGATTTTCAGTACTGCTGAAGAATTAAAATATTCCGGACTGATAAAAGAATATCTGTCAAAAGAATTGGAGAATCCCTCAGAAGAATTTGTTAAGCACATTCTTTCTTATGTGTACGATGGACAAAGAACGCAAAAGGTTATCGAAAAATATCAGCCACTTGTCAAGAAAGCATTTACTTCATTCATTAATGATATTGTAAATCAAAAAATATCCTCTGCCCTTTCTAAAGAAGCAGAAGATGATATTACCCCTACTGACATTCCTGCTGAAGCACCTAAAACAGAATCAAAAATTGTCACTACCGAAGAAGAATTAGAAGCTTTTTATATTATTCGTGGAATGTTAATAGAAGCTACATCTGTCGAAAACATCGTGCATAGAGATACTGAAAGTTATTTCGGAATTCTTTTCCAAGACAATAATAGAAAGCCTATTTGCAGGATCAATCTTGACAAAAAGAACAAACAAATTCTTATACCTGATGAGAATAAAAAGTTCGAAAGATTTTATATTGATTCCGTAAATGACTTATACAAATACAAAAATCAGTTAATAGAAGTTGTAAAAAGATACTTATAAATAGAAAAACCGCCCGGTACTGCTAATACCGAACGGCTTAATATACACCCGAAGATGTACGAAATGATTGCAAATATATTGTATCATCTTCGGACAGCTATCGCAATCGAAACATGTATTCGATGGCTGTTATTTTTATACTCATTTTTAACAAAAATCAAACAAAGGAGGATGATATTATGGCAGAAGGTGTTAGAAAACGAGGTAAGACATGGTCTTATTATTTTGATACCGCAAAAATTAATGGGGAGAGAAATAAAATTGAAAAAGGTGGCTTCAAAACGCAAAAAGAAGCCCTTGATGCAAGGGCAGCCGCTATTGCAGAATACAATAATTCCGGCAGAACATTTTCGCCAAAAGAAATATCTGTTTCGGATTATTTGGACTACTGGCTCGAAAACGCAATAAAGAAAAACATAGATCATGGTTATTCTTATAACACTTACCGGGAGTATGAATCTAAAATCAGATTACATTTGAAACCTGCTTTTGGTATCTACAAATTAAGTAGCTTCCAATATGCACCTGATAAAATTCAAGAATGGGTTGATGATATGAAATTAAAAGGACTGTCCAAAAGCATGATCAAGAACACCTTGACCTGCTTACAAGGTGCGTTGAACTATGCAATATTGCCGCTAAAGTATATTCAGTCTAATCCTTGCATCCCGGTTAAGGTTGGGAAAATGCCGATAGACGTTGACGCAAAAGCCCATGCAGAATATATTTGCCCTAAAGAAGAATTTGACCGAATACTGAAGCGTTTCCCGGAGAGTAGCTATTTTCATCCATCTTTGATCGTACCTTATCATGCCGGTACCAGAATCGGGGAAACATTCGCCATTGATCTGAAAGAAGATGTTGATTTTGAAAAGCATGAATTACACATCAGAGGTCAGTTGGTCAAGATAGAAAAGACATGGTTTATTAAGCCGCCAAAATATGATTCTTACCGTACTATTAAAATGGGTAAAACCTTAGAAAAAGTATTAAAATCTACGCTACATCAGCAGAATATAAATCGCATGAAATACGGCGGTAAATACCTAAAGACTTATCTGCTTCCTGATAATTCAATTACACAAGTATGTTCTGATGTTGCAGTAGCATATAAAGAATTTACTCCATTATGTGTAAAAGATAACGGTACATTTGTTTCACCTGATTCCTTCAAGTATTGTGCAAGGGTGATTCATCATGAATTAGGTAACGTATTATTCCATGCCCATTGTTTACGCCACACACATGGTACAATACTTGCAGAAGGTGGTGTAAACCCTAAAACAGTTATGGAACGATTAGGACATAAGAACATTGAAACCACTTTGCAAACTTACACATTTAATACAGAGGTAATGCAGCAGTTTGCTGTTGATGTATTTGAAAAATCTTTACAAGCCTAAACACGACAAAAAAGCGGTTGAACATTCCGATTAGTTCAGAGTGTTCAACCGCATTTCTTCATTTTCTATTCATTTTATTTTTGCGGGTGGCAAATCGGTGGCAAATAGACTGAACTTCACACTCTAAAGCCTATAAAACCGCTTATTTCCGCTGCAAAAGACATACTGTCTCGACATGAACCGTCTGACAAAATTGATCCACCGCCGTGCATTTCACCACCCGGTATCCTCTCGCCTGTATCATTTCTAAATCTCTTGCCAAGCTCGTAGCCTTGCAGGAAATATACACGATATTTTCTACTCCATAATCAAGGATCTTCGGCAACGCTTTCGGATGAATCCCATCCCTAGGCGGATCTAACACGATCACATCCGGCTTCTCTTCTATTTCATCTAATACTTTAAAAACATCTCCCGCAATAAATCTGCAATTATGCAGTCCATTCCGCTCTGCATTTTCTTTTGCTGCTTCCACAGCTTCCTCGATGATCTCGACTCCGATCACTTGCTTTGCCACCGGCGCCAATACTTGCGCGATTGTCCCGGTTCCGCTGAACAAATCATACACGGTCATATCGTGGATATCTCCGATATACTCCCGCACAGTGCTGTAAAGCACCTCAGCTCCTCTTGAATTTGGCTGAAAGAAGGAAAATGGTGTGATTTTAAATTCCAACCCCATGATTTTCTCATAGAAATAGTCTTGTCCATAGAGAATCTTTGTCTCATCACTCTGCACCACATCGGATAAGGAATCATTCAAAATATGCAGAATTCCGACAATCTTGCCTTCTACCGGAAGCGCCAGAAGTTTTTCCACAAGCGGAGCCAAGTCATGCTCTTCCTGTGTTGTTGTGACAAGATTTACAAGAATTTCTCCAGTCGTATCTCCTCTCCTTAAAAGAAGATGGCGCAAATATCCGATATGCTGCATTTTTTTGTAGTAGCTGACACCTCTCTCCTTGAAATAGTCCAGCACACAACTTAAAATCTGTGTCATGTCTTCGTGAACTAATTTACAGTCAGAAGCGGTCAGTACATCGTAGGTGCTTCCTTTCTTGTGAAGTCCGAGAGAAAGCGGCCCGTCCTTATATTCATCCCCAAAGGAGAACTCCATTTTATTGCGGTAAGCAAATTCCTTCGGGCTTTCTTTTACTCCCTCAAAGGTATAGGAATACCCATCCACAGCCGCATCCATGATCGATTGGATCTGTTCCGCTTTCATCTTCACCTGTGCCTGATAATCCATGGTCTGATACATGCAGCCACCACAGGCCGGAAAAATACTGCACACCGGCTCTCTTGTCTCTAATGCAGACTTTTCCATTATTTCCAACAGACGTCCTTCCGCTTTTCCTTTTCTCAGCTTATTGACACAAAACCGGATCTTCTGCCCCGGAATCGCATTTTTTACAATGACAGGCTTCTCTTCCCCATCCACTTGCACAATTCCTTTATTTGGGAATTCTACTTTTTGAATCATCCCCTCATAAACTTGTCCTTTTTTCATCTATCTGTATTCCTTTCTCTTACAGTTCTATTGAGCAATCAATTGCTCCACTCCATATTCCCATTTGCACATTGTTTTCCTTACAAGTTCTCCAAAAACTTCCTCTGCAAGAAAAAGGCGGGACTTTTTGTCCCGCCTTATTGCACTTTCTAAATCTCGTCTTCTTCACTAAAGAAATCGTCATCAAATTCATCATCGAAATCTTCTTCAAAATCTTCCAGATAATCTGGTGTGAAGAAACAATATACTGCGTAAGCGATTCCTGCGATTGCTGCAACTGCACCTACAATTGCAAGTACCCAAAGAACTGTATTCTTTGTTTTGTCATCTTTCTTCTTTAAAATGTCATTTAATTTTGATGCTGCAATAATATCTTCTACTCTGTTCATACTTGCCACGTCCTTTCCGATTTCCTTACTTTTCAAATGGATTTCGCTTCCATTATTATAGCACTAACAAGGGAAGATTGCTATAACATTTCATATATTTTTCCCAATTTTATTTTTTCTATACTTTTTGTAATTTTGCAAAAGATGCAAACATCTTTTTTGTCCCTGCGCTGTCAAAATCGACACTCACCTCGTAATCTCTTCCACCTTCCGTGATCGCAGTCACCGTACCTTCTCCGAATTTCATATGACGGACACGATCACCGACACCATAGGAAAGTCCTTCCCCGCTTTTGACTCCAAACTGCTGTACCGGTTTTGAGATCATAAACGGTTTTGCTTGAAAAGACTGTTTTGCCTGAACATAGGAATTCTGTTTCGGCAGTTCCAGCTCTTCTTTCTCCACAATTTTCCCGGTAGACAAAAGCTGCGGCGGAACTTCTTTTAAAAACCTTGACATTTTATTATATTGTGTCTCCCCGCGAATCATACGTCTTCTGGCACAAGTCATCGCAAGTTCTTTTTTTGCCCGGGTGATTCCGACATAACAGAGTCTTCTCTCCTCCTCGATTTCTGTCGGATCATCTGCTGTAATGGTCATGTAGCTTGGGAAAATCCCATCTTCCATCCCTGCCAGATAAACGTAAGGGAATTCCAATCCTTTTGCACTGTGCAATGTCATCAGCACAACATAATCGCTTTCTTCATCCAAGCTGTCAATATCTGCCACCAGCGCCACTTCCTCTAAAAATCCGGAAAGTGTCGGAAGCTCCTCCTCACAGGATTCTTCATATGCAGCGATTTTATTCAGAAATTCATCGATATTCTGGAGACGTGCTTCTGCCTCCTCTTCTCCTTCTGCCTTCAGTTCCTCCACATACCCGGTTTCCGTAAGGATTTCTTCCATCAGTTCTGTAATCGAAAGATGTTCTGCTTCTTTCCGGAAATATTCGATCATCGCCGCAAAAGATTCTAGTTTGGAAATACTTCTTCCCAATCCCGGAACAAGATCGGCAGAACACAGTGCTTCGTAGAAACTGATTCCTCTCTGCTGCGCCGCCTCCGTAATGCGATTGACTGTTGTAAGACCAATTCCTCTCTTCGGAACATTGATGATCCTCCTCACTGCAAGATCGTCTTTTCCATTATCAATCGTTTTTAAATATGCAAGCAGATCTTTGATTTCCTTTCTCGCATAGAAATTAACTCCGCCGACAATCTTGTATGGAATATTGGCTGTGATCATTTTCTCCTCAAACAGACGGGATTGTGCATTTGTACGGTACAAAACTGCATGATCACAGTAAGCTGCTTTTCCATTATCTACGCGTTCTCTGATATCTCCTACAATATATTCAGCTTCATCGTAGGCGGTGTCAAATTGGCGAAACTGGATTTTTTCCCCTTCTCCATTTTCCGTCCAAAGTGATTTTGCCTTTCTTCCTACATTGTTTTTGATCACCGCATTTGCCGCATCGAGGATTGTGCTCGTCGAACGGTAATTCTGCTCAAGTTTGATCACTTTTGTATCTTCAAATTCTTTTTCAAAGCTTAAAATATTCTGAATGTTTGCCCCGCGGAATTTATAGATCGACTGATCATCATCTCCGACTACACACAGATTTTTATATTTTGCCGCAAGAAGGCTGATCAACTTAAACTGCACGGTATTGGTATCCTGATACTCATCTACCATAATATAGCGGAAGCGATCCTGATAATATTCCAATATCTCCGGCTGTGTCTGGAACAGCTGTACGGTCTTTACTAAAAGATCATCAAAATCCAGTGCATTGTTTGCCTTCAGCTGCCTCTCATACTCTTTGTAAGCCTCAGCAATCTTCTTCTTGCTGAAATCTCCATATGCATTCAATTCATATTCTTCCGGTGTGACCATCTCATCCTTTGCCGAGGAAATCGCACTTAAGATCGTACGCTCCCGATATGTTTTTGTATCAATCTGAAGCAATTTGCATACATCTTTCATCAAAGTCTTCTGGTCATCGCTGTCATAGATTGTAAAGTTATTGTCATATCCAAGCCGGTCAATATGCCTGCGAAGAATCCGCACGCAAGTAGAATGAAACGTACTTACCCAGATACTTTCTGAGCCAAATCCTACGATATCATCTACACGCTCCCGCATCTCGCCTGCCGCCTTGTTTGTGAACGTGATTGCAAGAATATTCCACGGATTGATTCCTTTCTCCTCAATCAGGTATGCAATACGGTGCGTCAGCACCCTTGTTTTCCCAGATCCGGCTCCTGCCAGTATAAGAAGCGGTCCCTCCGTGTGAAAGACCGCCTCCCGCTGCTCTGCATTTAATGTATCATATATACTCATAGTTTTATGACTCCTTATCCCTTACTGCTTATCCTATTATACCAAACTCTCCGCGAAACGCAATGCCAGAAATCTTTTATCGCTCCTCCCCGTTCCGATCAAATTTCTCCTTCAGCGCTCTCTCTACCGGAATGATCGTCACAAGCAGAACTACACACTGTCCCATACAAAGTACGATCGATGTCGTATTAAATATCTCTTCTCCTGCGAGATAAGAAAGTATAGTCGCAAAGGCTGTGACCAGAGCCACACCCCAGCCAATCCGCCAGCAGATTTTTCCCCAGTAGGCATTGGCGAATTTCCAGGTCTTTTCATTTTTCATTGACATCGATGTACGATAGCCGCAAAGTGCGTTCACATCCTTGGGAAAATGAATTCCTTTGAACAAATAGCCTAAGACAAGCATTGTCACAGGTACAAGCATGTTACAGATAAATAAAAACCAAAATTCTGCCATATGTGATCACCTCTCTGAAAATATTTTTAATTTTTCATATAGTTCTTTTGTCCTCTCCGGTGTCTTGTCATTGACAACGATCGTTTTGTCTTCTGTATCGATCACAACATATTCTCTGCATGCGTTGTAACTGTACAGACGATAATTTCCAAATCGCTTATTTCGGAACTGCCCTGCCTGAATCCTCACAGAACCATTTCCATTCGTCCGCCTTCCAAGATCCAGTTCTTTTTCGTAATCCACAGAGAGAATTTCCTTCTGCTCCAGCGTATATCCAGGAACAAGAAATCCTGACAGACGAATTTTATCCTCTTCAAATTCTATGTTGACAGAACCTGCAAACATTGGTACCCCTGTCAAAGCTGCTAAGATTGTCAGGATGATCAAAGAATACCGTCTTCCATTTCTTCTTTCTTTTGCAATTTTTTCTTTTTCTGTCTCAGACATTTCTTCTGTTTCTACATAACAGTTATTTGTCATCAGCAGAATATAGCCGATTCCAACAAACACAAGGATCATAAATATCGCCAGAAAAACCGGAGTCATATCTTCCTTTGCAAAATTAAGAAACAGAAGGCTTGCTGTGATAATCGTCCATCCCTTCGCCATTGTTCTATTCAGCTTTTTCTCATCATATTTCTTCTTTTCCTCTGCGCTCGCTGTGTTATAGCCTGCGATGAGCCATCCTCCTTTTCCCGTCCAGAAAAGAACTCCCATCACCGCAAAAACAGCGAAAATAATCCATCCCAACATAACCATTCTTTCCTTCCCTTATTTAATGTAAAAACCTTCCATCTTCATCGTTTGATTAAACGTGATCGTATACTGTGCTTTCCCATTTTCATAAGATACTATACTGACCGCAGTTGCGTACTTTTCCTTCGTCTCTGGATTTTCGGTTCCACGCACAACTGTCTTCTCAATTTTTTCCGGCTCACCCAATTCTTCCATCACAGGCTGCACTGCATTTCTTAAATCCTCCTCTGTAAGTACCGTCACAAGCTTTGCACTCTCATATTCCTCTATGATCTTTTCATAGTCCCCTTCATGGACAAGTTCGATAATCTCTTCTGCCGTCTTTTTGACCGTCTCTTCCTCAAAACGATCTGACAATGGTTTTTGACCGGAACAGCCTGCAAAAATCATTGCTGCTGCACATCCGGCACATACAAATACGTGCATCCATTTTTCTGTACATTTTTTCATATCCATTTCCTCTTTTCATTGAACTCTGCTTTTTCAGTCATTCCCGGGAATTTTGGCATCGTCACGATGCAGACATATTTCCCATCCATCCTTTCTCGCTGAAAACTGCCGTCATACTTTTTCAACACTCTTGTCACATTCTCCAATCCGATTCCCATATGACCTTCCTTCTTTTTCTGACAGAAGGACATCGTATTTTCAATGCGGATCACATTAAATTCATGAATGCTGTCCGCCCGTATCACCACTTGCTTCTGCTCTGATTCCTTCGCTGCCTCAACTGCATTGTCCAAAAGATTCGCAAAAACAGTTGTAAGATCACTGTCTTTCATTCCCTCCAAAGCAATCGCACCGATTCTCGCATCAAATGTTACACTTGCTCTATTTGCCGCCTTTTCTTTATCGTTTAAGATAATATTTAGCAGACGGTTATCGGTATAGTATTTGTGACCAAACATATTTAACATCTGATGTACATCTCCTATATATTCTCTTGCTCGCTCTTCTTCTCCTGAGCTTTGGAGCTGCTCGATTGCAAGAAGATGATTTCTCATATCGTGAATGATCTTCCTGGATTCTTGATACTTCTGCTCTATCTCCTCATAATACCGGCACTGCATCTCCTCTTTCTGATTTGCCAGATTCAGTTCATTTTGAAGAGAATTGGTCTTCAAAATTTTTGCAAGCAAATATGTCATACATCCATTCATCACAAGCAACAATACAATATTAAAGACTACAAGCTCCATCCCGTAAAGCTGAACATAGATTCCCGAGAACACGCAGATGGAATAGAAATACACTATACTGAATACCGGAACGATCAAAAAAACTATATACTGAAACTTTGTCAGACTGCTCTCTCTTCTTTTTCGGGAAATCCACACGAAACATTTTGTCACAAAAATCTCTGTCACAATCTTCAAAAGGATCATCACATTTGCCTCCCGGTAAGTAATAAACAAACCTAGGCGTGCATAGGTGCTTCCCAGACCATATATAACAATCCCCTGACACAGGATCAACACTGTCACATATACGCAGCTGTAAAACATCTGTATCTGGTCTGTGGTGAATAGAAAATAGCAGGCCAGTATACATCCAGCCACTGTTAGCAGTGCTCCCGCCCCTGCATTCCCCCACCGATAGATCACATAACAAAATGTCATGCTATGCAGAAAAAATACCACCAGATAACACCATTTCGGTCTATGAATGTTTCTCGGAAGGCAACTTAAAAAATAATAGATCATCGTCTGGATTACGATTAATTCTACGAAATTCAACCATACATTTACGACCAAAACCATCCCCGCCTCTCTTCCTGTTCTTCCTGTATTTCTTACGACAGAGCATCTTAAATGCACCCTGCAAGGAATTTATTCAGCAATGACCGAAATTCTGTTGATTTTTTCTGAGAAAGCGGGATCAGACTGCCATCCATCATCCGGATATCATACCCTTTCACCGCTTTGACATAAAAAAGATTTACTACAAAACTTTTATGAGGCACTGCAAAATCGTATCCTTTCATCCGCTCAGCAATCTCTCGGATTCCTCCGCGAATGATCAGATTTTCCTTTTTTGTCTTTACATACACTCGGCGTTCCCGGTATTCAAAATAGTAAATATCATTGATCCTTACAAGTTCTGACCCATCCCTTGTCTCAAATCGAATACTGATCTCATCTTCTTTTTTCCTCTTCTGATAATAGGAAATCGCCTCCTGCAGCTGCGCTTTTACCTGCTCCTGGCTCACCGGTTTCAAGAGATAGGCAAATGCATGAACCGCAAAAGCGTAATGCACATATTCCGCATAACTTGTCACATAGATAATTTTTACATTCTTGTCCTTTTCTCTGAGAATCTTCGCCGTCTCAATGCCATTCATCCCATCCATATCGATATCAAGAAAAAGAATGTCATAGTTCTGATCGGACTCCACTAATTTCTCACCGCTCTCATAGCAGTCTATCTCTTTTGAGATACCGGCTGATAAAATCATCTCTTTTAACCGTATGACGCTCTCTTTGTCATCATCACATACTGCAATCTTTGGCATCTCTTCTTCCCTTTCCTTTCTATCGCCATTATACGCTTTCCCCAAACTGTATTTCAAGCTTCCTGCCTGAAATACAGTTTTTCGTACCTATCATCCGGATTTGATCCAATAGTTTTCTTAAAACCACCTATATTTATGTTGCTTCCTCGTTTTCAATACTATATACTAAGACTATGAGGTGATGACATGACAATTAACACAGAAGATATCCTAAACAGTATTTTAGAAAGTATTTCAAGAATTGACTATGTAAAGGCAGATGAGATTCCAAATATCGACCTATATATGGATCAAGTCACAACTTTTATGAATGACCACATGAAATCCTCCAAGCGATATGAAGACGATAAGATTCTCACAAAAACAATGATCAACAACTATGCAAAGAATGAACTTCTCCCACCTCCTCTGAAGAAAAAGTATTCTAAAGAGCATGTGATGGTTCTCATTTTTATCTATTATTTTAAAAATATTTTATCAATCAAAGATATTGAGACATTGCTCAAACCGATCACAGAGAACTACTTCCACACAGATAAGGAACTGTCGTTCACAGATCTCTACGAGGAGGTGTGTAGCCTTGAGAAATCCCGCATCGATCATCTGAAAGAAGATATTACAGAAATTTACCGCACTTCTTCTGAAACCTTTTCTGATGCGGATGAGGAGAATCGTGAATTTCTCCGTCTGTTTTCTTTTATCTGTACATTAAGTTTTGATGTATATGTCAAGAAACAGTTGATTGAGAAACTCGTTGACGCACTCCCTCCTTCCGATAACAGGAAACATAAAAAGTGATTTTTTTCTTTGCATTATAAAAAGGCAGCGTATTCCACGTTTGTGGTACGCTGCCTCTCTTTAAAATCTGATTGATTTTCTATCTCAAAATTAAGCTAATTTAGATTTTGCAACTTCTGCTAATGTAGCAAATCCCTGTGCATCATTGATTGCCATATCAGCTAAGATCTTTCTGTTCATCTCAACTCCAGCTAATTTTAAACCGTACATAAATTTGCTGTAAGATAATCCATTGATTCTTGCAGCTGCGTTGATACGAGCGATCCATAACTGTCTCATCTGACGTTTGCGCTCTTTTCTTCCTGCGTAAGAAGATGTGAGTGCTCTCATCACTGACTGTTTTGCAACTCTGTATTGTTTAGATCTGGCTCCTCTGTAACCTTTCGCCAGCTTTAATGTTCTATTGTGTTTTTTTCTAGCGTTCATTCCGCCTTTAATTCTTGCCATGTCTTTCTAATCCTCCTTCAATTCTTCAAATCTTATAAGTATGGTAAGATTTTCTTCATATTCTTAACATTAGTAGCATCTGTGATAGTTGCCTGTCTAAGATTTCTTTTTCTCTTTGTAGATTTCTTAGTTAAGATATGGCTCTTGTAAGCTTTATTTCTTTTTAATTTTCCTGTACCTGTTTTTTTGAAACGTTTTGCTGCTGCTCTACTTGTTTTTATTTTTGGCATGATGTTTTTCCTCCTTAAATGTAGATTATTTATTTTTAACGTTTTTCAGTTAAAACCATGCTGATACTTCTGCCTTCGAGTTTCGTTGGCTTCTCTACGACTGCAATATCCTTTAACATATCTGCAAAATCGTCTAAAATATGCTTACTTGTCTGCATATGTGCCATCTCTCTTCCGCGAAAACGTAATGTCACTTTGACTTTATTTCCTTTTTGAATAAATTTCTTTGCGTTATTTACTTTCGTATTCAAATCATTTGTATCAATATTAGGTGATAAACGCACTTCTTTGACATCCACCGTTTTTTGTTTCTTCTTTGCTTCTTTTTCTTTTCTTGTCAACTCATATTTGTATTTACCATAGTCGATAATCTTACAAACCGGTGGCTTTGCTGTTGGAGCTATCTTCACCAAGTCAAGCTCTGCTTCTGCTGCTAATTTCATAGCTTCTCTTGTTGACATGATTCCTAATTGTTCTCCATCTTCCCCGATCAGACGAATCTCCTTGTCTCTGATCTGCTCATTAATCATTAAATCGCTAATAGTCGTGCACCTCCATAAACTAATCTCTCATACTCTTTTAACGCAAAAAAAAGTGAATAGCTTCGACTATCCACACAATACAATCCTATAACTTTCTACATTTACGAAAGTGACAGTTCTTATATTAACCGAAGTCACCCGATTGTGCTACGGTGAGAGTGGATACTCTACTTTCTTTTTCGTTTTACACAAGATGTATCATACTACATTCTCCACAGACTGTCAACTACTTTTTTGAAACTTATTAGATTGTTTCCAAAACTCCTTCTATTTGTTCTAGGATATACCACTCTGTCCTGGGATATACCGCTCACATACAAAAACAGGATACCGTATGAGCAAAATATTTGCCCCTCAGCATCCCGTCTTTCTATTTTCTCTATCGTTTGTTTCCCATAAAACAGAGCGCTACAACTCCTGTCCCGGTATGAGAGCCGATAACTGTTCCGACGTAATTGATCAAAATATTGTGGATCCCAAACCGCTCTTCTACCAATTTCCCCACATATCTGGCATCTTCTATACAGTCTCCATGGCTGATCATGATCACATCGTTCTCTTCCTCATATCCCTTGATCTGCTCTGCCATCGCATCCACCAGAATATTCAATGATTTTTTACGCCCTCTGACCTTTCCGATCGGAACAAGCTTCCCATTTTCATCCATGTGGATGAACGGCTTGATATTGATCATAGACCCGACCACCGCTGACGTTCTGGAAAGTCTCCCTCCTCGATACAAATGATTCAGATCATCCACCGCAACATTATGGCAGATATGTAACTTGTTTTTCTCCACCCATGCTGCCACTTCCTGCAAAGTTTTGCCTTTTTCCTTCATGCATCTCGCTTTGTGATATAATAACCCTTCTCCGACCGATGCACAGAGGGAATCAATCACGCAAATTTCTGCCCCTTCATACATTTCCTTCAGTTCTTCTGCCGCGATCCTTGCGCTATTATAACTTCCACTCAACCCGGAAGAAAAAGCAATGTGGAGAATGTCTTTTCCTTCTTTCAATATTCCCTCGAACAACTCTCTCACCTGTTCTGGATTTGCCTGAGAAGTCGTCGGCATTGCCCCATTTCGCATTTTTTCATAAAAAACTGCCGGTTCCAGACCATTTAGATCCTCATAAGTCTCCCCTTCTATCTCATAGGAAAGCGAAACTGCCTGTACCTGATGTTCTCTTAAATATTCTTTTGGAAGATCGACTGTGCTGTCCGTTGTTATCACATATTCTCTCATAGATGGGCCTCCTATTGTTTTCTTTTCCCCATCATATCATTATTTCCGCAATTACGCAAAAACTTTCTTGTGATCGTCAAAAATAAGACACTCGTCACAAATACTGCAATAATATCCGCAATTGGTTCTGCATAGTAAATTCCGGACACTCCGAAATATTTCGGGAGAATGATTGCCAATGGCACGAGCAAAATCACCTTTCTCAAAAGTGCCGCAAACAGTGATAACTTTGCCTGCCCCAGTGCGATAAACGCGCACTGACATGCCATCTGGATCCCAAAAATCGTAATTCCAAAGAAATATACCGGCATGACACTTGCTGTCAGATCCACAAGTTCTTTTTTATCTGTAAACATTCTCGCAAAGAATTCCGGTCCAACAATCGCTGAAATCCCAAGTGTCATCGATGCCGCCAGACAGATAATAAGCATTCGCTTAAATGCGCCCATCACCCGTTCTCTCTTTCCTGCACCAAAATTATAGCTGATGATCGGCTGCACTCCCTGTGAAACACCCTGAATCGGAACAATGATCAACTGCATCACACTCATCAGAATGGACATCGTTCCAACATACAGATCTCCGCCATATTTCTGAAGCCCATTGTTCAATACAACCGTCACAAGGCTTTCTGTGCTCTGCATAATAAACGGGGAAATGCCGATTGCCGCAATTGCCCCTACGATCTTTTTGCTTAGTTTCAAATATTTTTTTCGGATACGGATAATGCTTTTCTTTGACATGAGGAATCTCACTACCCAAACTGCACTGACTGCCTGAGAAAGAATTGTGGCAAGCGCTGCACCTTTCACTCCCATATCAAATAAGAAAATAAAAATCGGATCCAACACAATATTAATTATTGCTCCGATCAAAACGGACAGCATTGCAACTTTTGCATTTCCCTGACCGCTGATAAATGTATTCAGCCCGATTGCAAGCTGTACAAACACTGTACCCACTAAATAAATCGTAATGTACTCCTGCGCATATGAGATGATGTTATCACTTGCTCCAAATGCATATAAAATTGGTGTTTTAAAAATCATAAAGAATGCAGTCAGCACAACTGAAAACAAGAGCAGAAGACTCGTACTGTTTCCAAGTATCTTTTCCGCTCCCTCATAATCTTTCTTTCCCAAATGAATAGAAGCAATCGGTGCCCCTCCCATTCCGGCGAATGCACTGAACGCCGAAATAATAGTAATGATCGGGAATGTGACCCCCACACCGGTAAGTGCCATATCTCCATGTCCCGCTATATGTCCGATATAAATTCTGTCTACGATGTTATAGAGAACGTTGATCAGCTGTGCTGCAACTGCCGGAAGCGCCATACTTACAATAAGTTTTCCAAGCTTCTCGGTCCCCAGTTTTTCATCTTTACTTTGTTCCATTTCAACTTCTTCCTTTCTCTTTTTTCTCTGACATCCCTGCTACCAAAATTTTTGGACAAATAAATACTGATATTTCTGGGGCTTCAGAAATATCAGTTCTATCTGTCACTGTATTTTATTATAACAATCTTTTTCATGCGATTCAATTCTTTCGCTATATTTTATTTACTTTTCACATTTCACTTCTGGATTTCTTTGCCTTTCCTCGTCTGTATGGCAGCGTATTCCTTCTGCTGTCTTTCACCTGACTTGTCAATTTTTAGTTTTTACTGATTCTCAAATAACTTCTCCCCGACAGCGTCTTATTACAAACGATCGAAACAATTACGATCACACATCCTATAAGAAATCCGATCCAGTTAAACATTGCCGTCAGAACAAGAAGTAACAGTCTCATAAATTTTAACGCATATCCAAGTTCAAAATTAGGTTGTGTATAGTTTGCAACCGCGACAAACGCCATATACAGCATCACTTCAGAATTAAACCATCCGGAGCGCACTGAAAATTCTCCCATAACGATTCCTGCGATCACACTGAGCGGTGTACTCAGCATGCTTGGTGTATTCATTGCCGCCAAGCGAAGTCCGTCAATAGCAAGTTCCAAAATGAGCAGCTGAAAAATCAGCGGAATATTCACTGTATCTTTGATAGCCACAAACGCAAACACTTCCGGAAGCCACTCAAGATTCTGCATAAACAATAAAAACAATGGTGTAACAAACACTGTGGCAATTGTGATCAACGCACGTGACATTTTCAAATACACATTCGTAATAGTAGGAAAATAGTAATCATTTGCCTCCTCGATCATATCTAAGATTGACGTCGGTAGTATCATCGCTGATGGGGAGTTGTCTACAAGAATCACAACTTTTCCCTCCAGCAGACAAGACGCTGCTGTGTCCGGCCTCTCTGTGAATTTAAATTTTGGAAACGGATTAAACCACTTCCGCTTAAACAGCTCTTCCGCAAGCGTCTGCTGCGTCATCCGCAGAGCATCTACATGAATTTTTTCCAATCTGCTGTTCAGATTTTTCAGCAGTTCTTGATCGACCCTGTCATCCATATAACAAATCGCCACATCGGTCCTCGAACTCTCTCCTATCTCTGTCATTTTCATGATCAGATGCGGATCGCGGATTCTTCTTCTCATAAGCGCCGTGTTAAAAACAATCGTCTCCACAAATCCATCTCTTGGGCCACGCAGAGATTTGTCATTGTATGGCTCATCTACTCCCCTGGCGGGATAAGTGCGGCAGTCAATCACAATACATGCTTCATAGCCATCTACAAAAAGGCAAGTAGTCCCCGATAACAAATTTTTGATGATCCCATCAAATTCAGAAAGTGTATCGACCTCTACGTAAGGTACGAGCAACCTGGAAAACTCTGTAGCACTGTCTGGCATTTTTTCTTCTGTCACTGAAAAAAACGATGTCATGATCTTAAGCATTGTATCATCCTTTGTAAACCCGTCGATAAAGAAAAAGCTACTTTTCTTTCCGCCGATCACAATATCTCTCTGTACAAGGTCAAAACTCTCTTTTACAGGCAGAACTTCATTCATATAAGCGACATTCTCCTCCAATGTCCCCATTATTTTTTTCTTATTCTCTTCCATGCAATCTTCCTCCTGCTTTTACCTGATTAGGATTGCCGGCTTTTCTTCAAAATATTCTATTCGATTTTCTTTTCACAAACCGCGATTACTCATACAAAATGTATTTTTACTCCATAAGCTGCAGTAATTTTTCTACAAAAAAGGATGAACGCTCTTTTTCGTCCATCCTTATCTCCATTACCAGCAACGTACAAATGTATGCGCCGCCCAGTCTACTGTTGAAATTTTTACTACATCTCCTTCTTCCGGTGCATGGATCATCTGACCATTTCCAATATAGATTCCCACATGCCATCCATAATATACAATATCTCCCGGAAGCGCCTCCGAAGCAGATACTTCAACTCCTGCCGCTCCCTGATCCCAGGAAACACGTGGAATAGAAATCCCTGCTGCCGCATGAGCCGCCTGTACCATACCGGAACAATCAAATCCTGCTGTTGTCGTTCCTCCCCATACATATGGGATTCCAAGGAAACTATATGCCGCACTTACAATCTGCTGTGCCGCACTCTGATTTTCTTCCGGTGTCTGCGGTTCACTTGGTGTTTCCGGTTCTGCCGGTGTCTGCGGTTCACTTGGTGTCTCTGGTTCTGCCGGTGCCTGTGGCTCACTTGGCGTCTCTGGCTCTGCCGGTGTCTGTGGCTCGCTCGGCATCTCCGGCTCTGTCGGTATTTGTGGCTCACTCGGTGTCTCCGGCTGTGCAGGTGTCTGTGGCTCACTTGGTGTCTCCGGTTCTGCCGGTGCCTGTGGCTCACTTGGCGTTTCCGGCTGTGCAGGTGTCTGCGGTTCACTCGGTGTCTCCGGCTCTACCGGTACTTGTTCTTGAACACTTCCATCTGGCTGTGCAGGTGTTGTTTCTTCTTTTTCTGGATTATCCGTCTTCTCTGCTTTTCCTTCCGCCTGACGTTTTTCCGCTACCGCCTGAGCAGCTGCAAGTACTTGCTGTTCTTCTGCCTGCTTTGTCTGGATAGTTGTTGTCAATGTCTCCTTCTTCACATTCAGTTCTGTATTCATTTTCTCCAGAGATGCCTTATCCTTTTCCAATGTAGTCTTCAGATTCTCAATCTCTTTTTTCGTATCAACATATTCTTGAAGTTTATCTCGGTCATAAGTATAAACTGCCTGCACATATTCTGCCTTATTCAATGCGTCCCCGGCCGACTCCGCATTGATAAATTTCTCAAGTTCTGTATCTCCGGCTTCATACATGTATTTAATACGTAACTTCATATCTTCATACTGCTTTGCTGATTTTTCTTCCGCCTGCTGCAATTCTTTGGAAGCTTTCTGAATCTCTTCTCCTTTTGCGATCAGTTTTGTCTCTAGGTCTGCCATCTTTGTCATCACCTGTTCCAATTCACTTTGGAGATCTGACACGGAACTTTCTTTCGTCTGTTTTTCATTTTCCTTTGCCGGAGCGGCAAATACAGGTGTTACCGCCATCGAACCGACTAAAGTCACTGCCACAACTGTCTTCCCAATTCTCTTTCTCATGCGTTTTCCTTTCTCTTTTGAATGATTTCCTGTTAATACACAAAAGAGGGTTGATAACTTCAACCCTCTCCTCTTCATCTATCAAGTAGCACATCGTGTTTCTCCAAATATGCAGAACACTTTTGAAAGCTCTCTGATCCTTTTTTATTCTCTCTGATTACCAGCAGCGTCTAAACCATGGAGAGCCGTATACTGAAGATACTTTTACAACATCTCCCGGCTCTGGTGCATGAATCATCTGTCCACCGCCGATATAAATTCCTACATGATAACCATAACATACAATATCACCCGGAAGTGCCTCTGCCATACTTCCTACTGCCTGTCCACATGCCCCCTGCGCTTCACTGACACGTGGAAGACCGATTCCAACTGCCGCATGTGCTGCCTGCACCATACCGGAACAGTCAAATCCAGCTGTTGTCGTTCCTCCCCATACATATGGGATGCCAAGATATCCATAAGCAACATTGACGATCGCCTGTCCTACGCTTGTATCTCCTACCGGAGGAGTCACAGGCTGTTGTGGTTGCTGCGGCTGTTCTGGCTGCTGTGGGATCTCTGGTACACTTGGTGTCTGCTCTACACCACCTGTTGTATCCCCAGAACCACCCTGCGGTGGTGTCACACTTGTATTTCCATTGCTATTCTGTCCGGAACCTCCAACATTTCCTGACTGACCACCTGTGTTGCCATTATTCTGGCCACCTGTAATTTCATTTACGGAAGCCTGAAGCTCTGCCTCTCTCTGAGCAGCCGCCTCTGCTGCTGCCTGAACTGCCGCCTGTAATTGCACATCAAAATCTGCTACATTTGCTCTATGTGTCTCAATTGTTGCATTCAGATTCTGCTTTTCTCCTTCATAATCATCCTGCAACTGCTCCATATTTGCCATCTCTGTCTCCAGAGTCGCTTTCAAATCTGCGATCTGCTGTTTAGTATCCACATATTCCTGAAGCATTTTTCTGTCATAAGAATGGACACTCTGTACAAAATCTGCCTGATTCAGAAGTTCTGAAATACTGTCTGCTGTCAAAAGTTTCTCAACAAATGTAGTATTTCCTTCTTCATACATGTATTTGATACGAAGTTTCATATCTTCATACTGCTTTTCTTCTTTCTTCTGTGCATCTTCCAAATCTGCTGTTGCCTGAGTCACTTCTGTACCTTTTTCAATCAGATCTGCTTCCAGATCGCTCATCTTTGTAAGAAGTTCTGTCAATTCTGCCTGCAGAGAACTTACTTTATTCTGCTCTTCTGCTTTCTTCTGCTGTAATTCATTGACTGTCGGTGCAGCAAATACCGGTGTCACTGTTAAGGCTGCTGCCATTAATGAAATAATCACTAATTTTCCAAACTTTTTCTTATACATAAAATACCTATCCTGACTTTCTAAATTTATTGCTTTAGATCAAATATCTACTCTCATATGGGCTATTATAGCTTCTTTTCACCTAAAATGCAATAACTTTTAACATTTTTGTAATATTTTTCCGTCCCATCTTCCTCCTTTCTCTCACAGATTCTTCACTTTGAAATTCGGAAAACTTCTTTACATTTTTTCTCCGACAAGTTATACTCAAAGAAAAATTTCAGGAGGCTGACTATGAGTTTTAAATTTGTACACAATAATTTTAATATAAGAGATCTGGAAAAATCTCTTGCCTTTTATAAGGAAGCGCTCGGACTTGACGTTGTCCGCGAACATCATGCAGAAGACGGAAGTTTTACCCTGGTGTATCTTGGCGACAGCAAAACCTCTCACCAGTTAGAACTTACATGGCTTCGTGACTGGGACCGACCATACAATCTTGGTGACAACGAATTTCACCTTGCTTTTGAGACAGACTGTTACGAAGAATCTCTCGCAAAACATAAAGAAATGGGATGTGTCTGTTTCGAAAACGAAGCAATGGGAATCTACTTTATTGAAGATCCTGATGGATACTGGTTGGAAATTGTTCCTGCAAAATAGTTCCAATTCTCTTCTCTCTATGAAAAATGTCCTGCTGGAAATCTACCGATTCCCGCAGGACATTTTTTAATTCTGTTTTTTCAATCTTTATTGCTGTTCTGATGATGTTTTGTCTGCTTCTCCCTGCCCGATTCTCTGAATCATAACATACATTGTCGCAGAGATTGCTGCACATGCAACTGTTGCAATTCCCATTCGCATCGGCTGTTCAAACATCCAACTAAATCCACCGATTTCTGACAAGATCACAGAGGTCAGATTTAATACCATATGTGCAAGTATCGGCGCTTTGATTGATCCGTATTTTTCATAAGCATATGAAAGCAGGGCACCCAACACACCTCCGTAAACTGCCTGAACAAGATTGCCATGATAAATTCCAAAAATCAGTGCACTGATCAAAATAGCTCGTTTCATGTTCATTACTTCCCGCAAACGTTTAAAAATCAAACCGCGAAAAGCAAGTTCTTCTGCAATCGGCGTCAGAATCCCCAGACAGATAATCTGTGCCACAATGTTCACCTTATAAAAATTTGCCCCAGTTTCTTCGTAAGAGCTAATCATCGCAAGATTGCTCAACGTAAGAATATTGTTCAGCGCCACACAAGCCGCCACACCAAGTATAACAATCCAGACATATTTTACCGGTGAGGCTTTCGCTGGTTCAGCCATCCCCATCTGTCTTCTGATCCGGTTATCTTTGTGGAACATCCACCAAAATATCGGTATCGCTACAATTGCTGTCACTCCAGTGATGATAGTCGTATACTTTAAAATCTCATTGGTCATCTCGGTTACCATCTGTGCATACTCGACCTGACCATTCAGATACTGTGGCATCTTCAGTCCGGCAACAATGGCGCTTGCAAACATCGTAATGACGAGCGATATTCCATAATAGATCAAAAGCGGAACAGCCACTCGCCCTAAAATACTTCTCTGCTTCATCCAGTCTCCTCTCTTCTTTCTGCTTTTCTGTCTCTCGTCCATCTGTTTTAGCAGATATTTTTCTTCTCTATTTCTATCTACAATTCAGGAACGCCTCAATCTCTTCTCTTTTCCCTTGTACAGTTCCCTGCACCATCTCCGGCTTTCCTCCCCCGCGTCCATGAAACGCTTCGTTGAGAAGCTTTCCATTTTCCCTGACATCCAGGCTGCGGCTTCCGAGCACATATCGGTAACCCTCTCTCTCATTTCCAGAAAAGACAGCTGCCATCTTTGCTCCTTTTTTCAAGAGAAGATTTACCAGTTCACGCGTCATAACCGGATCTGTCTCTTCAAACAGGCAGACAATTTCACTGGAAATATCAAGTGTCTCTACTTTCTGTTCCAAAAACTTCCGTTCCAGTTCTGCAATTTTTGCCTTCTTCATCGCAAGTTCTTCCTGAAGTCTTTCAACTTCCACCGCTGTCTCATATTCTTTCGCCGAAAGCATCACTGCAATTTCCCGGTTATTTTTTTCTTTCTGATAGTAATCTTCCAGCGCACGAAATCCACAGAGCATCGAGATGCGCACACCGCCCTTGTAATTTTGCATGCCGACAAGTTTGATCAAACCGATTTCTCCCGTCTGCTTCACATGTGGTGCACAGCAGGCACAGACATCATATCCATCAATCACAACGATCCGTACCTGCCCTTCAATCTCAATCTTACTACGGTAACTGATCTTTGAAAGTTCCTCATCCGTCGGATACAATACTTGTACCGGGAGATTTTTTGCAACCGCCTCATTGGCAAGCTGCTCAATCTCATGCAGTTTTTCTTTCGGAACAACCCCGTTAAAATCAAGTGTCACACTGTCTGTCCCAAGATGAAACCCTACATTATGATATCCATATATCTTATGAATCAGCCCCGAAACAATATGTTCCCCGGTATGCTGCTGCATTTTCGAAAAACGTTCTGTCCAATCAATACATCCTTCTACTTCCGTTCCTTCCACAAGAGGCCCATCCGTGTAGTGAATGATCTTCCCATCTATCTCCTGCACATCACTCACTGAAACACCTCCGAGACTTCCGGTATCTGAGCTTTGCCCACCGCCTTCCGGGAAAAAAGCAGTCCGATCAAGAATAATCTCATACCCGTTCCCCGACGGTCTTACTTCCTGCACGATGGCCGTAAACGTACTTCTATGACTGTCCTGATAAAATAATTTTTCTGTCATCTGTACCGCTTATCCTTCCTACATTCTCTCCGGCGCTTCAAATCCAAGCAAATCAATGCATGTCTCAAGTACTTTCTTTGTCACTGTCAGCAGTGCAATAAAGCTTGCCTGACGCTCATTGTCTTCTTCTGCAAGAATCTTTGTCTCATGATAAAAGCGATTGAATGTATTTGCCAGATCATAAATGTATGCACAGATTTTATGCGGAGCCAGTTCTTCCAGCGTATTTTCAATCACACTGTTGAATTTTGCAGCCTCTAACATCAATGCTTTTTCGCTGTCTGAACATGCTGAGAGGAGTTTTACATCTGTCTTACTTCCTTCCATCTCTGCATATCTTGCAAGGATTGATTTGATTCTCACGATCGTATAAAGGATATATGGTCCTGTATTCCCCTCAAAGGAAGTAAATCTGTCTACATCAAACACATAATCTTTTGATGCCTGGTTGGAGAGATCTCCGTACTTAATTGCAGAAAGTCCAACGATCTGTGCTGTCTTTCTCGCCTCTTCTTCTGATACGGTGCGGTTATCAGTAATTTTTTTGTACATCTCCTCATTGATCTCACGAATCAGATTTTCCAGACGCATCACACCGCCATCTCTTGTCTTGAACGGCTTCCCGTCCTTTCCATTCATCGTGCCAAATCCGACAAACTGAAGATCTGTTTTCTCATTCACGATCTTTGTCTTTCTCGCACAGCGAAATACCTGTACAAAATGAAGCTCCTGACGTTTGTCAACAACATAGATCACTTCATCCGGCTGGTATAATTTTTCACGTTCGATCAAAGTGGCAAGATCTGTCGTATCATAGAGCGCTGCACCGTCTGATTTTAGGATCATACATGGCGGAATTTCCTTTGTATCTGTCTCTTCTTTTACATCTACAACAAGAGCCCCATTGTCGATATGTGCATATCCTTCTTTCTTCATGTATTCTACCATATCCGGGATATACTCCTGTGCATCCGCCTCTCCCTTCCAGAGATCGAAGTCCACATTCAGGTTGCCATAGTTCTTCTTCAAGTCAGCAACAGACACATTCATGATATGTTTCCACACTGCACGATAGCCACGGTGTCCGTTCTGTAACAGAAAAGTCGCTTGAAGCGCTTCTTCTTTATAGTCTTCATGTTCTTTTGCATAAGCACTTGCAGTCGGATAGATTTCTTCCAACTCCCCGATTGTAAACGGAGCTTCTTCCGGATATTCCCCCGCAAAGTTTTCATCAAAATACGGAAGTTCTGGTTTTCTCTTCTTTAACTCTGTGATCACAAGTCCCATCTGATATCCCCAGTCACCAAGGTGAACGTCACCGATCACATGATGCCCTGCAAATTTTCCAATCCGCTTGATGCTCTCTCCAATAATCGCTGAGCGCAGATGACCAACATGAAGTGGTTTCGCCACATTCGCTCCACCGTAATCAACAATAATTGTCTTTGGCTCTTTTGCAGTTTCAAATCCAAGATGTGCATCTTCGCTCATTTGATTTAAGTAACCTGCAAGGAACTCTCTGTCAAGCTTCAGATTGATAAATCCAGGAGCAACTGCCTCTGCTTCCTGAATACATGTACTCTCCTGAAGTTTCTCCACAACATCGTTCGCGATCATGATCGGTGCTTTTCTATACGTCTTAGCGCCTGCCATTGCTCCATTACACTGATATTCACATAGATCCGGTCTGTTTGATAACGTAACCTTTCCCAGTCCGCGATCATACCCTGCCGCTTCAAATGCATTTTCCAATTCTTCCTGTATAAATTCAAAAATTTTCTTCATAATACCTCCATCTTCATCTTTTGATGATTCTGTGCATCGATTGCTAATACATTATTTTAGCACAAGAAAGATAGAGCAACAACTACCTATTTTAAAAACATTTGTATCTATCTGCTTTTCTTCCGTATACTAGTTGTAACTGGCATTCATTTGTGATATAATTTCAGTAACAATTACTATTATCAAAGATAAAGGAGGATTTTTTTATGAACACAAATGTTTTTCGCAATTTGTCTTACGGAGTCTACGTCGTTACTACCCTGGATGGAAGCCGTCCAACCGGATGTGTCGCCAACAGTGTTATGCAGATCACATCCTCTCCGGCTACCATCGCAGTAAGTATGAATCATGATAATTATACAAACGACTGTATGAAACGTGCCGGTGTTTTTGCTGTTTCTATCTTATCCGAAAAGTCTGACCCCTCACTGATTGGTCAGTTTGGCTTTCAGTCAGGTCGCGACACAGATAAGTTTGCCGGAGTTTCTTATGAGGAGCAGGAACATTTGCCTGTACTCACTGACTGCTGCGGATATATCGTCTGTAAGATCATTGATCAGATGGAGACAAACACACACACCGTCTTCCTTGGGGAAGTGATCGATGGCGATAGCAAAGAGACAGATCCTGCTATGACTTATGCTTACTACCACAAAGTCATCAAAGGAAAGAGTCCTAAAAATGCTCCGACCTATCTTCCGGAAGAGGAAACTGAAAAAACAGAAACTCTGACAAAAAAGGAAACATGGGTATGTTCGGTATGTGGATATGTCTATGACGGAGAAACTCCTTTTGAGGAACTTCCAGACTCCTTTACCTGCCCACTTTGCAAAATGCCAAAAGAAAAATTCATCAAAAAATAGTCCCCCCTGCGGGGGACTTTACAGAAATGAGGTCTATCTATGAAATTAGGTTCACATGTTGGAATGAGCGGCAAGGAAATGCTGCTTGGCTCCGCAAAAGAAGCGGTTTCCTACGGTGCAGATACATTTATGTTCTATACCGGGGCACCCCAGAATACAAGAAGAAAGTCTATCAGCGAATTAAATATTGATGCCGCATGGGACTATCTGTCCCAACATCAGATTGAAGAAATCATCGTCCACGCTCCCTACATCATCAATCTCGGAAACTCTGTAAAGCCTGAGACTTTCGAGCTTGCAGTACAATTTCTTCAGCTCGAGATTGAACGGACTGCCGCCTGCAAAAGTCAAACATTGATTCTGCATCCAGGCGCCCATGTCGGAGCAGGAACCGAAGCTGGAATTGCACAGATTATCAAAGGACTCAACGAGGTACTCACAGCTGATACCCCTTGTAACATTGCACTGGAGACCATGGCGGGAAAGGGATCTGAGATCGGACGCAGCTTCGAAGAACTCGCACAGATCTATGACGGTGTCATTCACAGCGACAAACTGCGCGTCTGCTTCGACACCTGTCACACAAGCGACAGCGGTTACGATATCATCCATGACTTTGACGGTGTCATCGAAAAGTTTGACCGTCTGATCGGAAAGGATCAGATTGCAGTCTTCCATGTCAACGACAGTAAGAATCCTTCCGGAGCCGCCAAAGACCGGCACGCCAATATCGGATTTGGAGAAATTGGATTTGATGCACTCTCCTATATCGTACATCACCCGGATTTTACAGATGTCCCGAAAATCCTTGAGACCCCTTATATTCCTTCTCCGACAAAAGAGAAGAAATCCTACGCACCATATAAATACGAGATGGAGATGCTTCGCCGCCAGACCTTTTATCCAGACCTTGCGGACCAGATTATCTCTGCAAATGAATAATCCTTTTCTCCATTCTCTTGACTTTTCTTCCATTTCTCTTTAAAATAATTGTATTATATCAATAATACAAACGAGGTGATAAAATTATGTCATGGACACTGGACAATGACCGCCCAATTTACCTTCAGCTCATGGAGCGTATTCAAAGGGATATTATCGCGGGAGTCTATCAGCCTGGAGATAAATTGCCCTCTGTCCGGGATCTTGCACTGGAAGCTGCTGTCAACCCGAACACAATGCAGAAAGCATTGTCAGAGCTCGAACGCAGCGGTCTTGTGTACTCACAGCGGACAAGCGGGAGATTTATCACAGAAGATACAGAGATGTTGACACAAATGAAAAAGGAACTTGCAACAGAACATATTCAAGAATTTTTTCAGAAGATGGAGCAGCTCGGCTTTTCACGTGCAGAGCTGCTTACTTTAGTAACAAAAGCAGCAGAGGGGGAGAACTAGATGGATCCAATATTACAATGTCAGTCTTTAACAAAAGAATACAATCATTTTCCTGCACTTTCTGATTTTTCACTTACACTGGAGCGCGGACAGATTGTAGGGCTTCTCGGTCCAAGTGGAAGTGGAAAATCTACACTGATCAAACTGATCAACGGACTTCTCACTCCTACTTCCGGAAAAGTCCTGATCGATGGAATGGCGCCTTGCACACGGACAAAGGAGATTGTTTCTTATCTCCCTGAGCGCACCTATCTGAATGACTGGATGAAAGTGCGTGAAATCATCGCTTATTTTGATGATTTCTATGCGAACTTTGTCAAAGAACGTGCACTGGAAATGTTGGAGCGCCTCGGGATCAGTCCGGACGCCAGACTCCGCACATTGTCAAAGGGTTCCCGGGAAAAAGTACAGCTCATCCTTGTCATGAGCCGGGATGCCGATCTCTATATTTTGGATGAGCCGATCGGCGGTGTCGATCCTGCTGCCCGACAGTATATTCTGAGTACCATTCTCTCTAATTACAACGAAAATGCGACGATTCTGCTCTCTACGCACTTGATCGCAGAGATTGAGAATATACTCGATCGCGTTCTCTTTCTTCAGAATGGACAACTGATTTTAAACCATTCGGTAGATGAGATTCGCTTTCAGCAGAAGAAATCCATCGATACATTATTCCGGGAGGTGTTCCAATGTTAAGTCGATTAATGAAATATGAAATGCGCTCGCAGTCACGGCTGTTGCTTCCACTTCATGCTCTGCTTCTGCTTGCAAGTATTCTCGGACGCTTTTTTATTACAGGAAAAGTTTACGAACGGGTTCCAACTGTTGTCTTTATCATATTAATCACGCTCTACTTGTTTTCGCTTGTGGGTATCAGTACCGGTACACAACTGTTTATCTCTGTCCGGTTCTATCAGAGTTTGTTTAGTGATGAAGGATACCTGGCTTTTACCTTGCCGGTGACGCCCGGACAGCATCTGCTTGCCCGTACACTGGTTGGCGGTCTTTGGGCGCTGATCGATACTGTCATTATCTTTGCTTCTTTTATCATTCTTGTCATGGTTCCAGAAGTTTCCGCCCACTGGCCGGAACTATCTGAAGCTCTGACAAAAGAACTGGGAATGGACTCCAACGCCTTTTTTATCCTGATGTTCTTATTAAACTGCATCTCTGCATTCACAGGGATTATTTTAATCTACTTCTGCATTGCAGTCGGACAGCTTTTCTCCAAACATCGGATTTTAATGGCACTGCTGACTTATTTAGGTCTTACCGCCCTTGTTTCAGTGATTGTTTTACTGACAAGTGTTCTCTCAGGGACACTTCCAAATACTATCGGGTTCGGTTCGGAGACAACCCGATTCTTCACGGAATCTTATTCTCAGACAGAATATTTTCTTTCTATTACGAAGAACTCTCTCATACTCGCCATTGTGCAGGCAGTGATTGCCTATGTGATCACTCACTATATTTTGTCGAAGAAGATCAATTTAAATTAGATTTTGAAAAAATTTTTGAGCAGCAAAAAGATGCCCATCGGTACAAATTGAGTGGTTACCTCAGTTCGTTTCCCTGCGGGCATCTTTTTCTATACCTATTTCTGTGTTCTCTCTACTCATCACTGCCTTGTTGCCACGCCAAAGCGCTCTGCAATGCTTCTTTGTCTCTGCTCGCATATGCATACTGATTTTCCACCTGACAGAGAAGTTCTCTGACTGCTCTTTCTTTGGCTAGTGCTCTAATTTCCTGCTCAACTTCCGGCTCATAAGGTTTGTCCACAAGATGAAAAGTTCCATCTTTCTCTTCTCTGACATACATCGTCTCAAGCCCAGGCAAAAGTAGGTCTGCACCGCGAAGTTTCATATGATAGCTGACAAAGGCAACATAGGCATGTGGCTCTTTCGCCTTCTTTGTGTAAATATCAATTCCCTGATACCATTCAGCCAGATTCTGTCCGGTCTTTATCTTTTCGAAAGATTCTTCACTAAATGACTCATATAGTTTGCAAATTCCATCCAAATTTCCTGAAGATAGTTTTGTAAAATAATCCACGACAAGGTAATTCAATGGCTGATATTTATTTTTTTCTAATGGATTGTTCTCTAATAGATAATGCTCAGATGTCTGAACTGACTTTGATTTCTCTGATGTGATCTTCTGTGATTTTTCATTGGTAAAAAGAATACTGGCGATAATCAGGATAAAACTCATGCGAAACAGCACTTGTGCTCTTTGACACCTCACACTTCGATGCTTCTTCTGATTTCTTCTCTTTCTACACATTGCTTTTAAGTAACGCCTGATATACCTCCTGAAAGAATTCGCCGTCCGCTTCGACCGCTTCATAATTACCTCCTATTGGTATACACACCTAGGCGGATTCGAACCGCCGCACCCGCCTCCGGAGGGCGGTGCTCTATCCCCTGAGCTATAGGTGTATATGGCGCATTTACTTCGTAAACCGCTTTTTTATAATAACATACTTTTTTTCAAAAGTAAAGCCCAACTATAAAAACAATCGATTTTCCTTTCGACTGAAATAATATACTCTGTCTGAAAGCACTTCCTCCTCTTCCACCTGCGTTTCATTGATCTCTCTGACCATTTCTTCCAGGTCTTGCTTCACCGGACTTTTGCTCTCCGGGACAACGATCACCTCATGGATGCTGCTCGGAAGAATATAATAATTCTCTCCCAGCTTCTGCCCCACCTTCTCAAGGATCCCCTCATAGAGCATACTTGCTGCTCCAAAACTTCTCAGCTTGTTGGAAAGTACATATAGACTTTCTTCTTCCTCTTCTCCCTCATCCACTGCATATGGGCAGATTTCCCGAAGCAGCTTCCGCATCGGACAAAACTGGTATGGAAGCAGAATCGGCGTATTTTTTTTCGCCTCATCGAAAAGTTGTGCTTCTGTCAGTCCCCATATTTCCAAGTGTTCCTTCCTGACAAGAACTGTCGCCGTTCCATATGGACTGACTTCCAAAAGGACAAACACTACTATTGCCAGATCCATCCATGGAACATAAGGGATGTCATTCAGTAGCTTTTCATTTTTTCCCCGATGAATCAATTTGCATGCAAATTTCCCCTTCAGCTCTTCATAATTCTGCAAAAGACTCTCCTCGCATGGATGACTGCACTTAACTTCCTCATAAAGTTGAAGAATCTTCTCCACAATTTTCTCAATCGGCTTCCCTTCCTGAAACTGCTGAAAATATTCTTCTAAATAAATGGTAGGCGAAATATGGATTCCTTTCTCTGACACAGTAATCCCTTTTCGTTCTTTTCCATTATTCTTAACTGCTGTGTGGATATAGACGGTAATCGTCTCATTTCCCTTGATTTTTTCTTTTACTCGTCTTTCTACTTCTTCAATAAATTGTTGATAATTCATACTCTTTCCTTTCTTTTATAATCAGAAAGTCCATGAAATAACATCCTGTCGGATATTGGTACGACCCGTACCTGCGAAAATTGATTTGATTGAAATGAATTTGAAATGATGTAAACACATTATACCTTTCGATTCCCTCTGATGCAAGCTATTTTTTCTTATATTTTTGTTACTAATTTCTACATTTTTTCTAAAAAATGTTCTTCCCCTTCTTCTTACTTTTCTTTGTCTTCTCTCACTTCTCCCTCTTTGCCTCCTTGAATCAGACACATCACCAATACTCCAATCGTACTTCCGGCCCACATCCCACATAAAAAATTTAACATACTGATTACCCCCACTTTTTCGCTTGCTACTCTGTTCTATCTGTCAGTATGCCCGCATTTCTCTTCCTTATACATTTCAGTTCTGTTTTTAATACCTCTCTTTATGTACATTTTACGAAAAAATAAGACTGTCACATATCTGCAACAGTCTTATCTGGCCTTCTGTGGCTGTTAAGCCACTGTCAATCTTATTTAAATTAAACTCTTGATAAATACTCTCCTGTACGAGTATCAATCTTTAATACATCTCCCTGCTCTACGAACAATGGAACGTATACTGTAGCACCTGTCTCAACAACAGCTGGCTTTGTAGCTCCCTGTGCTGTATCTCCTTTGAATCCAGGCTCTGTATCTGTGATCTGAAGCTCTACAAATAACGGCGGCTCTACTGCAAATACATTTCCTTTGTGAGAACAGATTTTTACCATTTCATTTTCTTTTACGAATTTCAGAGAATCTCCAATCGCATCCTCATTTAACGCGATCTGCTCGTAATTCTCGACATCCATGAAGTGATATAATTCACCATCTGTATATAAGTACTGCATGTCTTTTCTCTCGATGTGAGCTTTTGGGAATTTCTCAGTAGGTCTGAATGTCTTCTCTACCACACCCCCACTGATAATATTTTTTAATTTTGTTCTAACAAACGCCGCACCTTTACCTGGTTTTACATGCTGAAACTCCATAATCTGGAAAATATTTCCTTCAATTTCAACTGTTACACCGTTTTTAAAATCTCCTGCTGAAATCATCTGTAATCCTCCTTAAATTATGCCCATGAAAGCAATTCTCATTCATTTGACTGTTTACCATTTTATAATACTTCGCGAGTATTTTCAACCTTTTTTTACTTAAGAGTTGGCTTATTCTGCTTTTTCTTGTAAAAATGAAGCACAATCCGCTCCAGATACCGTTTCAAAACAATCTGAATCTCTTCTTTCGGATGCATCGGCTTCACTAAAATGTTGTGCATTCCTGCACGCTTTGCACCAAGAACATCGGTAAATAACTGATCCCCCACAAACAAAGAATTCTTTTCATCTGTCCCCATCAGTTCCATTGCTTTTCGATAATTCTTTGTAGACGGCTTGTGGGCATTGTAAATATAAGGCACCTGGATTTCCTCATTAAACATCTTCACCCTTGGTTCCTGATTATTTGAAATCAGACAACAAGAAAATCCAATCTCCTTCAGTCTTGCAAACAGCTTTTTGGCCCGCTCATCTGCCGGTGCACCGTGCGGCACTAACGTATTATCGATATCAAACAGTACACCTCTGTACCCTTTTTCATATAATTCTTCAAACGGAATCACATATGTGGATGCCACATATTCATCCGGAAAAAACATATCGAACATCTTTTTCCTCCCCGTACCCTGTCTTTTTTCTATTTTATCGCATTGCTTTTTTTACATCTTTTTTAAATTCTTCCCATTTTTTCTCATATTCAACATAGTAAAGCGGACATGCTTTTCCTGTCACATCATAATGACGGATCACATCCTCTTCCGTCAGTCCAAACTTCTGGCAAAGCCATGCAGTCAGTTCTACAACGGAACGATATGTCTTCCTGTTAAATTTACCAGTTTCATCGGAATGACAGCATTCAATGGAAACTGTATCGACATTTCTTGAATTAGACGCATATGCCATCTCCCACGTCGGAACACACTGGATAATCTCTCCTTCCAATCCGACAACAAAATGGCTGCTTACACTCGTTTCATGGCTATCTTTCAGTCCCTCAAAATAATCTCGGTTATTCTGTGCTGTAGAACCCGGATTTGCCGTATAATGGATCACAATCCCTCTGATTTTTTCCACTTCCGTCCCTGGTCTGGAATATTCATTGACTGTGAGCAGCTGAACGTCAATATCTGGTTTCCGCTCTTCAATCTCCTCTTGGCTAAGCTGTTCTGCCCTGCCGAAAAACCCGATTCCGCACGCTTTCATCAGACCTAACACTATACTCAAAGCAAAAACGATAATGATTCCTGCTGCAACTACTATGTGCTTTCTTTTTCTTCCTCTTCCATAATAATCTCTTTTTCTGTATCTCATGCTCTTTTATCCTTTTGATTCTCTTATCTCTATCTATTCTAGCACAAGATTTCCCTAAAAGAATGAAGTTTTTCTTAAAATGTCGCAAAAGGACCGCCGTCTGGCAGTCCTCTCTTTATTTTCTATTCGTCCACACTGTAGTTTGGTGCTTCTTTTGTAATATGAATATCATGCGGATGACTTTCCTTTAAGGAAGCAGCAGAAATCTTCACAAATCTTCCACTTTCTTTCAGTTCTTCGATTGTCTTTGCCCCGCAATATCCCATTCCGGCACGAAGACCACCCATGAGCTGGAATACGGTATCTTCTACAGTTCCTTTATACGCCACACGTCCTTCTACACCTTCTGGAACAAGTTTCTTCGCATCTGCCTGGAAGTAACGGTCTTTGCTTCCATTTTCCATTGCTGCGATTGATCCCATCCCACGGTATACTTTGTATTTTCTTCCCTGGAATAATTCAAATGTTCCTGGGCTCTCATCACATCCTGCGAAGATACTTCCCATCATACATACATTTGCTCCTGCCGCAACTGCTTTTGTCATATCTCCTGAATATTTGATACCTCCATCAGCGATGACCGGAATGCCATATTCTTTTGCAACTTCATAGCAATCCATCACTGCTGTAATCTGCGGAACACCAATTCCTGCAACAATACGTGTTGTACAGATAGATCCAGGTCCGATACCCACCTTCACTGCGTCAACGCCTGCCTCAATCAATGCTCTTGTAGCCTCTCCTGTTGCAACATTTCCTGCGATTACCTGTAAATCCGGATATTTTTCTTTGACCATACGAACTGTTCTGATTACATTTGCAGAATGTCCATGTGCAGAATCCATAACAACAACGTCTACCTTCGCTTTCACGAGTGCATCTACTCGTTCCAGACAGTTTGCTGTAATTCCAACTGCAGCTCCACAGAGAAGACGTCCCTGCTCGTCCTTCGCTGAAAGCGGGTATTTGATCTGTTTCTCGATATCTTTGATTGTGATAAGCCCTTTCAGATTGAAATCTTTATCCACGATCGGAAGCTTTTCTTTTCTCGCCTTTGCAAGGATCTTTTTTGCCTCTTCCAAAGTGATGCCTTCCGGAGCTGTAATCAGACCTTCGGATGTCATAGATTCTTTGATCTTCTTTGTAAAATCCTCTTCGAATTTTAAATCACGGTTTGTAATAATTCCTACTAATTTCTTTCCTTCTGTAATTGGAACTCCGGAAATACGGAATTTCGCCATCAGATCATTTGCATCTGCAAGTGTATGTTCCGGTGACAAATAAAATGGATCTGTGATAACTCCATTTTCAGAACGCTTTACTTTGTCGACTTCTTCTGCCTGTTCTTCAATTGACATGTTCTTGTGAATAATTCCGATTCCACCCTGACGAGCCATTGCAATCGCCATACGATGTTCTGTAACCGTATCCATTCCGGCACTCATCATCGGTATGTTTAATTTAATTTTCTTCGTCAGATTTGTAGACAGATCAACCTGATTCGGGATTACTTCTGAATAAGCCGGCACTAACAGCACGTCATCAAATGTAATACCTTCTCCAATAATTTTTCCCATGATTTTGCTTCCTCTCTTTCTTTTGTTTATCCCATTTTCTTAGTAACATTTCATCTTTACAGCACTTATAAGCATAACTTATTAATACTATAAATAACTTTTGTCGTTTTATAAGGTATTGTTATATTACAAAAAACCTGGCACAATGTCAAGCTATAAATTGTTTTTTATTTAGAGAATTACCTTTCTTGGCGCCAGCATTCGCATTCCTTCCAGAATTGTCTGATTTGGTTCAAAAATAATCTTCTCCTTCTGTCCGTTCTTTACTACCACCATTGTGTATGTCTTATGATCCGGATTCATCGTGCTGAAATTATGTGCCTTAATATTCTGAAATGCATTCAGTTCTGCTGACCCTGTAGGCGCGATCACTTCCAGTTCGCTGACATTTGTCTGAAACACTCTCTTTCTCTTCTGCTTCGCCATGATCTTATCGATATCAAGATCCCCGTTGACATATAAATATTCAAATTCCAGGTCTAACTGCCGGAACAAAAAAATATCTGCCACTATCATAATTCCAAAGAAAAGAATCCCCAGCGGAAACAGAAAAAACGATAGAAGCGATACTACTGTAAGCGCGATCAATGCAGCTTTTGCCACCATTGTACCCATTGATGCCTTTCTCTTGACAAGTTGTTCTGTGTAAAAATCACTCATCTTTGCTGTACCTCCATTTTTTTACATATATCTTTATTATATCACATTCTAAAAAACAGTAAAGAAAAAAAGATGAGTACCGGCCTATTCTCCGGTACTCATCTGTCCTTTCAAAATTTACATCATACCCATTCCTGGTCCGCCCGCCGGCATAGGAGGAACATCTTCTTTTATATTTGCCACAACAGACTCTGTTGTAAGAAGTGTAGATGCAACACTTGTCGCATTCTGTAATGCACTTCTTGTCACTTTTGCCGGATCCAAAATTCCTGCTTTTACCATATCAACATATTCTTCGTTATAAGCATCAAATCCGATTCCCGGCTGCTGTTCTCTTACTTTATTGATGATGACAGAACCTTCCAAACCTGCATTTGCCGCAATGTGGAATAACGGAGCTTCCAGCGCTTTTAAGATAATATTTGCACCTGTCTTCTCGTCTCCTTCTAATGTTTCTGCAAGCTTAGTAACTTCTTTGGATGCATGGATATATGCAGATCCACCACCTGCTACAATTCCTTCTTCCACTGCTGCTCTTGCTGCTGAAAGCGCATCTTCCATACGAAGTTTTGCTTCTTTCATCTCAGTTTCTGTCGCTGCACCTACACGGATTACTGCAACACCACCAGCAAGTTTTGCGAGTCTTTCCTGAAGTTTTTCTTTATCGAACTCAGATGTTGTCTCTTCAATCTGTGCCTTAATCTGTGCAACACGTGCGTTGATTGCTTCCTTCTCTCCAAGTCCATCTACGATCACTGTATTTTCTTTCTGAACTTTTACAGATTTTGCACGTCCCAGCATATCCAGTGTAGTCTCTTTTAAATCTAATCCCAATTCTTCTGAGATCACCTGTCCGCCTGTCAGAATCGCAATATCTTCTAACATAGCTTTTCTTCTGTCTCCATAACCCGGTGCCTTTACTCCAACTACCTGGAATGTACCACGCAATTTATTGACGATCAATGTTGTCAGCGCTTCTCCTTCGATATCCTCTGCAACGATCAGAAGTTTTGCTCCTGCCTGCACAACCTGCTCTAACAATGGAAGTAATTCCTGAATGTTCGCAATCTTTTTATCTGTGATCAGAATATATGGATCTTCCAGATTTGCTTCCATCTTATCCATATCTGTCGCCATATATGCAGAAATATATCCACGATCAAACTGCATACCTTCTACAAGGTCCAACTCTGTTTTCATTGTCTTAGACTCTTCAATCGTAATGACACCATCATTGGATACTTTCTCCATTGCATCTGCAACCATCTCTCCAACTTCTATATCTCCTGCGGAGATTGCAGCTACATTTGCGATTCTTTCTTTGCTTTCTACTTTACTGCTCATGCCTGCAACTGCTTCCACTGCAACATCTGTTGCTTTCTTCATACCCTTGCGAAGTACGATTGGATTTGCACCTGCTGCCAGGTTCTTCATTCCTTCATTGACCATGGCCTGTGCCAATACAGTCGCTGTCGTTGTTCCGTCTCCGGCAACATCGTTTGTCTTTGCTGCCACTTCACGGATCAGCTGTGCTCCCATATTCTCAAAAGCATCTTCCAGTTCAATCTCTTTTGCGATCGTCACACCATCATTTGTGATCAGCGGAGCACCGAATGATTTATCCAGAACTACATTTCTTCCCTTCGGTCCTAATGTCACACGTACTGTATTTGCTAATTGATTTACACCTGATTCCAAAGCACTTCTGGCCTCTGCGCCATATTTAATTTCTTTTGCCATGACTGATGTCCTCCTTAAATTCTGTCTCTCTATCTTCTTCGATGACCTGATGTCACCTTTCTATTCTCTTTCTGTTGTTTTATTCCTATTCGATGATTGCAAGAATATCACTCTGTTTTACAATAATGTATTCCTCATCTTCTAAGGAAACTTCTGTACCGGCGTATTTTGAATAAATCACCTGATTTCCGACAGCCACGTTCATCGTAACTTCTTTCCCATCAACTGTTCCGCCAGGTCCTACCGCTACAACTTCCGCCTGCTGTGGTTTCTCCTTTGACTGTCCCGGTAATACGATTCCGGATTTTGTTGTTTCTTCTGCGACTAATTGTTTCAATACGACTCTGTCACCTAATGGTACTAATTTCATGTAAATTCCTCCTTATACTACCGCAATTTCAAGGTCTGTGCGAAAGCCTCAAAAGCTTTCCGCCCCACACAGTCTATCTGTACGGGGTGTCTGCGCCGCCTTTATTAGCACTCATTTTATTTGAGTGCTAATTTGCTTTACTAATAAAATAGCACTATGTTTTTCATTTGTCAACTCAGTTTATATTTATTTTATAAAATCCATTTTCAATTTGAAGAATCAGAATATTTCCGCTTTTTCCAAGGAATCTCTCTCTCACTCTTCCAACGCATTCTTCTGCCTCTTCTCCCAAAAAAACCGTGCAGCGATACGATACATCCAGCGAAATTTTTGAAAGATCTGTCTCCTCCAGATTCAAATATATGCACTCTGTCTTCGGATCATACATCAAAATGATTCCTTCATAGCTGTTCTCACTTTTTTCTTCCTTTGTTCCGATCAGTTCTTCCATCGATATTTTCGCTCTGCAATTTTCAAACATTATCTTTGCCCCTTTCCTGTCACAATCAGCGAAAGGGTATCAGTTCTGCCTCTGATACCCTTTTTTCTTATTCTCTATGCTTTGTATCTTTTTTCAAATTTTCCAGTTCTTTGAAAACAAAATCGTTGATGACACGAATATAAGTTCCTTTCATACCGGAAGAACGAGATTCGATCACTCCTGCGCTCTCAAACTTACGAAGTGCATTTACGATCACAGAACGGGTAATTCCTACACGGTCCGCAATTTTACTTGCCACAAGAATTCCTTCTGTTCCCTCCAGTTCATCAAAGATATGGATGATCGCCTCCATCTCCGAGAAGGAAAGAGTGCTGATCGCCGACTTGACAATCTGCTCTTTTCTGACCTCTTCTGCACTTTCTTCATTGACCGCGCGAAGCATCTCTAATCCTACAACAGTTGTTCCATACTCACTCAGAATAATATCATCGATCTCGTATAAAGAATCTCTCTTATAGATGAACAACGTTCCCAGTCTTTCATCTGCAATATTGATCGGCGTGATGATCGCCTGATAATTTCTTACATGTTCTGGTGAAAATCCAAGTGTCTGAAGATTCACATTTTCCTTTGTAGAAAGAATGCTTAACAATCTCTCATTTAACATCTCATCAATGTGTCCTCCGACCTCATTTGTAATCAGCTCCTGTATTTCATCGACTCCTTCGCATTTACTGATTCCAAGCACTTTTCCTTTTTTACTCACAACAAATACGTTAGAATTAAGAATCTCTGTCAACACTTCACAAATGTCATTGAATACAACTTTGCTTGAATTGTTATTGTGCAGAAGTTTATTAATTTTTCTTGTCTTGTCTAATAACTGTACGCTCATTTATTCGCCTCCGTTCACGACGTCCATCATCTGTCTATTTTACTGCTTTTGTTTATTGTAGCAAATATATCCACAAAACGTCAAAACTCTTTTCACACGTCTATATTATCACGCATTTTCAAAAAATTCAACGGATTTTTTCTAATTCTTTTTGTTATTTCTGACATATCCACATTTTTCATCTGCACAGACAAGCTTATTTCCTTTTTCGATCATATATCCGCCACATTCCGGACATTTTTCCTTAGATGGCTTCTGCCATGACATAAATTCGCATTCCGGATTGTCCTCACATCCATAATACTTCCGACCTTTTTTTGTTTTGCGCAGTACAACTTCTTTTCCACAGAGCGGACATGGGACACCGATTTTTTCCAAATAAGGCTTTGTATTTCTGCATTCCGGGAATCCCGGGCATGCAAGGAATCTTCCATGTGGACCATACTTGATCACCATATTTCTTCCGCATTCCTCACAGATAACGTCAGTCACCTCATCCTCGATCTTAACACTCTCCAATTCTTTCTCTGCTACTTTTACAGCCTCATCAAGATCCGGATAGAAGTTGCGGATCACAGACTTCCATTCCACTTTTCCTTCCTCAACCATATCAAGCAGCCCTTCCATATTGGCAGTAAAGTTCACATCAACAATACTTGGGAATGATTGTTTCATCATGTTATTTACAACTTCTCCAAGTTCGGTCAGATAGAGGTTCTTATTTTCTTTCGAAACATATCGTCTTGCGATGATTGTAGAGATTGTCGGTGCATACGTACTCGGCCGTCCAATCCCCAGTTCTTCCAGTGTCTTTACCAGTGCTGCTTCTGTATAGTGTGCCGGCGGCTGTGTAAAATGCTGTTTTTCTTCCAACGCTTCTTTTGTCAGAACAGAATCTTGATCCAATCCTTTCACAAGCAGATTGCTCGCCATCTTTTCTTCGTCTGACTCCACATAAGCGATGCGGAATCCTTCAAACACAACTTTTGAAGTTGATACTGAAAATTGATATGCTCCCGCGCCAATTTTTACAGAAGTAGATTCAAATTTCGCCGGCTGCATCCTGCTTGCTGCAAACCGCTTCCAGATCAACTGATACAAACGAAACTGATCTCTTGTCAGAGATTCTTTCACAGAAGCCGGTGTCCTGCTAAGATCTGTCGGTCGAATCGCCTCGTGGGCATCCTGAATCTTTTTCTCAGAAGCTTTCTTCTTTTCTCCCTCTGCCACAAAATTTTCTCCATAAACTTCTCGGATATATTCTCTTGCCGCTGCATCTGCCTCATCCGAAATTCTTGTGGAATCCGTACGGAGGTATGTGATAATACCAATCGTACCACTGCCTTTGATATCAACTCCCTCGTACAATTGCTGCGCAATCCGCATCGTCTTCTGCGTAGCAAAGTTCAGTACCTTTGACGCTTCCTGCTGCAGTGTACTTGTCGTAAACGGAAGTGGCGCTTTCTTCAGACGCTCACTTACTTTCACTTCATCTACAAAGAATTTTTCGTGCTCAATTTCACGGACAATCTGATCCATCTCTTCTTTCGAATGAATGGTCATTTTTTTCTTATCTTTCCCGTAGAAACTTGCCACAAGCGGCTTTTTCTCACCTTCAACATGGATCGTTGCATCAAGTGTCCAGTATTCTTCCGGAATAAATGCATCAATTTCTTCTTCACGATCAGCAATAATGCGAAGCGCCACAGACTGTACTCTCCCTGCACTTAATCCCCTCTTTACTTTCGCCCAAAGCAGCGGACTGATCTTGTACCCTACCATCCGGTCTAACGCACGCCTTGCCTGCTGTGCATCAACCAGGTTCATATTGATCTCCCGCGCATCTTTGATAGACGCCTTCACCGCATTCTTCGTGATCTCATTGAAGCTGATACGGTACACTTTCTTTCCTTCCAGCTTCAGTGCTACATACAAATGCCACGAAATTGCCTCTCCCTCACGGTCAGGGTCAGTTGCGAGATAAATTTTATCTGCCTTCTTCACTTCTTTTCTAAGATTCGCAAGAATATCTCCTTTCCCGCGGATTGTAATGTATTTAGGCTCAAAATCATTTTCTACATCAATTCCAAGCTGGCTCTTTGGCAGATCTCTCACATGTCCCTGGGATGCTGTCACAACATAATTACTTCCCAGAAATTTTTTAATTGTCTTAACTTTTGCAGGCGATTCTACAATCACAAGATAACGTGCCATAAACTACTCCTTTATTTCTGTCCCTTTATTTCGATTTCTTTTCTTTCTACCAATTTCCTCTCACATAGTATCCTTTGGAAATTTCTTTGATCTTTCCATTCATTTCCAAAGAAACAAGCTGCCTCATCAGCTCTGGAATCGACAGCTTTGTTTCCGCCAGTATCTGGCCGATACTCTTCGGGTTCAAATCGAGACAACTATACACTATATTCTGTTCAGTTTCAAGTATTATTTTTGTTTCTGTCAAATTCTTCACAAAATTTCCACAAATATTCAGTTCCTCTAAAAGCTCTTCCGGTGATAAAATAATCCCCGCTCCCTGCTTGATCAGACGGTTGCAGCCTCTGCTCAATTGGCTGTCCACACTGCCCGGAAGTGCATATACATCTTTCCCCTGCTCCAGCGCCATATCAGCTGTAATCAGCGACCCGCTCCGTTCTCTCGCCTCAATGATGATCACCACATCTGCCAACCCACTGATCAACCGGTTTCTCGCCGGAAAATACTGTGCAAGCGGCGGACTCCCCGGTTGTTGTTCTGACAAAATTCCTCCATATTTTTTTAAATCTTCATAGAGTCCTCGATTCTCTTTTGGATAGCAAATATCCACACCGCTTCCAAGAATACCAAATGTTCCTCCGCTTCCGTGGATTGCCCCTCTTTGACCTGCTGCGTCGATTCCTCTTGCCATCCCACTGATCACAGAAATCCCCGCTTCACTCAATATTTTTCCAATCTTTCTTGCATAAGTTTCCCCATAATACGTACAGTTTCTGGCGCCGACAATTGCCGCAGTCCTTCTTCCCTTTTCCGGAAGTTTTCCCATCACATAGAGCGCATAAGGCGGTGAAGAAATGTTCCTTAATCTGTCCGGGTATTTTTCCTGTTCATATGTGACAAGCGCAATCCCTTTTTTTTGCCATTCTGCAACAATTTCTTTGCTCCATCGCCGTTTTCCTTCTTGTATGATCTGCGTGATCGTCTCCGCCTTTCCCTCCGTCCACTTCTCTTTTAACCTCTTCTTCAGTGCTGTTTCTTCTATATAATATAGCGTTTTTTTTTGAGGAAATTCCTTTGTCAGCTGTATTTTTTCCCTGTTTCCGATTCCCTTTAATCCCGCAAACCAAAAACGGAATAGTTCATCTTGTTCTATCTGATTCTCTCTTTGTTTTTCCACATTATTCCTCCACCCTTATCTCCAATATTTCTGATCCATTGTACGGTAAATCAACGCTTCATCCAAATGGGTCGATTCAATCTTTTCACTGCCTTCCAGATCTGCGATCGTCCTTGCTACCCGAAGTACTTTATAGTAGGAGCGGGCAGTCAACTGAAGCGTCTCAAAACTTCTTTTCATCTTTTCTTTTCCCTCCGGATCCAATTCACAATGCTCCATCAGTGTTTTGACGGATACTCTTCCATTTGTCTGCTTCTTCTGCCCCTCATATCGTTTCTTTTGAATCTCTCGCGCTGCACATACTCGCGCACGGATAATATCGGATGTCTCCTCCTCATCGGTTTGGATCAGGCTTTCATACCTCACCTTCGGTACATCTACGCAAAGATCGATCCGATCAAGCAGTGGTCCGCTGATTCTGCCTAAATAATTGCGGATTTCCTGTTCACTGCACCGACATCGATTGTAATCCGGAAACTGTCCGCATGGACACGGATTCATTGCCGCCACTACAATCGTATCTGCTGGAAATAAATAGCTTCCTCCATTTCTGACAATATGAATCTTCTGTTCTTCCAACGGTTCTCTTAACACCTCCAGCACATCTTTTCGAAATTCTGCCGCCTCATCCAAAAACAGACATCCACCATGACTTAAGCTCAATTCTCCCGGAACAGGATGCAAACCTCCTCCTACAAGCGCAGCCTTTGTGACCGTGTGATGTACCGCACGAAATGGACGAGCTAAAATCAGAGGCCGCTTTTCATCCAAAAATCCTGCAACACTATACACTTTCGAAATCTCTATGCATTCCTCCATCGAAAGCGGAGGAAAGATGGTTGGAATCCGTCTTGCTACCATCGTTTTTCCGGAACCTGGCGGTCCGATCAGCAAAAGATTATGTTCTCCTGCAACTGCGATTTCTGCCGCCCGCTTTACAAATGTCTGCCCTTTGATCTCGCTAAAATCCTCTGAACCCTGACATCTATCCTCAACTTCTATATTCCGCTCTCCCGACACTTTATGATTTTTCCAGACAATTTTCTCACCCTCCTGTTCTATTTTTTTTGCAACTTCAATCAGTTCTGTCAATTTTGACACACCGATCACTTCCATCCCTGTGATACTTCTCCCTTCCTGTTCATTCTCCTTTGGAATCATGCAGCGGACGCATCCATGTTCTTTTGCTTCCAGAAGAATTGGGAGAATCCCGGGAACTTTTTTCACACCACCATCGAGACTTAACTCTCCGATTATAAGTACATTTACAAGCGTTTCCTGACTGATCACCCCATTGGCTGCAAGCACTGCTGCCGCGATTGGGAGGTCAAATGCTGCTCCTCTTTTTCTTACATTTGCCGGAGAAAGATTGATCACTACCTTTCTTGGCGGAATCTGTATGCCGCTGTTTTTTACTGCCGTGCGAACACGCTCTGCCGACTCTTTTACTTCCGATGCAAGATGACCTACCATATGAAAAAATGGAAGTCCATTTCCCACATCTGCCTCCACATGGATAAACTCTGCCTGCATTCCCTGCAGAGATGCTGATAAAACTGTGCTAAACAAAGCCGATACCACTCCTTCCCAAATCGCACTGCGTATCTTCTCTTAGCCTCTTTTATTTCTGTACAAAAATAAGAACCGCACATGCGATTTTCTTTCTTTTTTCTTGTGTTTCCATACTATTTTTGATCGTTGATTTTCTGGCAGAAACGCCGGAATAATTCTGAAAGAGATGTTTTCAGAATGATTTTCTTTACTATAACATATCTTTTTTGTTTATGCTACATAAGGGTTATAATATTTTTATGAATAATTACAGTTTTCCATACAATCGCTTGCATTTTCTCTCTAACGCAAATACGTCCCGTGCAGAAACACTTTCTGCCGGAACGTATCATTTTCTTATCTTCTTTTCTCTGCTTTTTACAAATATTCGTAAAATTTGTTATGCTTCTTCTGTCTCTGCTTCGGGTTCTTCCACCCGCTCATATTTCGAAAAGATCTTCCGGTAAATATACGATGTGACAAATGCCAGAAACGAAAATCCAGTCATGAACCAGAATGCAAGTGCTGTGATCATTGCCCGTGCACTGAAAAACGTCACAAACAGTACTAAAATATTGACTCCAAAAAGAAGTAATGTGAACGGAAAACTGCCGATACCGATCAACAGAGCATTTTTGAAAATCTGCTTCATTGTCGCGTGAAATCGTGCAATATAAGGGAAAATATACATTGCAATCATCAGATAAACAAAAGACATTGCATAAATGGTCACCCCAAATGCTTTTCCAAATCCGCCTTCCAGTCCCATCGCAAACCTGATGTCTACAAAAAGCACTGTTCCAACTAAAAGTATCACTAACCATGCGATCGTACTCTGTTTGAAATTCTCTTTAAATCCTTTTAGAAATCCTTTGGCAATATAACTTTCTTCGTTCTTTACCGCCTTCAATGTTACAGAATACAGCGCCGTCCACGAAGCACCGATCGTTACGATCGGAATGCTGCATAAAAGGAATAAAAAATTGAGGATGACCAAATCGGCTACCCTTCCCAAAAATCTCCAGACAATATTGTCTGTGTCAAATAATCTGCCCATACAATCCCGCCATTCATATAATTTTTGCGGCAGCTGCCGCCCTTCACTTTGTCAGACATAATTATATGATAGCACGTTCTCCTTTGATAGTAAACAGACATTTTGATGCTTTTTTCTCTGTTTTCATGTGGAAAAGCACAAATCTTCTCTCCAGCACATAAGCTATATTAAATATGCTTAGAGGTGCTTATCTTGAAATCATTTCCAACTCCCCTCACTTCTGCTGAGGAACAATATTACATGCAAAAATACACAGAGGGCGACCTTGAAGCAAAACACATCCTGATCGAACACAATCTCCGGCTTGTAGCACATATTGTCAAAAAATATCAACGTCCGGAGGAAGACAATGAAGATCTGATCTCCATCGGAACCGTAGGACTGATCAAAGCAGTCATCACCTTTAATCCCGAAAAAGGAAATCGACTTTCCACTTATGCAGCCCGCTGTATTGAAAATGAAATTCTGATGATGCTTCGCTCTAGAAAAAAATCCTCCCGGGAAATCTCTCTCTACGAACCGATCGGTACTGACCGGGAAGGTAATGAGATCCAGCTGTTTGATGTCATGGAGACAACAGATGAAGATATCCACGAGAAAATCAATCTCAAAGACGATGTACGCACTTTATACGAAAAAGTAGAATCCGAATTATCTGACCGGGAACGGCTCGTTCTGAAAATGCGCTACGGACTTTACAATGAGGAAGAATACACGCAGCGTGAAATCGCAAAAAGGCTTGGAATTTCCCGCTCTTACGTATCACGCATTGAAAAAAGCGCCGTGGAAAAATTGCGCAGCTTCTTTCCGGAATCTTGACAGAATACTAAGAAACCGAAAGCAAAGGCTCATTTTCACTGAAAATGCTTTCCGCTTTCGGTTTCCTCATCACATTATACTTCTTTCGCTTCCTGTCTTCTTAAAATATCATACTGCTCTAACGGCATTCCCAGATCTACATACAATACTTGTTTTGGATGCGGAGCACTCTCCTGCTCATTTCCATCCTCATCTAAGATCCTCTTCACTTCCACACTAATATTTTCGCCATTCGGTTTCATCACTTCGATCGTCTCTCCGACAGAAAACTTATTTCTCTGTTCGATACGGTAAGTGCCATCACGCTCTTCCCCTACGATTCCAAGATAGGTATACTCTTTCACATAAGTATTGCTGTCATAGATCTGTGTTGTCTCATCCGGCTTTCCAAAGAAAAATCCTGTCGTAAACTGCCGATAAGTACAATTAGAGATCTGTTCCAGATACCATGGCATATTTTTCTCATAGAGTGCCGGATCCTTCTGATAGTCGTCAATCGCCTTGCGGTATGTTCTTGCAACCGTTGCTACATAAAGTGCGGTCTTCATACGTCCCTCGATCTTCAGACTGTCAATGCCCGACTCTAAAATTTCCGGGATATGCTGGATCATACAGAGGTCCTTGGAGTTAAAAATATAAGTTCCTCTCTCATTTTCAAAGACAGGCATATATTCTCCCGGTCTTTTTTCTTCCACTATGGAATATTTCCAGCGGCAGGGGTGGGTACATGCGCCCCGGTTTGCGTCTCTTCCCACAAGATAATTGCTGAGAAGACACCGTCCAGAATAGGAAATGCACATAGCTCCATGGACAAATGTTTCAATTTCCATATCTTCAGGAATGTGGGCTCTGATCTCCCTGATTTCCTCCAGGGAAAGTTCTCTTGCAGTCACCACTCTCTTTGCGCCAAGGTTATACCAGAAACGGTAGGTTTCGTAATTGGTATTATTGGCCTGGGTACTGATGTGGCGTTCAATTTCCGGGCATATCTCCCCGGCATAAGTAAAAATACCCGGGTCCGCAATGATCAGAGCGTCCGGTTTCAATTCCTTTAATTCCTTAAGATATTCTTTTACCCCTTCCAGATCCTCATTATGAGCCAGAATATTTACAGTTACATAAACCTTTACCCCATGCTCATGAGCAAAAGCGATTCCCTCTGCCATATCCTCATGAGAAAAGTTTTTTGCCTTAGCTCTCAATCCAAAGGCTTCTCCTCCGATATATACGGCGTCCGCGCCAAAAATAACAGCGATCTTCAGCACTTCCAGGCTGCTGGCCGGAACCAGTAATTCTATTTTTCTCATATTTTCTCCTTACTGTCTGATGTTCCTTTGTATCACGGTTTCTTTACACTGAGGGCAGCGCCGTCGCCCAATGGCAGGATGCTGGTTATAAGACGCTGGTCATGCTTCAGTGTATACAGATAGTCTCTCATTCTTTTATAAATAGTCCGGTTTCTCCGTTCTACCAGATAATGGGATTCTATCAGCTCCCCTTCCTGGAGAACATTGTCTGAAAGAAGAATCCCTTCCGGTTCCAGAAGGCGGATCACATCCTCTAGCCAATGAATATACTGTCCTTTTGCTGCATCCATAAAAATCAGGTCATAGCTTCCCTTCAACTCCTTCAGGATCTGTCCTGCATCCCCTTCCAGAAAAGTGATCTTTTCCCACTGCCCTGCTTTTTGGAAATTCTCTTTTGCAATGGGAATCCTTTTTTCATAATTCTCTATAGTTGTGATCTGAAGATCAGCCCT
>OFMK01000149.1_pt1 | contig 79268 bp, 74 predicted proteins | sample 1541781 | NCBI WGS metagenome assembly OFMK01 (sample SAMN04209250, study PRJEB22552) | human gut metagenome | biome: gut; material: feces | host: Homo sapiens | place: USA: Oklahoma
GGGGTGTCTTTTACCACGGATATTATTGTAGGATTTCCGGGAGAGACAGAGGAAGATTTTGAGGAAACCTTAGACGTGGTGCGGCAGGTTGGATTTGACAGCGCTTATACCTATGTTTATTCAAAGCGTACCGGAACTCCGGCTGCTTCTATGGAAAATCAAGTAGACAAAGATGTGATCAAGAGGCGGTTTGACCGTTTGCTTGCCTTGTTAAAAGAGACTTCTGCTGAAAACTGCAAGAAAAAAATCGGTCTTGTGGAAACGGTTCTGGTAGAGGAAGAAAATACACATGAACAGGGAATGCTGACAGGTAGGCTGGAAAACAATCTTCTGGTGCATTTTAAAGGATGCAGGGAACAGATTGGAACGATGGTGGATGTGAAATTAACAGAAGAAAAAGGGTTTTATTATATGGGAGAACAAATGCATGTCTAAATTAACGCCAATGATGCAGCAGTACATGAAAATCAAAGAGGAAAATAAGGATTGCATTTTATTTTACCGCCTGGGAGATTTTTATGAGATGTTTTTTGAGGACGCGCTGACTGCATCAAAAGAATTGGAAATTACATTGACAGGAAAAAATTGCGGTTTGGAAGAACGGGCGCCGATGTGCGGCGTTCCCTATCACGCCGCGGATTCTTATTTAAATAAACTGGTGGAAAAAGGTTATAAGGTTGGAATCTGTGAACAGGTGGAGGACCCCAGTCAGGCCAAGGGGATTGTAAAACGCGAAATTGTCAGAATCGTAACACCAGGAACGAACATTTCACAACAGAGTTTGGAGGATGAAAAAAATAATTATTTAATGTGCATTTTTTCCAGTGACGGAAGCTACGGCATTTCGCTGGTGGATGTGACAACGGGAGATTTCAGGACGACCTCTGTGGATCGTCTGTCCAAAGTCAGGGATGAGATTTTTAAATTTGCCCCCGCAGAAATTATATGCAATGATGCATTTTTTATCAGCGGCATGGATTTTGAATCTCTGAGAGATAAGATGAATCTTGTGGTTTCCGGAATTGAAGCCTATTATTTTGATGAAGATCAGGGAATAGAAAGAATCAAGCGTCAGTTTAAGGTGGGAAATTTGGAGGGACTGGGGCTTACGGACCATCCAATGGCAATCATTGCCACCGGGGCTTTGCTTGGATATCTCCATGAAACACAAAAAAGCTCGCTGGATCATTTGATGCATATAACGCCGTATGAGACCAGTGAGTTTATGGTGATTGACAGTTCCAGCAGAAGAAATCTGGAGCTGTGTGAAACCTTGCGGGATAAGCAAAAAAAGGGATCTCTTCTTTGGGTTTTGGATAAGACGAAAACTGCCATGGGAGCCAGAATGCTTCGGAGTATGGTAGAACAGCCTCTGGTTGACATGGAAAAAATTCAGGAGCGCTATGACGCAGTTTCCTCACTGACGGAACAGGCGATTGTCCGGGAAGAATTAAGGGAGTATTTAAATCCCATTTATGATTTGGAACGTTTGATGACAAAAGTCAGTTATAAGACAGCGAATCCAAGAGATCTGATTGCCTTCAAGAGTTCTCTGGCATGGCTTCCTCCGATGAAAACCATTTTGCTGGAATGTAACGATCCCCTGCTGTCTTCTCTTCAAAAGGAACTGGATGTTCTCTCGGATCTTCATCAATTGCTGGAAGATTCTATTGTGGAAGAGCCGCCTTTGGCAGTAAAAGAGGGCGGAATCATCAAGGATGGATTTAAAGAAGACATTGACCGGCTGAAAAGGGCAAAAACAGAAGGAAAACAGTGGCTGATGGAATTGGAAGAGCGGGAAAGACAGGCCACGGGAATTAAAAATTTAAAAGTAAAATTCAATAAAGTATTCGGCTATTATCTGGATGTTACCAACTCCTACAAAGAGCTGGTGCCGGAACACTACATACGAAAACAGACACTGGCAAATTCGGAGCGTTATACCACAGAGGAATTAAATCAGCTGGCAGATACGATTCTTGGTTCGGAAGACCGTCTGTACGCTTTAGAATACGAAACGTTTGTTGCAATCCGAGAAACTCTGGCGGCAGAAATGGAGCGCATTTCCAAGACTGCGCATATCATTGCGCAAATTGATGTTCTGGCGTCGCTGGCGTTTGTGGCGGAGAGAAATCATTATGTTCGTCCGAAGCTGAACAGCAGGGGAATCATTGACATTAAAGACGGGCGGCATCCGGTGGTGGAACAAATGATTCAAAATGATATGTTTATTGCAAATGATACCTATCTGGACAATCGAAAGAATCGAGTTGCAATCATCACCGGACCGAATATGGCAGGAAAATCTACATATATGCGGCAGGCAGCTCTGATTGTTTTGATGGCGCAGGTGGGATCCTTTGTGCCGGCATCCAAGGCAAATATCGGCATTGTAGACCGGATTTTTACCAGAGTAGGGGCATCCGATGATCTTGCCTCCGGTCAGAGTACTTTTATGGTGGAAATGAGTGAAGTTGCCAATATTTTAAGAAATGCAACAAAGAACAGTTTATTAATTTTAGATGAGATTGGAAGAGGGACCAGTACCTTTGACGGACTTTCCATCGCCTGGGCTGTGGTTGAATATATCAGCAATGCGAAGTTTCTGGGAGCGAAAACCCTGTTTGCAACCCATTATCATGAATTAACCGAACTGGAAGGGAAGCTTGACAGTGTGAACAATTACTGCATTGCTGTAAAGGAACAGGGAGACAATATTGTATTTTTAAGAAAAATTATCAGAGGAGGGGCAGATAAAAGCTATGGAGTTCAGGTGGCAAAGCTTGCCGGAGTTCCGGATGTTGTGATTCAGCGAGCCAAAGAAATTGCCCGGGAATTGGAAGAGCATGAGTTGACTGCAAAGGCCAAGGAAATCAAGACCTATGGAGAGGCAGAACAGCTTTGCTTTTTCAGACAGAGTGAGGAGCCCACCATGGAGCATCCGTTTATGGCAGAGCTCAGAGAGAAGGATTTGTCGGATATGACGCCGCTGGAGGCTTTAAATTACCTGTATGTTTTGCAGAATAAGCTAAAAAATGAGGAGTAATATATGGCGAAGATACAGCTATTGGATCAGAAAACAATTGATAATATTGCGGCGGGAGAAGTCATTGAACGGCCGGCATCTGTGGTAAAAGAGCTGGTGGAGAATGCCATTGATGCAAAAGCCAGCGCGGTTACAGTGGAGATTAAGGACGGCGGAATGACGTTGATTCGCGTAACCGATAATGGGTGTGGGATTCCGAAGGATCAGGTACGAACTGCTTTTTTGCGTCATGCTACCAGTAAAATCCGATCTGTGGAGGATCTGTTAACCGTATCGTCTCTGGGATTTCGAGGCGAAGCACTTTCCAGCATCAGTGCGGTGGCACAGGTAGAGCTTGTGACAAAGACTTCCGAGAGCTTTTCCGGCGTTTCTTATAAAATCTGCGGAGGAGAAGAGGAAGCCTTTGAGGAAATCGGCGCGCCGGATGGCACGACGTTCTTAGTAAAAAATTTGTTTTACAATACTCCGGCACGAAGAAAATTTTTAAAAAGTCCGGCGACAGAAGCGGGATACGTGGAACAAATGATGATCCATATGGCGCTAAGTCATCCAGAAATCTCTTTAAAATTTATCCATAACAATAAGAATAAAATTTATACTTCGGGAAACGGAAATGTGAAAGACATCATCTATCATATTTACGGAAGAGATGTGGCAGGAGCTTTAATTGAGCTGAGTGCAGAGACTGAAAATGTAAAGGTGACGGGATTTGCAGCAAAACCGTTTGTGTCCAGAGGAAATCGAAATTATGAAAGTTATTTTATTAATGGGCGGTATATTAAAAGCTCTCTGATCTATAAAGCCATTGAAGAAGGGTATCGTACTTTTACTATGACCCACCGTTATCCTTTTGTGTGTCTGGAATTAAAGATCAATCCTCAGCTGCTGGATGTGAATGTACATCCGACCAAAATGGAAATTCGTTTTCGCAACGGCAGTGAGATCTATGATCTGCTTTCTGCTCAGATTCGGAATGCGCTGATGAGGAAGGATTTGGTGCCGAATGTTTCTGTGGCACAAAAAAAGGAACAGAAACCGGAGAAAAAGGAAAATGAGCAGGCCGATCAGGAGGTTTTGAAGCCAGTAAAAACACCGGAACCGTTTGAGCAGATAAGAAGAACAAACGAAGCTTTGACAAAGTCGCCTGTTTTTGCGGGAAGGAATTATGACAGGAATCCAAGCTCTTTTTCAGAAGATCATCGCGGGGAGTCTGCGGGAGAGCAGATGACGTTACATGAAAATCCTGTATTTGCCAGGGAAGCGAAACCGGACCGGACGGTATTGGGGCAATTATTTAAGACTTATTGGTTAATTGAATATGAGGATCAATTATTCATTATGGATCAGCATGCTGCCCATGAGAAGGTAAATTATGAACGGCTTCTGAAAAATTTTCATGAAAAAGAAATCTATCGTCAGCAGCTTCTGCCTCCGATGGTTCTGACGGCATCTATGGCAGAGGCACAAGCGCTAAAAGAATATAAAAATGTGTTTGAAAATTTTGGATTTGTCATTGAGTCTTTTGGGGGCAATGAGTACTGCATTCGAGAGGTTCCTGCCAATCTTTACGGCATCGGTGAAAAAGAACTGCTGGTGGAGCTTTTGGATTCCATCAGCCAGGAACACGGAGTATTGAGTACGGAGATGATTGCATCAAAACTTGCGTCTATGGCATGTAAGATGTCCGTTAAGGGGAATCAGACGATCTCCAGGATGGAGGTGGAGCACTTGCTGGATGAACTAATGGAGCTTGAACAGCCATATCAGTGCCCTCATGGACGGCCTACCATCATTAAGATGTCAAAATATGAGCTGGATAAAAAATTTAAGAGAATTGTATAGGAGGACAAGATGAGGGATGAAGAATTATTGGAGATTGCCGACCGGGCAAAAGAGAATGCCTATGCGCCTTACTCAAACTTTCGGGTGGGAGCGGCGCTTCTAACCAGAGAGGGAAAGGTCTTTACCGGGTGCAATGTGGAAAATTCGTCTTATGGAGCTGCAATTTGTGCAGAACGTTCTGCGGTTTCTCATGCGGTCAGCTGCGGTTTCCGGGACTTTGATGCGATTGCCATTGCATCAAGCGGGGAGGCTACGGTGTATCCCTGTGGAATCTGCCGGCAGGTGCTTCATGAATTCCATCCGGACATGCGAGTCATTTGTCAGTCAGAAGACGGCTATGAAACCTATCGACTATCAGAACTTATGCCGAAAGGATTTTAGATGATGAAACCAATGGTAATTTTAACGGGACCGACGGCAGTGGGAAAAACAGAACTTTCCATTGAGCTTGCAAGGGCGCTGGATGCAGAGATTATTTCCGCAGATTCCATGCAGGTATATCGGAAAATGGACATTGGAACTGCCAAAATACGGCCGGAGGAAATGGGGGGAATTGTCCATCATTTGATAGATTGTCTGGACCCCGCAGAGGAATTTCATGTGGCAAAATTTCAGAAAATGGCAAAAGAAGCTCTGGATGAGATCTATGCCAGAAGAAAAATCCCTTTGATCGTGGGGGGAACCGGATTTTATATTCAAAGTCTGTTGTATGACATTGATTTTACAGAAGAAAAAGGAGATTTGTCTTATCGTAAATCTTTGGAAGAAAAGGCAGACAAGGAGGGAAACGAAACATTGTTTCAGATGCTTCGCGGGATAGATCCGGTATCCGCAGAAAAAATTCATCCCAACAATCGAAAGCGTGTCATCCGGGCACTGGAATTTTATAAATTCAATGGATATCCGATTTCCCAGCACAATGAAGCCGAGGCAAAAAAAGAATCGCCGTATCACTTTGTGTATTTTGTGCTGAATCAAAACAGAGAGGTCCTCTATGAAAGAATTAACCAAAGAGTGGATCTTATGATGAAAGAAGGGCTCATCGAGGAGGTAAGGAAGCTCCAAAAGGAAGGATATCAAAAAAACATGGTGTCGATGCAGGGGATCGGATATCGGCAGGTTTTTGAATATCTGGAGGGAAATACTTCTCTGGAGGAAACCATTGAGAACATTAAAAAGGATACCAGACATTTTGCAAAACGACAGCTCACATGGTTTGGCAGAGAAAAAGACGTTTGTATGGTGGATAAGTCAAAATTTGAGACCGAAACAGCCGTTTTAAATGAAATGCTGCAAATTTTAAAAAAGAAAGGGATCTATCATGGATCATTTGAAGGAATATTATAGGCAAATGGGCGTAAGCGGAGAGGTTTACGACTACGCGCAGGAAATTGAGACAAAACTGAAAGAACGTTTCACGGCGTTGGATGCCATGGCGGAATTTCATCAGATTAGGATTCTAAAAGCGATGCAGAAACGGCAAATAGCCGAGATGCACTTAGGCGGAACGACCGGATATGGATATAACGACGCCGGGAGGGAGGCCATTGAAGGGCTTTATGCGGATGTGTTTGGTACGGAAGATGCCTTAGTGCGGCCGCAGATTACATGCGGAACCCATGCGCTGGGAATTGCGCTCGGGGCAAATCTAAGACCGGGAGATGAGATTCTTGCAATTTCCGGGAAACCGTATGATACATTGGAGGAGGTTATTGGAATCCGGGCTTCCAAGGGATCTTTAGCAGAATATGGGATTACTTATGCGCAGGCAGATCTTTTGCCGGATGGAAGTTTTGATTATCCGAAGATCAAAGCAGCAATGAATGAAAGGACAAAATTAATTCACATTCAGAGATCAAAAGGCTATGCTTCTCGCCGGACGCTGTCGGTGGATCAGATCGGAGAGGCCATTGCGTTTGTAAAAAAAATTTGTTCGAATGTGATTGTAATGGTTGATAACTGCTATGGTGAATTTGTGGAAGATAGGGAACCGTCCCAGGTGGGAGCAGATCTTGTGGTGGGATCGCTGATTAAAAATCCGGGAGGCGGACTGGCGCCGATCGGAGGTTATATTTGCGGAAAGGCGGATCTCATTGAACAATGTGCATTTCGTCTGACAACACCGGGGCTGGGAAAAGAAGTGGGGGCAACCCTGGGAGTAAACCGCCAGTTTATTCAGGGACTGTTTCTTGCTCCGACTGTGGTCAGTGCAGCGGTAAAGGGAGCGGTGTTTGCGGCAAATCTTTATGAAACTTTAGGATTCTCTGTGATTCCGGGAGGACAGGAGGAGCGCCATGATATTATTCAGGCAGTGGAATTTCATGATCCGGAGAAATTGATTGCATTTTGTGAGGGGATTCAGATGGCATCTCCTATTGACAGCCATGTAACGCCGATTCCGTGGGATATGCCGGGGTATGACAGCCAGGTGATTATGGCGGCGGGAACCTTTGTGTCCGGTGCGTCCATTGAGCTGAGTGCAGATGGTCCGATGAAAGAACCTTATGCGGCTTATTTCCAGGGAGGGCTCACATATCCTCATGCCAAATATGGAATTATCATGTCTCTTCAGAGAATGAGAGAGAAAGGATTAGTGGAAATTCGACAAAATACGAAGAAAAACTAAGAAAATTTTAAGGAAAACACATGGTTGTTTTCTATACATTGTTCCAAAGTTATGGTAAGATTTATAGATGAGAAATGTTTTTGACCGGAGGGATTTTTTCGGCAGGAAAGGATCACAGATGGAAAAAAAGCATCAAACATTAAAGGAAATTCCAATTTCCGAGAGACCTTATGAAAAATGTGAAAAATACGGAGCGAAGATGCTCTCAGACGCCGAGCTTTTGTCCATTATCTTAAGAACCGGAACCCGCAATCAAACCGCAACGGAGCTTGCACGCAAGATTCTGTCTGTTCATCCCTATTATCAGGGAATTCTTGGAATCTGTCATACGTCGCTGGAAGAATTAAAAAAGCTTCCGGGCATCGGAAGGGTCAAGGCGATACAAATTTTATGCGTTGCCGAGTTGTCCAAACGTTTAGCGGAATCAAAAGTGAAAGATAAAATCAGTTTTCATTGTCCTGCATCCATCGCGGACTACTATATGGAAAAGATGCGGCACCTGAATCGAGAAGAAATGATTTTAATTTTTTTTAATGGGAAGAATAAAGTCATTAAAGAACTGACGGTTTCCGTTGGCACAGTGAATCAGACGGTGGCATCTCCCCGGGAGATGTTTCTGGAGGCGCTTCGGTGTGAAGCAGTTTCTGTAATTATGATCCATAACCATCCATCCGGAGATCCCACGCCCAGCAGGCAGGACATTCTGACAACCAAAAGGATTCAGGAGGCAGGAGAGGTTTTGGGGATTCCATTGTCTGACCACATTATCATCGGAGACCATAGATATGTGAGTTTTCGCGAAGAAGAGATAATGTAAGGAGCAAACTATGAAAAAAGGTCAGATTGGAATTGAGCTTGGGACAAAACATATTAGAGTCTGTACGAGAGAGAAAGAACAGTATGTCCGAATCAAAAATATGATTGCCATAGACGGGGAGGCAAATATTCGGGCGGTCGGAAATGAAGCGTTTCGGATGTATGAAAAAGAACCGTCGAATATTCAGATGATTGCTCCGATCACCAGTGGCGTCATTGGAGATTATACGAATATGAGACTTTTGCTGGCGGCGGTGCTTCGGAAATATTTTCGATATTTTAGGAAATGTACCGTGGATGTGGCAGCGCCGTCCGACATTACGGGCGTTGAGAAGCGTGCGTTTTATGATTTGGTATGGGAATCGGGAAGAAGACTTCGGGATGTACGGCTGGTTTCGAAACCTATGCTTGCCGCAATTGGAAGTGGACTGGACGTCAATGCCCCCTGCGGGAATATGATTATTGATTTCGGGGCGGGAACCACAGAGATTTCTGTGATCTCCCTTGGCGGAATTGTAAAAAGCAGATTGTTAAAGTTTGGCGGAGATCAGATTGACCAGTGGATTGTTCATAAAGTCCGGAGGCTTTACAATATTGATATTGGAAGAAGAAGTGCAGAGCGGCTGAAACTGCAGTATTCAAAAAATGAAGATGAGAAGCAGGTGGTGATGAAAGGCAGAGATTTGTTAAGCGGGCTGCCGGGAAAAATCACGGTGCCGGTCTCATTGGCAGAAGAAAAAGTGAAAAGTTATATGAAAGAAGTCGCGATGGAGGCAAGAGCCGTTCTGGAAACCGTTCCGCCGGAGCTGGCGGCAGATATTATGGTTCAGGGAATTTTTATATCCGGAGGCAGCGCGTCATTTCCCAAAGCGGGGATGTGGCTGGAAGAAGAGTTGGGGATTTCTGTTTATACGGTACAGCAGCCGGAGGATACGGTAATTCGCGGACTGAGTTTTTATCTTGATAAAAAAGACGGGAAATGAGGATGTTTTTATGAAGTTGCAAAAGAAAAAATTTAATTCAAATCATTTGCTTGCAGTCTTTCTTTTGATTTGCGGGCTTTTGATTGGTGTCAGCGTATTTGCGGGAGGCGTGTTAACACCGGTGAAGAATGTATTTTTCGCTGTACTTTCACCGATGCAGAAAGGAATTAATTCTGTGGGGAATTCTGTATTCTCATGGAATGAAAATACGAAAACAAAAAAAGAATTAAGGGCGGAGAATGAAAGACTTCAGGAAAAAGTAGATGCCATGAAGATGCAAAATCGAATGTTGGAGCAAAATCAGGTGGAGCTTGAGCGGCTTCAGGATCTTTTGAAATTAAAGAAAAAATATAAGAAATATCATACGGTGGGAGCGCGAGTGATCAGCAAAGGCTCCAGCAATTGGTTTGATATTTTTCTGATTGATAAAGGAAGCAAGGACGGCATAAAAAAGGATATGAACGTCATTGCAGGAAATGGACTGGTGGGAATTGTGTATGATGTAACAGCGCACACCGCCAAGGTTCGCACCATTATTAATGATACCAGTATGGTCAGCGCGATGTTTTTAAAAACCAACGATTCCTGTATTGTAAATGGAAGTCTTGATACAATGGAGGATGGATATCTGGAAGTTGTTTATATCAGCAAGGATGCAAAAGTAAAAGACGGAGATGAGCTGGTGACGTCACATGTCAGTTCCAAATTCAATGAGGGAATCACCATTGGAACAGTTTCTGATATTAAGCTGGATTCCACAAAGCTTACAAAAACAGCGAGGGTAACTCCGATTGTGGATTTTGAGCATCTAAAGGAAGTTCTGGTGATTACAGATTTGAAGAAAACAGAAAATCTGGATGAGAATACAAAGGAATAGCAGGTGATCGTTATGAAAGCAAAACGGGTGGTGTTTTATGTTGTTTCCGTGGTTTTTTGTTTTCTTTTACAGACCTCGGTTTTTGAATTTTTAAAATTGGCAGGGGTGATGCCGAATATTCTTTTAATTCTTACGGTTACAATGGGATTTATTCGAGGAAAAAAAGTAGGGATTATCATTGGATTTTCGTGTGGACTGCTGATTGATATTTTTTCCGGAGACGTTCTCGGGCAATATGCGGTTCTTTATCTTTTGTTTGGATATGTGAACGGTCAGTTCCACACATATTTTTATGAGGATGATATTTTGCTTCCGATCGGGCTGCTGACAGCCAACTCTTTGGCATATAGTTTTGTCGTTTTTTTCTTCTTTTTTGCTATGAGGGGGAGAATGCAATTCTTTTCTTATTTGCTAAAGATTATGATTCCGGAAGCTGTTTATACAGGGATTACCGCGTTAATTTTATATAAAATATTATTGGAAATTAATTTAAGAATCAGCGATGGAGAGAAAAGGAGTATGTTTTAGTGTTACGAAAAATTTACGAAAAAGCCGAAAAATTACTGGAAAACCGTCTGCTGGTCATGTCGGCTCTCATGTCGGTGTTATTCTGCGTCTTGATCTATCGTGTATTTGTCCTTCAAATTGTACAGGGAGAATCTCATAAGGAAGATTTTACATATAAAGTGCAAAAAACAGTGAAGACATCCGGCACGCGAGGAAATATTTATGACGTCAACGGCAAGCTTCTGGCATACAATAAGCTGGTATACACAGTGACGTTTCAAAATGATAATGAATTTCAGACATTGGCACAAAAAAATAAAACAACGCAAAATTATGAGAAAAACAAAGTGATCTACGAGACCATTCAAATTTTAGAGAAGAATGGAGATTCGTTTATCAATGAGATTCCCATTGAATATACCGGAAGCGGAAAATTTCGTTTTACGGAAACCGGATCAAAGCTGAAAAAATTTAAAAGAGACGTTTTTGGAATTGGAAATGACACATCAGATTTGTCTGCCGCAGAGAAGGAGCTTCGGCAAAAACAGCTGAATGCTTCGGCAGAACAGGTTTTTGAATATCTTCGCAACGGAACAATGGGTTCTGCGGGAACCGGAAAGATGTTTGAGATTGATAAAAAATATTCTAAGGAAGATGCTTTAAAAATTATGTCGGTTCGATACAGTGCGTTCCTGAGCCGGTATTCTCAATACATGAAAGTAACCATTGCCACAGAGATCAGCAGCCGAAGTATTGCCGAGATCAAAGAGAGAAGTTCAGAGCTTCCCGGAATTGATATTGATACAAAATCCATTCGTGTTTATAATAAAAGTGAAGCGATGTCTCATATTATCGGATATACGGGAACCGTAAGTACCGATGAGCTGGAAACCTATAACAAGGGAAAGAAGGAAGATGATAAAGATTACTACTCTTCCGATGAGACGGTGGGAAAATCCGGAATTGAAAAAGAGCTGGAAAGTGATCTTCACGGGGACAGCGGAAGCAAAACCATGATTGTAAATAACATCGGAAAGGTGATTCAAACGACAAAAACAGTCAAGGCAGGAACCGGAAACAATGTGACGCTGTCCATAGACAGTGAGCTTCAAGAATATGTTTATAATTTATTGGAGAAGAAAATCGCGGGAATTGTATTATCAAAGCTTACCACTGCCGACAGCAAGGGAGAGAGCAGCGACGATATTCGGATTCCGATCAAAGAGGCGTATTATGCCCTGATCGGGAATGGAATTATTGATTTGGAAAATCTCAATGGGGAGACTGCTACGTCCTATGAGAAATCCATGTACCGCAAAATTCAAAAGCTGGAAGATTCGGCGATTTCCATGTCAAAGAGTATGATGCTGAACAGCACAAAGGCTTATAAAGACGAAAGCGACGAAAAACAGGCATATGCTTCTTATATTTACAGCATGTTATCAGAACGCAAGGTGCTGTTAAGCAGTTCGATTGATACTTCCGATCAGACGTATCAGCGCTGGAAAGATGAAAAAATCGGACTGGGGGAATTTTTAAGATATGCGATTAACAAGGAATGGATTGATATTTCTTCTTTGAAGATTGACGGCAAATACAACGATACGGAAGAAATTATGCGATCTCTTGCGGATTATGTGGAAAATCAGCTGATTGAAGCAGATGATTTTGACATGACCGTCTGTGAACAGAAGATTTTAAGTGGAAAACTGTCCGGCAGGGAAGTCTGTCTTCTTCTTTATGAACAGGACATTTTAAAGAAAAAAGGGGACAGTGATTACACGGCGCTGAAAAACGGATCTATGAGCAGTTACGACTTTATTTATAAGAAGCTTAAGAATTTAGAAATTACACCGGCACAGCTGGGATTGGACCCATGTTCCGGGTCTGTGGTTATTACCGATCCGAATACCGGAAAGGTGAAGGCAATGGTCAGTTATCCGGGATATGACAGCAATCGTCTGTCCAATGGAACAGATTCCGGGTATTACCGCCAATTAGTAAATTCTACATCCACACCGCTGTATAATCAGGTTTTGAACCATAAAACCGCGCCGGGTTCAACCTTTAAACCGCTGGCTGCTTTGGCGGGACTGAATGAAAAGGTGATTACCACGGGAACCGTCATTGATTGTACAGGACTTTATGATAAGATTACGCCGCCGGCAAAATGCTGGAAATATCCAAGCAGTCATGGGGCCAGAACGGTCACGACCGGAATTGAGGCATCTTGTAATTATTTCTTTTATGAGGTAGGATATCGTTTAGGGAATAAATCTGGGTCTTACAGCAGTCAGGAAGGTCTGAAATATTTGGAACAATATGCGACGGAGCTGGGATTAAATAAAAAATCGGGCATTGAGCTGGATGAAGCCTTACCTCAGGTATCGGATGAAACTTCCGTTCGTTCTGCCATTGGGCAAGGCCGAAACAGTTTTACGCCAAGCCAGATTTCCAATTATGTGACGACCCTTTCCAATCGAGGGACCGTTTATGATTTGAGCATTTTAGATAAAATTACCAGCGACAATGGCAAAACAGTCAAAAGATACGGAGTGAAGAAAAAAAATCAGCTGCATTATGACAGCAAATATTGGGATGCAGTGCAAACCGGAATGCGAGGAGTTGTGAGCGGAGCCGACAGCTCTGTCAGCCAGATTTTTAAGGGAATGAAGGTCAATATTGCCGGAAAGACAGGAACTGCCCAGGAAGATAAGAAGCGACCGAATCACGCGTTATTTATTTCCTATGGTCCTTATGAAAAACCTGAGATCACAACCACGGTTGTAATTCCGTTTGGATATACCTCATCCAATGCTGCATCCACAGCGAAAGATATATATGAGTATTATTTTGCAAATGACAAGACAAAGAAAAAATTAGAAAAAAGCAATCACACTGCATCAGCATCCAATTACGGAGCGGCAGGAGATTAGATTTTAGAAGAGAGGGATTATATGAAAGATCCAATATTGTTAAAAGGAAATAGTTTTGGATTGACCATTGTGCTGGACCCTGAGATTGACTTTGAAGATCTTAAGACGGCGGCAGCGAAAAAATTTGAACAGGCAAAAGATTTCTTCAATAATCAAAAACAGATTGCGGTGAAAATCGAAGGAAGGAAATTGGATTCTCAGGAGACAAAAGAATTGATAGATCTGATCTCGGAAAAGAGCTCTCTGCTCATTGCTTATGTCATCGAAGATGACAAAATGATGGAAACTTCGTTTGCGGAGGCTGCGAGGAAAGTCTTTCAACCGGAGAGTGAGGACCGGTCCATTGACATGAGAAAAAAAGCCTCTGGTCAATTTTATCGAGGGACGCTTCGCTCCGGACAGAGTCTGACCTCCGATGCAAGTGTTGTCGTCATCGGAGATGTTAATCCGGGAGCATCGGTAACTGCCAAAGGAAATGTTGTAGTTTTGGGATGCGCCAAGGGATATCTCTGTGCAGGAAGCGATGGAGATGAACGTTCGTTTGTGGCGGCTCTGGACATGCAGCCGATGCAAATTCGGATCGGAAGCCGTCTTGCCAGATGTTCTGACAGTGACCGAGAAAAAAAGAAAAAACGATTTAAGAGAGCCAAGGGAAATGATCATCAGCCGATGGAGGCGCAAATTGCATTTGTAGAAGATGAAAATATATATATCGAGCCCATATCGAAAGCGCTCTTAAATGAAATCATAATTTAGTGAATGGAGGAAGAAAAAAATGAGTGAAGTTATTGTAATTACATCCGGAAAAGGCGGTGTCGGAAAGACAACGACCACAGCCAATGTGGGAACTGGATTGGCGAAGGAAGGGAAAAAGGTTGTATTGATTGATACAGATATCGGACTGCGTAATCTGGATGTAGTGATGGGGCTTGAAAATCGAATTGTCTATAATTTGGTCGATGTGGTAGAAGGAAACTGCCGAATGAAGCAGGCGATGATCAAAGATAAGAAATATCCGAATTTATTTCTTCTTCCATCTGCACAGACAAGAGACAAGACTTCGGTCACACCGGAGCAAATGAAGAAGCTGGTTGAGGAATTAAAAGAAGAATTTGATTATATTATTTTGGACTGTCCGGCGGGAATTGAACAGGGATTTAAAAATGCAATTTCCGGTGCAGACCGCGCGCTGATTGTCACAACACCGGAGGTGTCTGCAATTCGGGATGCGGACCGGATTATCGGGCTTTTGGAGGCCAACGAAATACATAAGATTGATCTTGTAATTAACCGAATCCGAATGGATATGGTAAATCGGGGGGATATGCTGTCAAAAGAAGATGTGCTGGATATTCTGGCTGTGGATTTGATTGGAATTGTTCCGGACGATGAAAATATTGTGATTTCTACCAATCAGGGAGAACCGCTGGTTGGCAGCGATACACCGGCAGGAAAAGCTTATGAAAATATTTGTTCCCGCGTTATGGGAAAAGAGGTGCCGTTTATGGAAATCACCGGACCGACGTTCTTCCAGAGACTTGCAAGTGTATTTAAAAAGTAAGGAGGAATGAAGGATGGGTTTATTTGATAATTTTTTTAAGAAGAAAAGTTCGGGGGAAGTTGCAAAAGACCGCTTGAAGCTTTTGCTGGTTTCCGATCGTTCCAATTGCTCTCCGGAGACGATGGAGCTGATAAAAAATGATATTATTAAGGTGATTTCCAAATATATGGAAATTGATGCAGAAGGACTGGATATTCAGATTACACAAAATAGCGAAGAATCTGAGGGACCTGCATTGTATGCGAATATCCCGATTCGTGAACTTCGCAAATAATATGGAGTGAAAAATGTTTAGAAATTACCGACTGAAAAACTACAATTTTAAGATGATTTTTAATGTACTGGTTTTAGCAGCAATGGGGCTTGTATTTATTCATAGTGCGAATCCATCCTTTGTGACAAAGCAGGCTCTTGGAATTATTCTGGGCTTTTGTGTCATGGTAGTCGTATCTGTGATTGACTTTCAGGTTTTTACCGGAAGCTCGAGAATTTTATATATCATAAATCTGGTACTGTTAATCGGGGTGAAATTGTTTGGAAAGAGTGTGAATAATGCCAAACGATGGTTTTCTCTGGGACCCTTTGGGACTTTGCAGCCATCGGAATTTAGTAAGGTAATTATGATCATTGTGGTGGCTGATTTTTTGGTCATGCATCAGGATGATTTAAATGAGCCAAAAACTCTTGGGAAGCTGGCGCTGTTGTGCGCTCCTCCTCTTTATCTGATCTTAGATCAGCCAAGTCTGTCCTCCGCACTGGATATTTGTTTTATTATTTTAGGAATGCTGTTAGTGGCAGGGCTTTCTTCAAAGCTGATTGTGCGGTGTCTGGTCATCGGAATCCCGCTTTTGGCGGTTTTCCTCTGGTATGTGCAGACCCCCGGACAGATTTTGTTAAAACCCCACCAGGTGGCTCGTATTATGTCGTTTCTGCATCCGGAAAACTATGCGGATTCCACTGCCCTGCAAACCAATAATTCCATTATGGCAATTGGTTCCGGCGGACTGTTTGGAAAAGGATTCGGCAGCAACACGATTTCAGATATATCCGCCAGTGATGTCAATCTGGTGTCAGAGAGTCAGACGGACTTTATATTTTCAGTTGTCGGTGAGGAATTCGGATTTGTAGGCTGCCTGATTGTCATTGGGGTTTTGGCGCTGCTTGTTTATCAGTGTATTCAGACAGCGAAAAAGGCAGGAAATCTGATTGGATGCTATGTTGCTGCGGGGGTTGCGGGATATATGGGATTTCAATCCTTCATTAATATTGCAGTGGCAACCGGAACAATGCCCAATACAGGGCAGCCATTGCCATTTATCAGTTATGGAATTAGTTCATTGATGTCGGCCTCGATTGCAATCGGGCTGCTGTTGAATATTCATTTGCAAAGAAAACGACACTAGGAGGTCTAGGGATATGAATGTAGGATTAGTTGCTCACGATGGGAAAAAAAATCTGATGCAGAATTTATGTATTGCGTATCAGGATATTCTGAAAAGACATGAGCTTTATGCAACCAGCACGACTGGGCAGATGATAGAGGACGTTGCAAATTTAAAAATTCATAAATTACTCGCAGGACATTTTGGCGGTATGCAGCAAATGGGGTCTAAAATCTCCAACAATGAAATGGATCTTTTGATTTTTTTGCAGGATCCTTCCAATAAAAAAAGAACCCCGGATTTTTATAATGTTTTGAATCTCTGTGACCAGTATAATATTCCGTGCGCTACAAATCTGCCAACTGCAGAAGTATTGATTTTGGCGTTGGATCGAGGAGATTTAGATTGGAGGAATATGTACAAATAGGCTGTCACGGGACGGTCTTTTTTTACAGATTAGAATGATGAAGAAAAAAATTGTTTGTTTGATCATGGCGAGTCTTCTGGTGTTTCTTCCGGGATGTCAGTTTACAGACCGGGCATTGGGCTTGACAACCAGTTATGACAGCCATTATACAAAAACAGAAGAAAAAATTAAAAATGCTGCGCTTTCCGACCGCTGGCAGTCCAAGGGTTCTGAGGTTGCTGTCATTTCAAAGCATCGGGCGGAAAATCACGATTATAAGAGTGCAAAGGAAGTTTTGCTGGTCAACAATACGACCAATGAGACACTGGTCAGCCAGAAGGTATTTGATCGGGCGTATCCTGCCAGTACCACAAAGATTATGACAGCGTTATTAACTTTGGAGCATTGTGATCTCCAAAAAACAGTAACAATCCGACATGATATTACCTTTGAAGATGCAGCGGCAGTTTCGATTCACCTAAAAAAGGGAGACAAAATTACCATTGAAGCTTTATTAAACGCATTGATTGTCATGTCAGCCAATGATGCGGCGGTAGCGTTGGGAGAAGAAATTGCAGGCAGTGAGAAAGCTTTTGTAAAGATGATGAACCAGAGAGCAAAACAGCTTGGGGCGACAAAGACTCATTTTGCCAATCCCAATGGTCTGCACCTCAGCGACCATTATACGACTGCCTATGATTTGTATTTGATTTTCAGGGAGCTGACCAAACACAATGAATTTTTTGATATTGCGAAGAAATCCAGCAGCTCCATTGAATATACAGGTTCCGATGGACAGGTGAAACGATATGATATGTCCACGACCAATCAGTATATTGCAGGAGAGTATAATCTCCCTCAGCAGGTTTATATGATCGGAGGAAAAACCGGTACGACCACAGAAGCCGGGTCCTGTCTGATTTTGCTGACAAAAAATGAAGAGGGAGAAGAATTTATTTCTGTGGTTTTAAAAGGGGAAACAAAATCGGCGCTGTATCATACAATGACGGATCTTTTATCAAAGGAAAACTAGAATGGAACGATATAGGACTTACAGTGAGTATCTAAAAGAAATATATGGAAAGAAGGTATATAAGCTTCCGGTGAATCTTCCGGTAACCTGTCCCAACCGAATGGACGGAAACGGATGCAGCTTCTGCGGCGGTGCCGGGACAGGATTTGAGGCAATGGATTCCCGAAATTCTGTAAGAGAGCAGCTGATTGCCACAAAAGAAAAAATATCCAAACGCTATAAAGCAGAAAAATTTCTGGCATATTTTCAAAATTATACAAACACATTTCTTCCGATTTCCAGGTTTCGGTCCTATCTTTTGGAAGCGGCGCAGACCGAAGATATTGTTGGAATTTCGGTTTCCACAAGACCGGACTGTATCACGAGAGAATATCTGGATGTGATGCGGCAGGTTGCCGAGGAGTTCCATCTTCAAATGACAGTAGAGTATGGTCTTCAGACAGCCAACTATCGAACCCTGTGTCAGATCAGCCGGGGGCATACTCTGGCAGAGTATTTAGACGCGGTTTTAATGACCGCTCCATATGGGTTTGATATTTGTACTCATGTGATTTTGAACTTACCGGGAGATACAATGGAGGATACTGTTGAGACGGCAAAGATTCTCTCGGCGCTTCCGGTACAGATTGTAAAACTCCATTCTCTTTACATTCCAAAAGGCTCTCAGTTGTATGAGGATTTTGAACATGGTAAGATAGAATTATGTTCCGCAGACGAATATCTGCAAAGGCTTTGCGAGTTTATTTGTTATACTCGAGAGGATATGGTCATTGAGCGCTTATTCAGCCGTGTGCCGAAGGAGGATGCTTCCTTTTCCAACTGGGGAATCAGCTGGTGGAAGCTCAGAGACGAGTTTGAGCAGAGAATGGCGGCAGGTGGATGGCGGCAGGGATGCAAAGCAGATTATTTAAACGGAGCAGCCCTCAGAAAATGGAGGATCACATAGATGGCAAAAAGAAGAAGAAAAAAAATACATTGGAATGTCGGGCTGGTGATCTTTGCCGTAATTTTTGTTTATTTGCTGATCAATGTGGTGATATTTTTGGGAAAAAAGAAATTGACCGTATATCGGGTTGAGGAAGATAAGATAACCAATACCCTGTCTCTGACCGGCATTGCATTCAGAGAGGAAAAGCTTGTGAAAGCACCGCAGAGCGGATATATTACTTATTATGTGGAAGAGGGGAAGCGTGTTAAGAAAACAGGAACTTTGTTTACTTTGGATAAAGACAAGAAAGTACAGGAGGCTTTTGCAGAACAGGTGGAGGAATTGGAGCGCAGGGGCAAGGTGACAGACGATCAGGCAGTGCGGCAAAAAATTGCAGAGTACCAATCCATTTACAGCGACCATAATTTCTCGGATGTCTACAATTTGAAATACGACTTGAAAAATGTTATTTTGAATTTAAATGAGAAGTCCATGAAAACCGTAATTCGTGCGGTGGAACAGCAGATGGGAATGGAAAGCTTTCAGACTGTCGAAAGCCCAGCAAGCGGAATCGCTGTTTTCTATTCGGATCATTTTGACCAAAAGACGGCACAGGATATTAAATTTTCGGATTTTGATCAGACAAAATATCGAATTTCACAGTATAACTCTTCTCATAAAGTGAAAAAGGGTGAGGTTGTTGCCAGAATTATTCAGGATGAGAACTGGACGGTTGTCGTTCCGGTCAGTGCAGAAGAATATCGAATGCTGAAAGATAAAAATCAGGTGTCTGTAAGGTTTGCGGAAGATGAGACAAAAGCCAGTGCTGCAGTGGAGGTGGAAAAGAAAGGACAGCATTATTTTGCATATTTAAGCTTTGACGATTATGCAGTCCGTTACAGCAGCGAGCGTTTTCTGGAAATTGATCTTACGCTGGATTCTTATAAAGGCTTGAAAATTCCCAATACAGCCATTGCCAAGAAAAGATTTTATCAGGTTCCGGTCAGCTTTCTATCGAAGGGAAACAACAATGCCAAAGAGGGATTCAGTGTCCGCACGACCAATGAAGACGGAGAAATCACTGTAGAACAAAAAAATTATAAAATATATAAAAAGACCAAGAACTACTGTTATCTGGATCCGGAAGAAGTGGGGGAAAATGTTGTATTGCAGTCCATGGATTCCGATCGGACATTTTTGGTGGAAACGACAAAAAGCCTGAATGGGGTCTACTGTACAAATCAGGGGTATGCAGATTTCCGTCCCATTGAAATTCTTACAAAAAAGGATGATTACTCGATCATTAAAGGCGACACAGAGTATGGAATCGGGCGTTATGACTTTGTAGTTCTTGACAGTACCACGATAAAAGAAAATCAAATGATTTATTAAAAAGGAAGTGAAAATATGCTGATGGATCGTTATCAGGAAGTAAAAAAGCATGTGGAAGAGGCGTGTGAGCGCGTAGGACGTGACCCAAAAGAGGTGACAATTATCGCCGTAAGCAAGACGAAGCCTCTGGAGATGGTGGAAGAACTGCGAAAGCATAAGGTGCTGGATTTTGGGGAGAATAAGGTTCAGGAATTAAAAGATAAATATGAGAGAATCAGCTGGCCGGTTCGATGGCATTTGATCGGACATCTCCAGACCAACAAGATCAAATATATTGTAGATAAGGCGGCATTGATTCATTCTGTGGATTCCTTCAAACTTGCGCAGATGATTGACCGTGAGGCGCAGAAGCATCAGATGAGAGAGGTTCCCGTACTGATTCAGGTGAATTTTGCTCAGGAGGAGAGCAAATTCGGCTGTACTCCCGGGGAAGCCGTGAAGCTGATCGAAGAAATATCGAAGCTGGAACATGTAAAAATCAAAGGACTGATGCAAATTGCTCCGTTTACAGAGAATCCTGAGGAGAACAGGAAGTATTTTCGGGCAATGAAACAATTATCTGTTGACATCAACGGGAAAAACTTTGATAATGTAGATATGAGTATCCTCTCCATGGGGATGACCAACGACTACGAGATTGCAGTGGAGGAAGGCGCCACAATGATTCGAGTTGGAACGGCGATTTTTGGAGAGCGCAATTATAGCATTTAGCGGAGGAAGATCAATGAAGGGTACAGTTGACAAATTGCTGAACTTTATGAAACTTACAGAAGATGAAGAATACGATGAAGAGTTTGAAGAATATGAAGACGAAGAGGAGGAAGAAGAACGCTCCGGATTTTCGTTTTTTAAGAAAAAGGAACAACCAATAGAGGAAGAGACAAATGTTGTCAGCCAGCCTTTCGATACAAGCAGAGAAGCGAGAAAACGTAAGTTTGCCAGCACAGGAAGCAGTAAGGTGGTTTCTATGAACGGAAGAGGAGTCAAAGTTTATGTAATTAAGCCTCAGGATTTTGCAGAGGCACAGACCGCAGCGGATTTTCTGAGAGAAGGAAGAACGGTTGTGATTAATCTGGAAGGGGTAGAGCTTACCATTGCGCAGAGAAGTATTGATTTTATCGGCGGGGCAACCTATGCCATCAACGGAACGCTTCAGGCGGTATCCAATAATATTTTTATTGCGGCACCGGACAGTATTGAAATCAACGGGGATTTAAAGAATGAGATTATGAACAAGAATACGATCTCACCTCAATTAAAGTAAGAAGAGCTATGAAGGAAGAAGAGTTGTTAAAGAAGCGGCTCGGGGAGCTGGCAGAGAAAGCTTACAGTCAAAATGTATATACATATACGCATTTTCTCAATGAATATGAGCAGAGTCTCTATAGAGGGATGAAACGGGAGCTTTCCTATGCCGAGCCTTCTCTGGTGGGAGGGCATGAGCATTTTACGAGAGCTTTTGTGATGTTTGGATCTGAAAATTTATTTGGGTATCCAGGTGAGACGGTGTTGGCATGTGCCAAAGTCTCACCTGTTTTTGAAAAATATGCGGAACATCTGACTCACAGAGATTATCTTGGCGCTATGATGAATCTGGGCATTGAGCGGCATCAGATTGGAGATATTTTGGTAGATGGGGCAGATGCCTATGTTTTTTGTTTTTCGCATATTGGGAAAATCTTAAAGGAGCAGCTTTTAAAAGTTCGTCACACCAGCGTCCATGCTGAACCAGTGATCTTTAAGGATACGGGCTTTGTGCAAAAGTATCTGAAAAAGGAAGGATTTGCGGCTTCTATGCGTTTGGATGTTCTCATTTCCATGGCGTTTGGTGTTTCAAGAACCGCAAGCGATCGGCTTTTGAAAGGACAAAAAGTATTTTGCAATGGAAAACTTTGTATTTCCGGAGGACAAAAGATAAAACAGAGGGATGTCATATCAGTGAGAGGTTATGGGAAATTTCTGGTAGAAAATTTAGGAAAACAGTCGAAGAAAGGGCGTCAGTTCGTAACACTGGCGGTGTTTCAATAGGAGGATAGTATGATTACACCAGTTGAAGTATTGGGAAAGGAACTAAAAAGAGGATTTGGATATAAAGCCGTGGAGGTGGACGAGTTTTTAGAGAACCTTGCAAGAGATTATGAGAAGGTTTATAAAGAAAATAACGAGCTGCGCGAAAAGGTATCTGCCCTGACAGAAAATTTAAACCATTACCGGACCATTGAAGAGTCTTTGAAACGGGCTTTGGTTCTGGCGGAGGAAACTTCTAAGGAGACCATTGAAAATGCAAATAAGACGGCACAGTCTATGGAAGAAGAGGCTTCCAGAAACGCAACGGAGCTTGTGCGTCAGGCAGAGCGGGAAGCGGAGCAGATTACAGTCAGTGCCAAAGAGGATTTTGAAGCAGAGAAAGCTAAGCAGATGGCAGAGATTGAGAATTACAAAAAGTTAATCGGGAAGCTTGAAAGCGACTATCACAGCTATAAATCCAGAATGATGCAGTTTATCGGCGGGCAGATGGATATTTTAAAAAACCCTGTGTATGAAATGGAATTCCAGATTGCAGGGAAAGAAGAAAAAGAGGAGCAGGATGAAGCTTATGAAAAGTTTGGAAATGAGCAGTAACATTGAAATTCGCAGTGAGGGAAAAAAACTCTATGATATTTTGCTCAGAGATTCCTTTGACGATTTTGTGAAAGCCATGGACTTTTTGGAACCGGACAAAAAGAAAGTATGTATTGTGACAGAGAGCAATGTGGCGCCCTTTTATCTAAGGGAGGTTTATGCGCTGATTTCCGGGCGGGCGGCAAAGACCATAACGTTTAGTTTTACTGCCGGAGAGGAAAATAAACAGTTAAAAACCATAGAAACTCTATATGAACATTTGATCAAGCATCATTTTGACCGTCAGGATCTATTGATTGCATTGGGCGGCGGAGTTGTAGGAGATATGACAGGGTTTGCAGCGGCAACGTACCTCAGAGGAATTGATTTTGTTCAGGTGCCTACCACCCTGCTGTCACAGGTGGACAGCAGTATCGGAGGAAAGACCGGCGTTGATTTTTTACAGTATAAAAATATGGTTGGAGCCTTTCATCAGCCCAAACTGGTATATATCAATACAGAAACCTTAAGATCTTTGCCGGAGAGAGAATATTTTTCAGGAATGGGAGAGGTAATCAAGCACGGACTGATCAAAGACCGGGACTACTGGCAATGGATTCGGGATCACAGCTCCGAGATTAAACACCGGGATCATAAGGCGCTTGGGCAGATGATCTGTCGAAGCTGTCAGATCAAAGGTGGTGTCGTGGAGCGCGATCCGAAGGAAAAGGGAGAGAGAGCTTTATTGAATTTCGGACATACGCTCGGACACGCCATTGAGAAACAGATGAATTTTCAATGGCTGCATGGGGAATGTGTAGCGGTGGGCTGTCAGCTTGCAGCGGAGATTTCTGTGATCAAAGGAAACATTACAGCCGGGGAAAAGAAGGAAATTCAAGAAAGTTTCCGGGAATTCGGGCTTTGGAAATCGTTAAAAGATCTGGATTCCAGGGAGATCATCGAGACGACCAAATCAGACAAAAAAATGGTAGGAGATCGGATAAAGTTTGTTTTGCTGCGATCTGTGGGCGAGGCATATCTTGACCTGGAGGTGGCGGAAGAAGAAATGATGACAGCATTGGAGCAGTGGGATTAGAACAATGAAGAGACAGATTCATATTTTTTTCATGATCTTAATACTTTTAGCGCTGGATCAGGCGACAAAATTCTGGGCTCTGGAATATTTGCAGCCGACAACAGGGATTTCTCTGGTCCCGGGAGTTTTTGAACTGCAATATTTGGAAAACAGGGGAGCTGCATTTGGAATTCTGCAAAATCATCAGCGTCTGTTTTTGGCCATGACATTGATCGTTTTTATACTTTTGACCTACTTTTACAGGAAGATGCCATTTCAAAAGAAATATCTTCCCCTTCGATGGTGTTATGTGGGATTGATGGCGGGAGCCGTCGGGAATCTGATAGATCGTATGGTTCGGGGATATGTAGTTGATTTTCTTTATTTTCGTCTCATTGATTTTCCGATTTTTAATGTGGCAGATATTTATGTAACAGTTACGGCAGCGGTTCTTTTAATTTTGCTGCTGTTCTATTATAAAGAGGAAGATCTTGCAGTGTTTGGCAGGAGGAAAGCTTCGTGAAAGAGAACGTAGAATTTACAGTAATCGGAGATATGGACGGAAAACGTCTGGATGTGATTTTGGCAGAGGAAAGTCAGGACCTGACCAGAAGCTATATTTCCAAACTTTGTAAAGAAGGCATGGCAAAAGTGAATGGTCGGATTTCCAAAGGAAATAAGAAATGCAAAGAGGGAGATCATATTACTCTGGAGGTTCCGCTTCCGGAGGAGCTTGAGATTCTGCCGGAGCCAATGGAACTTGAGATTGTGTATGAGGATTCGGATGTCATTTTGATTAATAAACCAAAGGGGATGGTGGTTCACCCGGCGGCAGGACATCAAAGCGGAACGTTGGTGAATGGTCTGATGGCGCACTGTAAGGATGACTTGTCCGGAATCAACGGTGTGCAAAGACCGGGAATCGTCCATAGGATTGATAAAGATACTACGGGAATTTTGATTATATGCAAAAATGATGAGGCGCATCAATCCATTGCAAAGCAGCTTTACGATCATTCGATTACAAGAAAATATCATGCGATTGTTTATGATAACATCAAGGAAGAGGAAGGAACAATCAATGCACCTATTGGGAGAAGTTCCAAGGATCGCAAAAAGATGGCCATTGTTCCGGGCGGAAAGCATGCGGTGACCCATTATCGGGTACTGCGGCGGCTGAAAAAGGGATTTACATACATTGAATGTCAGTTGGAGACAGGAAGGACGCATCAAATTCGGGTCCATATGGCATCCATCCGTCATCCTCTTTTGGGTGATGCGGTGTATGGTCCCCAAAAATCAAAATATATGCTGGAAGGACAGTGCCTTCATGCCAAGGTTTTGGGATTTGTGCATCCAAGAACCGGAGAGTATCTGGAATTTGAAGTTCCGCTTCCGGCATATTTTGAAGAACTTATAGAGAAATTAGACCAATGACAGGAGGAAGAAACCATGAAACTTGGGTTTATCGGATGCGGGAATATGGCGCAGGCCATGATCACCGGAATTTTGGAACAGAAAGTGTATAAGAAAGAAGAACTGATCGTCTCTGATCCGAGACAGGAACAGGTTGCAAAGATGAAAAAAGAGTTCGGAATCGAAGCCACAACAGAGAATCATAAAGTTGCAGAAGAGGCAGAGATTCTGGTATTATCTGTAAAACCACAGGTGTATCCGGCTGTGATTAAAGAGATCAAAGAGGACATTCGCAAGAAGCAGCTGATTGTCACCATTGCCGCCGGGGTTTCTATGGCGAAAACAGAGCGTCAATTTGGACAGGAGGTTAAAATTGTCCGCGTTATGCCGAATACGCCGGCATTGGTTGGAGAGGGAATGTCCGGACTTTGCTGTAATGAATATGTAAAGCCCGAAGAATTTGATCAGGTATTACATATTTTTGAGAGTTTTGGAAAAGCAGAAAAAATTACAGAAAATTTAATGGATGCCGTAGTGGGAGTCAGCGGAAGCTCTCCGGCCTATGTGTATATGTTTATTGAGGCAATGGCAGATGCTGCCGTACAGCAGGGGTTACCAAGAGCTCAGGCGTATACCTTTGCCGCCCAGGCAGTGTTGGGAAGTGCGAAGATGGTTTTGGAAACCGGAAAACATCCGGGAGAATTAAAAGACGCAGTCTGCTCACCGGCAGGAACAACCATTGAGGCAGTCAGAGTCCTTGAAAAAAAGGGAATGAGAAGCGCTGTGATGGAGGCAGTGAATGCGGCGGCGGAAGTGAATCACAAATTGGGAAAAAAATAGAGATACTTCTTTACAAAGTAAAAATGAATATGTTATACTGAAAAAGTTAGAAAGCCGATACCCGGATTTGGGCACTCCGACCCTTTCTTGGTATATGGCGGTATCAAAAGATTTAAGGAGGAAAAACAGATGATTTCATCAGAAAAAAAAGCAGAGATTGTAGCAAAGTACGGAAAAGATGCCAATGACACAGGTTCACCGGAGGTTCAGATTGCCATCTTAACAGCAAGAATTCAGGAACTTCAGGAGCATTTCAATATGCATCCGAAAGACCATCATTCAAGAAGAGGACTTCTGAAAATGGTTGGTAAGAGACGTAATTTATTAGCTTACTTAAAGAGCAAAGATGTGGAAAGATATCGTGCTCTGATTGAAAAATTAGGATTAAGAAAATAATCAAAGGTTGAAAACACTTTTGCTGTATTTTTATGCAGCATAAGTGTTTTTTTCTTTTGGATCTGGTGAAATTACTGGTCATGGAAAGAAAATTATGTTATACTGACTAAGTTATTGAGGCGTTTCCCGAGACTACTGAAAAGTCGGCTGGAAGAGTGTGCGCAGCCGGTTTTTCAGTTGTTTCGGCGCCTTAAGACAGAAAATAAAAAGGAGACGAAACTATGACAAAACAGTTTAGTATGGAACTTGCAGGACGCACCCTGATGGTTGAGGTGGGACGTGTTGCAGCACAGGCAAATGGTGCGGCATTGATGCACTATGGAGATACGGTTGTATTATCCACAGCAACTGCCTCTGAAAAACCAAGGGATGGAATTGACTTTTTTCCATTAAGTGTAGAGTATGAAGAGAAATTATATGCAGTTGGAAAGATTCCGGGGGGCTATTTAAAAAGAGAGGGCAAGCCGTCTGAAAATGCAATTTTGACAGACCGTGTGATTGACCGTCCGATGCGCCCGCTGTTTCCGAAAGATTACCGCAATGATGTGGCTTTAAACAACCTGGTAATGTCTGTAGATCCTGATTGCAGTCCTGAGCTGACTGCAATGCTTGGTTCGGCTATTGCAACGGCAATTTCGGATATTCCGTTTGATGGACCGACAGCATCGACAATGGTAGGATTGGTGGATGGAGAATTTGTAATAAATCCGACTGCTGATCAAAAAGATGTTTCAGATCTGGCGCTGACGGTGGCATCTACCAGAGAGAAAGTCATTATGATTGAGGCGGGAGCCAATGAAATTCCTGAAGATGTGATGTTGGAGGCGATTTTTAAGGCACATGAGGTAAATCAGGAAGTTATCAAGTTTATTGATACCATTGTTGCAGAATGCGGAAAAGAAAAGCATGATTATGAACATCATGTGGTAGATCAGGAAATGTACGATGATATGGTAGCGTTCATTACACCGGAAGCTATGGAAGAGGCTGTATTTACTGATGACAAGCAGACAAGAGAAGCGAATATCCGTGGGATTGAAGAGAAATTAGAAGAACGTTATGCAGATAACGAAGAGTGGCTGGCTCAGATTGGAGAGGCTGTCTATGCATTCCAGAAGAAGACCGTAAGAAAAATGATTCTAAAGGATCAAAAGCGTCCGGATGGCCGCGATATCAAAGAAATTCGTCACCTTCATGCAGAGATTGACTGTCTGCCGAGGGTTCATGGCTCTGCTTTGTTCCAGAGAGGACAGACACAGGTTATGACAGTCACGACTTTAGGCTCTTTATCCGAAGCTCAGAGACTGGATGGAATTGATGTGGCAGAGACAGGAAAACGCTACATGCATCATTACAATTTCCCGTCTTACTCTGTAGGAGAGACAAGACCAAGCAGAGGTCCGGGACGTCGTGAAATCGGACACGGAGCTTTAGCGGAGCGTGCCTTAGTACCGGTACTTCCGACAGAAGCGGAGTTTCCGTATGCGATTCGTACTGTATCTGAGATTATGGAATCCAATGGTTCCACATCTCAGGGAAGTATTTGCGCTTCCTCTTTGTCTCTGATGGCGGCAGGAGTGCCGACAAAAGCGCCGGTAGCGGGAATTTCTGTGGGATTGGTGACAGGAGAATCCGATGATGATTACATCATTCTTACGGATATCCAGGGACTGGAAGACTTTTTCGGTGACATGGATTTTAAAGTAGCAGGTACAGACAAAGGTATCACAGCAATCCAGATGGACATTAAGATTCATGGACTGACGGAGCAGATTATAAGAGAGGCGATTGCAAGAACAAAAGAAGCAAGAACTTATATCCTTCATGAAGTCATGAATCCTGTGATCGGACAGGCAAGAGATCATGTGGGAAAATATGCTCCGAAAATTTCACAATATACCATTGATCCTGAAAAAATTTCAGAAGTCATCGGAAAACAGGGCAAAACCATCAATGGCATCATTGATGAGACCGGTGTGAAAATTGATATTGATGAAAGCGGTCGTGTGGATATTTTAAGTGAAGATCAGGAAATGATTGATAAAGCCATCCGTATTATCAAATCCATTGTGGAGCCGTTAAACGTAGGAGATATCTATGAGGGAGAAGTCGTAAGAATTATGAATTTCGGCGCTTTTGTACAGTTGTCCCCGAATAAAGACGGAATGATCCACATTTCCAAGCTTTCCAAGGAAAGAGTGGAAAAGGTCGAGGATGTTCTCAATATTGGAGATAAAGTGGCAGTAAAAGTACTGGAAATAGATAAGATGGGCCGCATTAATTTGAAATTAGAAGAGAAAATCGAAGATTAAGAAAAAGAAGCCATAACGAAGCAGCTTTTTGTATGCGGAAGTATATGAAAAGCTGTTTTATCATATCCGAAAGTATATGAAAAGCTGCGCTGCATTCGCGCGGGAGGGAAAATAGTATGGAACATATAATTTTAGCTTCTGGCTCTCCAAGACGAAAGGAGCTTCTGGAGCTTGTCGGAATTTCCTTTGAAGTTTGCCCAAGCAATGTGGAAGAAGTGATAACGAAAAAACTTCCCCAAGAGGTTGTAATGGAGCTGGCGGCACAGAAAGCCAGAGATGTCTGGGAAAAAACAGGAAAAAATACAGCGGTGGTCGGGGCAGATACCGTAGTCTCCTATCACGGAGAAATTCTTGGAAAGCCGAAAAGTAAAAAGGATGCGGTTCGGATGCTTTCGATGTTAAGCGGGTCCGCCCATCAGGTATATACAGGAGTTGCGGTGATCCGCGAAGGAACAGAACATATTTTTTACGAGAAAACAGAAGTTTTGTTTTATCCAATGTCACCGGAGGAAATAGACGCCTATGTTGACACAGAGGAACCCATGGATAAGGCGGGAGCATATGGAATTCAGGGAAAAGCGGCGATTTTTATTCGGGAGATTCGGGGAGATTATTATAATGTCGTTGGCTTTCCGATTTCAAGGTTTTATCAGGAAATGATAAAAATCTTTGACGAACAGGCGAATCATCTGGTATGATGTTAAAATGTGAAGGAAAATTTAAGATGATACACGGCAGGGTCAAGGATTCAGAAAAGAAAGGGATTTACAAAATGAGCAAGATTGCGATTGTAACGGACAGTAACAGCGGAATTACTCAGAAGCAGGGAGAAGAACTTGGAATTTCAGTAATTCCGATGCCGTTTTATATTAATGAAAAATTATATTTTGAGGATATTACACTTTCACAGGAAGAGTTTTATGAGAAACTTCAGGAGGACGGAGACATTAAAACTTCTCAGCCGGCACCGGGAGATGTGCTGGATCTTTGGGATCGTCTTCTGGAAACACATGATGAAATTGTTCATATTCCAATGTCCAGTGGATTAAGCAGTTCTTGTGAGACTGCGGCGATGCTGGCGCAGGATTACGATGGGAAGGTTCAGGTTGTCAATAATCAGAGAATTTCTGTAACACAGAGACAGTCTGTAATGGATGCGGTCAGTCTCTCAAAGGAAGGGAAGAGTGCCCGGGAAATCCGGGAGATATTAGAGAAAGAAAAACTGGATTCCGGTATTTATATTATGGTCGACACTTTGAAATATTTGAAGAAAGGCGGCAGAGTAACTGCGGCGGGAGCTGCCATCGGAACGGTTCTTGGGATTAAACCGGTGCTGCAGATTCACGGAGAAAAGCTGGATGCTTTTGCGAAGACAAGAGGCGTAAAGCTGGCAAAGAAAAAGATGATCGGAGCGATTAGAAAAGAATTGGAAGAACGGTTTCCAGATGGCAATTACGGAGAACATGCGTATCTTCAGGCTGCCTATACAAAGGATGAGGAAGCTGCAAAGCAGTGGGAAGAGGAGCTGAGAGAGGAATTTCCGGAAATGGAACTTCATATGGATCCGCTGTCCTTAAGTGTGGCATGTCATATCGGAGCGGGAGCGATTGCCGCTGCATGGACCCATAAAATTTGAAAAATGATGTAAAGAGAATATGAAATTTAAGTGAAATCCCTGTGTGCTTGTGGCACAGGGATTTTCTTTGTGCTAAAATACCTTCACAGTGAAAAAGATATAGAGGAAAGGAGGATAAGATGGAGTTAAAGAAAGTACTTGCCTTTGCAATGGAAATCGGAGAGAGCATGCTGGTTTCCGGCGCCGGAGTTTCAAGAGTGGAGGATACGATCACAAGGATTTGCCAGGCATATGGAGCGCAGGAGACAGAAGTTTTTTCGATTACTTCCAGTATTGTCACATCTATTACAGACTTCCAGGGAGAGGTCTGGACCCAGACCAAGAGAATTCGCAGCTATCGCACAGATTTTTGGAAACTGGATCAATTAAATCAGCTGTCGCGCTATATGTGCCGATGCCTGCCGGAAGAAAAAGAAGTAGAGGAGCGAATCCGCCAGATTCAGCAGGGGAAGACTGTTTCTCCTGTGATGGAAAATATGACATCGGCGGTGATTGCAGCCGCATTTACATTATTTTTCGGCGGCGGGGTGATAGAGGGAATGCTGGGTTTTTGTATTGGAGGGATTATGACCGTGATTTCAAAATATCTGAAAGTTTTTGCGCCCAACTCCATGGTTTTTAATTTCCTTTTATCCTTTTTTGTGGCATCGGGAGCATATTTGGCGGCAAAAGTCGGAATCACTTCAGATTACGGAACGATAATTATTGGAAATCTGATGCTGTTAGTACCGGGAGTTGCTTTTGTGAATTCGCTTCGGGATATGATCGGGGGAGACATGATGTCTGGGATTCTAAGATTGTGTGAGTCCGTAGTTCTTGCTGTTTTTTTAGCGGGAGGATCCTTTCTCGCCCTGTTTTTTTGGGGAGGTGTATGGTCTTGAGAGAATTGATTCAGATTGCTGCAAGTTTTATCGGAAGTTTGGGATTTGCGCTTCTTTATAATCTTCGGGGGAAAAAATTGCTGATGGCAGGTCTTGCAGGAATGGTTTCGTGGATGACGTATCTGGCAGTATGGCATCAAATCCCGGACGTCTTTACTGCCAACCTGGCAGCCGCAGCAGCGGCAACGGTTTATGCAGAAGTTATGGCGAGGGTTTTAAAAACGCCGGTTACTGTATTTTTGATTACCGGAATCATCCCGTTAGTTCCCGGCGGAGGGCTGTACTATACGATGAATTATGCGATTGCAAAAGAATGGGGGTTCTTTTCCTATTATGGACAGCAGACGCTGCTGACAGCCATTTCCATTGCAGCAGGAATCATTGCCGCATCTTCCATTTACGGGTTCTGTTCCGCTTTTTTGCATTATTACCGGAAATATCACATAAGATGAAGGAAGAAAAAGAGAAGGGAAAGATGGGATGGACGGGGATGAAAAGATTGACAGTCAATTGAATCTTGCACTGGAAATACCGGAGGAAGAGCGGGAAAAAGCAATGGACTTAAACGTAGGCTATGAGGAAGAAAGTGGAAAATGGGAAATTATCTTTCAATATGCAGGTTCCCTTGATGAGATTTTATTTCCGGAAGGTGTGGAAATTGAGCCTCTGAGCGGAGGGTATGCCATTGCATATTTGCGGGAGGAGGTGATTGCGGCGTTTTCAAGGATTCCTCAGGTGATTTTTATGGAAAAGCCCAAGGCAATGCTGTTAGAACAACGAGCCGGGATTGCTGCCTCCTGCATTTTGTCAGTTCAGGCGCCGCCTCTGGGGCTTTCGGGAGAAGGAGTTTTTATTGCGGTCATTGATACCGGAATTGACATTTTTCATCCCGATTTTCGTGACGATCAGGGAAACACAAGAATTGCGGTCCTGTGGGATCAGTCAATTCCGGGAAATCCGCCGGAACCATTTACGATGGGAACGGTTTATAACAGGGAACAGATCAACCTGGCAATCCGCAGTGAAGACGGAAGTTCGATCGTTCCCAGCAGAGATACATCCGGACATGGAACGCATGTGGCATCCATTTGCGCGGGAACCAGAGGGGTGGCGCCGCAATCTGAATTGTTGATTGTCAAGCTTGCGGCTGCAAGGGAGCGGGGATTTCCAAGAACGACGCAATTAATGATGGCTGTCCAGTTTGTGATGGATGCGGCAAAACAGGCGGGGAAACCTCTGGCAATTAACATAAGCTATGGGCATAATTATGGAGATCATCGGGGAAACTCTCTTCTGGAAACGTTTTTGACAAGGATGTCGGATCAATGGAAAAATGTGATTTGTATCGGCACGGGCAATGAGGGAGACACCGGACGGCACAGACACGGGAAATTAAAGAATGACACAGAGGAAATTTTGTTTGACATCGCTCCCTTTGAACCCAATATGAATCTGCAGATCTGGAAAAACTTTGCAGATGATTTTGAGATAGAATTGGTTTCTCCATCGGGAAGAAGTCACAGGATTTTAAATCAGCCGGGTACGTCAGCATATCAGTATGGAGCAACCAGTGTCTTTGTTTATTATGGAACACCGCCGCCCTACAATGTAAGACAGGAAATTTACTTTTCCTTTGTTCCACAGGAAACGATGATTGAAAGCGGACAATGGAGACTGCGGCTGACGCCGGGAGTGATTGTCAGTGGAAGATATGAAATGTGGCTTCCGGTATCGGCAGGTACCAATTCTGAGACGAGGTTTTTGGAGCCGAGCAAAGCGTTTACGCTGACAATTCCGTCGACTGCAGATAAAATCGTTGCGGTGGGAGCGTATCATTTGACATATCAGTCTTACGCGGAATTTTCCGGGAGGGGAGAGGAATTTTTGTGCCCTCCGAAACCGGATCTTGTGGCTCCCGGAGTGGGAATTGCTGGAGCGGCGCCTGGAGGAGGCGAGACCGTGATGTCAGGAACCTCTATGGCAACTCCCTTTGTAACGGGAGCATCGGCGCTTTTTATGGAATGGGGAATTGTGAAAGGAAATGACCCCTATTTCTATGGGGAAAGGATTCGGGCATATCTGCACCGAGGAGCAAGAAGGTTGGAAGGATTTTCGGAATACCCCAACAATCAGGTGGGCTACGGGCGTCTGTGCGCTAGGGAAAGTCTTCCGTAGGACAGAGAAGAAAAACGATTCTGACTTAAAAAAAATACACAATACATTGACAATAATCCTATTAAATTCTTAAATTATATGTTAAACTTTATATGTTAGGAAATACGAAAGGAAGAGGCAATATTAGAATGAAAAAAAGAAGATTTGAAAAGAAACTGTTCAAGCAGGAAGTGCTGAACAACTTAAAGACTCAGTTCCGCGTAGAGCTTGACAAAGCATCTGAGCAGCAGATTTATCAGGCAGTTGCTTATGCCATTAAGGAATGGATGATCGAAGACTGGATGGATACACAGAGAGCATATGATGAAAAAGACCCGAAGATTTTATACTACATGTCCATGGAATTCCTGATGGGGAGAGCTCTTGGAAACAACATGATTAATATGTCCGTATACGAGGAAGTGAAAGAGGCGCTGGAAGAATTAGGCGTAGATCTGAATATGGTAGAAGATCAGGAGCCGGATCCTGCGTTGGGAAACGGAGGATTGGGGCGTCTGGCGGCATGCTTTCTCGATTCCCTGGCTTCTTTAGGATATGCCGCATATGGATGCGGAATTCGTTATCAGTATGGAATGTTCAAACAAAAAATTGAGAACGGATATCAGGTGGAAGTGCCGGACACATGGCTGAAAGATGGAAATCCTTTTGAACTGAAGCGTCCGGAATATGCAAAAGAGGTTCGTTTTGGCGGTCATATTGAGACTGTTTATGAGGAAGCGACCGGAAGAATGAATTTTGTACAGAAAGATTATCAGTCTGTATTGGCAGTACCATATGATTATCCGATTGTGGGATATGGAAATCATGTTGTCAATACACTGCGAATCTGGGATGCTGAGCCGATCACAGACTTCCAGCTGGATTCTTTTGACAAGGGAGAATATGATAAGGCAGTAGAACAGAAGAATCTTGCAAAGAATATTGTAGAAGTTCTTTATCCAAATGATAATCACTATGAAGGAAAAGAACTGCGCCTAAAACAGCAGTATTTCTTTGTATCAGCCAGCCTTCAGGCAGCCGTGGAAAAATATAAGAAACAACATGACGATATTACCAGGTTATATGAAAAGGTTGCAATTCAGATGAATGATACGCATCCGACAGTATCCGTTGCGGAATTGATGCGAATTCTCATGGACGAAGAAGGCCTCGGATGGGATGAAGCATGGGAAGTAACGACAAAGACCTGTGCATACACCAACCATACGATTATGGCAGAAGCGCTGGAGAAATGGCCGATTGATTTGTTCTCAAGGCTGCTTCCCCGCGTGTATCAGATTGTGGAAGAAATTGATCGCCGGTTTGTAGAACGGATTCGCAGTACTTATCCGGGAAATGAAGAAAAGGTTCGCAAGATGGCAATTCTCTGGGATGGTCAGGTTCGAATGGCACATATGGCAATTGCAGCAGGATATTCCGTCAACGGTGTTGCAAAGCTGCATACAGAGATTTTAAAGAAACAGGAATTAAAAGATTTCTACCAGATGATGCCGGAGAAATTCAACAATAAAACCAACGGAATTACACAGAGACGTTTCCTGATGCATGGAAATCCACTGTTGGCAGACTGGGTGACAAAGAAACTGGGTACTGATATGTGGGCGATGGATTTGTCTCTGATGTCCGGACTGAAAAAATATGTTTCTGATCCAAAGTCACAGAAAGAATTTATGGACATTAAACTTCAGAATAAAAAACGTCTGGCAGATTATATCTTAAAGCATAATGGAATAAAAGTAGATCCGACTTCAATTTTTGATGTGCAGGTAAAACGTCTCCATGAGTACAAACGTCAGCTAATGAATATTCTGCATGTGATGTATCTTTACAATCAGCTAAAGAAGAATCCAAATATGAAGTTTTATCCGAGAACCTTTATTTTTGGAGCAAAAGCGGCAGCAGGATATTTGAGAGCGAAACAGACGATTAAGCTGATTAATGCCGTAGCTGATAAAGTAAACAATGACGCTTCCATTAAAGGAAAGTTAAAAGTAGTATTTATTGAAGACTATCGCGTTTCGAATGCAGAGCTGATCTTTGCGGCAGCAGATGTCAGCGAACAGATTTCCACTGCATCCAAGGAGGCTTCAGGAACCGGAAACATGAAGTTTATGTTAAATGGTGCACCAACTCTCGGAACTATGGATGGAGCCAATGTGGAGATCGTAGATGAGGTTGGAAAAGAGAATGCCTTTATCTTCGGCATGAGTTCTGAGGAAGTGATCAATTATGAAAATTACGGCGGCTATCATCCATATGAGATTTATCAGCAGGATGAAGAAATCCATAAAGTTTTAGATCAATTGGTGGATGGGACGTATTCCGACGGAGATCCGGAGCTTTATAAGGATTTGTATCAGAGTCTGCTGTTTGGAGACACCGGAAGTCAGGCGGATATGTATTTTATTTTGAAAGATTTCCGTTCCTATGCGCAGGCACAGAAAAAAGTGGAAGAAGCATATCGTGATACCAGAAGATGGGCGAAGATGGCGATGACAAATACTGCAGGATGCGGCAAATTTTCGTCAGATCGTACAATTCAGGAGTATGTAGACGATATTTGGAAGCTGGATCGCGTTCGTCCGTAAATATCAAAGCAATTTAAGATTGTGCTGTAGGAAACCAGAGAGTTCTATGCCGGAATTCTCTGGTTTTTTATGGTAAAAGGATTGAAGCATTCAGGGAGTTTGAGGCGGACTTTTCCGCTTTGGGCTGATAATGATTTTCTTTTTTGAGGAAAAAGTTGAGAAAATATTGCAAAATAGTTGCATAAATATTAAAAATATGTTAAATTTTTAATGCTATGAAAGTGAATCAGAAGAGAAATGGAGTGGACTTATGAAAAAGAACTTGGGGAAGCTGATTTCTTGTGTTCTGCTGGTTTGCCTGATCTGGGGATTGGGGTTGTCCGGCGGAAAAACAAGAGCAGTCGATGCGGCAGTGAATTTTAAAATTCATTATATTGACGTGGGACAGGCAGACGCAGCGTTGTTGCAATACGGAGAAGGAAGTAGCGCAAAATATGCGTTGATTGATGCGGGAGCGCGTACCTACCATAAGACATCAGACCCTGCATATGCAAAAAAGGAATTTCCTGCTTATGAGTATTTAAAGAAACATAATATAGACTGTTTGGAGTTTGTATTGATCACTCATCCGCATCAGGATCATATCGGAGGAATGGAGAAGATTTTAGATGCTGCGATCAATGAGGAGATTGAGATTAAAAAGATCTATGGAAATGATTTGAATTTGCAGTATTTAGAGACCGGTGTGGAGGGAGAAGCCCAGGAAACTGCCGAGACCCATTGGACAACGGTGGATACAGAGGTATTTAAAACCTTTCAAGGAAAATTAGAGGAATACTGTCAGAAGATCGGAAAAAATGTGGACGAGGTCTATGAGATTCCCCAAGCCGGAAGTCCGGTGAAGCTGGGAGAAGCAAGGTTAACGTTTTACGGTCCGCTGGAAAATGATTATCAATATGGGCGGAGAGTGGATTTGGATACAAGACAGGAAAATAAATATTCCATTGTCTGCAAAATCACCTATGGGAAGAATTCTTTTTTAATGACCGGAGATGCCCAGCAGGAAACCATGGAAAAAATTGCTGCCAAAGGCTATGATCTGACGGCTCAGGTGTTAAAGGAACCCCATCACGGGTTCAATGATGTAACGCAGAAGGATATAAATTCAGGACAGAACTATTCGGATCATAAGTATGTCATTGACCGGAGTAAGGCGAACATTGCAATTATCAGCAACGGATATAAAAATGTGGCAGGCAAAGGCGGTGTGCCTTACGCAACGGTGCTGAAGGATTTATCCAAACTGGACGTTTATCAGACCAGTGACAAAGGAACCATTGTGGTAAATTCTGACGGAACCTACCTGACCATGTCCACGGAAAAAGGCGGGAAAACGCCGAGTCATAAAGGCAGTCAGACAACCACAGCCTCTCCTTATATGAAGCAGATGAGCGTAACCTCAAATAATACAAAAAAATTGGCGCCGACACTGACCAGCGCGGCAAATTCCTACAAAATCTATGAGAAGAAGAATATTACGGTTAGATTTTACGGAACTGCCAATCCGTTTACAAAGTTGACCGGCATTCAGTATAAGTTTGTAAAAAAAGGCGTGGATAACCGAACGGTTCCTTATAAAACCGGAACCTCTTACACGGTAAAAAACGGAAACGTAGGAAGAATCTATGTAAGATACAATACGCCGTTTGGTTCTACCGATCTAAAACTGCCGGGATTTACCGTTGACACGAAAGCGCCAACCAGCGTTAAAATTAAAGCAAGCCGATCCGGAATTAAGACGGTGAAGACTTCGGCAAAAAACAGCTATACAAAAAGACTGCGCAGATGCAAATCAGTCAAATTTAAATTCAGCGCTTCTTATGGAACCAGTGGAAAGTCAAAAATTCAGTATAAAATTGTTCCAAAGGGAAAAAAGAATACAAAATATAAGTGGAAGACTGGAAACAGCGTAACCTATAAAAAACGCAATAAAAAAGTACGCCTTTATGTGCGCTGGATTGACAAATCCGGAAATATTACAACGAGAAAAACCAAAGGATTTTATTTAACGAAATATTAAACTGAGAATACAGGAAGAATTCTGCGAAAGCAGGATTCTTTCTTGTGTGATGAAAGAGATTTTGATATACTAAGATTCATACAATGCGAAAAATATTTTTACATCAATGATGCAAAACATGCAGAATAGGAGAAATAAAATGGATCGTAGATTAAAAGGTATTTTAGCGGCAGCGATTGCCATCGCTGTTGTATTGACAGCAGTTTGCGGTTATGGGTATATCAGTCAAAAGATGACGGCAAATAAGGGAATTTCGTATATCAATCAGAAAGAATATCAAAAAGCCTATGAACAGTTTCATAAAGCTTCCGGAAAATTTACTTTGCTTTTTACTCAGCAGAAAACCGACGTTCTTTTTTATGAAGGAGAAGCGCTTTATCAGATGGGGCGTTATGAGGATGCGATAGAAATTTATGATAAATTGGCAAATCGGGGAGAGAGCCGGGCTTATGCAATGAAAGCATACTGCCTTATGAGACAGGGAAACACAAAGCAGGCGTTGTCTGTGTGCAATGAAGGAATCAAAGAGCTTCCAAAAGCCGGAGATCTTTACAGCGCCAAGTATGGTATTTACGCAAAACAGGGAAAGTACGAAAAAGGATTGCAAATTTTAGAAGGAGCTTTAAAACAGGAAAACCTTCAGCAAAAAAAAGAGGTACTATTTGCCAGAATCAGCGCTTATGAGGCGATGTTTGATTTTGATCAGGCATATCGGTATGCAAAAGAATATGTAAAAATGTATCCCAACGATTCAAAAGGGAAGCAGGAGCTGACCTTTTTAGAAACAAGATCATGAAAGAAATAAGATTCCATTCGGACAGAAACCTTGAAGAAAGGTTTCTGTCCTTTTTTTTCGGGATGTACACGACGACTGTATAAAAAATAAAATTTCACAAAAAAAATATTGACAAAATTATATTTTGAATGTATGATAAAGATACAAAATAAAATTTCGCGCGAAAAGAAAATGAGAAACTAAGTTTTGTATAAAGGAGAAACAAAAATGAAATTGATCTTAGCAGCTCATGGCATGCTGGCAAAAGAGGTTGTAAATTCCGCAGGAATGGTGTTTGGGCAGATCGAAGATTTGGATGTGGTAACATTTGTTCCAGGGGAAAATGCAGAAACATTGAAAGCAAAATATAAGGAATTAATTGACGGATATGCAGATGACTGTGAAATTTTATTTCTCGTAGATTTGTTTGGCGGAAGTCCTTATAATGCGGCATTTGAAACAGCTATGACACAGGAACGAATGGATGTCATTACCGGCTTAAGTCTGCCAATGCTGATTGATATTGTGGGAATCAGGACCATGGAAGAACACATCAAAGCCAGTCAGGTGTTTGACAAATTATCCGATGAAACTTATATCAAATCTTTAAAGAAAACCTTAGAGGATACAACGTGTGATACAGAGGAGGAAGATGAGCTATGAAAATTAATTTAGTAAGAATTGATGACCGGTTGATCCACGGACAGGTGGCAACTGTTTGGGCGAAAGAAGCCAATGCAGAAAGAATTATTATTTGCAGCGACGAAGTGGCAAAAGACCAGATCCGAAAGACATTGCTGCTGCAGGTGGGACCTCCGGGAGTTAAGGTGAGTGTCATTGATGTGGCGAAAGCGGTTCGTGTTTATAACAATCCGAAGTATGAAAAGGATACCGTATTTTTCTTATACACATGTCCTCAGGATGTACTGCGCATGGCAGAGGCAGGAGTTCCGATTCAGAGCGTAAATATCGGAGGAATGGCATTTAAGACCGGAAAGCGTCAAATTACCAAAGCGGTTTCCGTAGATGACAGCGATGTGGCAGCCTTTCGGAAACTTCATGAGATGGGAATTGAGTTGGAAATTCGTCCGGTTGCAACGGATAAAAAAGTGGATCTTATGAGTAAGATCGACGAATAAGGAAAACCAAGGAGGATTTAAAAATGGGTTTATCAACAGTTCAAATTATTCTATTAGTTATTTTTGGGTGCATTGCCGGAATGGGAAGTGTTCTGGATTCTTTCCAGACACATCGACCGCTAATCGCATGTACCATCGTAGGTCTGATTTTAGGTGATGTAAAGACAGGAATTTTATTGGGGGGAACTCTGGAAATGATTGCTCTTGGGTGGATGAATATCGGCGCTGCGCAATCTCCGGACTCTGCCATGGCAAGTATTATTTCCACAATTCTTGTTATTGTGGGAAATCAGTCTGTAGCCAATGGAATTGCCATCGCGCTTCCGGTGGCTGTGGCAGGACAGGTTTTAACGGTTTTTGCACGTACCGTAACAATTTTCTTCCAGCATGCGGCAGATAAATATGCAGAAGATGCCAATTTCCGAATGATTGATATCTGCCATGTAGCGGCGCTGGCTGTTCAGGCGCTTCGTGTAGCGGTTCCGACCTTCTTAGTAGCGGCGGTAGTCAGCCCGAGCGGAGTTCAGACACTGCTTGACAGCATTCCGAAAGTGATTACCGGAGGACTTACCGTAGCCGGAGGAATGATCGTCGTTGTAGGTTATGCGATGGTGCTCAATATGATGGGTGCAAAATATCTGATGCCATTTTTCTTCCTTGGATTTGTGATTGCTGCATTTACAGAATTTAATCTGGTAGCATTTGGAATTATGGGCGCAGTATTTGCGATTATCTATGTACAGCTGAATCCGAAATTCGCGGAAGTGAAAGCAGCACCGGCTGCAGCTGCGGATACGGCATCGGTAGACTTGGACGATGATTTAGATGATGAGCTGGATTAAGAGGAGGAAAGAAAATGAGTGAAAAGAAATTAACAAAAGGCGATAGAATTAATATGTTTTTGCGAACCAATTTGCAGCAGGCATCTTTCAACTATGAAAGAATGCACGGTCTTGGAATGGCATTTGATATGGTTCCTGCAATCAAACGATTATATGATACAAAAGAGGAACGGGTTGCGGCATTAAAACGTCATCTGACTTTCTTTAATGTAACACCGGGCGCTGTAGGACCGGTTCTTGGAGTGACGGCAGCGTTAGAAGAATCTAAGGCAAATGGCGCTGATATTGACGAGGGAACCATCGGAAGTATCAAAATTGGTTTGATGGGACCGTTTTGCGGAGTTGGCGATCCGATTTTCTGGGGAACGCTGCGTCCGATCACCGCTGCAATCGGAGCTTCTCTTGCTCTGGGAGGAAGCGCGTTAGGACCGATCTTATTCTTCTTTGCTTTTAATCTTGTTCGTATGGCTGCACTTTATTTCGGCCTGGAATTTGGTTATAAAAAGGGCTTGGATTTTGTGAAGCATCTGGCAGGAAATATGCTTCAGAAAGTGACAGAGGGAGCTTCCATTCTCGGATTGTTTGTGATGGGTGCTCTGGTATCCAAATGGACCACAATCAATGTTCCTCTGGTAGTTTCAAAAGTGACAACCAATGGAAAGACAACCGTCACAACGGTTCAGGATATTTTAGATCAACTGCTTCCGGGATTGCTGGCGCTTATTTTAACCTTGGCAGTATCAAAATTATTAAAGAAAAATATCAGTCCCATTGCAATTATCTTTATCTTATTTGCAGTAGGAATTGTAGGATATGGATTGGGAATTTTAGCCTAAGTTAGGAGGAGCTCATGAAAACAAAGGCAGTAAGACTTTATGGAGAAATGAAATTAGAACTGGATGAATTTGAACTGCCGGAAATGAAAGATGATGAGATTATGGCGAAAGTTGTAACGGACAGTCTTTGTATGTCCAGTTACAAGGCAATCTCACAGGCGCAGAAACATAAAAAGGTACCGGAGGATATTGGAGAACATCCAATTATCCTCGGACATGAATTTTGCGGCGTTATTTTAAAGGTAGGAGAAAAATGGAAACACCAGTACCAAGAGGGGGATAAATTTGTGATTCAGCCGAATATCGGAGATGAAAAAGGATATGCTCCGGGATATTCCTATCGCTATATGGGAGGAGATGCCACAACCATCATTTTTTCAAATCAGGTGATGGAAAACGGTTCCTTATTGAAGTATAATGGAGATTCATTTTTTGAGGGATCTTTGGTGGAACCACTGTCTTGTGTTGTGGGAGCCTTCAATGCTCAGTATCATATGAAGAAAATGTATAGTTACGAGCATGTCATGGGAATCAAAGAAGGCGGCGCTATGGCGCTTCTGGGAGCTACCGGACCAATGGGATTTCTGGCAATTGATTTTGCGATTCACGGTCCGAAAAAACCATCAGTCTTGGTGGTTACCGGAAGAACCCAGAAAAAACTGGATATGGCGGCCAGACTTTATACGGCGGAAGAAGCAAAGAAACAGGGAGTGCGTCTGGTCTATGTAAATACAAGAGATTTGGAAGATGTAAACACAGAGCTTCGCAAATATTCCCCAAAGGGTTTTGACGACGTGATGATTTTTGCGCCGAATGAAGAGATGGTAACCTACGGAACAAAGATGCTTGCTTATGACGGCTGTTTGAATTTCTTCTCGGGTCCGGCGGATCAGGAGTTTTCCGCTAAGGTTAATTTTTATCATGTTCACTATGATTCGACACATTTTGTCGGAACCAGCGGCGGAAATACAGAAGATATGAAGCAGTCCATTGAATTGATTGAGAAAAAAATCGTCAATGCAGCTAAAATTGCAACCCATATTTTAGGACTGGATCATGTGGCGGAAGTGACAAAGGCTCTGCCGGAGCTCGGCGGAGGAAAGAAAATTGTCTATACACATAAGAAATTCCCATTGACAGAAGTTGACAAGATTGGAGAAAAAAGCGATAATAAATTTATTAACGAATTGAAACCAATCTTACAACGTCATGGAGATTTATGGAGTGATGAGGCAGAAAGGTATTTCTTACAGAATGCTCCTGTAATCTAAAGGAAGGGAGCATAATGAGCAGCGATATATCAGTCAGAGATCAAATTTTTTCAACATATGACAGTTTATATGATGCGGAAAAGAAAGTAGCAGATTATTTAATCAGTCATCCGACGGAAGCGATTGAGATGTCGGTATCAGAACTGGCATCCAGATGTGACGCCAGCCAGGCAACCATCGTTCGTTTTTGCAAAAAAATCGGATGCAAGGGATTTCATCAGTTAAAGATTAAGCTGGCAGGAGAGCAGCGTCAGCAGGAAGATCAGGTGATTTCCAGTGAAATCAACTTAGAAAACATGGAACAGTCCATTCATAATATTATGGTCAGCAAGGTGGAAGAAATCAAAGCCACGTTTCACAATTTTAAGATTGATGAGCTTCAGAAAATCATTGATTTGATTTTAAAAGCCAAGACGATAGAATTTGCGGCAATGGGAAATACCATTCCGGTGGCCTTGGACGGGGCTTACAAGTTTAATCAGCTGGGTCTTCGGGCTGTCAGCTCCACAATTTGGGAAACACAGGAAGCTTTTGCGAGAACTCTGCAAAAGGGAGATGTATTTTTTGCGATTTCCGCTTCCGGCGCTTCCAAACGTCTGCTGAAGATGGCAAAGATTGTGAAAGAAAATGAAGTTGTATCGGTGGCAGTGACCAATCAGGCGAAATCACCTCTGGCGGAGGCGTGTGATTATGTGTTGCTGACAGCCACCAGAGAGCATATTTTTCACGATCAGGTGAGTTTTACGCGGATGGCTGCCATGTCTGTGATCGACACCCTGTTCTTGTTCCTGTTCTCTACAAAATGGGATTCCTTTGAACATGTGGAAGTCCATGAGCGATCTGTTGCAGAGGAAAAGCTATAAAGTTTTCACAATCGGAAATTCTTTGGAAGAATGTGAAAAGATTAGGAAAGAAGCATCATAAGATCGGATGCTTCTTTTTTTGTGATAGCGATGAGCCAAAGTCCGGGCTTGCCCGAGACCTTGGCGGCCGCTTACAATCCCGGAATGTGCCTTTTGGCACTTCCGATGATTGCTAGGAAAATGCTCTGATGGAAAAGAAAAAATATGAAATAGAGGAGAAATCAGATGAATACAGATTGGTTAGGTTTAAAAGGTAAAACGGTAATTGTAACAGGCGGAGCGTCAGGAATCGGCAAAGCCGTGGCAGCGGAATTTTTGCAGGTGGGCGCGAATGTGGTAATTTCAGATATGGCACCGGAAGCGCCGGAAATGGGTGAGACAGCAGGGAGATTTCTTTATATTCCCACGGATGTGACCAAACCTTCCGAGGTCGAAGCGATGGTGGAAAAAGCCCAAGATACTTTTGGAACTGTGGATGTGCTGGTTAACAATGCGGGAATTAACATTCCGAGACTTTTGGTTGATCCAAAGGACCCGAAGGGACAGTATGAATTGGATGAGGTTGTGTGGGATAAAGTTTGTAATGTGAATTTAAAGGGTGTTTTTTTCTGTGCGCAGGCGGTAGGAAGAGTCCTGGCAGAAAAAGGAGAGGGCGTTATTATTAACATGTCTTCTGAGAGCGGTCTGGAAGGATCAGAAGGTCAGAGTGTTTATGCGGCAACGAAAAATGCAGTGAATTCCCTGACAAGATCCTGGGCAAAGGAACTGGGCAAACAAGGGGTTCGCGTTGTAGGTGTGGCACCGGGAATTATGGAAGCAACAGGGCTTCGCACTTTGGCCTATGAATCAGCGCTGGCTTATACAAGAGGTATTACAGTGGACGATCTAAGAGCAGGATACGCAAAGACATCCACCACTCCTCTGGGAAGATCCGGAAAATTGTCTGAGGTGGCAGATATGTGCGTATATCTGGCAAGCAGGCGTGCTTCCTATGTTCATGGCGTGACAATTAATGTAGCCGGAGGAAAAACAAGAGGATAGGCGGCGCTGGAACAAAGCGCGGATCTGCTGTATAATAGGTAATGAAGCAGAAAACCAGGAGAGACAGGAGGTTACCATATGGATTTACAATCAACATTTCAGATGAACAATGGGAATCAAATTCCGGTGATGGCGATGGGAAGCTGGGACAGCCGCGGAGAAGAAGGGTATCAGGCATGTCTGGAAGCGTTAAACGTGGGATACCGCCATCTGGACACGGCCAGCTATTATGAAAATGAGGCGCAAGTCGGCGCTGCAATAAGAGACAGTGGCATCAAGCGGGAAGAAATTTTTGTCACAAGTAAAATTTGGTATGATGATATGGTGGAAGGAAAGCAGGAGGCTGCTTTTGAGAAGACCTTAAAAGAGCTGGGGCTTGACTATGTGGATCTGTATCTTCTCCATTGGCCGATCAATGATGTGGCAGGTTCCTGGAAAGTATTAGAAAAATATTATGAGCAGGGACTTATAAAAAATATCGGCGTTAGTAATTTTCGTGAAAAACATCTGAAAAGACTGGAAGTTACAGCCAACATTGCACCGGCGGTCAATCAGATTGAAATTTGTCCGTTTTTAACGCAAAAAGAAACGGTTGCATATTGTCAGGGACAGAACATCGTTGTGGAAGCCTGGGGACCTCTTGGAAAAGGAAGACAGCTTGGGGAGCCGGAGATTGTAAAGCTTGCCGAGAAGTATGAAAAAACACCGGCGCAGGTGATTCTTCGCTGGCATCTGCAAAGAGGGATCGTAAGTCTTCCGAAATCTGTTCACAAAGAGCGCATGATTCAAAACGCGGATATTTTTGATTTTGAGTTATCACAGGAAGATATGGAAATGATGTATTCTATGGATGGAAGAGAGAAAACCGGAAGAGGCTATCCGGCAGAGTATGAGTATTAAGAGATGAAATAAAAAGAATCTTTGTAGAAATTCTATAAAGATTCTTTTTTTGATAGCGATGAGCCAAAGTCCGGTTTTTTATGGTTGATGAAAAAGATTTACAGATGGTTGAAAAAAGGATGATGGAAAGCTGACAAGGTATTTTTGATATCTTGTCAGTTTTTTGATCTGGTCAGAATCAGAGATTCGTTGTATAATGACGTTAGCCTTGGAAAGGATAGAGAAAGGGTACAGAAAATATGATGATTTTGGTTATTGGAATTGGATTGCTTGTGCTTGCTCTTCTTGGATTCATTGGTTACTCTTACATGCAAAATCAGAGATCGAAATATGTTTCCAACATGTACCGGGAGTTTAAGGAACAATACAGAGACACGGCAAAAACTGCTCTGGGATATGCCCAGACTAATTTTTTTTCAAAGCCCATAGTTTTAATGCTGGCGGTTGGAAGGGATTACAGAGTTGTGGATGCATGGTCTGTGACAGATCGGGAAATGGAATTGGAAGGACGCGTCTGCGAAGAATATATCGGAATGGATCTGAAAAAATATGTGGATCATGAAAAAGAAAAAAAGGAACAGGATCTTTTGATGAGAAATGCTTTGGAGCCAAAAAATTCAAAAGAGTGTGCATTTGACATGGCAGTCGGTCAAATTCTAAATCAATTGACAGGAAAGTAATAAAATATGGAAGAAATTAGACAGGAATTAAAAGAGAAAGTTATTTTAGTGGCAGTCGCACAGCAGGAGATCCGGGAGACAGAAGAGTCTCTGGAGGAACTGGAGGAGCTGGTAAAAACCGCAGGAGCTGAAGTTGCGGCAAAGGTCATACAGGTCAGAGAAGCTCCGCATCCGGGAACCTATGTGGGAAAAGGAAAGACTGCGGAAATCGAGACTTTACTGCTTGGGACAGATGCCACGGGAATTGTCTGTGACGACGAACTTTCACCGGCGCAGATTCATAATCTGGAACGAGAATTGAATACAAAAGTTATGGACCGAACGTTAATCATTCTTGATATTTTTGCAAAGCGGGCTTTGACGAGAGAGGGAAAGATTCAGGTAGAGCTTGCGCAGTTAAAATATCGTGCGTCGAAGCTTACCGGGCAGGGAACCGCGTTTTCCAGACTCGGAGGAGGAATCGGAACAAGAGGACCCGGAGAGAAGAAACTTGAGATGGACCGTCGTTTCATTCGTCAAAGAATTTCCAAGCTGAAAGCGGAGCTTCGGGATGTTGTGAAGCATCGGGAAATCCAGAGAAAACAGCGTCGGAAAAATCATCTTCCGGTGGTCTGCATCGTGGGATATACCAATGCCGGCAAGTCAACACTGTTAAATTACCTGACAGACGCCGGAGTTCTGGAAGAGGATCAGCCCTTTGCAACGCTTGATCCCACAACAAAGAGTCTCACAGTTGACGGAGGGCAAACCATTTTAATTACCGATACGGTAGGATTGATCCGAAAGCTTCCTCATCACTTGATTGATGCTTTTCGCAGCACGTTGGAAGAGACAAAGTACAGTGATTTGATTCTTCATGTGGTGGATGTTTCCAACCCGCAAAGAGAAAAACAAATGGAGGCGGTGTATGAAACTCTCAGACAATTAAAAGCTGACGAATCCCCTGTGATCACGGCTTTTAATAAAATCGACCGGTTATCCGGAGAAGAAATTTTAAAAGATCCCCATGCAGAAGCGTCGGTTAGAATTTCGGGAAAGACTGGAGAAGGTGTGGATGTGCTTCTCTCCACAATTGGAGATCTTTTGCAAAAACAAAAATTATATTTGGAAAAACTGTACGGATATGATGAAGCGGGAAAAATTCAGATCATCCGAAGCTATGGACAGCTTCTGAAAGAAGAGTACCGGGAGGAAGGTATTTATGTAGAAGCGTATATTCCGAAAGAAATTTTGGGGAGTATTTAGGAGGAACATGAATGATAATTCAAAAGGTGATTAATAATAATGTAGTCAGTACTTTTGATGCCAATGGCAGGGAAGTTATTTTAATGGGCAAGGGGATCGGATTTCGCAAAAAAGCGGGTGATGAGCTGGATAAAAATAAGATTGAGAAGATTTTTACGTTGGATCAGAGAGAAAAATCTCCCTTTGTGCAGGAAGTTATGGCAATCATTCAGGAATTCTATGAGATTGTCCTAAATCATGATCATCCGGCATATCAGAGATTTGCCACACATTTGGAATATTTGGAATCAGAGATTTTGTCAAAAAAGCATGTGCCGGATGAGGATGAAGAGGCTGATGTGGAGTTCTATGAGCGAAATCAGAAAAAATATCCCGAAGCCTATGTTTGCAGTCAGAAGATTGTGGAACATATTGAGGGGCATTATGACTGTAAATTATCGGCAGATGAGAAAATGTATTTGATTATTTACGTAAAAAGACTGATTTTGGAAAGCGGGCAAATCGGACGAAATCAGGTTGACTTATCGCAGGAAATTTGATAGAATGAGTCTATCGAGAATGGATTGTGACTGGTAAGGCAGGCAAGACCTATTTAATAAGTGGAGGCATTTGTTAATAGGTCTTTTTTTATGCTTTTTCATACAAATAGACAAAGAAAGCATACTTTCCGGTTTACATCTTAGATATTTTATTTTAATAATTTTATGTTGAAGAAGGAGAAGAATTATGGTATCAAAGAAATTTGTCATTGAAAACGAACAGGGATTGCACATGAGACCGGCAGGAGTTTTAGCGAAAGCGGTTACAAAGTTTGAATCTGACGTAACGATCGTATTTGAAGATAAAAAAATCAATGCAAAAAGCTTATTAAACATTATTGGTGCTTGTATCAAATGTGGTTCTGAAATCGAATTAGTATGTGAAGGTCCTGATGAAGAAGCAGCGCTTGCACATGCAACAGAATTAATCGAGTCTGGATTAGGTGAGTAAGAGCCGGTTTTCACAACAGATTAGAAACGAATATTTGATAAAGGACGGGTGGCAATATGTATAAAGGTATAGGAGCGTCTGCTGGAATCGGAATTGGTAAGATTGTGAAAATCAAGGAAGAAGAACTTAATTACACAAAAACTTCCATTGAAGATGCAGAAGCAGAAAAGAAACGTTTAAGTGATGCGATTGAAGTTTTCATTGAGAAAACCACAAAGATGGTGGAGGCAATGAAGATTACAGCCGGAGAACAGGAATCTGAAATTCTGGAAGGCCACATTATGATGATTCAGGATCCTGCCATCACAGAGCAGATTGAAGCAAAGATTGATGGTGAAAAGATCAATGCGGAAGCTGCGGTAGAAGAAGCCTGTGATTTCTTTGCACAGATTTTCGCTATGGCAGAGGACGAGCTGACACAGCAAAGGGCATCTGACTTAGGCGACATTAAGACTCGTTTGATTAAGATTTTACTTGGTATTGAGGAAGTAGATATCAGCGCTGTTCCGGAAGGAACCATTCTGGTTGCAGAGGATTTGACTCCATCTATGACTGCAGGAATCAATCCTGCCAATGTAGAAGGTGTTTTGACAGAGATCGGAGGAAAGACTTCTCACTCTGCGATTATCTGCAGATCTATGGAAATTCCTGCGGTACTTAGCGTTGAAAATATTGTTTCCATTGTAAACGATGGAGATGAAGTCATCATTGACGGATCTACAGGAGAGGCTTATCTTCATCCGGAAGCTTCTGTGATGGAAGAATTTAAGGAGAAGAAAGCAAAATATTTAGAAGAAAAAGCAGCTCTCCAGAAGTTTGTCGGCCAGAAATCCCAGACGGCAGACGGTCATGTGGTAGAATTGGTTGCCAATATCGGAGGACCGGATGAGGCAGAGGGAGTTCTGGAACGTGACGGAGAAGGTGTTGGACTGTTCCGATCTGAATTTTTATTTATGGAAAGCAACGATATTCCGACAGAAGAAGCTCAGTTTGAAGCGTACAAAAAGGTTGCCGAGACATTGGACGGCAAACCTGTCATTATTCGTACATTGGATATCGGAGGAGATAAAGCGCTTCCGTATCTTGGGCTTCCGACAGAAGAGAATCCGTTCCTTGGATTCAGAGCAGTTCGTTTCTGCTTAAAGAGACAGGATGATATTTACAAACCGCAGCTTCGCGCCCTTCTTCGCGCAAGTGCATTTGGAAAGATCCGCATCATGGTTCCTCTGGTAACCTGTGTGGATGAGCTTCGTGCAGTAAAAGCAATCATCGAAGAATTAAAAGCAGAATTAGACGCAGAAGGAATTGCTTATGATAAAGATATTCAGGTTGGAGTTATGATGGAAACAGCGGCAGCCAGCTTGATTGCCGATATTCTTGCAAAAGAAGCTGATTTCTTTAGTATTGGAACCAACGACCTGACAGGATATACGATGGCGGCAGATCGAGGAAATGCGGATGTGGCATATCTTTATTCTGCATATAATCCGGCAGTGCTTCGTTCTATTAAAAATATTATCTCTGCTGCAAACAAAGAGGGCATCATGGCAGGTATGTGTGGTGAAGCAGCAAGTGATCCATTATTAGTTCCGGTATTACTGGCATTTGGATTAAATGAGTTTTCTGTAAGTGCTACGGCAATCCTTGCAACCAGAAAAGTAATGTCTTTATGGACCATGGATGAGTGTCAGGCATTGGCAGAGGAAGTTATGCAGCTGGAGACAGAAGCAGAAGTAAAAGCATTATTGGAAGAGAGAGCAAGAAGCTAAATTTTTCAGGCATTACAGATGCAGTTTGGACAAGGAAATTTTGGAGGAAGACCGGAATCTCCTTGTCCGCTTTGTTTTCTGCGTACGAAAGGAGACATGATTGATGGAACAGAGACAATACCAATGTCCGAAATGCGGATGTACCAGCTATGACAGCGATCAGTTTCAGGCAACCGGAGGAAATTTTGCAAAACTCTTTGATGTTCAAAATAAAAAGTTTATTACGGTAAGCTGCGCAAGATGCGGGTATACAGAGCTTTATAAGAGCGAGACAGAGACAGGAATGAACATTTTAGATTTTCTGATAGGTTAGCGCATGAACGGCAGCAAAGAGGCGGTCTTAAAACTGCTGAAAAATTATGATACAGAATACGAACTTTTGGAACATGACCCTATGTATACAGTAGAGGATATTGTGACAGCCGATTTGTGGAAGCATGAGAACGGGATCGGCGCGAAAAATCTGTTTCTGAGGGACGGCAGTGGGAAGCATCATTTTCTCATTGTGGTAAGAGAAGATAAACAGGTTGATTTAAAGCAGGTGCGAAAAGAGATTCACAGTTCGAGGTTGAGTTTTGCATCGGAAGAACGTCTGAAAAAATATCTCGGTGTGTCAGCGGGGTCTGTCTCACCTTTTGGAATTCTCAATGATAAGGCGCGGGAAGTTGCGGTATTTTTTGATGCAGATTTAAAAAAATATGAGTATCTCGCGGTTCATCCAAATGATAATCGAGCGACGGTTTGGATGAGGACGAGAGTTATGATCCGTATCATTGAGGATCATGGAAATTCTTTTTCATGGATTACAGTGGAACAAAAGGACAAAGAGTGACAAAATCGAAAAGGACAAGGGAGGTCTCTCTTGTCTTTTTTTGTAATATAGGAAAGCTGCGAAAGCAGCCGGATATCGGCGCGCAAAGCGGAGCAAGGTTGCATTTCATTTGGCACTTTCGGTGATTGAGAAAATGGTATATACTATACGAAGACAGGAATGTTGAGAAGAAAAGGAGCAGAATTTAGATGGAATTTATGAAAAGACTCTATGTCTTGTTGTTGTCCTTGGGGTTGTCGGCGTCACTTTTGGGATGCCAGATGCAAAAAGAGGGACAAAATTCAAGGCAGGGATCGAAGACACAGCAGGAGATCAGTGCTGCAAAATCGGCATCATCGGAAAATATTCCTGATTATTCCGGTGAGATGACGATCACGCTGGATCAGAATCAGCCGAATTTTACCTCAAAAGATCTCACAAAAAAATCTTATGAAACCTACGGGAATTTAGATTCAAAGGGGCGCTGCCGAGCTGCGCAGGCATGCGTTGGCAGGGATCTTATGCCCAAAGAAGAGCGAGGTGCAATCGGGATGGTGAAACCAAGCGGATGGCATACGGTGAAATACAATCAAGTGGATGGAAAATATCTTTACAACCGCTGTCATCTGATCGCGTATCAACTGACCGGAGAAAATGCCAACCGTAAAAATCTCATCACCGGGACCCGCTCTTTTAATGTAGACGGCATGCTTCCTTATGAAGAAAAAGTGGGAGATTATGTCCGTGAGACGGGAAATCATGTTTTGTACCGCGTTACCCCTGTGTTTGAAGGAGATAATTTAGTTGCAAAAGGGGTTGAGATGGAAGCCATGTCGGTGGAAGACAAAGGGAAAGATTTGAAATTTCATGTATTTGTCTATAATGTTCAGGATGGAATTCGCATTGATTATGAAACCGGAGAAAGTAAAAAAGACAGCAGTGTCTCTGTTTCTGTGAATCAACCGGCAGCCAATACGGAGGAAGCGGGGCAAACGATCATTCGCGGCAATACACGCTCCAAAGTGTATCATTGTCCGGGGCAGAGAGATTATGATCGGATGAAATCTTCAAAATATTTAAAAATTTTCCACAGTGAAAAAGAGGCAAAAGAAGCAGGATATCGCAGAGCACAGAGATAGGAGGAAGAGATGAGCCTAAATGAGACACCAAGAGGAGATAGAATCCATATTGCGCTGTTTGGAAGGCGAAATGCCGGAAAATCCAGTGTGATCAATGCCCTGACAGGGCAGGAACTTGCGATTGTATCGGAGATTAAGGGGACAACCACAGATCCGGTTTATAAAGCGATGGAGCTGCTTCCTTTAGGTCCGGTTGTGATGATTGATACACCGGGATTGGATGATGAAGGAGCGCTTGGGAAGATGCGGGTTCAGAAAGCAAAAGAAGTTTTAAATAAGGCAGATATTGCGCTGCTTGTGATGGATGCTGCTCTCGGGATGACAAAATTTGACAGAGATATGCTGACATTGGTGGAGGAGAAGAAGATCCCTTATTTAAAAGTATACAATAAAACGGATCTGTCACGGAAACTGTGGGAGGAAGAAAACGCCTGTTTTGTCAGCGCGGCAAACCAAACGGGAATTTGGGAATTGAAAGAACGTATTGGAAAACTGGTACCGACAGATCATGAAAAACTTCAGATTGTCGGGGATCTTGTAAAACCGATGGACGTTGTAATTCTTGTTGTACCCATTGACAAAGCTGCGCCAAAGGGAAGGCTGATTCTTCCGCAGCAGCAGACCATTCGAGATCTTCTGGAAGCAGGAGCCGTCACTGTTGTGGTAAAGGAGACCCAACTGGCGCAGACAGTGAAAGAACTGGGAAAGAAACCGGCGTTGGTGATTACAGATTCCCAAGTATTTGGAAAAGTTGCATCAGAGGTTCCCAAAGATATTTTGCTGACGTCCTTTTCCATTTTGTTTGCCAGATATAAAGGTGATTTGGAGGAGGAAATTCGCGGCATCAAAGCATTGGAACATTTAAAAAGCGGAGATAAGATTTTAATTGCAGAAGGCTGCACCCATCATCGTCAATGCGATGACATCGGCACAGTAAAAATTCCGGCGTGGCTGAAAGAATATACGGGAAAGCAATTTGAAATTCATACAAGCAGCGGCGCTTCCTTCCCGGAGGATTTGGATTCTTATCAGCTTGTGATCCACTGCGGGGGATGCACGTTAAACCGCAGGGAAATGAAAAATCGGATTGCAAGGGTCTGTGAAGCCGGAGTGCCGATTGTAAATTATGGAATTTTCATTGCCGCTGTGCAGGGAATTTTAAAAAGAAGTTTGCAACCGTTTGAAGATGCGGCAAAAATTTTAGATCAAATGTAAGACGTTAAATTCTTTACAAAAAATCAGAAGTTGGGTAGAATAGAAAAAAACATAATATGGAGGAAAGCATGAGCAAAGTAAGAACAAGATTTGCACCGAGCCCTACAGGAAAAATGCATGTGGGAAATTTAAGAACTGCACTGTATGCGTATTTGATCGCGCGTCATGCAGACGGTGAGTTTATCTTAAGAATTGAAGATACGGATCAGGAGAGAAAGTTAGAGGGAGCAGAAGAAATTATTTACCAGACGCTTAAGAAAGCAGGTCTTGATCATGACGAGGGACCGGATCAAGACGGCGGTGTGGGACCTTATATTCAAAGCCAGCGGCAGGCGGCGGGCATTTATATGGAATATGCGAAAAAACTGATCGAGAAAGGGGAAGCATATTATTGTTTCTGTGATCAGGAACGTCTGGATACTTTAAAAGTAAAATCCGGAGACGTTACCATCAGCCATTATGATAAGCACTGTTTATTTCTTGACCCGGAGGAAGTGCAGAAAAAACTGGAGGCGGGGGTTCCCTATGTGATTCGCCAGAATAATCCCACCGAGGGGACAACTTCGTTTACCGATGAGATTTACGGAGAGATTACGGTGGATAACATGGAACTGGATGATATGATTCTGATCAAGTCCGACGGATATCCTACGTATAATTTTGCCAATGTGGTGGACGACCATTTGATGGGAATTACCCATGTGGTCCGCGGTAACGAGTATTTATCGTCCACACCGAAATATAATCGTCTGTACGATGCCTTCGGATGGGAAAAGCCGGTTTATGTACATTGTCCGCTGATTACCGATGAAGAACATCACAAGCTCAGCAAAAGGAAAGGTCATTCTTCCTTTGAAGATCTGATTGAGCAGGGATTTTTGCCGGAAACCATCGTAAACTTTGTTGCGCTTCTTGGATGGAGTCCGGGGGGAGAACAGGAAATTTTCACATTAAAAGAGCTGGAAGAGATTTTTGATTATACACATATATCCAAGACTCCTGCTGTTTTCGACCGAAAGAAAATTGCGTGGATGAACGGAGAGTATATCAAAGCCATGGATTTTGAGAGATTTAAAACATTAGCGATGCCATATGTGAAGGAAACGATTCATCGCGAAATGGACTTTGATAAAATTCTGTCTATGGTAAAAACAAGAATTGAATTATTTACAGAGATTCCGGGGCATATTGATTTCTTTGAAGCGGTTCCGGAATATGATGTAACGATGTACAAACATAAAAAGATGAAAACGACACCGGAGACTGCTCTCAGTGTGTTGAAAGAAATCATTCCGGTAGTCGAGGTACAAAAAGATTTTACCAATGATGCTCTGTATGAAATGCTTGTATCCTTTGCAAAGGAACATGAGTATAAAAACGGTTATGTCATGTGGCCGGTACGCACCGCTGTTTCAGGGAAAGCGATGACTCCGGGCGGAGCCACGGAGCTGATGGAACTTCTGGGAAAAGAAGAATCTATGAAGAGAATGCAGGATGCGATTGTAAAATTAGAGGAAGCAATGCAGTGTCAGGATTAAGCGAGGCACAAAAAAGTGCAGTTATGCATAAGGAAGGACCGATGATGGTGCTTGCAGGTCCCGGCTCAGGAAAAACTCTGGTGATCACAGAGCGAATTCAATCTTTAATTCACCATTTTCAGATTTTGCCTCAGCAGATTCTGGTAATTACATTTACAAGAGCGGCTGCGGCAGAGATGAAAGAACGGTTCTGGAGGCTGGCAGGGGAGACCCTTCCGGTCTCTTTTGGAACGTTTCATTCTGTGTTTTTTACGATTCTAAAACATGCGTATCATTACCGGGCGGAAAATATTCTGCCGGAGACAAAAAAATATGATTTTATTCGGGAAATTCTGTATGACAGGCATTTGGACGTGGAAGATGAAGGAGATTTTATCAGGTCCTTGATTCAGGAGATTAGTCTCGTGAAGGGTCAGATGCTGGCTCTGGAATATTATCACAGCGGCTGCAGCAGCGATGAAGTATTTCAGGAGATTTATAAAGCGTACGAGGAAAAGCTTCATCAAAACCGCTGGATTGATTTCGATGATATTCTTGTCTATACATATGAACTTTTGAAGGAAAGGAACGATATCAGAGCAGCATGGCAGCAGAAGTTTTCCTATATTTTAATTGATGAGTTTCAGGACATTAATCGAATTCAGTATGAGATTGTCAAGATGCTGACGGGAGATGCAAAAAATTTATTTATAGTAGGAGATGACGACCAGTCTATTTATAGATTTCGAGGGGCAAAACCGGAGCTGATGCTGGGATTTCCGAGAGATTTTCCGGAGACAAAGCAGGTGATTCTCAATACCAATTTTCGATCGGGTGAGGAAATTGTAGAGACTGCAGAAAAAATTATTTCGGCAAATAAAAAACGGTTTGAAAAGCAGATGCACGCCGAAAAAGGAAAGACAGGAACGGTCCAGATTGAAAATTTTGAGGATCAGCGGGAAGAAAATAAGTATATCATCCAAAAAATCCGGGAGGATATGGCAAAGGAGAGACCACTTTCTGAGATTGCCGTGCTCTGTCGGACCAATCAGGGACCGAGACAGCTGGTTGGAGCCTTGATGGCATATAATATTCCGTTTTATATGAAGGATGTAGTACCGAATCTTTTTGAGCATTGGATTGCCCGAAATATCATGGATTATATGAAACTGGCTCTGGGAGATCGGCGCCGGAGTACGTTTTTAAGAGTTATGAATCGTCCCAAGCGATATATTTCCAGAGAATATTTGACAGAACCGGAAGTTTCCTTTGAAGATCTCCTAAGAAAGGTGGAAGATAAGCCATGGCTTTATGAATATGTGGAGAATATGAAAGAGGATTTGAGAATCCTGAGATCAATGACGCCGATGATGGCAATCATCTATATTCGCAAATCCGTTGGGTATAATGCATATCTCTCTGAATACGCAAGATTTCGCAGAATCAGGGAAGAGGAATTTACACAGATTTTGGAAGAGCTTCAGGAGAGTGCGAGAGGCTTTGATACTTATGAGGAATGGTTTGATTATATTCGGGAATTTACGCAGGAATTAAAACGGCAGTCCAAAAAGAATCATCAGGAAAAAAATGGGATTGTCATCAGTACTATGCATGGAGCAAAAGGTCTGGAATTTGACCGGGTGTTTTTGCCGGATGTCAACGAGGAGATCATCCCTCATAAAAAATCTATGAAGGAAGAGGAGATTGAGGAAGAGAGACGTTTGTTTTATGTAGCGGCAACCAGAGCAAAGAAGCATTTACATATTTTTTCGACGAAAAAGCTATACAATAAAGAAAGTATTCCGTCAAGGTTTGTTGCAGAAATTGAGGGCAGAGGAGGAAAAGCCTATGATGAAAGAACGAGAATTTCCAAGAGCAGGTGAGTTTTATTTGCATTTCAAAGGAGGATTGTATCAGATTGTTACCATTGCAAAACATACGGAGACAGGAGAAGACTTGGTGATTTATCAGGCTTTGTATGAGGATTTTGGAATTTATGCAAGACCGCTGTCGATGTTTATGAGCAGGGTGGATGAGGAACAATACCCCAACGCCGGACAAAGCTATCGCTTTGAGAAAACGACGGCAGAAGAAATTTGTCTGAAAAGACAGTCGATGGAGCCGGAGAAGAAATTGAACGAAAAGGTGCAAAAAGAGCAGAGACCAGAGGAAGCTGAAAATATGGAGATGCTCTTTCAGTTTCTGGATACCTGTGATCTGGAAGAACGGTTGAGTCTTCTGATGCAGTACCGCAGTCAGTGGACGGAATCAATGCTGGATTCCATGGGCGTTGCAATGGATTATGTTTTAAACGGAAAAGACCGGGATGAGAAATATTATGAATTGGATAAAATGATTCGTACCAAACTTCAATACGAAAAGAAACCAAGATAAAGGAATGGAATCGAAAGAGAAAGCGGGGAATGTTTATGATTTTTACAGCTGAGTATTCATCGCCCCTGGGGAAACTTACGTTGGCTCAAAGGGATTCTGCACTCATCGGGCTTTGGCTGGAGGGACAAAAATATTTTTTGGGAACACTGGCAAAGGAACAAATGACGAAAGAAGATACCGTTGTTTTCCAAAAGGTAACGTCATGGCTGGATCGGTATTTTCAAGGAGAAAATCCATCCATTGATGAAATTCCCATGGCACCGGAAGGCAGTGAATTCCGCAGAGAAGTTTGGAGAATTCTCTGCAGAATTCCTTACGGAACTACAACGACCTACGGCGAGATTGCGAGACAGCTGGAGAAAATAAAAGGGCGGTCCTCCATGTCGGCACAGGCAGTGGGAGGGGCAGTGGGACATAATCCCATTTCAATTATAATTCCGTGTCATCGGGTTGTGGGATCAAACGGAAGTCTTACCGGCTACGCCGGCGGAATTGAGAAGAAAATTCAATTGCTTTCCATAGAAGGTGCGGAGATGTCAAATTTTTTTATTCCAAAGCAGCGGTAGGTTTTTCCGAACATCGTATGCATCCCCCGGAGCGTTTTTGTAATATAGGAAAGTCAGGACTTTCCTATATTACAAAAAAAGGAGCCCAAGAAAGGCTCCCGTGCGGCTGAAAGTGATATAAGTTATTCGTCATCCTCAGCTTCCTCTTCTAAAATAGCATCCAGAACGGAAGCTACCATTTCATATTCTTCATCACTTTCGATATTATCTAGGCTGAAAGCATCTTCATCTTTAGGATCCTGCATATAACGGTAGAGCAGGAGGGCGCTTTCTTCTTGTTCGCTCTCCAGATCTTCCAGAGAAATGAGCGCAATGTATTCCTGACCTTCTGCCTCAAAGAAACTGATGACGGCACAGTCCATGACGGAACCATCTTCCAGCTCCAGATGGATGACAGGATTTTCTTCTTCTACAATTACATCTTCTTCAAATTCGTTCATTGTGACACCTCTTTTCTATTCTTTTTTTCACTATACTAAAGCTTTGGGGAAAAAGCAAGGTGATGATGAGAAAAACATGGTTTGTCAAAGAATTGACAGGGAAAAATATGTGTGTTACGATACGAAATAATGGAGGAAAAGATATGGAAGAATATAAGTTTTTGTTGGATCTTGCGATTATTCTTGCGATGACAAAATCGTTTAGTCTGGTTTCAAGAAAGTTTAATATGCCGCCGGTGGTAGGAGCGCTTCTTGCCGGTATCCTTTTGGGACCGGTGGTATTAAATCTGGTGGAACCCTCAGACTCTATTTTAAATCTGGCAGAAGTCGGAGTGGTTGTTTTAATGTTTGAGGCGGGACTGGAGACGGATCTTGATGAATTAAAGAAAAGCGGATTTCCTGCGTTTGTCATTGCCTTGTGCGGTGTTGTTGTGCCCTTGATTGGAGGCTCTGCGCTTGCCCTGGTGTATGGAACAAAAATTTTAGAAGCTCTTTTTATCGGAGTTATCCTGACCGCTACATCTGTAAGTATTACGGTGGAAGCGCTGCAGGACATGGGAAAATTAAAAGGACGTGTGGGAACTGCAATTTTAGGCGCGGCAATCATTGATGACATTTTGGGAATTGTACTGCTGTCAATGATGACAAGTATTGGGGGCGCAGGAGGATTTCAGATTCAGTCTGTTTTGTGGATTCTTGTAAAGATGGCAGCGTTTTTTGTGATTTCCGGAATCGGAGGAATCGGAGTAAAAAAATTTTTTGAGTGGATGTCTACTTACAAAGACACGGAAATTGAGCGGCACAGAAGAAGAGTTCCGGTTCTTGCATTGTCCTTTTGTCTTGCGCTGGCATTTTTGGCGGAGGTCTTTGGAATTGCGGATATTACCGGAGCATATTTGGCTGGAATTATTTTGTGCAGACTTCCGGAACGTTTTTACATTCACCGGAAGATCGAGGTGCTGTCTTATATGTTTATAACCCCGGTGTTTTTTGCCAGCATTGGTTTGAATGTAAAAATACACGGGATGGGACAGTCGTTAATTCTTTTTACGGTTGTTCTGAGTGTGATTGCAGTCTTGTCTAAAATGATCGGATGCGGGGCAGGCGCTATGCTTTGTAAATACGGGAAGAGAGAATCTCTTCAAATTGGCGCGGGAATGGTCTGCCGCGGAGAAGTGGCACTGATTGTAGCGCAGAAAGGGATTGCCGTAGGCTTGCTGTCAGAGGCATTTTTTGCTCCTGTGGTACTGATGGTTTTGGTAACTACGCTGCTGGCTCCTGTTTTATTAAAAGTTTTGTTTGCGTGATCTATGGTTTTGGTGTGTGATTTTTGCTTTAGATAAAGAAACCAGAGGAAGGAAAGAGGTTTAAGCGATGATAGATACCGTAATTTCTGTAAAGCTCCCGGTGGGAGAGATGCTGCGCGTAAAAAAGAACCGGATGATGCCGGACCGTCTCACCGGGAAGGAAAAACGAATCTGCCTGATCTCAGGGATTTATGGAGATGAGTTGGGCGGACAGTATATTTGCGGGGAGGTGATTCGCAGAATCAAGGAAAATTTTCATCAATTGTCGGGAATCGTAGATGTATATCCGGCAGTGAATCCGCTGGGTCTGGATGCCCGAACGAGAGCCGTTCCGATTTCTGACATTGATTATAGTACGGTATTTCCGGGGAATGTGAATGGAGGGCTGGAAGAATACACCGCTGCAAAGCTGGTGGAGGAATTGAAAGGCGCAGCCTGCTGTATTGACATTCATTCCAGCAATGTTTTTTTACAGGAAGTTCCTCAGGTGCGATTAAACGATGATTCCGACGAACGGCTGCTTCATCTCTCAAGACAGATGAATACAGATTTGGTTTGGATTCATCCGTCTGCCACTGTCAATGAGGGAAGTCTTGCCTATACAATGAACGCGATGGGGATTCCAACGCTGGTTACAGAATCCGGTGCGGCGTTTCGCATTGAATATGAATATTGCAGACAGATTATTAACGGAATTTTTTCTGTTATGGCAGAGCTTGGAGTTTGGAAAGGAACGCCAAGCTGCAGAAAGCATGTGCCGGTGATTCAGGAAGATGAGATTTATTATTTAAATTGTGAGTCGGCTGGAATTTTTGTATCTTATAAGAATTTAAAAGACCATGTAAAAAAAGGGGAAGTCATTGGAAGAATTCAAAATCCTCTGATGGGAATTGCTGAGGAGGAAGTCATTGCGCCGACGGATGGACTGCTCATGACACTTCGGGAACATCCGGGAGTAACGGAGGGATCTCTGGTGGCAAGAGTGATAGGAGGACGCCATTTATGAAAAAAGAGATTTTATATGCTTCCGATAATTATTTAAGAGATGAATTCCAGATTGAAGGATATTGGTTTGGGAAAAAATGTGAAGAGCAGGAGCGTGCCGCCTGCATTGTAGGTTCGATGCGGGGAAACGAGTTTCAGCAGCTCTATATATGCTCTATGCTGGTAAAGCGATTGAAGGATTTGGAAAAGAGCGGCGCGATTGTAGGCCAAAATCAAATTTTGGTCATTCCATGTGTGAATAATTTTTCTATGAACGTGGGACAGAAATACTGGGTATCTGACAACAGTGATATTAACCGACAGTTTCCGGGGAATTTTCAGGGAGAACCGACCAGTCGTCTGGCAGCGCATCTTTTTGCAAAGATTCAGGGGTTTCGTTATGGAATTCACTTTCCGTCTTTTTACCAGCCGGGAGATTTTATTCCCCATGTTCGGATGCCTTCTACCGGAAAAGAGAGCGTAAGCCTTGCTAATTTGTTTGGTCTGCCCTATGTGGTGACAAGCAGACAGAGGAATTTTGACAAAACAACTTTAAATTATAATTGGCAAATTCAGGGAACGGAAGCTTTTTCAATTTATTCCGGAGAGACAGGGAATATTAATGAGGCTCAGGCGAAACAGGCAGTATCTGCTGTACTTCGTTTTCTCACTCGTATGGGAATTTTAAAATATAATTGCCATAATGGGTATATTGCTAGTATTATAGAAGAAGAGGATTTAGTTTCCATTAAGGCACAGGCCCCCGGCTTTCTTCGCAGATTTACAGAAGTGAACGAGGAAGTTCAAAGGGGGCAGCTGTTAGGAGAAATTTTGAATCCGTATGATGGAGAAATTCTGGCTGAGATTCGCTCCAGTGTGGATGGCATTGTCTTTTTTGCCGAAAATCAGCCGACAATTTTAGAAAATGCATCTGCATTTCAGGTGATTAAGAAACTACATGAATAAATGGGAGGAAATCATGGGAAGAGTAAGACGAGTCTATGTAGAAAAGAAGAAAGACTATGCAGTAAAGGCAAAAGAGCTGTTAGGAGAATTAAAGCAGTATCTTGGGCTGAATATTGAAAATATTCGGGTACTGGTCCGCTATGATATTGAAAATTTGTCGGATGCAAGCTATGATAAAGCGCTGGGAACCGTATTCAGTGAACCGCCGGTGGACGATGTTTACGAGGAAGGTTTTCCGATGGAAGAAGGGGAAGCAGCGTTTGGAGTGGAATTTCTGCCGGGGCAATTTGATCAGAGAGCAGATTCTGCACAGCAATGTGTGAAATTGCTGAATGAAGATGAAGACGCAGTGATTCGCAGCGCTACAGTTTATGTAGTAAAAGGAAATATAACAGAAGAGCAGCTGGAAGAGATTAAAGCTTATTGTATCAATCCGGTAGATTCCAGAGAAGCAGAAGCTGAAAAACCGGAAACGCTAATCATGGATTTTGAAGAACCGGAAGATGTAAAAATATTGGATGGATTCAAAGACATGGGCGAAGAGGAGTTTAAGGTTCTTTATGATTCCCTGAACCTGGCAATGACATTGAAAGATTTTCTTCATATTCAGAATTATTTTAAGGAAGAAGAAAACAGAGATCCGTCCATGACAGAAATTCGTGTCTTGGATACGTATTGGTCCGATCACTGCCGTCATACGACATTTTCTACAGAGCTTACGACAATAGGTTTCCAGGATGGATTTTACAGGGCTCCATTGGAGGAAGCATATTATCAGTATATGGATGATTTTGAGGAGCTTTATGCGCAGCGTGATGATAAGTTTGTATGTTTAATGGATATTGCTCTGATGGCGATGAAACGCCTGAAAAAAGAAGGAAAGATTGCAGATCTGGAAGAGAGCGATGAGATTAATGCATGCAGCATTGTAGTTCCGGTAGAGATTGACGGAAAAGAAGAAGAGTGGCTGGTGAGCTTTAAAAATGAGACTCATAACCATCCGACGGAAATCGAACCGTTTGGAGGAGCCGCGACTTGTCTTGGAGGCGCAATCCGTGATCCGCTTTCCGGACGTTCCTATGTATATCAGGCGATGCGTGTCACAGGTGCTGCAGATCCGACGGTACCGTTAAAAGATACTTTAAAAGGCAAATTACCGCAGCACAAGATTGTAAATGGCGCGGCAGACGGATATAGTTCTTATGGAAACCAGATTGGACTGGCAACGGGACTCGTCAATGAAATCTATCATCCGGATTATGTGGCAAAACGTATGGAAATCGGAGCTGTTATGGGTGCGGCGCCGAGAAGGAATGTCATTCGTGAAAATTCTGATCCGGGCGATATCATTATTCTTCTGGGAGGAAGAACCGGACGTGACGGCTGCGGAGGTGCAACCGGTTCTTCGAAAGTTCACACGGAAGAATCCATCGAAACCTGCGGTGCGGAGGTTCAGAAAGGAAATCCGCCGACCGAGCGGAAAATTCAGAGATTATTCCGAAGAGAAGAAGTCAGTCGTCTAATTAAAAAATGCAATGATTTCGGTGCAGGAGGAGTTTCCGTTGCAATCGGAGAGCTGGCGGACGGACTGATTGTAAATCTTGATAAGGTACCGAAAAAGTATGCGGGACTTGACGGAACAGAACTGGCGATTTCAGAGTCACAGGAGCGTATGGCAGTTGTTGTGGATGCAAAGGATGTGGACAAGTTCCTGGCATATTCCCAGGAAGAAAACTTAGAGGCTGTTGCGGTGGCAGAGGTTACGAAAGAACCACGATTGATTCTGACATGGAGAGGAAAAGAAATCGTGAATATTTCAAGAGCCTTTTTAGATACCAATGGAGCTCATCAGGAAACGGAAGTTTTTGTGGAGATTCCTCACCGCGCAGAATCTTATTTTAAGCAGGCAGAAGAAATCGGATCGTTTCAAGAAGTCTGCATGAAGATTCTGTCAGACTTAAACGTATGCTCTCAGAAAGGTCTGGTAGAACGTTTTGACAGTTCCATCGGAGCGGGAACCGTTACAATGCCATACGGCGGAAAATATCAGATGACGCCGATTCAGACGATGATTGCAAAGCTTCCTGTGCTTCACGGAAAGACGGATACAGTGACAATGATGAGCTATGGTTTTGATCCGTATTTGTCAAAATGGAGTCCATTCCATGGGGCGGTTTATGCAATTACAGAATCTATTGCAAAGATTGTTGCTTCAGGAGGAGATTTTAGAAAGATTCGTCTGACCTTCCAGGAATATTTTAAACGCCTTGGCGAGGATAAAACGAGATGGGGACAGCCGGTGGCAGCGCTGCTCGGTGCTTATCAGGCGCAGATTGGATTCGGACTTCCGTCCATCGGAGGAAAAGACAGTATGTCCGGAACCTTTAATGATATTGATGTACCTCCGACACTGGTATCTTTTGCAGTGGATGTAGCCAAGACAACGGATATTATTACACCGGAGCTGAAGAAACCGGGAAATCGTCTGGTTCGCATCTGTATCCCGGTGGATGCATACAATCTGCCGATTTACAGTGAGGTAAAGAAGGTTTATAAAAGAATACAAAAATTAATCAAAGACGGAAGTATCAAGTCCGCTTATGCAATTGGAGGCGGAGGCGCTTTAGAGGCAGTTGCCAAAATGGCATTCGGAAATCAATATGGCGTTATTTTTGATGAAGAAGTGGAATTAAATGACTTAACAGAACCAAAATTCGGATCTTTTGTTGTGGAAATGGATACGAGAGATATTCATAAAATCGGCATTCCGGGTCTTTTGATTGGTGAGATTACAGAAAAACAGGAATTTGTGTTTGGAGAAGAATCTGTTGCGCTCAAGGATGCAATGGAAGCATGGAAAAAACCATTGGAAAGTGTTTTCCCTACCAAATCCGAAGGAAGTCAGAAAATTCTTGACACGACACGCAGTTATGTCAAGGGAAATATTTATGTATGTAAGAATAAGGTTGCAAAACCAACGGTCTTTATTCCGGTATTCCCTGGAACCAACTGCGAGTATGACTCTGCCAGAGCCTTTGAAAGAGCGGGAGCCAATGTTATTACAAAAGTCTTTCAGAATTTAGATGCTCAGGGAATTCGTGATTCTGTTGATGTGTTTGAGAAAGCAATCAGAGAATCTCAGATGATTATGTTCCCGGGAGGCTTTAGCGCGGGAGATGAACCGGATGGATCTGCCAAATTCTTTGCAACAGCATTCCGAAATGAAAAGCTCAAGGAAGCGGTGATGGATTTATTGAATCAGAGAGACGGTCTTGCACTGGGAATCTGTAATGGATTCCAGGCATTGATTAAGCTTGGTTTAGTTCCGGAAGGAAAGATTGTAGAACAGTCTGTAAAATCTCCGACGCTGACAACCAACCGAATCGGCAGACATATTTCAAAAGTAGCATATACAAGAATTGCATCAAATCTTTCTCCTTGGTTTAACAATGTAAATGTAGGAGATGTTTTCAGCATTCCGGTTTCTCATGGAGAAGGACGTTTTGTGGCAGATGAAGATGTCATTCAGAAATTGTTTGAAAACGGACAGGTGGCTACGCAGTACGTAGATTTAAGCGGAGATCCGACGATGAATGAAGACTTCAACCCGAATGGGTCTTATCATGCAATCGAAGGAATCACCAGCCCGGATGGAAGAGTGCTTGGAAAAATGGGACACTCTGAGCGTCGGGATGATTATGTGGGAATCAATATTGCCGGTCAGAAGGATCAGAAAATTTTTGAATCCGGAGTCGAGTATTTTAAATAATTCCAAAGAAAATCAGCCATACTATAAAAAAGGAGGCTGATGGTTATGGAAGATAAGAAACAAAAAAGAGAATTAACCAACGAAGAAATTGACGAAAATATCTTTGATATGTGCAATGTATGTTCTGCGGCAGATTGTACCGGACTGATTCGGGTGGAACCTGCCACAGATTATGAGGATGAGGCATATATGGATTTATATCCGTATAAACCTCCTGTTTTGCCAGAGGAAGATGAAACGAAAAATCATTAAAAGTCGAGAGAGACAAAGAAAACCGCCGGTGAAAATCATGTGATTTCACCGGCGGTTTTCTGTAAGATTAGGAAAGTTCTGACCTTCCTATCTTACAAAAACGCTCCGCTTTGTTCTTGACCTATGACAGATCGTCGGTCACAGGTTCTTTTCGGACAATGTGAATTGTTTCGATTCTATTTTTTTCTACCGCTTGAACATGGAAAATAAAGTGGTCATCCTCTGCCACCTCACCTTCTTCCGGCAGATGATCCAGCAACTCAATAATATAACCGCCAAGAGAATCGTAGTCTTTTGAGTCGATATCGGTATCCAGCAGATCGTCAAGATCATCTAATTTAATGGATGCGGCAGCAAGATAAGAGCCATCCTCCAACTCCTGAAAGGTTTCTTCTTCGGACTCATCGTACTCATCACGAAGCTCTCCGAAAATTTCTTCCACAATATCTTCCAGAGTAATGAGACCGGCAGTGACGCCGTATTCATCAAGGACAATGGAGAAGCTTACAGATTTTTCACGCATTTGAGCCAGCAGGCTGGAAACCTTTTGTGTCTCATAGGTAAAAAACGGTTTTCGGATGACCTCATTGAGATGGAAACTCTCACCCCGATGCTTGGAACGGTAAAAATATACATCTTTAAAGTAAACAATTCCAATGACATGATCCTTGCTTCCTTCATAAACAGGAAGTCTGGAAAAACCTGCTTCGCGGAATACATCCAGCACTTCTTCATAAGCAGCGTCAACCGACACGAAGGATACGTCAATGCGGGGGATCATAATATCCTTTGCGATAGAGTCCTTAAAATCAAAGACATTGTTCAGCATATTCTTTTCTTCGTCCTCAATGACGCCATCCTCATGGCTGACATCGACAATGGTACGAAGCTCCCGCTCCGTCATAACTCTCTTGGATTGCTTTGAATCAATACGGAGAATCATTAAGAGTGCAGTTGACATTTTATTAATCAAAAATACAATGGGTGTAAAAAGTTTTGTGACAACGTAAATGCTCGTGGCATAATTCAGCGCAAGTTTTGTATTATTAATTGTTGCATAAGTTTTTGGCGTGATTTCACCGAAAATCAAAACCAAAACAGTCATAACACCTGTGGCAATTCCGGCTCCCATACTTCCGAAAATTTTGATTGCCAGAGTTGTGGAAAGAGATGTCACGGAAATATTTACAAGGTTATTTCCCACAAGAATGCTGGAAAGCATCTGACTTGGATTCTCAATAAGCTTTAACACAATCTCCGCTTTTTTGTTTCCGTCCTCTGCCATGGCGCGCACCGCGTGCTGGTTTACCGTCGTTAACGAAGTTTCAGCAGAGGAAAAATAAGCAGATAATGAAAGTAAAATAATAATCGCAACTAAATGAAATATGACGCTGGGGTCCAAAGTAAAATCCCTCCTAAATTTGTAAGTTTGTTTTCAGATACAATTAAATTTATTTTACGAAAGAATACATCATGTGTCAAGGTTTTGGTTGCCAACAGGACCGTTCTGTGATATATCAGATAGGAGACTTTAAACGTGAAGAGGAGAATGGCTATGAATTTGTTGATGTTACTGATTTTAGCAATTGGATTGTCGATGGATGCTTTTGCGGTATCCATTTGCAAAGGACTGGCAATGAAGCGGGCAGAAATTGGAAAAGCTTTGACCGTAGGTCTCTGGTTTGGCGGATTTCAGGCATTGATGCCGATTCTGGGATATTTTTTGGGAACACGGTTCAAGGCACAGATCACATCGGTAGACCATTGGATTGCATTTATTTTGCTTGGACTGATAGGACTGAATATGGTGAAAGAGGGATGTGAAGAGGAAGAAGAATGTCAGGACGCTTCCCTGGCAGTCAAAGAAATGTTTTTGCTGGCGGTTGCAACCAGTATTGATGCATTGGCAGTGGGAATTACATTCGCATTTTTGGATGTGGAAATCTTTTCAGCAGCAACGATCATCGGAATCTGCACTTTCGTCTTGTCTGCCTGCGGAACAAAGATAGGAAATGTTTTCGGAACAAAATATAAGTCCAAGGCAGAGCTTGCAGGGGGCATTTTACTGATACTTCTGGGCATTAAGATTCTTTTGGAACATCTTGGGATTTTTTGATTTTCGTAAAGTTCCTCTTCCATTTTCCGTGAAAACGGTGTAAGATAGGAGAAGGAAACACAAGATATAGTGTTTTACATAAAAGTATATCAACATTTAGTATTCATTGTGCGCGGCTGGAAGGGAGCGGTCAGAGGGCCGTCAATCTGAGATATAAGACTGGTCAGCGCATTAAATATAAAAATAACAGAGATAAGGGAGATGCCATGAAGGAAGTAAGGACAAGAATCATTAAACGCAATGGGGAAGAAGTGGATTTTGATTTAGAAAAGATCATCAATGCTGTGACAAAAGCGAATAAAGAAGTGCCGAAGATTCATCAGATGAATGATTATCAGATCATTGCTGTGGCGGATAATGTGGCAGACCAGGTGCAGAAATCATCTCATGCAGTGAATGTAGAAGATATTCAAAATATGGTTGAGACCGGGATCATGGAGATGCGAGGCTATGAAGTTGCGCAGAAATATGTGAGATATCGTTATAAACGGGAGCTGAAGAGAAAATCCAATACAACAGATGATGGGATCTTATCGCTTCTCGAGAATATTAATGAGGAAGTGAATCAGGAAAACTCCAATAAGAATCCGGTGATCAATTCAACACAGCGGGATTATATGGCAGGAGAGGTCAGTAAAGATTTAACCAAGAGAGTTCTTCTTCCCGACGAGATCATCAAAGCACATGAAGAAGGCATCATTCATTTTCATGATTCGGACTATTTTGCTCAGAAGGAGCATAATTGCGATCTGATTAATCTGGAGGATATGCTTCAAAATGGAACGGTAATCAGTGAGACGATGATTGAAAAGCCGCATTCATTTTTTACTGCATGTAATGTTACAACGCAGATCGTGGCACAGGTTGCCAGCAATCAGTACGGCGGACAGTCCTTTACTCTGGCGCATTTGGCGCCTTTTGTAGATGTCAGCCGAAAAAAGCTTCGTCAAAATGTGATTCGGGAACGGAAGGCAACCAATGAATCCATGGATGAGGCTCTGATTGATCAAATTACAGAGATGAGACTTCATGATGAGATAAAACAGGGAATTCAGACGATCCAATATCAGCTTGTGACGCTGATGACATGCAATGGTCAGGCCCCGTTTGTTACTGTTTTTATGTATTTGGATGAGGTACCCAAGGGAAGAACCAGAGAAGATCTTGCGCTGGTCATTGAAGAGGTATTAAAGCAAAGAATTCAGGGAGTGAAAAACGAAAAAGGTGTCTGGATTACTCCGGCATTTCCGAAATTGATTTATGTTCTGGATGAGGATAATGTGACGCAGGATGCACCATACTGGCATTTAACAGAACTGGCTGCAAAATGTACGGCAAAACGAATGGTGCCGGATTATATATCTGCAAAGGTAATGCGCTCTCTGAAACAGGGGGAAGTTTATACCTGTATGGGCTGTCGTTCCTTTTTGACCGTGGAAGATTCTCAGAGAAATCCTGATGGAAGTCATAAATTCTATGGACGGTTTAATCAGGGAGTGGTCACCATTAATCTGGTCGATGCGGCATGCAGTTCCGAAGGCGATATGAAAAAATTCTGGGAAATTTTAGAGGAACGTCTGGAACTTTGTCACCGGGCATTGAGATGCCGTCATGAAAGATTGTTGGGAACCGTGTCGGATGTGGCGCCGATTCTCTGGCAGCATGGGGCGCTGGCAAGACTGAAAAAAGGAGAGACCATCGACAAGCTTCTCTATAACGGGTATTCTACGATTTCTCTTGGATATGCGGGACTTTACGAAATGTGTGTCCGAATGACCGGAAAATCTCATACATCACCGGAAGGAAAAGAATTTGCACTGCAGGTGATGCAGAAGCTAAATGATAAGTGCGCCCAGTGGAAAGCAGAAGAAAATATCAGTTATTCTGTTTATGGAACTCCGATGGAATCTACAACCTACAAATTTGCAAAATGCCTTCAGAAGCGGTTTGGAATTCTTCCGGGAGTGACAGATAAGAATTATATTACCAACAGCTATCATGTTCATGTATCGGAAGAGATTGACGCGTTCAGCAAGCTGGCGTTTGAATCTGATTTTCAGAAGCTCTCACCGGGAGGAGCCATCAGTTATGTGGAAGTTCCAAACTTACAAAATAATCTTGAGGCAGTGCTGTCTGTAATGAAGTTTATCTACGATAATATTATGTATGCGGAGCTTAATACAAAGAGTGATTACTGCGAGTGCTGCGGATATGACGGCGAAATTTCAATCAAAGAAGAAGCATCAGGAAAGCTTGTCTGGGAATGCCCGAACTGTGGAAATACAGATCAGGATCATATGTTTGTGGCAAGGCGTACCTGCGGTTATATCGGAACACAGTTCTGGAATCAGGGACGTACGCAGGAAATTAAAGATCGGGTACTTCATTTATAAAAGGTGAGAGCATGAATTATGGAGAAATTAAAAAATGTGATGTTGCAAATGGACCTGGGGTGAGAGTCAGTCTTTTTGTATCCGGATGCCGAAATCGGTGTCCCGGATGCTTTAACCGGGAGACGTGGGATTTTGCGTATGGAAAGCCTTATACCAAGCAGACGCAGGAGGAAATCCTGCGATTGCTGGAGCCGGAATATATTGAAGGGTTTTCCCTGTTGGGAGGGGAGCCTTTTGAACCCGAAAATCAGCAGGTTTTAAGAGGGCTTCTTAAGAACATTCACAATCGATATCCCCAAAAAACCATTTGGTGTTATACGGGCTATTGTTACGATACAGATTTGAAGGCAGGCGGAAAGGTTCATACGGCAGATACGGATGAAATGTTATTGTATATTGATACCTTAGTGGATGGAAGATTTATAGAAGCTCAGAAGGATATTACTTTGAAATTTCGCGGGAGCAAAAACCAGAGAATTTTAGAGCTTCATAAATCGGAGAGAAGATAAAAGGCGTGGAACGGTCTTAAAAGGATTGTTCCACGCCTTTGTTTTATTGTTAGGCTTTAAGCCTGTTCAGCACAGTGGAGTTTCTCAGAAGAGAAACGGAACTTTGATGAACGAATAAACCACCGGCTAGGCCGGTGAGTCAGCACTGCTTAAGCTTACAGTAAAAAACCTCCAGTGATATAATCATGTTGGTTCGCCAACCACATAAAATCAAAGGAGGTTATCCAAATGGATATTAATAGCTTATCACATACGAAATGGAATTGTAAGTACCATATTGTTTTTGCGCCTAAATATAGAAGAAAAGTAGCATATGGAAAGATGAAACAGGATATAGCAAATATCTTAAGTATATTATGCAAAAGAAAAGGTGTAGAAATAGTGGAAGCAGAGATATGCCCAGATCATGTACATATGCTTGTGAAGATACCACCCAGTTTAAGCATTTCAAGTTTTGTAGGGTACTTGAAGGGAAAAAGTACACTTATGATCTTCGAACGCCATGCAAATTTAAAATATAAATATGGGAATCGACATCTCTGGTGCAGAGGATATTATGTAGATACTGTAGGGAAAAATGCAAAAAAAATACAAGAATATATTCAAAATCAATTACAAAATGATTTAGAGTATGACCAGATGACACTAAAAGAATATATTGACCCGTTTACGGGTGAGCCAGTAAACCAAAATAAATAAAATAAGCCCCGTAGGGCTTAATAAGTAAATGACGGTACAGTTGGCGAACCAAATTCGATGGGTCTTTAGACTTAGCGTCGGTAATAAGCCCTTATAGGGCGAGAGCAAACCACCGGCTAAGCCGGTGGTTTTGATTTAGGGCAGAAAAGCCCTCTCATTTCTATGTCACAAAATCTTCTTGACATACTGTGCCTTTTATTATAGCCTATGTATAACAAGAATATATTCAGAAAGAAGGGATTGCATATGATACTGGAGATTGATTTCAATAGTGATGAGGCAATCTATGTACAGCTAAGAAATCAAATTATTATGGGAATTGCATGTGCAGAATTTACAGAGGGAGAATCTCTGCCGTCGGTTCGGCAGCTGGCTCAGATTCTTGGAGTAAACATGCATACGGTAAACAAAGCATATGCTATTTTAAGAGAAGAAGGATACTTAAAGTTAGACAGAAGAAAAGGTGCAGTGGTAAGTGTGGAAACTCTGGAAAAGCAGCAGGAGCTTCAAAGTATTGAAGAAAGTCTCACAATGCTGGTTGCAGAGGCAGTCTGCAAAGGGATTACAGAAGAGGAGATGAAACAGTTAGTCAGTCACATGTACCATCAGCTTGAAAAAAATCAGGAGGAGTTATGAATCGATTACCATTTACAAGACTTGCCGCAAAAGCGTTGGATGAGGGACGGGAAATTGCGAAATATCTTGGATTTCAGGAATTTGGAAGTATTTTTTTATTGCTTGGTCTTTATGGAACCAGTGGGTCTATGGCCAGCGAGGTGCTTCGGATGCATGGCGTTACAAGAGAATTAATCGAGAACTTTATTCAAGAAAAATCCAAAAGGCCAAAAGACGGAAGGCGCAAAGTGCTAGATACTCCAAAGACGGAGTATCTTCTGGAGATGGCAGGGGAGATTGCTCTAAAATACGGGTGCGATGCCATCGGAACAGAACACATTTTAATGGCATTAATTCGGGATGCGGATAATGAAGCCTGTCGACTTCTGGAGAAGGCTAAAATTTCCGATGAGGGGATGTTTACGGATATTTTAGTAACGGCAGGTTTAGATTACCGGACAGCGAAGAATGAGTATGCACAGGCGTTGGCTTTTAGCTCAGATGCGCCGGAGGAAGGGATGGCAGAATCTCTTCTGGAACAGTTCAGTACAGATCTTACGGAGAAGGCAGCACAGGGAAGTTTGGATCCGATGATCGGAAGAGAAGAAGAGATGGAGCGTTTGGTCCAGATTCTTTGTCGCCGGACGAAGAATAATCCGTGTCTGATCGGAGATCCGGGTGTTGGGAAAACTGCGATTGTAGAGGGACTTGCACAAAAGATTTCCGATGGAAGTATGCCGGTGTGGCTTCAGAATAAGAGATTATTGTCCTTGGATCTTACAAAAATGATTGCGGGGACAAAATACCGCGGAGAATTTGAGGAAAGAATGAAGCGGATCATTACAGAGGTGACTGAGGATGATTCGGTCATACTGTTTATTGATGAGATCCATACCATGATCGGGGCAGGAGGCTCTGAGGGGGCCATGGATGCTTCCAACATTTTAAAACCTGCACTGGCAAGAGGGGATTTTCAACTGATTGGCGCCACAACCAGTGAAGAATATACAAAATATTTTGAAAAAGATGCTGCCCTGGCAAGAAGATTTCAGCCGGTACGCATTGAGGAGCCGACGGTGGAAGAAACCATTACAATTTTAAGTGGATTAAAGCATCGCTTTGAGGATTTTCATCGGGTTTTGATTCCAGAGAATGTCATTCATTCGATTGCAGTCCTGTCGGACCGTTATATCAGCGATCGTTTTCTTCCGGATAAAGCCATTGATTTGATGGATGAGGCATGCGCGAGAAAAAGAATGGGGCAGGCAGGAAACTTTGAGGACTTTGGAAAAGAACGCCGGAAGATGGAGCTTTTGGTAGAGCAGATTGAAGAAAAATTATCAGAAGGCGCTCTGGCAGAAGCCAGAAAGCTAAAGGAAGAAAAGCAAAAGCTTGAAAAAGTCTGGAAGAGAAAAGAAAATCAAATGAAAAAGAGACAGAACAATATACCGGAATTAGATGAAGAAGATATATCAGAGGTCATTTCCCTCTGGACGCAGATCCCGGTGACACAGCTGAAAAAAAGAGACATGGAAAGATTAAAAAATCTGGAAAAAGAGCTTCACAAACAGGTGATCGGACAGGATCAGGCGGTTACAGCTGTGGCAAAGGCGATTAAGAGAAGTCGTGTGGGACTGAGGAATCCAAATCGTCCCATTGGTTCCTTCCTGTTTCTGGGACCGACCGGAGTTGGAAAAACCGAATTATCAAAAACTCTGGCAAGAGCAATGTTTGGAAGAGAAGACGATTTAATTCGTGTGGATATGTCAGAATATATGGAAAAACACAGTGTTTCAAAGATCATTGGTTCTCCTCCGGGGTATGTAGGATTTGGGGAAGGCGGTCAGTTAAGTGAGCAGATCCGCAGACATCCATATTCGGTTATTTTGTTCGATGAGATTGAGAAGGCTCATCCGGATGTGTTTAACATTTTGCTTCAAGTGCTGGATGACGGGCATATTACAGATTCCAACGGAAGAAAGGTTGATTTCAAAAATACGGTGATTATTATGACATCCAATGCCGGTGCAAATAGAATTATCGCACCAAAACGTCTTGGATTTGCGGCGGAGACAGAAAAAGAGAAAAATCATCAGCTAATGACAAAGAGTGTGATGGATGAAGTAAAACAGATTTTCCGGCCGGAATTTTTAAATCGCATTGATGATACCATTGTTTTTGCGGTTTTGACCAAAGAAGAAGTTCGGAAAATTGCCCGATTATTTATGGAAGACATTCGCCGGCGTCTTGTACAGGAATATCAGATTTCTTTGAAAGTTACAGGTGCAGCGCTGGATTTTCTGGCTGAAAAGGGGTATGACGAAAATTATGGAGCCAGACCACTGCGAAGAGTCATTCAAAATGAGGTGGAGGACGCATTGGCAGATTGGATTTTGAACGGCAGATTAAAATCAGGAGATGTTATGACAATCGGAAAGAAAGATAAAAAATTGACATTTTCAGTCACGGAAACTGGTAAATAAACGATAAATATATTATAATGAAAATACAATTACGGCAAACCAATATTAGGAGGATAAAAAAATGGCAGTGGTAACTGAATTATTCCGCAGCGAAGATAATGGAACCCTTTGTTTTGGAGACTATACATTAGAAACAAAGGCGAAGAAAGGAGATATCCAGTTTGAAGGAGATATTTATAAGATTAAGACCTTTAAGACAATGACAAAACTGGACAAGAACGGACAACTGATTTTTGAATCTGTACCGGGATCCGCAGTTTCTAATTTTGCGGCAACCGCAGACGGAGTTGCATTTGATATTGAATCAGCATCGGATGTTCAGGTCACCCTCGAGGTAGAACCACAGCAGGATTATCGTGTTTTTATTGATAATACGAATATCGGAACTATGAAAGCAAACCTGGCAGGAAAACTTACCATTGGGGTTGAGTTGAGTGAGGGAACCGCTTCTTCTGTCCGTGTTCAGAAGCTGTAATACGCCGGAGGATTGAGCAATGGCAAAGCAAAAAACGATGTATTTCTGCAGCCAGTGTGGTCATGAATCTTCCAAATGGATGGGACAGTGCCCGGCCTGTAAACAGTGGAATACATTTACAGAAGAGGTCATAACAGAAAGCAAAAAGGGAGGGGCGAAGTCCGGAAAGACTTCAGCCTCTCCTATGAATATATCTGAGGTAACCGTCAAGAATGAAGAGCGGATTCCAACGGGGATCAAGGAACTGGACCGGGTTCTCGGCGGAGGAATCGTGAAAGGCTCCCTGTCATTGGTCGGCGGGGACCCGGGAATCGGGAAATCAACACTGTTGCTGCAGGTATGCAGAAATCTTGCCAACAAAAAAAGAAAAGTACTTTATATCTCCGGAGAGGAGTCCATGCATCAGATTAAATTGCGTGCAGAGAGGATCGGTACTTTTGAAGAAGAGATGCTGCTGTTTTGTGAGACGGATCTGGGAGAAATTTTGAATGCTGTTTTAAAGGTGAAACCGGAGTTTGTGGTCATTGATTCCATTCAGACCATGTACAGCGCAGATCTGTCTTCGGCTGCGGGAAGTGTTTCTCAGGTGCGGGAGGTGACCGCTCAGATGATGCGAATTGCCAAGGAACAAAATGTGGCAGTTTTTATTGTAGGGCATGTGACAAAAGAAGGCGTCGTTGCAGGACCCAGAACACTGGAACATATGGTGGATACGGTGCTTTATTTTGAAGGAGAAAGAGAAGCGGTATATCGGATTCTGCGGGGAGTGAAAAACCGTTTTGGATCAACCAACGAGATCGGTGTATTTGAAATGTGTCAAAACGGACTTCTGGAAGTAGAAAATCCGTCAAAAACGATGTTAAACGGAAGACCGGTGGATGCTTCCGGTTCTGTGGTTGTCTGTTCGATGGAAGGGTCCAGACCGATTCTCATTGAAATCCAGGCTTTGGTATCTCCCACAAGTTTTCAGATGCCCAGACGAACAGCTGTTGGGATTGATTATAACCGCGTCAACCTCTTGATGGCAGTGTTAGAAAAAAGAGCTGGTTTCCAGTTAGGAGGCTGCGACGCTTATGTGAATCTGGCAGGAGGAATGCGGCTTGGAGAACCAGCCATAGATCTTGGCATTGTGATGGCAATTGCATCCAGTTATAAAAATCGTGCCGTCCCGGAAGACACCATTATTTTCGGGGAAGTGGGTCTGGTAGGAGAAATTCGGGGCGTTTCCGGAGGGGAGGCAAGGATTAAGGAAGCCGCAAAACTTGGCTTTCAAAGGTGTATTCTGCCGAAAGCGAATCAGGAAGCAATAAAAATTCAGACAGGAATGGAACTGCTTGCGGTGACCAATGTTTTGGAGGCATTGGACTTGATTTAAAATTTATTGCGGCAGGACTTGCAACGGTCCCAAAGATACATTATGATAAAATAAAAATATATGGAGGACAGCATGGAAGAAATAAATTCTAAAAATTTTATCGAACAGATCATTGATCAGGATATGGAAGAGGGAAGCTGCAAAAAGGTTGTGACTAGATTCCCGCCGGAGCCCAATGGATATCTGCATATAGGACATGCAAAATCAATTTTACTAAACTATGGGCTGGCGAAGGAGTATGGAGGAGAATTTCATTTTCGTTTCGACGATACAAATCCGACCAAAGAGAAGGAAGAATATGTTCAGTCCATCAAAGAGGATGTAGAATGGCTGGGAGCGGATTACAAGGATCATTTGTATTATGCATCCAATTATTTTGACAAAATGTATGAGTGTGCGGAGCTTTTGGTCAAAAAAGGGAAAGCCTATGTGTGTGATTTAACACCGGAGGAGATTCGTTTATATCGAGGAACCCTGACGGAACCGGGAAAGGACAGTCCATACCGGGAGAGAACACCGGAGGAGAATTTAACCTTGCTGCGGGAAATGAAAGAGGGAAAATATCCCGATGGAAGCAAGGTGCTTCGCGCAAAGATTGATATGGCGTCCGGCAATATAAACATGAGAGATCCGATTTTGTATCGAATTGCCAGAATGGAGCACCATAATACCGGAGATCAGTGGTGCATTTATCCGATGTATGATTTTGCGCACCCTTTAGAAGATGCGTTTGAGGGTGTGACACATTCCATCTGTACGTTGGAGTTTGAAGACCACAGACCGCTGTATGATTGGGTTGTCAGAGAGTGTGAATTTGAAAATCCTCCAAAGCAGATCGAATTTGCCAAGCTGTATCTTACCAATGTCATTACGGGAAAACGGTATATTAAAAAGCTGGTGGAGGACGGTATTGTAGACGGATGGGATGATCCGCGCCTGGTATCCCTGTCTGCTTTGAGAAGACGGGGATATACGAAAGAATCCATTCAAAAATTTATGGAGCTGGTGGGAGTGTCCAAAAGTCACAGCTCTGTAGATTATGCAATGCTGGAATATTGCATCCGTGATGATTTGAAATTGAAGCGGCCTCGAATGGCGGCGATCCTTGACCCGATCAAGCTTGTAATTACCAATTACAAGGAAGGGGAAACAGAGTATGTGGACGTGCCGAACAATCAGGAAAATGAAGAGATGGGAACAAGGCAGGTACCATTTGGCAGAGAGTTATACATTGAGCGGGAAGATTTTAAAATTGAGAAGCCGAAAAAATACCGCCGTCTCTATGTGGGAAATGAAGTTCGCCTGATGAATGCATATTTTGTAACCTGCACAGGGTATGATACAGATGAGGATGGAAATGTAACGACAGTCTATGCAACCTATGATCCGGAATCCAGAGGAGGCAACAGCCCGGACGGAAGAAAGGTCCGCGGAACCATTCATTGGGTCTATGTTCCGACTGCCAAAAAAGCAGAGGTTCGTCTCTATGAAAATATTGTAGACGAGGAAAAAGGTGTATATAATGAAGATGGAACGATCAATATCAATCCAAATTCTCTGACGGTCATTACGAATGCCTATGTGGAACCGGAACTGGAAAAATTTGAGGCGGGAGATAGCTTTCAGTTTATGAGAACCGGTTATTTCTGTTTGGATACCAAGGATTCCACCAAAGATCATATGGTGTTTAATCGTATTGTAAGTTTGAAGAGTTCTTATAAACCAAACTAACATGTGAGGAAAAGGGAGGAGATTGTATGAAGGTGATAGCTGTTTCCCACGGACCTTATGCGCAGGCTCTGGTTGACACAGTACAGATGATTGCGGGTGAGCAGGAAAATTTGGCAGCGCTGGGGCTGGCAGAGGAGGAATCTGTCGATACATTTCGGGAGCGTATCGAGGAAGAGATTCAGGCAACAGAGCATGGACAGGAGATTTTAATGGTTTCCGACCTGTTTTACGGGAGTCCGTTTAATGCGGTGATCTCTCTGATGCAAAAATATGATTTGTACCATCTCACCGGCATCAATCTTCCTTTGATGATGGAAGTGATTATGGGGCGTTACGGAGGGAAAACGGCCGGGGAAATTTGTGAAAGCGCCCTTGCGCAGGCTCCGGAAACGTTTCGTGATGTGAGGAAGTTATTTCAGGAGGAAGAAGAATGAAGAACATTGTATTAGCAAGAGTCGACGACCGATTAATTCACACAGAAATTTTGACATTATGGGTGCCGGCAGTCAATGCAAATCGCATTTTGATTGTGGATGATACGGTTGCCAATGATAAATTCCGCAGTCGGGTCATCAAAGATATGGCTCCAAAAGGAATGGTGATTCATGTTTATGGAATGGAGCGCGCAGTGGAAAAGTTAAAAGAACAGCCTTCTTTTCCGGGAGAAAATGTAATTGTTCTTGCGGAGTCGCCGATTGTATTTGAGGAGCTGATCAAAAGAGGTATCCAAATTCCGCAGCTGAATATTGGAGGAATGGGAATACGAGGAGAGCGAAAGAAGGTAGCCAGACGTGTGGCGTGTGATGCTGCAGAGATGGAATCCATCCATAAAATGATCCGCCAGAATGTCCATGTTTATTTCCAAACAGTTCCGACACAGACCGGA
>OFMK01000150.1_pt1 | contig 79196 bp, 75 predicted proteins | sample 1541781 | NCBI WGS metagenome assembly OFMK01 (sample SAMN04209250, study PRJEB22552) | human gut metagenome | biome: gut; material: feces | host: Homo sapiens | place: USA: Oklahoma
GATTTTACACGGCTTTCCATCCTGTGTAAAATCCACTTTTTAATTCTTCAGCTGATCCAATGTATCAATATCCCTCAGTTCCTGCCACCCGGCCTCAAATAAAAACACATCTTCCGGATGGCTCTTAACGACCTGCTTGCCTCCCCGGTCTCCCTGTATGGAGAGAAGTTCCTTCGTGTAACAGCTGTGAAACACACACGGGTTTTTCGGAACTCCATTTTCCGAAAGACAGCCGATTCCTTTTCCCGTCCGCAAAAAAGCAGACAAAAATCTCCTGACCGTCTCCTTCTTCAATTCCGGCTGATCGGCCGTAAAGAAAAGATAGTATGCATCCTTTCCGGGGTGAAGATTAGCTTCCAGCCCGATCTGAACCGAGGATGATATCCCCTGTTCGCTGTGCCGGTTCATCAGGCAGAGCGCACCGGTTTCTTTTGCATCCCGGTAAATTTCTTCATAGCGGGTCACCACTGTCACGTCCGCATCTTTCAATTCCCGGGCCAGCGAAAGCATCACATCCAGTGTGTGCCTGTACATAGGTTTACCGCCCATCTCATATAAAAGCTTGTTGGACCCAAAACGGCTGCCGAACCCCGCAGCCAGCAGGATCATGTGAATCTTCATCTCTATATCCTTTCAAACAGGATCCGGACATGCCCGCCGCAGATCATTCCAAGGTCAGAGGCATCTTTTGCTGAGAGGTCGTATTCCTTTACCTGCACGCCAGATACGTGCCCGACCTCCCTGCATGCGGTAAACTCTATACTGCCTCCCCCGATGCTTCCATAAGATGTCCCTCCTTCTCCAAGGAACATCTTGCTGCCTGTTCCTCTCGGGGAAGATCCGCTCTTTGAAAGTATCGTCAGCATGACTCCATGTTCTCCCCCAAGGACCGCATTTGCCACATCCATATCCGCAAAGCCGGTATAGCGGCGGTTCTTTTCTTTCACGATCTCTGCCATGATGCTCACGGCGATCTCCTCCGGAAGCTGTCCTCCAAGGGGCAGACCGATCGGCGAGTGCATAGACTCTACCTTCTCGGCAGAAAACCCTTCTTCCAGCAGGGCATCTTTTGTAATCTTTACTTTCGTGCGGCTGCCGATCATGCCGAAATACGCATGGGGATGGGATAAGACTCTTCTCGCACAGGCCCGGTCTCCCTGGTGTCCCCTGGTTACCGCCACATAAAATGTATTTTCATATCCGAACATTTCCTCCGGCAGGCAGTCAAAATCACAGCAGAGCAGACGGTCCGCCCACGGAAACCGGTCTCTCGTAACAAACTCTTCTCTGTCATCCACTACCGTTATGTCGAATCCAAGGATCTTTCCGATCTGGCAGACCGGCTGTGACACATGCCCTGCTCCTAAAATAACGAGCCTGGGGGCTTCCTGAAAGAGCTCTACAAAAATCTCACGTTTCCCGATCGAAACAACCTCTGTCTGCTCCACCCTCCTGAGTTCAGGAAGAATTTCCTTCCACAAAGGCTTTCCATGCATTTCATCCTGAGTGTAGATGCATTTCTCTCCTGCCGCAGACCCGGAGAGGATCGTAGCACAAAACACCTTCCCCCGTTCCTTCAGCATCTTAAACAACCATTCATATGCAGACAAACAGACACCTCCTAATAAGCCAGCACTTCATATCCCGTCTCTGTCACGAGTACCTGAATCTCCCACTGGGCGGACGGAAGGCCGTCTGCCGTGTAGACGCTCCAGTTATCTCCTCCGTCAGTGTAGACTTCATCGGTTCCCATATTAACCATAGGCTCAATGGTAAATACCATGCCCGGGACCAAAAGCATCTCCGTGCCCTTTTTCGTGACGTAGCTGACAAACGGCTCCTCGTGAAACTCCAGCCCGACACCGTGTCCTCCGATTTCCCGCACGACCGAATATCCATTCTTTACTGCGTGATCGTGGACCGCCTGGCCCATATCTCCCATGAAGCCCCACGGCTTCACCTGCGCAAGTCCTAGTTCCACACACTCCTTCGTCACATCCACAAGCTTCTTCTTTTCATCACTTACATTTCCGATGCAGAACATCCTCGATGAATCCGAGAAATATCCATTATAGATCGTTGACACATCCACATTGATAATATCTCCGTCTTTCAGCACAATATCCTCAGAGGGGATGCCATGGCAAACCTGCTCATTGATGGACGTACATACGCTTTTCGGAAAGCCTTCATATCCCAAAGGAGCAGGGATGCCTCCAAGTTCCTCCGTCTTTTCATGGACCAGACGGTCAATCTCCTCCGTGGTCATCCCTTCCCTGATATGTTCTGCCACATAGTCGAGGACTGCGGTATTGATCTTTCCGCTCTCCCGGATTCCTTCGATCTGTTCCTCGTTTTTGAGAATAAATCTCGGCGGCACAATATGTCCCTGCCGCGCGAATGTCTCTATTTTTTCGTCCGAAGCCATGTGGCAGGCTTTATATTTCTTATTGCTTCCGCACCAGCAGGCATCGTTTCTTCCCAGTTTTCCTAACATGTCAGTTCCTCTTTTCTAAAATTTGTTTTCTGTCCCCTATTATATCACTGGAATCCTTAAGTGTTAAGGAAATCTCTTTTATCAAAGGGGAAGATCTCTTTTTTGAAACCGGTATTTCCCCAGTTCAAAGAGCAGAATTCCGATCAAAAGCAGAATCCCCGACATGGCAACTGCCCTGCTCTCTCCCTTTAGAAGGGCATCCCCGTCAAATAAAGTAAAGACCGTGGCATATTTCAGATTTTCCAGCTTATCCCCCATATTTGAAAGCATCTGTATCAGATAAAAACCAAGAAAGACACCGACCCCGATGCCTGTGGACCTGCGGGTGTCATTGCAGATACAGGACATAAAGAAGAAAAATCCGCTGATGCATACATGGAGGCAGAGCAGTCCCGCATTTAATCTGAGGAATTCCGCGATTCCCAAGTCTCCCGGAAACATCATCTCAGAGCAGACAATGCCCAGCGCCGTGATATAGAAGATCATCAGGCATACGCTGGCTGTCAGGAAAAATCCCTGTGTGCGGATGACTTTTCTTCTGGAATGTGGCGAGGAGAGAATGGATGCCATAGAACCCCTGTCCACATATCCGGCCACCAGCTTATTGGCCGTAAACAGTTCATATATCATAGGCAGCACGAACATAAAAAAACCGTATAAATAGATTTTTAAAAAACTCTGGAGGGTCGTCCCAGGATTTGTCATCCCTGCGGCGGCCATGAGCCCCGGCATCGCCTTCTCAAACTCTGCCAGCATCTCCCTCAGACCGGGTTCAAACATGGAAACCATGACGCTGATATACATGGAGGCCACGGCTGCGATAATCAGGAACACTTTGCAGTTGGATTTTATTTCCCGTTTCAGGAGCGGCATGACAAATATATTATTCATGAGAATCACCTCCGTAAAAATGCAGGAACAAGTCTTCCAGGCTCTGCTTCTGTTCTGTCAGATTTAAGACCCGGTATTTCCCTAAACATCGGATAAACTCTGAGAGTTCTCCCCTGATGCCGACCGTGACCCGGTTTCCCTTGATCTGCCTTACCCCGTCTGTCTCCCTGGAAACTGCCTCTGCTTCCGCCTTTGAACCCAAAGTAACCGTAAAGATTTTCTGCTTGCTCTTTCCGAGTGTCCCCATGTCTTCCACGGCAACAATCTTTCCTTCTCTGATGATCGCCGTGCGGTCACAGGTCCTCTCCACTTCCTCAAACATATGGGAGGACATAAGGATCGTCGCTCCCCTCTTTTTTTCCTCCAGGATCAGTTCCACAAACTGGTTCTGCATCAGAGGGTCCAGCCCGCTCGTTGGTTCATCCAATATGTAGAGATCCGGAGAATCCATGAATGCACATACGATGCCGATCTTTTGTTTCATTCCCTTGGACATTTTTTTGATCCGGCCTCGCGGGTCCAGAGAAAACATATCCATGAGTTCCTGCATCCTGCCCTGATTCTTCATGCCTTTCAGGTCTGCGGCGAATTTAAGAAACTGCTTTCCCGTCATATCATCCATAAATGCGATCTCTCCCGGCAGATAGCCAAGAGATCTGTGAATATCCTTTGCTTTATGAAAACAGTCCATTCCATTGATCATACAGGTTCCGTGATCCGGAGTGGAAAATCCAAGGAGGTGACGGATCGCCGTAGTCTTTCCAGCACCGTTAGGTCCCAGAAAGCCGACCACTTCTCCCTCTGTCACAGAAAATGATACGTCAAAGATTCCCTTTTGATTTCCATAGTCCTTTGTCACATGTTCCATCTCAATCGTTTTCATAAACACTCCTCCCGATAGACACTCTTTTTGACCCATCCCATCCAGCGTTCATAATCCTCACATATCCGGTCCAGATCGAAATCGGGCCGGTGCACCGCATCCCTCATATATCCGTCTCCCAGATAATATAACAGCATAAAGACATCTTCCGGGCTGACATCCTCTCTGAATTTTGAAAAATCCACCTCCGGAAACCAGCGCGGAAACATCTCCTCCAGAAAAACCTGGTTCCTGCGGTCCAATTCCTCTTTTACAGCCTCATTTTCCTCATATTTGGCTTTCAGTATAAATCCATTCATGTAATGGTTTTTCTTCATCAGCTCTGATTTCACACGGATGGACAGTTCAAACAGTTCAAAAAAATCGTGCACATCCTTAAAATTTGTGTCTTCGATCAGCCTTATGATGGTATTCATAATATGGTCATACAGATATAAATATAAATTTTTTTTATTTTTAAAATAATAAAAAAGCAGCCCCTTCGATATTCCTGCCAGCGCAGCCATCTGGTCTGTTGAAGCATGCTTATAATCGCTCTCAGCAAAGACCTGTATGGCGCCGTCTATGATTTTCTGCTGTTTTGCTTCCGGCAGATTCAGAAACTTTTCATTCAAGATACCACCTCCATTGACTGGTTTGGTTAATGATTAAGTCTGATTATATTCCATTGACTGAAAAAAACAACCCCTCGGCGGCGGATATCCTCTCTTTCAGGACATTGTAAAAATCCAAAGGGTACGGTACAATATATTTGAAAAAACTACAAAGGAAAACTGGGTGATCTTATGAATAAGAAAAAAAGACATATCACGAAACGTATTTTGCTGCTTCTCCTGGCCATTATACTGTATGAAGCAGTCGGTGCCTGCCTGCCTTTTGCTGTTCAAAAGCCGGTCAGTGACTCATATAAGAAAAAGTTTAACGTCTCTTCCTTCCGCGGTAATGGAGCCGAAAAAGAACGTGCAGGTATCATCGAGACAAACAAAGGCGCACTGGACACAAGACTTGCCATGTTTCAGGAAGCAAAAAAGAGCATCGTAATCTCTACTTTTGATATCCGGGAGGGAAAAAGTACGGACGATACGTTTTCTGCTCTGCTGGATGCCGCTGACCGTGGTGTAAAGGTACAGGTCCTGGTGGACGGATTGTACGGAATGCTGCATATGAATGGAAAAACCGTCTTTCAGGCAGCCGGAAGCCATCCTAATCTGGAGATCAGATTTTATAACGAACCTAATTTTTTAAAGCCCTGGACCATCAACGGGCGGCTTCATGATAAATACGTGGCAGTAGACGGTTCCCTTCTGCTTATGGGCGGCCGAAACATGTTTGATTATTTCATCGGAGATGACAGCCGCAGCAGTATCGGATACGACCGGGAAGTCCTGCTGTATTCCCAAAACGACGGATCCAAAGAAGGTGCTATTCCCCAGGTGCTCTCCTATTTTCATAAGCTTTGGGACTCCTCTGACTGTAAAACCGTATTTAATGGATCTTCTTCCAAAAAAGAGGTAAAAGCTGAGATTAAATATCTCTCCTCACGTTATGAAAAGATAAAAAAACAGCTTCCTGAAAAGACGGATTGGACGAAAAAAACCGTTCCCGTAAAAAAGGCTGTATTCGTAACCAATCCTACCCATATCGGCAACAAAGAACCTTATGTATGGTATACTATGCAGCAGCTCATGCTCACTGCAAAAAATGATGTCACGATCCAGACCCCCTATGCGGTCTTTTCCGAAGATATGTATCAGGGAATGGAGGAGCTCACTTCAAAGGTGCCCAATGTTGAGATGCTGGTCAACTCCACAGCCGTGGGAGATAATTTTATTGCCTCCTCGGACTATACAAGAAACCGTTCAAAAGTTCTTGAAACAGGTCCCAAGGTCTATGAATTTTTTGGAGACCACTCCTGCCACGGGAAATCCATCGCTATTGACAACGACCTGTCTGTCATAGGTTCTTATAACTTTGATATGCGCAGTACCTATCTGGATACAGAAACGATGCTGGTGCTGGAAGGAAAAGAGCTCAACCGGGAACTCCGCGGGCATATGAGCCATCTGAAGTCCCAGTCGCTCAAGGTTAATTCTGACGGAACCTATGTGCCGAAACATGGGGTAGAAAAAAAAGATATTCCTTCATCCAAAAAACTAATTTTCAAAGTCAGCTCCGTATTCATTCAGCTCTTCCGCTATTTGGCATGATGGAACCTAAAGAAGTTCTTTTTCTATTCTCTCTCTGGCTTCCGGTGCCTGTCTGTTCATCTTTTCGGGGAATCCGAACATAGAAACACAGGCAATATTGTCACCCCCAGCCTTTATAGGATCCTTTTTCAGCTGTCTGCCTGCAAAATCCATCTCTCTCAGTGCCTCAAAAATGCCGTTAAAATCTACGTCCCCTTCTCCCATGGCAAGATGCTGATGAATGGTCACATCTGTTTTCCCCTTTCCGTTCAGCCACGGCGGGTTTAATATGTAACGGCAGTCGAGTGTCTGGTTAAATGTATCTGCAAATAATACATGAGTCAAATCGTCTCCCGCATATTTGAGCATGGACCGGACATCTCCTTTTCCTTCATCGTAGAAAAAGCCATGAGGTGCTGAATATACATATCCCAGGTTTTTAGAACGGAATGATTTTACCAAATCACAGGTTTCATTATTTAATTCACAGAAATCATACGGATGTGACTGGATTTCCACACGCAGCCCTTCCCTCTCTATGACCGGGAGAAGTTCTTCCATGGATTTAAACCACATGCCGTTGCAGATCTCCTGCTGATTTGGATCTCCCGATAATTCTGTATTGATCACTTTAACACCCATATCTGCCGCAATTTTTATCATACGTTTCCAATTGGAAACCGCAAACTGTCTCTGTTCTTCTGTAGGGCCTGACCACCGGTAAACTACAATGAAAGAAGAAATCTCCACTCCAGTCTCCCTAAGTGCCTTCCTGTACTCCATTTCACATTCTTTTGAAAATAAAGGATGTTTGTAAAATGGATTGATTCTCGGATGCGGTGACTGCTCAATATATTGATAGCCCCAGTCTGCAACTTGATGGACCATACGGTTAATGTCCATCTGCTTTGCCAGCACATCCACGTCAAATGCTATTTTCATCTGAATCCTCCTAAACTAATATGAAACTGCCGCAAAACACCCATCCTTTTTGCGGCAGTTCTTCCTACGTCTATTTACGATTAGTCAACATAAAAATCCGGGCGTGCAGTCAAAGGTACTGGTTCAATTGCCCCGCTTTTCTGAGATTTCAGACAGGAGTCTGTTGTCACTGCTGCACAGTATCCATCCCAGGCAGATGCAGCCGCACTGCAGTAAGTATCATCATTGCACGCATCAACCCATGCCTGAAACTCAATATTGTATGAATCTTCAAAGAATCCAAGACCGTCTGAGGTCATTCCTGCAGAAGAACTGTTCTTTGTGCATACATTCACGCGTGCATGGCGGGGAAGTGTCGCAGTTCCGTCCTCACACAGCACTTCGCAGCGAATATCGTAGGCATACTGGCAGTTCACCCAGATTTCAGCTGTGATGACCATTCCTGAAGATGTTGTCAGCAGAACGATCTGTGGGTCATGGAGGTCAGGATTTTTAGAATACTTCGTAGTTTTCGGGAAAATAACCTGTGCCTTTGTAAAATAGTCTCCTACCAGCCAGCTCATCGTGTCGATTTCATGGATTGCAGTTCCTGTAACCGCTACCACATCATCAAATGCTTCCGGATAATCTGCATTGCGGTGAGCACAGTGAGCCACCAAAGGATCTCCGAGTGTTCCTGAGACAACCAATTCTTTGAGTTCCTGGTACGCAGGGTCAAAACGCCGGTTAAAACCAAGCTGAATCAGGCGTTTGCCGCCGGCTATTTCTGCATCGACAACCTTTCTTGCGCCTTCTGCAGATGCTGAGAGCGGTTTTTCACAGAAAATATACTTCTTAAGGCGCAGTGCCTCCAGACAGAATTCTTCATGGGTTTTATCTGCACTGACGATCACAATGGCATCCACTTCCGGGTCATTGATCAAAGCAATCGGGTCGGCAATAAATCTCACTGCTTCATAAGGAGCAATGACTTCTTTTGCATGTGCCTCGTTCACATCTGATACTGCAGTAACTGTAGTATTGCTGATTCTTGTCATTAAGCGCAGGAAATGTTGTGTTCCCATAGCACCAACTCCGATAATTCCAACTTTTAACATAATAAATCCTCCTAATATATTATTTATTTAAAAAACAAGTTTATGAGTTCTTCATGATAGCTTTCACCGCAGACTCTGTGCCGTCTGCCGGGAATAGTTCGTATCCGATCCGTCCTGTATAACCGCAGGATTCCAGATGACGGATTACCTTTTGATAGCTGATCTCTCCTGTACCCGGTTCATGGCGCCCAGGGGCATCTGCCACATGAATATGGCCAAACTGGTCACAGTATTTGCTGATATTGTCACACAAGCTGCCTTCATTCAGCTGCATGTGATAGACATCATACAGAATTTTCAGCCGGGGTGAATTGATCAGACGGCAGATTTCTGCTCCCATCTGGGTCGTTGTCAGGAAATTGCCCACGTGGTCCGTGGTAATATTCAGCGCTTCCAGATTAAGGCTGATCTCCTCTTCTTCTGCCAGCTTCGCACACTCAAGAAGTGTGTCATACATAGAACAAAGTTTAACGGTGTGGGACAGGTTGTCGTAATGGTCAACAACAATTCCCGCATCTCCAAGAGCATTGGAATGGATCGTTACGCTGGCCGCACCCACCTGTTTCGCTGCCGCAATTGACTGTTTTAAAAAGTCTAGATATGCCTGTTTGTGGTCAGGATCGACCAGTGAATAATCGGCATCTCCGTTGAATCCGGAAATTGAGATCCCTGCCGCCTGTGCTGCTTTCCGGGTGTCATTAAGATCCCGGATTCTCCAGTCCCAGAACTCTACAGCCTCAAATCCGTCGTCTTTAGCGGCCTGAAAACGTTCCACCCAGGGAAGTTCTGTGTAAAGTGTGTCAATACATGCGCATTTTGATAAACTCATAATAAAATCTCCTTTCTTACAATACTAAGCCTCAGTTTTCAATTCTTCTTTTATTTCCCGTTCCAGCAGCTCTCTCATGATGGCCGGGTATTCTTTATCTAAATGATAAAACAGCAGAATCACGATAACAAAAATTGCTGTCCCAATCATTCCATAGACAAAGAGGTTATAAATCGTATCCAGTGCACCCTGCGTCTGTTCTGTCGCTGCTGCCACACCGTTATATCCGGCCCAGCTCATAATAGCACCGATGGCTGCTGAACAGATTCCCTGTCCGAACTTTTGACCGGACGTTACTGCACTCTGGATCGCGGACGGTGTACGGAGACCTGTTTTCCAGTGTCCATATTCCACCACATCTGCCACCATCGTGTACATCATGGCATACTCACATGCCAGTCCGACTCCCCGAAGAAGGGTTCCTGCAAAAACTATCGGTACACTTCTCGGCCCCACAGGAACAATCAATGCTCCAATGATGATACAAACGGCTCCGAAAATACACCAGTTCCGTTTTGACATCTTGTGGATCAGCAATCCAATGACAGGTGTTGCTGCGACCATCATAATCTGACATGCAAAATTGATAATTCCCATTAAATTTTCAGTCCCCAGAAAGTTTTTACAGTAATAAGTCAGCATAGTTCCGGCGATTGTCTGATAGAATGCAAGCGCAAAAAAGAATAAAAACGCTATAATAAAATATTTGTTTTTAAACAAGACTGCGACAGCAGTTTTTAACGGCACTTTTTCTCCTTTTGAGTCATCCACTACCTGTACTCTCTCTTTTGTAAAGAAGAAACACCACAGCAGCAGACTGCAGGCAATGCCGTAAATTGCCGTCGCTTTGATCCATGCACCCTGTCCTCCCCCTAAAAGATCCACCAGAGGAAGAAAGCCTAATGTCATTGCAATATTAGCAAGGGGTGAAATGGTCATACGGATGATGTTTGTATACGCCCGCTCATTTTGATTTCTTGTGAGATAAGTTACCAAGGTAGCATATGGAAGCTGTGTCATCGTGTAAACTACCGTAAGCATCAAATTATATGTAAAGAAAATATAGATCGCCTGGGCAAATGCGCCGATATGCGGCACTGTCATTAGCAGGATGGAGGCTATTGCATAGGGGACAGCCATGCGCAGCAGCCAGACACGGACCCGCCCGTATTTTGATCTCGTCCTGTCCACAATGAAACCTGCCGCCATATCGGAGGCCCCGTTAAAGACCTGTGAAATAGCGATAATCATACCGATCGTTGCCGGTGACACACCCACCACGTCTGTGTAGAAAAATACCAGCAACGTTGTAAAGAGCGCAAACATGGCACAGGTGGCCACCTCTCCCATACTGTAGGAAAGCTTTTCTCCTAAACTTAAATGTTCATCCTGATCGTTCGTATTCTTCATCTTTTTTTCACCCCAATCATATTCCTGCACAGCTTTTTATGTATTCCCGCGCCTTCAGTGCATATTCAAACGGATTTGCTTTATTAGGATCCTGTTCTGCCTCCACGATAAACCATCCTTCATAGCAGGCCTCATTCAGTGCCTTGAACACTCCCGGATAGTCTACACATCCATCCCCCGGTACTGTGAAGCATCCGTCGACTACTGCTCTTCTGAATTCAAAGCCTTCCTCATATGCCTGTTTCATCTTGTCTGCCCGTATGTCTTTGAGATGCACATGACCGATACGGGGACCAAACTCTCTGGCTGCCTTCACTGCATCTTCCTTTGAAAATGTAAAGTGTCCAGTGTCAAAACACAGATACACATATTCAGGGTCAGTGTTGTCCATCAGCCGTTTTGTCTCCTCATATGTCTGGACGACCGTTGCCATATGGTGATGGAAACAAAGTTTGAAGCCGCGCTTTGATGCAATCTCCCCCAGTTTGTTTAATCCGCTGCATAACTTCTCCCACTCTTCATCAGAAGCCACCGGCTTATTTTCTCCGAACATGGAGCAATCCTGCGAAAACAGACAGCGTGTCAGCTCACACACATTAATCCTTTTAGCTCCCACAGCTTCCAGAAAATCCAGCTGACGTACAAACATCCTCTCATTTTCCTCATACGGAGTTGAACAAAGGAAGCTGGAAAACCACTGTGATGCAATCTTGATCCCTCTCAGATCCAGTGCTTTGTTGAGTTTGTCCGGATCTATCGGAAACTTTCCTCCGACTTCCGTTCCCTGAAATCCAGCGAGAGCTGCCTCGGAAACCATCTGATCAAAAGTCAGCTCTCCTCCCAGCTCAGGCATGTCATCATTCGTCCATCCGATTGGCGCAATGCCCAGTTTTACATTATTAAACATTTTCTTCCTCCTGCTATCAGCATTTCCTCATTTCATATCAACAGTCATCAGACAGATGATATTATACCTGCACATATTGTGCTTTTATTTACATTGTGCTCTTAAGCACAGTTTATTTATACCATTTTTTTCTCTGTGAGTCAATGTTTTATTATGCAAAACGTCGGTTTACCTATTTATATTTTGATTTTTTTGTGCAATTTTGATAGTTTCGCCTCATAACTTCTATAAAAAAGCACAATTCTTATTTTATAGCACAACAGACAGTCCCGATATCCGATGCAATTTCCTTTTGGAAGCTGGTTCTGCCGATTTACACAACAACAAAATCCAGAGAAAAAAACAATTTTCTCTGGATTTCATATGAATGTTATATAAAATTGTCTGCTGCTGAGACAGCCGGTCTGGAAATTGGACAAAATACAGATAATATCCACAATCGATATCAGCTGGTAAAACAGGAGATGCCACTCATTCAATTAGATTTTCAGCACACATAATCTCAATTGCATAGCGTTCTATATCAGACTGGGGCAGAATATGCTGCTGTATATATTTACGCAGTATGATCAGTGGGCGGTACCCCTGCCGGTATATATTCTGCGCGATGGTAAAATCAATTTCATTTTTCTTCAGCAGACGTTTCGTCTCATCCGTCAGATCATGGCTGATAATATGCAGTTTTCTCTGAATTTCTGAATCCCTTACTGCCTCCACACATCCGGTGGTACTGTGATTCGCCATATAAATACCTTTAATACCCGAAAATTCTTTCAGGGCTTCCCTGACTTTCTGGTATGTAAGGGTATAATCATTGTATGTCTCAATTATCCGGTAATGACCTTCACTAAATCCCCTCTCCTGCATACGCTCACAAAACCCCCTCAGTCTGAGGCGGTGTGCGTGGAATTCGGAATTGCCCACGGCAATCAGTACCTGATCATCAGAATCCAGATATTTTGCCATCAATTCTCCTGCTACCCGGCCGCCCCGGACTAGATCCTGGCCGATGAAGCACAGTCGTTTGCTGCCTGAAACGTCTGAATTAAATGTAACTACCGGAATATTCCTCTCTTTCAGTTCATCTATTTTTTCAATTACAGATATGTGATCCTTCGCACAGACCGCCATGCCCAGTACCTGCTGGTCTGCCAGGTGATCCATGCGCTCAATGCTTTCATCCGGAAGATCCGTCTCACATTCTTCTACAATCACCTCGACAGAATAAGCTTCAAGCACAGCCTGCGCATCACGGATTCCCCTCATAACTTCCCGCTTAAAATATCCCTGCCAATTCGGAAGCACAACACCCAGTTTAAAAGAACTCACAGAAGGCAGCGTCAGCCCCAGGGCTTCTGCCTGTGCTTCATTGGGCGGCACATAATTCAGTTCTCTCATAGCTTGTATCACCCGTTCATAAACATCTGTACGGACGTGAGGCCGCTGATTGAGCACACGGTCCACAGTCCCCCGTGAAACGCCGGCCCGCTCAGCCACCATCTTAATTGTCACTTTTTTCGACACAACGATTCCGCCTTTCTATACAAAAGTAATTCCTATTATACAAATCATATTTCCCTTAGTATAGCACGGCACAACTTTTGTGCACAACAACAAATATAGTTCTCCTTTCGAAAACCGCCAGAGCGCTTTATTCATCCGAACCGCATGTATCCTGCTCCTTGCTCTTTTTATTATCCTGATCTTTTCTTAGAAGCTTCACCTCATTATAAATCCGATAGACAGAGGAGATCATCATAATGCCGCCTGACACCGCCATAGCGATGATCAGAGTCCTCTGTCCATACATGGTGAACAAAGCCCAATTTTTTGCAACTGCGTAATTCATCGTATAATACAGCTGCCCTCCCGGAACTAAAGGAATAATTGCCCCGATCAAAAATATAGTGGCAGGACTTTTCGCCAGCCTGGCAAGTGCCTCCGCATAGACGGTGGCAGCCATAGATGCTGCAAAATTCGGAATAAATGTACTCGTGGTCAAAGAAGCAATGATCAGATAAACCGTCCATGAGACAAGCCCCCCTAAACCGGCAAAAAATAACTTCTTTCCTCTCACATTAAATAAAATAGAAAAGCCGAGAGCTCCGATAAACGAAGAAAGAACCTGGATCGCCTGTGTTATCATAAGATACCTCCCCATAATACCAGCGCGGTGAAGGAACCTGCCGCAAGAAATACCGCTGTCACCACCACTTCACAAAGCCGTATCATACCGGCCATCACATCTCCCCCTATAATATCCCGGATAGAATTGACAAATGCCACCCCGGGCACAAGAAGCATTATATTTCCTATGATGATCGTGCCGTAATCTCTGGTAGCCCCCAGATGCGCCAGTATATACGCTATAGTGGCTACCATAAAAGCTGCAGCAAAGTCAGAAAACATAATATTGGAATCCAGCTTCTGTAGACAAGCCATCAGCCACCAGACCGCCGCTCCGCAGACTGCCCCGATGATCCCTTCCACAAATCCGCCTCCAAAAAAGACTGCAAACGTCCCGGCGATCAGTGATGCGATCAGACACTGCACCGGCAGGCTGTAAATGTGCTCCTGACGAATATCTGAAAGTTTTTCCTCCAGATAAGTAATGTCCGGCTTCTCCCTGCACACACACCTGGAAAGATCATTTAACCGGTCCAATTTATGAAAATCTGTCTTGTAATATTTGATTCGCTTCGTCTGGGTAAATACATCTCCGTCTTCTGTGGTCACGGTAACCACAATACTGGATGTGATCGTAAACGCCTCAACTTCCCTCGCCCCGTATGCAAGACAGATGCGCTCGATGGTATCTTCCACTCTGGAAACACCGGCTCCGCTTATCAGCATCATTTTTCCGAGATCCATTGCCTGGATCAATACCTGCTTTAAAAACATGTGAACTCCTCTAACGTAAAATGACCGAATATTGGCTGTCAAAACAAATACCTATACGGGCAGCCTGATCCATCCGCTCTTTTGTGTCACATTGGTTCAGCAGGATAAGGAGTTCCGCATCCGGGTATTGTTTTCTGAGCATTATAACATATTCCATACGGATCAGCTTCATAATATCCTCATAATTAAGAAAATCTTCACTAGATTTTTCGAGAATTTTACACGCACGCTCCGGCCGGTGGCACACATCCTTTATGGGGCGGCCGAGAGCACTCATCCCTGCCACGATCAGGATCTGGTCCGTTCCCTCCGGTATGACCGGTTCTGTTTCATTTCTGGCCTTTACCGGCATTTTTTTTGATCCGTCCGCCTCCACTATAGTCACGTCAGCAAAAGAGGAGGCTGCCTGAAAGACTTCTTTTGGCAGCCCCTTCATTTTTTCTCCGTCACGGAGTCCTGCTGTAACGGTCCGGCCCGGCTTCAGTTTCTGTATGATATCATCCGCATCTCCGGAAAGCACAGTCTCCTTTCCCGGCAATTCCATGTGAGTGGTCGTCGTCACCAGCACCTTTTTTCCCATCGCTTCCTGCTCTCTTGCGATCTTGAACACCGACGTCGTCTTTCCCCCTGCTCCCACTATGGAAAGGATGCCGCCCCGGATACCAAAGGCTTCAGACAGCGACTCCTCTTTTCCTATCCTCTTCATCCTTAGTTTCTCCTAAGTTTTATTTTCTAACCTTCATTCTACAATATGATACCAAATTCTTAAAGCTGTTTTTTTCCAAAGGCAGCGCCCGATAAAACTAAGAGGATCAGCAGCAGCACTCCCGCCGCCAGAAAGTTCCCGGAAAAATCCGAAAGTCTGAGGGTCCCCGTAATCAATCCGTACGGCTCGGATACGAGACGTATCGGATTGAATTCCTGGATTTTCGGTACGATATTCAGCAGAAACATCACAGCGACCATTATTCCGGTAAATAAAAGACTCGAATAACTGCTCTTTGAAATCACACTTCCCAAAAGGTCAGAGGCCAGCAGCAGTACCCCGAACAGCCATACCCCCAGAAGCGCAGCCACCAGATGGTCTATGCCTTCCATTTTCCAGAAATAAACCGTATAGCCATAGGTTACTCCCGTACACACCGCATAGGACGCCGTCCACAAAAGGACTGCCACTGTAAACTTTGAGCAGAGCACCGCAGTCCGGGAAAGCCCCTTGGTGACCATCAAGACTAAAGTTCCTTTTTGAATCTCGCCTGCCATCATTCCGGAAAAGAGAATGGCTAAAACAGCAAGCCCCATCTGAGGCACGTTTTTAAAAAATTGCATCCAGGAATCCGCGGCCGAGGGAGACGGAAGATCGATGCTGATGCCTCCGGGCATAAAACTTTTCACGAGCTCCGGGGTAATCTTTGCTATGACAGGATTCATGAAGCCAAACATCAGGAATATACATCCGAGGATCAGCAGTTTATAAGTGCAGATACTTTCCAGCAGCTCTTTTTTCGTAAACGCCCAGTACGCCCTCATGATATCACCTCCATAAATAAGTTTTCCAGGGTCGGCTTCTGCACTTCCATTTTCATTGGACATATATTGTGCTCTGTCATGCAGATCATAAGTTCTGTCTCCAAACGGGCCATATCTGATGTGTGGAAAATTAAAACTCCATTCTTTTTCTCAACCTCAAAAACATATCCCTTCTTCTGAAATTCAGATTCCAGCAGATTTTGTCCTTCCGGCGTGCCCGTCTCCAGACAGAGGCTGTCTTTCCTGCGCTGTGCCTTCAGTTCTTCAAGGCTTCCCGAAAGGACCAGTCTGCCGTCTTTGAGCACTGCCGCCCGGTCACAGATTCTCTCCACATCAGACAGCACATGGGTTGAAAATAACACTGTTGTTTTTTCCCTGACTTTTGAAAGGATATCAAGGATCTCCTTTCGTCCCAGAGGGTCCAGGGCAGAAGTCGGCTCATCGCAGATCAGAAGCCTGGGCTCGTTGAGCAGTGCCTGCGCAATGCCCAGACGCTGTTTCATGCCTCTGGAATACCCGCGGATTTTTTTCTTTTCCTCCGAAAGCCCTACCAGTCTGAGAAGCTCTTCGCTTCTTAAACTTATCTCTTTTGAAGTGAGACCTGTGATCTCCCCGCACAGACGCAGATACTGCTCTGCATTCATATAGCCGTAAAATTCAGGCACATCCGGCAGATATCCCACTCTGCGGTTTGTCTTTGTACAGCCGTAGCGCACCGGTTCTCCCAGCACCTTCACTTCCCCTTTGTCAGCCTTTAAAAGTCCAAGGATGATCTTCATCGTCGTCGTCTTTCCAGCTCCGTTCTGGCCTAAAAATCCATATACAGAGTGCTCCGGCACCTGAAAATTTAAATCTCTTAATACTTGATGGCTCCCAAACTGTTTTGAAAGATGTTGAATCTCCAATACGTTCATGATTCATCCCCTCTTCCAAATACAAAATACACAACCGGCCCTAAAAATTGTATAAACATGACAATTAATATCCAAAATATGCGGTTTCCAAACCGGTAATCCGGATGTCTCAGCACATGTACCAGGGCGGTCACCATCAGCACCAGTTCCAATATGATCACAGGGATCAAAAAAGGCATATATTCCATTAACTCATTCATCGTCATAACCTCCATTCTTTCTGTATGCGTTTTATTATCTCTTCAAACCTGGGATTTCCTGTGAGCGGCTCGAATGCCGGGTGTTTGAACCCGTCTGTCACTGACTGTTTGATCAGTTTTTCTTCCCGCGGCGCCTGGACTCCCAGGCACATTTCATTCAGCCATGGATCGACAAGATCAAAGAAATCATCCCCATGCAGTGTGTACGGCAGCAGATTATTCAGGCAGACTCTCTCATAGTTCTCAAGCATGGCAAGTGCTTTTTCTTCCTTTTTCTGTCCCATATACCCTACTGCTGCCGCAAAATATAACTGTGCCATTGCATTTACATGCAGAAGATCCATTTCAAATACCTCTGCGATCTGACAACCTCTTTGGACAAGCATTTCAAACTTTTCTTCATCTTTTTCATACAGAGTCAGCTCCTGTATCATAAATGACATCACGCCCACCAGATTCTGATACAGACTGATCTGGACTGTCTCTTTGGCCTTTACCTCATTTCCCAGCATGCGGTACGCTTCCGACAAGATGCCCTCATCAAAATAATTTGCCCTGACTTCCTCGTCCAGAAGTTCCAGCGCCTTTTCAGGATGTCCCTCCAGCAGTTCCATTCTGGCTTCCAGAGAGTTTGCCTGAGAGGAGAGAAGGACATCACCGCTTTCTTCCTTCACTCTCCGGCAGAGATCCGCCGCTGTTTTCATTACGTCTTTCTGTTCTTCCGGCTTCTCCAGCAGGACAAAATGGTTCATGTACAGAATGATCATCTGCATAATAAGAGGGAAACAGGAATAATACTTCTTCAAGATCCCGTCGCATTCTTCAAATACTTCTTTTGCCGGCTTTTGACTGAAATCCTTTGCCAGCCTTAAATAAAGCTTCCTTATGTCTTCCTTTGTCATCTGCGGCTTATATCCTATGAGTTCATCGACACTCATATTGAAATAGGCCGCCAGCTGGGGCAGAAACGTAATATCCGGGTAGCTCTGCCCGGTCTCCCACTTAGATACCGAAGCTTTAGAGACACCGATATAGGCTGCCAGCTGATCCTGGGTTATTCCCTTTTCTTTTCTCTTTTTCACCAAAATATTTGACAGATTTAACTCCTTCATATTCATCACCTCAAATTCATTATAACCGTATACAGAAATACTACAATGGATTAGAAGTTGATTTTAGTTGATAAAATCAACCAAAAAGAAACAAGGCTGCGGTACAGCATTCCGCAGCCTTTATTTACACCGGAAAATCTCGTTCAGTTCCCTGACGGTCCCCAGGCAGTTCATGGCAAGAGTATTAAAATACAGTTCTTCGTCCAGACATCCATATACCCTGTCCTCTTCCAGGATCATGGAACCTGTCAGTTCATTTTTTGTGTAACTTTTTCTAATTCTTTTCAGTGCCCGTTCAATGTTTCCAAGCAGTTCTTCCAGCATCATGTTATTCTTCGGAGTCATCTGTCTTCTGCGCATATAGGAACCGATCTGTTCCATCTCCGAAACCAGCTGGGCATTGACCGGCAGGAGCTGGCGGAAAAATTTCTTCTCTTCCGGATTTAAATGCTTTTCTGTGTAATCCTCAATCTCCTTTGAAGCCATCTGAAACTGCACAAGCAGCTCCCTCATCATGTTCAGGTCACTGTCTTTTCCCTTTCGTACTTCTCCCATTATTTTTTCATCGATATCCAGCAGGCTGTTTACACTTTTTAAAAATTCAGACTCAGCGGTGATCGGAAGGAGAAATTTATTTGCAAGAAGTACGGTCACAGCCGCAGCCCCCACATACAGAATCCTGAGTTCCATGGCTTCTCCCCTGGGCATGCTCAGTGTAGTAAGCGCCATTCCGTAGCAGGTGCTGTACATAGGCATCGTCCATGAGGTGACCGGTACATAATACATAAGGCAGGTCATGACGGCAATGACAGCGATATGTCCGCCGAGGCTTTTAAATAGTTCGGTCAGCACAAAGGTCACACCCAGCCCCGCGATGGTCCCGAGAATACGGTTGTTGATCTTCATCATGCTTTCCTCCGAATACGGCATCAGCATGAGAAAAGAACTCATCGGATACCAGTAGCCATGTTCCAGATTCGTCAGTCTGCAGACTGTAAAAGAGATGCAAAGGACGATAGAGAGTCTCAACGCAAATCTCATATGAAACTGATCCAGCCTGAGATGGGACCTCATGCTTTTTACTCTATGAGAAACGTCCGGAATCTTCCACTCTTTCTCCTTCCGATTCATTTTTATCTCGGTGATTTTTGAGAGCGCAAAACACAACAGTTCCAAGATCCCGTTCATTCCCTCTCCGGCTCTTCTGGATATCAGATTTTCCGTCCTGCTGAAGCTTTTGATTTTTTCTATGAGCTCACCGTTATCTGACTGGTTCATCTTCTGCTCCACGCTGAAAAATATACCGGAAAGCTTTCTGAAATATTCCCGGTTTTCTGAATCTCTGATGTCATCCTCTCCGATTATTTCATCCAGAAGGTACTGGAAACGCTGGAAAATAAGCATAAAATAATAATTCACCGTGCCGTATCCGTTGGACAGATATGTATAATTGCGGCTGGAGTAAATCACCTGATTCATATGATACATCATCCGGATCAGCTCCTCTTTATCTCTCGAATCCTTCTCCCCATCTGAAAGCCTGGCAAGCTGCACCGCCAGATTATTCATTCCTTTTCTCACAGTTCCATAATGCCTTTTCTTCTTGATGATTCTGGAATGCAGATACAGAAAGGCTGTGAGAACGGCAAAGGCATAAAAAAAAGCACATAAGCGCGCAGGCATTGCCTGTGCCGGGATCGGGCGCAGCTGAAGAAACACAAATTCCATTCCGTACAAAAAATACGCTTTGGGGTTAAATTTATCTGTCAGAAGAAATACTAGAAAGAACGGTACCAGCAGATTCAGGAAAAAGCATAGGATCAGATTTAGGGATGCCGCGTACGATGCCCCGCACACGATGAGCATGATCCCGTAGCAGTGCAGCAGGTCCTGTAAGGAAAAATCTTTCTGGCTCTTTGTCCGAAATAAAAGGGTCAGAAAGGATACCATGATTACCTGGCCGATTCCAAACAGAAGAAATATCGAAAAAAACATAAATAAGGACACAAAAATAACAGGGAATGCCGCCGCCCATTTTCTCCTGGCCGTGTGCATCCTGTTCTGCCAATGTTTCATATGATCATCTCCCCTGTCCCCTGCGTTGACTTTTAAAATTGAAAGTGCTACGATTTTATCACATGAAAGCAATACTGTAAAGGAGACAGACTATGGGATTGAAACTTAGAAAGATCGTTATCATCGGAGCGGGGCACGTGGGAACTATGTGCGGGCTCAGCCTCATGTACCGGGGTGAAGTGGATGAACTGGTTTACATAGATATTGACAGAGAAAAGGCTTACAGCCAGGCGCTGGACCTTGACGATGCGGTTTCTTTGTTCCCGCATCAGATCACCGTCCGGACAGGAGACTATGGGGATGTGGAGGATGCGGATGTCATCGTTATGGCCGCCGGTGTTTCAAGGCTCCCGGGCCAGACCCGTCTGGATATGCTGGATGACTCTATCCGCATCATGAAAGAGGTCGCCTCTCATATGCAGGGCCTGCATATACCGGGAATCCTGATCAGCATTTCCAATCCGGCCGACATCGTGGCGGATTATCTGAGAAAACAGCTGGACCTTCCGAAAAACCGCTGTTTCAGCACCGGAACTTCTCTGGATTCGTGCAGGTTAAGAAGAATTCTTTCCCAGAAGATGCACCTGGACCGCAGTTCTATCCAGGCCTTTGTCATGGGCGAACACGGTGATTCACAGATGATACCTTTTTCTGCGGTCCATATTTCCGGCAAACCGCTGCTTCAGTGGATGAAAGATGATACGGTACGGTATGGAAAACTGGATCTTGTACAGATCGAAGAGGAGACTGCCAATGCGGGACATGAGGTGATTGAGGGAAAAGGCAGCACAGAATTCGGTATCGGCATCGCTCTGTCAGAGATTGTCCGCTCTATCTTCCATGATTCAAAAAAAGTCCTTCCGGTCTCTCCTCTCCTTGAAGGAGAATATGGACAATACGGCATTCATGCGGGAGTTCCATGTATTATCGGAAAAGACGGAATTGAACAGGTTATAGAGATATCCCTGACTGATAAGGAGAAAGAAAAATTTGAGAATTCCTGCGGTGTGATTCGGGAGTATATCAGCCATATATCGTAGTATACCGATCTTCCTGTTTCTTTTAATAATCATAGACAACAGAAGGACTTTTCCGGTATAATGATAAGAAGATAAAAAGGGATGTACTGGGAAATATCACAGACAAAGCATTGGCTAATGAAGAGGGGAGACTTCATGAAACGTTGGAATAGAGTGTTAATACCAGTCTTTTTCTTGCTGATGATTTTTGCAAGTCTTTTTTCTGTGCGCTCTATTGTAAATATGCAGGGCTACGGCAAACTGATCAACTATCTCGGAATCGTGCGCGGATGCGGACAGAGGATCGTCAAACTGGAGTCCAGCCGGCAGTCTAAAGATTACCTGATCGATTATGTGGACGACATCTTAACGGAGCTTTCCACCGGTGAAGGAAAATACGGCCTGACACCTCTCGAAGATCCTACATATAAGAAAAGTCTGAAAAAGCTCTCCAAAGAATGGGACGAGATAAAAAAAGAAATAGACATGGTCCGGGACGGAGCCGATTCGAAAAGACTGCTCGCTCTGAGTGAAAATTTTTTTGCAACCGCCAACGATACTGTATTTATTGCGGATAACTATTCAAATGGACAAATTAAAAATTTTACGCGGCTGAGTATCGCCCTCTCTGCCGTGGCGATTTTTACATGGGTCTGCATCCTTCTCATCTATTTCAGAAGACTGCTTCATCTGGAGCGCAGGAACACAAACCTGGAATCTATCGCCTATCAGGATACGCTTACGAAAGCCTCAAATCTTGAAAAGTTCCGGCTGGATTCCAAGCATCTCCTGGCTTCCAACCCTCTGTGTGATTATGCATTTTTCCATCTGGATTTTCAGAATTTCAAATACTGCAATGATATTTTTGGTTATGATTTCGGCGACCTTCTATTAAAACAGTATGCCGTATTCCTGTCGGAAGATATGACAGAAGGTGAGACATTCGCCCGCATCTCCGGAGATAAATTCGTCGTTTTAAGGAAGTATGAATACCGGGAAGAGCTCATCGCACGCCAAAAAGCCGTGGACAGCCGTATCCGTGCTTTCGCCATGGACTCCAAAGAACATTACAGCCTTACCATCTACGGCGGTATATGCTGTGTCAAAGATGTGCCTTCTTCCATAGAGATCGATTCCATCCTGGACCGTGCCAATTTTGCCCAGAAGACGGTAAAAGGCCAGGAAGAACGCCATTACGCCTTTTACACCGACAGCATCCGGGAACAGATGGTGGCAGAGATCAACATTCAGAGCCGGTTCAGCGATGCATTAAAAAACAAGGAGTTTATCGTTTACTATCAGCCGAAAGTAAACCTTTCAGCTGACTCTTTTGATTCAGCTGAAGCCCTGGTGCGCTGGCAGGATAAGAGCGGACGGGTGATTTCTCCTGCCTCCTTTATTCCGGTGCTTGAAAAGAATTTTCTGATCAGCACACTGGACCAGTATGTGTTCCGGGAAGTATGTATTCTGATGCAAAACCGGCTGAAATCCGGCCTCCCCGTCATCCCGGTCTCTGTGAATGTTTCTAAGATCCAGTTTTATAATCCGGATTTTGTACGAATTTATTCTTCCATTAAAGAAGAATATCAGATCCCTGACGGTCTGCTGGAGATCGAGTTCACGGAATCAGCGTGTTTCGAGAACACAGAATATTTCCTGGAGATCATCGCGAAGCTTCACGAACACGGATTTCTCTGTGCCATGGATGACTTCGGAAAAGGCTACTCTTCTCTCAGCATGCTGAAGGACATCCCGATCGATGTATTGAAACTGGACTCCCTGTTTTTTGTCAGCAGCCCGGATTCCAAAAAAGATTTAACCGTCATCCGGGGAATTATTTCGATGGTAAAGGAATTACAAATAAGGACCGTAGCAGAGGGAATCGAACATAAAGAGCAGGTAGATTTTCTAAAAAATATCGGCTGCGACACGATTCAGGGTTACTATTTCTATAAGCCTATGCCGGAAGATGATTTTACCGCCCTCTTAAACGGGACAGGAAAATAATAGAACAAAAAAGACGCTTTCTGATGCCAACTATAAAACGTGCCGTCAAAAAGCGTCTTTTTTGTTTTATGTTCAAACTCTGTAAATGTAATGTTCCTTCCGGGGTTTTGCCTTCGGTGTCTCTCCGTCCTGGTATCCCAGAATGCAGTGGCCGATGCCGGCATAATCTCCTTCAATTCCCCATTGTCTCAGGAGTTCCCTGCCTTCTTCACTCTCAAACTCCTGCTTCGCCCGGTGAATCCAGCAGGAACCGATTCCCAGCGCGTGTGCAGCGTTCATCAGATTTCCCATCACGAGACTGCCGTCTTCCACATATGTGGGCCGGTTTTTGTCTGCCAAAACAACGATCACCGTCGGAGCTCCGTAAAAAGGATCGATTGATTCATTTCCCAGGAATTTCGCATTCATCTTCGACAATTTTGAAATCGTTTCTTTGTCCTGTATGACCGCCATGACCGGTGACTGCATTCCCATGCCGGTGGGTGCGTTCATCCCAGCCCTCAGAATCTCCTGAAGGTCCTCCTCCTCGATTTGTCTGTCCTGATACTTTTTTATGCTTCTTCTTTCCTTTAAATCTTTGACTGTATCTTTCATTTCATACCTCCTGTTTCATATTTATACAAGAGTTTTTGTCCATGCGATTGCCAATGCTCCGTAGCCTATGTGACATGCGATGCTCAGAGAGAGCGGGTCCATCTCAAAGTGATGTCCCGGAAAACGTCCTTTGATCTCTTCTGCCCAGAGAGCGGCTTCTTCCCTGCTTCCCGTATAGGCGGCCTGAATATTGACATCTTCTTTTTCCACAGACGGGCCAAACATTTCGTTCAGTTCCTTATCTACAGCCTCCAGCATTTTTTTCTTGGCAAGCTTCATCCCTCTTGCCTTCGTAAATGCATCCAGCTTTTCTCCCTTAATCTGAAGCACCGGCTTGATATTCAAAACAGAGCCGATGGCTGCAGCTGCGGGGGTAATCCTTCCCCCCTGCTTTAAATATTTTAATGTATCTACGGTTATAAAAATAGATGACTCCATCTTATGTTCTTCCAGTATGCTCTTTATCTCGGCCGCACCCATGCCCTGCTCTGCCATCTTTTTGGCTTCCAGCACGGACTGCTTCTGGGTGACAGAAATCCTCTGGTTATTCACTACCTGGACTTTGCCGTCAAAGTCCTCTGCCAGCATGTGAGCCGTCTCACAGGAACTGCTCAGGCCGCTGGACATAGGGATATGGACAATCTCATCATATTCTTTCAGCACCTTGTTCCACAAATCCATCACATCTCCCGGAGCAGGCTGAGATGTCTTGATATCCACGCCCTCCCCAAGTCTCTTATAAAATTCTTCCTGAGTCAGGGTAATATCCTCAAAATACAGCTTCTCATCAATATAGAACGGCATAGGCAGCACGTAGATCCCATACTCCCCTGCCTGATTCTGTGTGATTCCGCTGTTGCTATCTGTAATTACTGCAACTTTTCCCATAACGAATCCTTTCATGATTTTTAGGAACTATTGATAATCCCGTCCTTTTATCATAACAAATGTTAGGGTATACAGTCAAATACCTATTTCCCCGGATGTCCGCATTCCGATTCCTTACCGCAGAGGATACCAAGTCCGTGGGAGAGTGTGGGAAGAATACATTCGAGATTTTCTTTGACTGCTTTCGGGCTGCCCGGAAGGTTTATGATCAGCGTGCGCTTCCTTATGACAGAAACTCCCCGGCTTAACATTGCCCTCTTTGTAATCTTTAACGATTCCAGGCGCATGGCTTCGCTGATTCCAGGAGCAAGCCGTTCCGCGGCCTCAAGTGTGGCTTCCGGCGTCAGGTCCCGCTCTGAAAATCCGGTGCCTCCCGTGGTCAGGATCAGATCCGCCGTGTACTGGTCGCAAATCTCTATGAGTCTTCCTTTCAGCGGTTCTATCCCATCCGGAAGGATTTCAGCCGAAACCACTTCATAGCCCTGCTCCTCTGTGATCCTTCGAATCAGCGGACCGCTTTCATCCCGGCGCTCACCTGCTGCTCCTTTATCACTTAGCGTGATGACTGCGATTCTGTATGCCATATTTCTTCTCCTCATGCTCTTATGATCTCATCATTTGCCCGGAGGGTCCCTCCGCGGACCACTCTCAGAAAGATGCCCTCCGTGGGCATAATGCATTTTCCGACCCTTTTGTAAATCTCGCAGTGGCTGTGGCACTCCTTTCCCCTCTGGGTTACTTCCAGGACCACATCTCCTGCCTGGAGACGGTCGCCCACAGCAAGGCTGTCCACATCGATTCCGGATACGATAAGGTTTTCCCCAAAGTCTCCGTCCTCCACTTTTCCTCCCTGTTCGTTGAACTCCTTTATTTTCTCATATCCGAGAATACTGACCTGCCGGTGCCATTTTCCGGCGTGGGCATCCCCCCTGATTCCAAACTCCTCAACGAGAAGTGCTTCTTCTACCGGACGTTTTACAGTCCCTTTCTTTTCACTGATACAGATTGCCTCAATCTTTCCCACTGCTGCCCTCCGTTTCTGGCATATTATCCGAAACATAGCGGAACGGTCCGCTTTTTCCTCCGGACTTCTCAAGAAGGTGAATGTCTCCCATAGACATGGACTTGCTGACTGCCTTGCACATGTCATATATGGTCAGAAGTGCGATCTGCACCCCTGTGAGCGCTTCCATCTCCACTCCGGTCTTTCCCGTTGTCTTCACCGTACAGACGGCCCTGATCGAATAATCTTCTTCCCGCATCTCAAAGTTCACGCTGCATTTATGGATCAGCAGTACATGACACATAGGAATCAGACTGCTGGTCTGTTTTGCCCCCATAATGCCTGCGATCCTGGCCACCGAAAGTACATCGCCTTTTTCTACCTGCTTCGTCTTGATCTTTTGATAGACCTCTTTTCCGACAAAGATTCTGCCCTGTGCAGCCGCTTCTCTTTTTGTATTTTCTTTGTCTGACACGTCCACCATGACGGCGTTTCCGTTCGTGTCAAAATGTGAAAAATCGTTCATCTCTCCTACCTTCCAAATCCGCAGTCCGGATAAGTGCACGGATCACACTGCATGCAAAATCCTCCATGCGCCATTTTTATAAAATCTTCTCTTGTAAGCTTTTCCCCGGCCAAAAGTCTCGGCACCGCCAGATCAAACACCGTGCGCTTCGAGTACATGACACAGCCCGGCAGTCCCACAACCGGAATTCCTTTTACATAGGAAAGCATAAACATAGCTCCCGGAAGCACAGGGCTTCCGTAAGTGACCGCCTCGCCGCCGCAGTCTCTGATAGCAGAGGGCGTCACGTCGTCCGGGTCAACACTCATGCCGCCGGAAACCTGGACCATATCCGCACCCTGTCCGATAAAATCAAGGATTGCATTTGTGATTTCTTCTTTCTCATCTCCCGGAAACACCTGACCGATGATCTCTCCGTCCAGTTCTTCTGCTTTTCTTTTAAGCACCGGACCAAACTTATCCTCAATACGCCCGTCAGCGATCTCTGAACCGGTGGTCACGATTCCGATTTTTGTATGACGAAACGGCAGGACTTCGATCAGCGGGCCTTTCTCTTCACAGAGTTTCTCAAACTGTAAAAGCATGTCTTCCTCTGTCACGAGAGGAATCACTCTTGTGCCTGCCAGAACCTTTCCCTCTTCCACTGTCTTTCCGGAGTGGATGGTGGAAAAGCACACATCTTTTAAGCCGTTTAACTCGTACAGAAGATCGATATTGATTCTTAAGACACCCCGGCAGGATGCCCTGAGCTCAATTTTCCCTTCTTTCGGTTCTCCGTAAGAGATATTTGCTCCGGCGGCGGCTTTTACCATCCGCTGCGCCGCATCATCCTCGTGGACATATCCTTTTTCCAGGTCCCAGACATAGAGATAACGCTTGCCGATATCCAGCAGCTTTTCGATATCCTCTTCCTTCACTACATGCCCCTTCTTAAACGCCCGTCCTTTAAACTTGCCCGGCACGATTTCTGTCATATCATGACAGAGCACCATGCCCACAGCATCCTGAACCCGTACTTTCTTCATCGTCTCACCTTCTTCGCTGTCCTTTCTCACCGGCACATATAAGCTGAAGCACACTGCCGGCGATGCACCTTGCCTTATCTGAAATCGTAAAACAGTTATCTCTTTCTCCGATCCTGGGATCAATATCCGCGATCTTAAATCCTTTTTTCACCGTGTAGCCGTCCCGGATGAGTCCCCGGACGATCCCGTCAAGAGATGCGAATACAGACACCTCTGTGCCGCCGTCTTCTCTGATCACGGCAATGACATCGTCCTTTTTTACCTGTGCGGCAATCCCGGTCCGCCCGTACAGGATTCCTTCTGCCGGAGCGTGAATGACTCTTTCTTTCCCGTATCCCATAATCCTGCCGGGAACGCCTGTGTCAGCCATGGCAGGACCTTCTTCGATGACCCTTCCGAGGTTATGGCCCCGCATCGTCTCGATCACATAATCCACATCTTTGCCTGCGCTAAATCCCGGTCCCAATCCAATGGTCAGCTTTGCCATATCCCTTCTGGTCCCAAGGTTTCTTTTTGCAAGAATAGCATCCACCACCACATCGGGTTTTATCTCTCTGATAGAATCCCCCTCCGAATCAACAAGCACCACAGGTCTTGACGGATTAACCATGTCCATGGCTTCCTCCAGAGAATCTGCATGCACAGCGGTCAGGCCCTCCACAGATGCAGTTTTTTCATATACGGCTTCACAGAATGCCACCTGCCTGCGGATAGCAGACGGATGTTCTGTCTCTAAGACAAGGACCGGATATCCTGCCCTGCTCAGCTGATAAATGGTCCCGGTGGCAATGTCCCCGCCGCCTCTTACAACGATTGGCTTCATAACATATGAGGTCCTCTCTTTATAAATTTTCCTTGTTTTTCTTTCACAACTTTTCCTCCGTCGGTCACAAGGCAGCCTCGCAGGAAAACTTTATCGATGGTTCCCTTTATTTTTATCCCCTCAAATGGGGCATAATCCACATTCTGTTCCTGTGTCCGGGCAGTGATGATATCTTCACCCTCTGGATCAAGCACAGCGATATCCGCATCGCTTCCTTCGATGATACAGCCTTTCTCTGGATAAAGTCCGTAAAGCTTCGCAGGGTTCTCTGACAGCACCCGGCACATCTGCTGGGGTGTCAGCCTGCCTGAGCCCACTCCATAAGTATAAAGTAAAACGGCTCTGGTTTCCACCCCCGGCATCCCATTTGGAATTCTGGTAAAATCATCCTTTCCCATATTCTTCTGTTCCACCGTAAAACTGCAGTGATCCGTGGACACTGTCTGAATTTTTCCCGTCCTCAGTCCTTCCCAGAGTACTTCCTGGTGTTCCTTCTTCCTTAAAGGCGGGGAACAGACATAATTTCTTCCATCTTCTCTGCGCTCATAAAAAGACTCATCCAGCAGCAGATACTGGGGGCAGGTCTCCGCAAACACCGTCTGTCCGCTGTTTCTCGCCCTCTCGATGACATCGAGCGCCTCCCTGCATGTGAGATGGACGACGATCACCGGAATATCCACCTCTTTTGCGATTGCCAGCAGCCGGTTGACTGCCTCCGCTTCCGCCCCGTCAGGCCTTACCCTCGGATGGGCATCGGCTCCCAAATCCCCTCTCTTTTTCGCCTCTTCTGTCAGCGCATCGATCATTCCTGCGTTTTCACAGTGGACGCCTGTAATGCCGCCGATCTCTTTCATTTTCCTGAGCGCCATAAAAATATCATGGTCATTTAGGATCATGTCCTGATACGTCATATAAAGTTTAAACGATGTGATCCCTTCTTCCATCATATGCTCCATAGACTCAGCCGTCTGCTCATTCCAGTCGGAAATTGCCATGTGGAAGGAATAATCACAGGAACTTCTGCCGTCCGCCCGCATATGCCAGTTTTCGAGTGCCTTCTCCAGCGTTTCGCCTTTATACTGGGTGGCAAAATCAATGACCGTCGTAGTGCCTCCCTTTATGGCCGCCCTGGTCCCTGTGTCAAAATTATCTGCCGTTACTGTCCCTGCGACTTCCAGCTGAAAATGGGTGTGAGCGTCAATGAAACCGGGAAACAAAAGTTTCCCGGTCACATCGATAACAACGGCCTCCGGATCATTAAGATCCGGTCCTGTCTTTGCTATTTTCTCATTTTCAATCAGAACGTCGGCTTTCTTCATCTGGTCTCCGGACACAATTGTCCCGTTTTTCAATAAGTATTTCATCGAAAACCGCCTCCTTTTTATATGATCATGATTTCTTTTTTCTTGCATATGGTGTGTTCTTAAGCGGAAGTTTCTGCTCAAATATACCATTCTTTTTATAATACGCAGAGGCCACAGCCGGTGCCGTTGGGATGGACGTGATCTCTCCGACTCCGATGGCTCCGCATGCAACCGGAAGGCCTGCTTTCTCTACGATCCGGCTCTCCACCTCCGGCACTTTATCTGCCCTGAAAAGTCCCAGGGTTCCGTATTTTGCCGTCGGCTTCAGCTTTTCATCGATCGGATACTGTTCGGTCAGCGCAAATCCAAGGGACATCACCACACCGCCTTCGATCTGCCCTTCCACCGAGAGAGGGTTGATGGCTTTCCCCACATCATGGGCCGCCACCATCTTTTTGATCGTTCCGTCCTCATTCAGCACACAGACCTGAGTGGCATATCCGTAAGCCACGTGGGACACCGGATTTTTCTTATCGCTTCCCATCGGATCGGTCTCTGCCAGATATTCCCCATAGAATTCCTGTCCCTCCAGATCCGTGATGTTCTTTCCCCTGACCGCTTCGTTGTAGAGAGCGCATGCCCTCCTTACCGCCTCACCGGTGACCAGCGTCTGCCTGGAACCGGAAGTCGTCCCGGAATCGGGAGCCAGGATGGAGTTGGAAGCCTCATAGACGATATCATCTCCGGACAGTCCGGTCTCTTCTCCGACTACCTGGACCAAAACAGTCCCAAGTCCCTGTCCAATACAGGATGCACCGCTTCTTATATGAAGTTTCCCACTGATCACCTTCAAAATACATCGTCCGGTGTCCGGGATGCCCACGCCGACTCCGGCGTTCTTCATGGCACAGGCGATGCCTGCGTCCGGATACTCGTCGATAACGTCTCTGACTGCCTCCAATGTCTCTGCCAGTCCTGTGGAGTCATCCACAATCTGTCCGTTGGGAAGTTCCTGTCCCGGCCGTATGGCGTTGCGGTAGCGGATCTCCCACGGGGAGATTCCCACTTTCTCCGCCATCAGTGTCAGAACCATCTCCAGCCCGAAACAGCTCTGGGTCACGCCAAACCCCCGGAACGCGCCTGCCGGTGGATTGTTTGTATAGTACGCCCGGCCTTCGATCTCAAAATTCTGGTAATTGTACGGACCTGCCGCATGGGTACAGGCCCTCTGAAGCACGGGTCCCCCGAGGGACGCATAGGCTCCGGTGTCAGAGATGATACTTGCCTTCACTCCCTGAATGATTCCATTATCGTCACATCCCATGGTAAATTCCATATCCATAGGGTGACGCTTCGGATGGATCAGAATGCTCTCGTCTCTGGTTAGTTTCACCTTCACGGGTCTTTTTAAAAGGTAGGCAGCCAATGCCGCATGGTGCTGGACCGTCATATCTTCTTTTCCTCCAAAACCGCCGCCCACCAGCTTATTTTCCACATACACCTTTTCCGGCGAAATACCGAGCATTTCATAGCATTCTCTCTGGGTATCAAACACCCCCTGATCCGAGGAGTAAACTTTCACTCCATCTTCTTCATATGGAAAAGCCACTGCGCACTCCGGTTCCAGAAATGCATGTTCTGTCCACGGAGTATGAAACTTTTTGCTGATCACATGCCTGGAATTTTTAATGGCTTCCTCTGCATTCCCCCGGCATACGTATTCTCTTGCCAGGAGGTTGCCGTCACTGTGCACGAGGGGCGCATCGTCTCTCATGGCTTCGTAAGGGTTCTTCACCGGAGTGAGTTCTTCATATTCGACCCTCACCAGTTTTTTCCCCTCAGCTAACGCCTCCTCGCTCTCAGCCACCACGAGGGCAATGGAATCTCCCAGATATTTTGTCGTTGTACCTTCCGGGATCAGCACATACCAGTCCCGTTTCAGATGTCCGGTCCGGACATTCCCCGGGATATCCTTTGCCGTGATCACGGCCTTCACACCGGGAACGGCAAGGGCCTTTGAGCCATCGACGGACAGCACCTTTGCCCTGGCATATTCCGAGCGGACGGCGCTTGCAAAAAGCATGCCTTCCATCTCGATGTCATCCGTATACTCCCCGGTACCCAGTACCTTTTCTCTCACATCCAGCCGATGGACTCTCTCGCCCACTTTCCACTGTCCGTTCTCCTTCGGAATCCTCTTTCCCTCCCGGAAAAGTCTGGCCGCAAGTTCCACCGCATCCATGATCTTTTTATATCCGGTGCAGCGGCAGATGTTATTTTTAAGTGCGAAAGCAATCTCCTTCCTCGTCGGATTCAAATTTACATCCAGGAGACCCTTGGCGCAGATGACCATTCCCGGAATACAAAAACCGCACTGGACGGCCCCCGCCTCCCCGAATGCATAGACGAAAACCTCTTTTTCCTCCTCGGGAATACCTTCCACCGTGAGGATCTCTTTGCCGTCCATCTTTGACATCATCGGGATGCAGGCTTTTACAGCCTTCCCGTCCACCAGCACCGTACAGGTGCCGCAGGCTCCCTGGCTGCACCCGTCTTTGACAGATTTAAGCTTCAGTTCGTCTCTCAAAAAACGGATCAGTTTCTGGTCTTTTTCCACAACATATTCTTTTTTATTGACCATACATCGGAACATACCTATCCCTCCATTCCCGTCACATCTTACAGCGACTTAAGGTTCTTGAAATTCTTTTCTTTGACCGTAAATTTCAGAGGAATCCTCCTGCGGACCCTCACTTTTTCTTCCTCCTGCGGAATGATCAGGTTCAGTACAACTGTGATTAGGGTCGCCAGTACAACCGCTGATTTTCCGAAAACCATCATGACCCATGACGGAAACAGTGAAAGAGAATCCGGAGCCAGTGTAATGCCCATTCCGACAGCCACTCCAAGACCGACGATCGCCGTATTCCGGTTGTTGAGCCCGGCTTTTGCTATCAGTTTCACTCCTGTCATGGCAATAGAGGCAAATACAGATATGGTCGCCCCTCCCAATACACACTGAGGGATCGTGGTCAGCAGAGACGCGATCTTCGGAAGCAGTCCTGCTGCCAGAATGATCCCTGACGCCAGATAAAATACTCTCTTCGCCACAACCTTCGTGGTTCCCACGATTCCTACATTCTGGCTGAAGGTAGCTGTGGGAAGGCCGCCGAACAGCGCACCGAACAGGCTACCCAGTCCGTTTCCGATGATGCCTCCGGAGAGTTCCCGGTCCGAAGGTTCTCTGCCCAGGCCTCCCTGTGTTGTGGCCGTCAGATCCCCGATGGCCTGCACCGAGTTCACGACAAACAGGATCGACATGGTAATCATGGAAGAGGGCTCAAACTTGATCCCGAAATGAAGGGGCCTCGGAAGCTGCACCCAGGACGCCGAGAGGACCGGACTGAAGTCCACCATTCCGAGAATGACGGCGATCACATATCCGACACAGATACCGATCAGGATCGCGGAAAGTTTCAAAAATCCTTTCGTAAAATGGCTCAGTCCCACGACTACCGCCAGCGTGATCAGGGCTACCGCCCAGTTCTTAACACTGCCGTAATCCTTTGATCCGGTGCCTCCTGCCATATATCCCACCGCTACCGGATATAGGGAAAGCCCGATAGTAAATACTACCGTTCCCGTCACGATCGGCGGAAATAAAGAACGGATTCTTTTGATAAAAACACCTACGATGACTGCAACGATTCCGCCGGTCAGCTGTGCGCCGAACAGTGTAGCCAGATCAAATTCCTGGACTACCGCCTGCATGGTTGCCAGATATGCAAAACTGACACCCATGATGACAGGCAGGCCGGACCCTACTTTGTTTTTTAACGAAATAAGCTGCAAAAGCGTCGCCACCGCAGCGACGATCAGCGCGCCCTGTACAAGGACGATCTTATCCTCAGGTGAGATCTCACCTCTTGATAATGCGATCCCGGCTACGATGATGGCCGGTGTGACACATCCCACGATCATCGCCACTACATGCTGCAGAGCCAGAGGGAGCGCCTGTTTGTACGGCGGCTTCCCATCGGTCAAAAACAGCTCTTTTACTCCTGTCTTACTCTTAAAACTATCAAACATATCTACTATCTCCCTGCTGTCCGCTCAACAGCCCGCTTTGCCGGACTCCCCGTTCCGGACCGCAGACTAAAGCAGATAAAATGCGTAGTCTTCACAGATGACGGTCATCAGCCTTCTCAAACCTTCTGTCACTGCAGAACTCTCATCCTCCAAGTTCACTGTCATTGTTTCTCCCAGATACCTTACCAGACATTTCTTTTCTTCACGGTCCAGTACAAAAAATCCGTCATTTTTACTGTTTTCCATATCCTTTTCATTGGCAAACAGAGTAAATTTATCCAGATAAGGCGCACTGTCGTACGGGCAGAAGCTCCTGCAATTCCCGCACTCATTGCACATATAGTCGATATGAACGACCTGGTCTTTTTCGAATCCCGGCACATGGATGGATACATTGGCCCGGTTCGGACAGACATCCACGCAGTTTTCACATACAACATCGCAGCCGAGACATCTTTTGCTCTGGTTTTCTTCTTCCTTTGAATCCTTCAGTATTCCTTTCTTCTCACAGCAGTCTGACTTTTGCGCAGGATTGTCGTTTCCTCTGGAAACTGAAGATCCGAGAATGTCAGAAGCCGCAAGCATGGCATCTCTCATGCCTTCGACTACCGTAGCCGGGCCGCAGAGTCCGTCTCCAATCACGTAAATGCCTTCCTGGCTGGTCATCAGCGTTTCCGGGTCGGTCTTTGCCCTTCCCCTGCTGTCCACCTGAATTCCGTTTTCCTGATAAAAATCTGAAGGCACCTGTTCTCCCACCGCGGCGATCACCGTATCCGCCGGTATTCCTGTGCGCTTACCGATACTCTTCACACTTCTCCGTCCTGTCTTATCCGGGTCGGAAAGTTCCATAACCTTACAGACCAGTTCTCCGTCTTCCAGGAGTACCGGTGACAAAAGTTCCTTAAATTCCACACCGTCTTCCACAGCCATCAAGAGTTCTTCTTCATCGGCAGGCATATACCGTTTCGTCCTTCTATAGACCAGATAGACGTGCTCCACGCCCTTTGTCCGCTTCGCCGCCCGTGCCGTGTCCATAGCAGTATTTCCGCCGCCGATCACTGCAACGTTCTTTCCGATCATCACATCCCCGTCTTTTTCTTTAAACTCTTTCAGGAATTCCAGCGCATTGATCACGCCGCCTTTTTCCAGTGAGAGTTCTCCCGGTTTGGATGCCCCCACAGCCAGAATTACCGCGTCATATCCCTGCTTCCTCAATGCCTGTGCATTTTCAATCTCTACGTTCAGCTGTATGTCAACGCCGAGTTTTCGAAGGAAGGAAGCGTCTTTCTCCACAGATGCAGCCGGAATCCGGAACTCCGGAATCACATGGCGCACCACGCCGCCCAAAGAATCTGTCTTCTCGTACAAGGTTACTTCCGTTCCTGCCTTCGCAAGGTAATACGCACACGCCATGCCGGCCGGTCCGCCTCCGATAACAGCGGCTTTTTTGCCGTTCTTTTCTGCCGGATTCAAAGAGTTCAGGACATCTTCATAACCTCCCATGGCTGCCTTCAGTTTATTGTCTCTGATATGTACAGGTTCCTCATAAAAATTTCTCGTACATTTGCTCATGCAGTTATGGGCACAGATGGTTCCTGTGATAAACGGAAGAGGGTTTCTCTCCATGATGACTTCCAGCGCCTCTTTGTATTTTCCTTCGTCGGTCAGCGGCATGTATGCCGTAATATCCTGATGAATCGGGCATCCCTCCTTACAAGGCGCCACATAACAGTCCAAGAGCGGAACCGGCTGTTTCATTTTCCTGGAAGGAAGCGGCTTTGCGGCTTTTACATGGTGCTTATCTGTCCTGGCCTTCACGGCAAGCTCTGAAACCGCATTCACGTCAACGCCTTTGAACGGAAGCATGACTCCGCGTTCCTGAAGCTTCTCCGCCATCTGAGAAAGCCGCTGGTAACCGCCCGGCTTCAGCAGAGTAGTGGCCACCGTGACCGGCCATATTCCTGCCCCCACGATTTCTGCAATATTATAGGCATCCGCGCCTCCGGAATAAGAAATCCTTAATTTTCCTCTAAACTCTTCAGACAGCTTTGCTGCCAGGGAAATAGACAGTGGAAATAATGCCTTTCCTGACATATACATCTCCTCGCTCGGAAGCTGGTTTTCTTTCACATCCACCGGGAAAGTGTTGGTAATCTTCACCCCGAATTCCAGGTTCTTTTCATCCGCCAGCTTCATAAGCCTTGTGAGCATCGGCACCGCATCCTCATACTGTAAATCGTCCTTAAAATGAAAGTCCCCGAACACCATGTAGTCATAGCCCATGCCGTCCATGGTCTTTCTGGCAAATTCATACCCGAGCAGTGTCGGGTTGCATTTGATAAAGGTATGCAGGCCTTTTTCTTTTAATAGGTAGTCGGCGATGCTTTCAATCTCCTGGGGAGGACATCCGTGAAGAGTCGAAATCGTCGCAGAATTGCATATATCGGACGGAATAGCTTCAATATCTTCCTCAGTGACATTGTGAAGCCGTTTTGCCATAAGCTTGGATTCCCTCATACATTCTTTGAAAATACTGCTGTCTTTTGCCTCCGTCATCGTGTCGATAAAGGTGTTGATCTTTTCAGACTTGATGCCTGCCAGGTCATAGCCCACACTGATGTTAAACTGGAATCCGTCCGCAGCACCGAGACCGTATTCTTTTGAAATAATATGCAGCAAAAACCACGCCTTTATGTATTCTTCCATCGCCTGGGGCACATAGAGCTCTGTGGACCATTCACAGTTATATCCCTCATCCTCTGCAAGTATACACGGTTTATTGACACAGGCAGACAGTTCTTCTCCGTCCATGATCTGTACGGTTTTAAGTTCAAAAAATCTGCTGCCCGCCACGTAAGCTGCCGCGATGTTCTGGGCAAGCTGTGTGTGGGGTCCCGCCGCCGGTCCGATCTGTGTCTCCAGTTTCCGTCCGAAAATTTGTACGGTCTCAGACGGATCAGCCTCGTAAGGCCTGCGGACACCAAAGATTGTTCCCTTCTCTTCCTTTTCTCTCAGCACCCAGTCAAGGAGCTTTCGAAAGGGAACTGACGTCATAATATCACTCATAAATTCATCCTCCTATCGATTATTGATCGTATCGGCCAGTTTCTTTGCCTCTTCTCTGCATTTTGCCATAGCCTGGGCTTCATCGGCCACCAGGAGCCTGCGGTCTTTCATCAGAACCTTTCCGTTTCCGATGGTAGTCACTACATTTCTTCCGGTCATACCAAACAGGATATGCCCGTTTACATTGCTTTCATTCATCGGTGTCAGCGGATCGTAGTCAGCGATGATGACATCTGCGGCCGCACCTTTTTTAAGAACTCCAAGCGGGGACTTAAAATACCTGCCCGCAATCTTTGAATTGTTTTCAAAAAGCATCTGCGGCACTTCCGCCCATGCGGTATTCGGATCGCACAGAGAATGTTTATGCAGTAAATTTGCCACCTTATAAGATTCTGTCATATCATGGGTATAGCCGTCGGTTCCAAGTCCGGCAAGGATTCCCTTCTGTACCATCCTCATCGTCGGAGGGCAGCCGCAGGCATTTCCCATGTTGGATTCCGGATTGTGGACGACCATCGTGTCCGTATCCCTGATCAGATCCATCTCATGCTCATTTACATAAATACAGTGTCCGAGCAGAGTCTTCTCTCCCAGTACTCCGCAGTCCATCAGCCGGTCGATGATCCTTTTTCCGTAGTGCTTCAAACAGTGATGAAGGTCCTCGATGCCCTCTGCCACATGGATATGGTATCCCACTTCCTCCGGCTTGTTGGCCGCCGCCAGTTCCATCGTCTCATCGGAGATGGTAAAGGACGCATGCATTCCCATCATGCCGGCGATCATGTCTGTATCATCCTTCAGAGTATGCTGAATGAACCTTGCATTTTCCATAACCGCTTCCTTTGCTTTGTCCATTCCGTCCCTGTCGGAAACTTCATAGCACAGACAGCTTCTAACTCCCAGTTCTTTTGCCGCTTCTTCTATAATAAAGAGACTGTCCGTAATGCTGCCGAAGCTGGCATGGTGGTCGAATACCGTCGTCACACCGTTTTTAATGCTGTCAATGTAGGTAGCCCTGGCGCTCTGTAAGATCTGTTCCTCCGATAGATTCCGGTCTATAGTCCACCACATGCCGTCTAAGATGTCTAAAAAGCCTTTCGGATCGTATCCGTCAATGGAAAGTCCTCTGGCCATGGCGCTGTATATGTGCTCATGGGTATTAATGAAGGCGGGCATAATGACGCCTTTCTTCGCATCAATATACTCCGCCTCTTTATATGCCTTTCTTATGTCCTCTGTTCTGCCGACTTCTATGATCTTATTTTTGTCCATCACAACAGCGCCGTCCTCTAAAAATGGGCAGCTGACATCTCTTGTGATCATTCTTCCGTTCCCGACAATTAACATAACTTGACCTCCTATTCTTTGTGCAGGTACTCTTTCGATAATCTAAATATAGCATCCTAAAATTTAAAAAACAACCGTTCCGGAGCATGTATACAAAATATTTTTGTGATATCTAAAAATTTTTGTATTTTTTTATTGCAATCCTAAAAAAACGTGCTATGATTAACTTATCAGGCAACCAAAACACTCAGAAAAGGAGTGATCAATATGAATCCGGAGCTGGAACTATTAAAGCAAATGGCGCATACGATCGCCATGCAGTTCGGCAGGGACTGCGAAGTCATTATTCATGACCTTACAAGTAAGGATATGGAACATACCATCGTACACATCGAAAACGGACACGTCACCAACCGGAAATTAGGAGACGGCCCTTCCGCGGTCGTTTTAGAGACACTTCACAAACATCCGGAAGACATCAAGGACCACTACGCATATCAGATTAAGACATCCGACGGCAAAATATTGAAATCCACAACAACCTTTGTAAAAGGGGATGACGGAAAAGTACACTATATCGTGGCCATCAATTACGATATCAGCGCTCTTTTAATGATCGACGCTTCCCTTCAGTCTCTGATGCATGTGGAGGAACAAAAGAAGGATGAGCCCACCGCCATCGTTGGAAACGTACACGATCTGCTGGACAGTCTGATCGAACAGTCTGTCACTCTGGTTGGAAAACCCGCTGCCCTTATGAACAAGGAAGAGAAAGTAAAGGCCATTCAATTTTTAAATGATGCGGGAGCCTTTCTGATCACAAAATCCGGTGATAAAGTCGCCAAGTACTTTGGCATCTCAAAGTTTACTTTATACAGCTACATCGACGTCAACAAATAAAGGAGGATTAGATCTATATGGAAACAATCAAATGGGCAGTCAATGAAATGCCTGAAACCGATGACCGGCATTTAAGCATCATGGCACTGGATGAGATAAAGAAAGCCAGAACGTTCCATGAAAGCTTCCCCCAGTACAGCAAAACACCGCTGGCCAGGCTGGACCAAATGGCGGATTATCTGGGGCTTAACAGTATTTATGTTAAGGATGAGTCCTACCGTTTTGGGCTGAATGCATTCAAAGTCCTCGGAGGGTCCTTTTCCATGGCCCGCTACATAGCAAAAGAAACAGGAAAAAAGGTAGAAGACCTTCCTTATAATGTTCTCACTTCCGAAGCGCTGAAAAAAGAATTCGGTCAGGCAACCTTCTTTACCGCAACAGACGGAAACCACGGAAGAGGCGTCGCATGGGCCGCAAATAAACTGGGACAGAAAGCCGTTGTCTTTATGCCGAAAGGCTCCACAAAGACCCGTCTTCAGAACATTTTAGACGAGAATGCCCAGGCTACCATAGAGGAAGTCAACTACGATGAATGTGTCCGCATGGCTGCCGCCGCCGCAAAAGAGACACCTCACGGCGTAGTCGTACAGGACACAGCATGGGATGGATACGAGGAGATCCCTTCATGGATCATGCAGGGCTACGGAACCATGGCAATGGAAGCCGACGAACAGCTTTCTGAAGACGGCTGCGGACGGCCTACCCATGTGTTCATCCAGGCCGGCGTCGGATCTCTGGCCGGAGCAGTCCAGGGCTACTTTGCCAACCGTTATCCGGAAAACCCGCCGAAAGTCATCGTAGTGGAAGCCGAATCAGCTGCCTGCCTCTACAAAGGTGCCGCAAAAAAAGACGGAAGCATCCAGATCGTGGACGGTGATATGCCGACCATCATGGCCGGGCTTGCCTGCGGGGAACCGAATACCCTCTCCTGGGATATTTTAAAAAACCATGTGGATACTTTCACTGCCTGTCCCGACTGGGTAGCCCGAAAAGGAATGCGGATGCTCTCCGCTCCGCTGAAGGGAGACCCGCAGGTTATCTCCGGGGAATCCGGCGCAGCTCCTTTCGGACTCCTTGCAAGCCTCATGACCATGGAGGAATATAAAGATCTCCGTGAGCATTTAGAACTAGACCGTGACTCAAAAGTTCTCCTCTTCTCAACCGAAGGAGACACAGACCCGGACCGCTACAAACAGATCGTCTGGGAAGGAAAAGATCAATAAGAACCTGAAATCTCAAAGCATTTAGGAGGATATTTAGAATGGATTTTAATAAGATCAAAGAAGCCGCACAAAACTACGAAGCAGATATGACAAAATTCCTGAGGGATATCGTAAAATTCCCAGGGGAAAGCTGCGATGAGGAAGCTCATGTCAACAGGATCGCCGAAGAAATGAAAAAACTTGGATTTGACAAGGTGGAGATCGATCCGATGGGCAATGTCCTCGGATATATGGGAACCGGTGAAACACTCATCGGATATGACGCCCACATAGACACTGTAGGTGTGGGAAATCTTGATAACTGGGAGTTCGATCCCTATGAGGGCTTTGAGTCCGAGACAGAGATCGGCGGACGAGGTACTTCCGATCAGCTGGGCGGCATCGTCTCCGCTGTTTACGGCGCAAAGATCATGAAAGATTTAGGCATGCTCAGCGACAAGTATACGGTCCTTGTAACCGGAACCGTCCAGGAAGAAGACTGCGACGGCCTCTGCTGGCAGTACATCGTCAATGAAGACAAAGTCCGTCCGGAATTCGTCGTCTCCACAGAGCCGACTGACGGCGGCATTTACCGCGGCCAGAGAGGGCGTATGGAGATCCGCATCGATGTGGACGGAGTCTCCTGTCACGGTTCTGCCCCGGAACGCGGCGACAACGCGATCTACAAAATGGCGGATATCCTTCAGGATGTGCGTGCCCTCAATGAAAATGACGCTGAGGACGGAACCGAGATCAAAGGTCTCGTAAAAATGCTGGATGAGAAGTTCAATGATCAGTGGAAAGAAGCACGCTTCTTAGGACGCGGCACCGTGACCACCTCAGAGATCTTCTTCTCCTCTCCGAGCCGTTGTGCCGTTGCAGACTCCTGTTCCGTATCTCTGGACCGCCGCATGACAGCCGGCGAGACATGGGAGAGCTGTCTGGATGAGATCCGCGCTCTGCCGAATGTGAAAAAGTACGGCGCCAAAGTTTCAATGTATGAGTATGCAAGGCCGTCATGGAAGGGACTTACCTATCCTACTGAGTGCTACTTCCCTACCTGGGTGATCCCGGAAGACCACGACGTGACCAATGCGATGGCAGAAGCTTACGAAGGATTATACGGAGAACCGCGCATCGACAAATGGACCTTTTCCACCAACGGTGTCTCCATCATGGGACGGTTCGGAATCCCTTGTATCGGTTTCGGTCCGGGACACGAGGATCAGGCTCACGCGCCGAACGAAAAAACCTGGAAGGCAGAGCTTGTGACCTGCGCCGCTGTATACGCAGCACTTCCGTCCATTTACTGTGAAAAGAAATAAACCATTTTACTGTCATTGATCAGATTTGATTTTTTAGGAGGAATCTACTATGAAAATGAATACATTACAGGACTATATCGACCGCTTAAACCAGCTGAATTTTAAAGAAATGTACCAGAATGACTTTTTCCTGACCTGGGAAAAAACTGACGACGAACTGGAGGCTGTATGGCTGGTAGCCGATGCCCTCCGCTTCATGCGTAAGAACAACATTTCCACCAGGGTATTTGAAAGCGGTCTCGGAATCTCTCTGTTCCGCGACAATTCTACCAGAACACGTTTCTCCTTTGCCTCTGCCTGCAACTTACTCGGACTTGAAGTTCAGGATCTGGATGAAGGAAAATCCCAGATCGCTCACGGTGAAACTGTGCGGGAAACAGCCAACATGATCTCCTTCATGGCAGACGTGATCGGAATCCGGGACGATATGTACATCGGAAAAGGAAATTCTTATATGCACGAAGTGGCTGATTCCGTAGAACAGGGAAATAAAGACGGAATCCTGGAACAGCGCCCTACTCTCGTGAATCTCCAGTGCGATATTGACCATCCGACCCAGTGCATGGCAGATATGCTCCATATCATCCACGAATTCGGCGGTGTGGAAAACTTAAAAGGAAAGAAATTAGCCATGTCCTGGGCCTACTCTCCTTCTTACGGAAAGCCCCTCTCCGTTCCTCAGGGTGTCATCGGCCTGATGACCAGAATGGGCATGGATGTAGTGCTTGCGCATCCGGAAGGATACGATGTAATGCCGGAAGTTGAGGAAGTCGCAAGAAAGAACGCAGAAAAATCCGGCGGAACTTTCACAAAGACCAACAGCATGGAAGAGGCATTTAAAGATGCCGACATTGTCTATCCAAAGAGCTGGGCTCCTTTCGCAGCTATGGAAGAACGCACCGAACTTTACGGAAACGGTGATTTTGACGGTATTGACCGCCTGGAAAAAGAACTTCTTGCCCAGAACGCAAAGCATAAAGACTGGGCATGTACAGAGGAACTGATGAAAACAACTAAGGACGGAAAAGCCCTTTACCTGCACTGCCTGCCTGCCGATATCACCGGTTTAAGCTGTGAGGAAGGCGAAGTGGATGAGAGCGTCTTTGACCGTTACCGCAATCCGCTCTACAAAGAAGCAAGCTACAAACCATATGTGATCGCAGCTATGATCTTCCTGAGCAAATTTGAAGATCCTCAGGCTATCCTCAAAAAGCTTGAAGAAAATAAAAAGCCAAGAATCTTTGAATAATCTGAACTGCTAATTTCTAGTTTACCGCCACTTACATTCTGACAATGACGTTTGTTCGTGGCGGTTTCTATTTTCAGGAGGTATCCCATGTATACTAGAAAAAGAATCGTCATCGCTTTAGGCGGCAACGCTCTGGGAGATTCACTGCCGGAGCAGATGACTGCCGTTAAATCCACATCCAAAGCTATCTGTGACCTGATTGAAGACGGCCATGAGGTTGTCATTGTCCACGGAAACGGTCCCCAGGTCGGCATGATCAACAACGCCATGAGTGCATTAAGCCGGGAAGATGAGAACCAGCCAAACACTCCTCTGTCCGTCTGTGTGGCCATGAGCCAGGGCTATATCGGATATGATCTCCAGAATGCCATCCGGGAGGAATTGAGGAAGCGAGGATTCCTCCGGACACCGGTAGTAACGATCATCACACAAGTCCGGGTAGATGAAAAAGATCCGGCCTTCGATAATCCATCTAAACCGATTGGCCGCTTCCTCTCCAAAGAAGACGCGGATTTTCAGGCCAAAGAATACGGCCATATCATGAAAGAGGACGCAGGCCGGGGCTACCGCCGGGTCGTGGCTTCCCCAAAACCGAAAGAAATCGTAGAGCTTGGGGCTATCCGCAATCTGGTGGACTCCGGACGTGTCGTGATAACCTGCGGCGGCGGCGGAATTCCTGTGACTTTAAAAGGCGACCATTTATCCGGCGCCAGCGCGGTCATCGACAAAGACTTTGCCAGCGCTCTGCTGGCGAAAGAACTGGACGCGGATGTGCTGATCATCCTGACAGCCGTGGAGAAAGTAGCCATCAATTTCGGCAAAGAAAATGAACAATGGCTGTCCGATCTGACCATTGAGGAGGCAGAGCGCTACATCGGGGAAGGACATTTTGCTCCCGGTTCTATGCTTCCGAAAATACAGGCCGCTATCGACTTTGCAGGTTCTAAGGCAGGACGTACTGCCATGATCACTCTTTTGGAAAAAGCAAAGGACGGAATCATAGGAAAAACTGGCACACAGATTCACAAATAACCAGAGACATAAAGGGCACCCCTTTCCGGGAGTGCCCTTTTCCATGCCTGTTTATACTTCTTTTTTCTTGACCGGAAAACATACTTCTGTTACCAGATCCTCCGGTGTCCTGGCATCATGCGGACTCACATGGTAAATGCAGACCGACGGCCCGTCAAAGTCATACCCGTTTTCACAGATCCATTCCGCTACCGCCTTATTTACTCTCGTAATCTGGTCATAGCTTCCTTTGTATGTCACAGATGCTATCTGCATTTCGTCCACATACTTGAATTTTACATGCTCCGTGTCTTGATAGGTTCCATCGACAGACACCTGGATTTCCACATCCACATCACTTTCCTTAAACCCTTTGTCATGGAACACAGCAAGTCCATAGCCTGGATTTTCCGGTTTCACGTTCTGCCCCGCAATCTCCTTATTTAGTGTCTCCCACAGCATTCCTTCACAGTCGTAGGCAGGAATCACCTGTCTCACACTGGCTACATACCTCTTCGGCAGTGTTTTTAACGTCACATTATAATCCATAAAGTTTCCATCCTTTCTCAGCCACTGAATCGTATTGTCAAGAAGTCTGAGTTTTTGTTCCGTTTCCTGAGCCTGACAAAGAAGTTCTTCCCTCTTGATCATCAGGAATTGTTCCATCTCTTCCTCATTTTCGTATTTATTCAGGATTTCACCTATAACAGACAGTCCAAATCCCATAGTCCTTAATGCCTGTATAGTATCTGCCTCCGGAAGCTGGGATTCGCTGTAATATCTGTATCCAGTACTTTCATCTACCGACTCCGGTATCAATAGTCCGATCTTGTCATAATGGCGCAGCATACGGATGCTGACTCTTGACAGTTTTGAAAAATCTCCGATTCTTAACATCATTTACACCTCTCACATATGTGGTTGTTCCTGAGCTCATCTTCAATATAGACTATATCACTGTGTCAGAGTCAAGGGACGATTGAAAAAAATTTTTATTTGCTTACTGTCCGGACTGTGTTTCCTCTTTTCAGAAGCGATATCTCTGTGGAGCTGTTTTAAATTTTGGGAGATAGAAAATCAGCTGTAATTTATAGAGATAAGTTTTTTATATTTTCCACATAATTTCCGTTTGGCTCTTAGAATGCCTCTCTCCAATCATGTGGAAAATGGACGTAATATCTGTTGGAGAAGGGCCTCTGTCAAAAAAAGGTTCCGCCTGCGATACTTTTTCTCCATTGTCGGAAGGAGGCCTTTCCAGAGCCGACTGGAGATAATGGAGAAAAACTCGTAACTTTCTTCAAACCGCTGTTTTCCTTCGTCTGTGACACCCGTCTGCTGCCGCAGATTTACCATCGGGACTTTGGCTGCCCCTGTCATGACTCTTGTAATCTTCAGGGTTTGCTCATTTGCCAGCTTAGAGTGGAAAGCTGCCCCTTTATCCGTTAAAACAGTATCTTCCCAACGATTCATAATTTTCCCTCCTGATATTACATCATAGTTTACAGAATTCATTTACTACTTTGCCGGATCATGATCTCTGTAAAAAATATATCATGGTAAATAAGAGCATAGTAGGCATTTTCCATAAAATATTCCGTCCGTTCTTTGAACCCATTGCTAAAATAAAATCTCTCTGTTGATACAATAAAACGCATCCAATATAATCAAAGGGAAAGGAGATGCGTATATAATGTTCAAAATCGGAGAATTTTCCAAGCTCACGCAGGTTACAGTCCGAATGCTCAGACACTATGACCAGACAGGCCTTTTAAAACCTGCACAGATCGATCCAATGACCGGATACAGAATGTATTCCGTGGAACAGATTCCTGTATTAAATAAGATCATCTATTTGCGGGACAGTGGGTTCCAGGTCTCTGAAATCAAGGAAGCCCTTCATGCCGAAAATCCTACCTCTTTGACAGAGCTTCTTGATAAAAAATATACGGCAATACTGAATACTATAGAAATTGAGAAAATACGGCTGAAAAAAATAGAACTCGCGAAACATGAACTCTTGGACAGTCAAAACGAACTGCATTATCAAGTTTCAATAAAATCTATCCCCAGCTGCCGGGTGCTCTCTATAAGAAAAATAATCCCCGACTACTATGCGGAAGGGGACCTGTGGAAAAACTTGTCCGAATTTGCCTGCAGTCATCATATAGCAATAACAGATGATGCGGCATTCTCTATCTATCATGATACAGAATATAAAGAACAGAATGTCGACGTTGAATTGTGTGTTCCTGTCCAGAGCTTCAGCGAGAACAAAGGCGGCTTTATATTTCGGGATACAGAACCTGTCCCGTTCATGGCCTGTACAATGGTATATGGACCTTTTTCAAATATTGCAGGGGCATATCAATCTTTTGCAGGCTGGCTCCAAAAAAATGAACAGTTTCAAATGTCGGGCCAGAATCGCCAAATTGTACACCGCGGCCCCTGGAATGAACATAATCCTGAAAACTTTCTCGTCGAAATTCAGATTCCTCTAAAACCGCCGCTTTCTGCTTTCCATTTATCCAATGCTCCATTTTCCCTTGACCCTCACATCGTGTGAGGGTCTATATTTATTTTGTTATCAAATCAAACAGTAAAACAGGAGGTACTTTTATGACATCATTTAACATTCGGTCCATAGGAAAAATTTATACTGACGAGAAGGGAACATTCATTAAGATCGATCCGCCGTTTATCCCCGCTCTTGAGGCTTTGGACGGCTTCAGCCATATCAATGTCATATGGTGGTTCAGTGAGTGTGATTCGGACTCTGATAGAGATACTCTGGTGACAGAAAGGCCTTATAAAAAAGGTCCCAGACGAATGGGGATCTTTTCAACCAGATCTCCCCACCGCCCCAATCCGATCGCTTTAAGCACCGCAGAGATTCTTCATGTTAATCATCAAAACGGTGAAATCCAGATTGCTTATATCGATGCCAATGACAATACCCCGGTCCTGGATCTAAAACCCTATACACCAAGCCTTGACCGGATAGAAACACCTGCCGTACCCGAATGGTGCCGTCATTGGCCAAGAAGTTCTGAAGAATCGGCAGACTTTGATTGGGATCAGGAATTTAACTTCCAGGGGCACTCCCCATCCCGGGTTCCGGATTAATAATTAATTAGAACAAAGAGAACAGGGCCGCTTCAACGTCCCCATAGAACAAAAAAACGGTTAAGTTCTAAATTTGAACTTAACCGTTACTTATAATGCAGAAGAAGAGACTCGAACTCTCACGGGAATAATCCCACTGCCGCCTGAAGACAGCGCGTCTGCCAGTTCCGCCACTTCTGCATGTCTCAAACATGATTAATAATACACGATTCCAAAGAAAATATCCAGTCTTTTTTTGATTTTTCTTGTACTTTTTTACATACACGCCTGAAACTATTGAAAAACTACTGCTGTTCCTGCATCCACTGTTCGATCTGGTCCCTTGTTTGGGCTGCTACCAAAGGCTCTCCGGCCTTCCCGTCTTTGAATAAAATCATCGTAGGAATCGTCATCACTCCAAATCTCTCTGCCAGTTCCATCTGCTCATCAATATTGATCTTTCCAATCTGAACCGAATCTTCCCGGTCCTCTCCAATCTGTTCTAAAGCAGGGGAGATCCTTCTGCAGTAACCGCACCAGGGTGCCCAGAAGTCTACCAATACCGGTTTTTTTGCTTCTAATACCTCTGATTGAAAATTTTCTTTTGTTATATTTATAATACTCATGCTGTTTCCTCCATCTCTTTTGTAAACTGAAACTTTTTCTGTTACATTTCTTAATGTAACTATATCAGTTACATTTAAACTTGTCAAGCAGTGAATGAAAATAGACAGCCAATTTATTTAAAATTGACTGTCCAATCTCGCATCTAAGACTCCCGCCCCAGCTGTTTTATGATACTCTTATCTCTGTTTCTTTCTCCTTCTGACCACACCAATCATCATCCCTGCGGCTCCTAACATACAGCATATGATCCACATGATCTTACTTTCCTCTCCGGTCTGTGCAGTCCCTTCCTCTGCGGTTCCCCATCCTTCTCCCGTCTTTTTCCGGGCTCTGCGCTCTGCCACTTCTCTATAGTTCCAGCTGGTCTTGCTTTTCTTCTTCGGCTTCTTTTCTTTTTCTTTCTTCGGTTTCTTTGCCGCAGTTGTCGTCTCCTCTTTCGACGTGGTTCCTTCCGCTTTCTTTTTCCATTTTGCCTTCAGGGTCAGATTCTCATGCACCAGCGTATTAAAGTCCCATTTCACTTCGTTTCCCTCCGCATCGGTGTAATACCAGCCCTCAAAAAGATATCCGGCCTTCTTCGGTTCCTCCGGCTGGCTCGCTTCTTTCCCTCCTGTAACTGCCCTCCGTCCGTATCAAACGTTACCGTGTGTTCTCCGGTCAACGCAACCGCCACTTTCACCCTGGGTCCAGCCTCCATGGAGAATGTCACATCAAAGGAGCCGGTCTTTCCCGCCGCCTTTGCCCGGTTCAGTTTCAAAAGCTGTTCCTCATCGATCTTTAAGACCGCGTTGTCTCCGTTTTCATCTTTCCCTCTGGCCCTGCAAAGCTCCGTCAGTTCTTCCTCTCCAAAGCTGTTTCCTCCGGTCGGATGGCTCACACTGTCTGCCCCGCAGCTTGGCTTCCCGCTTCCCTGGGCTGCCCCGTCAAGCCCTTCCTCTGTCAGATAGACTGTGACCGTTGCCTCTGTCCCGTCAGGAGCTGCAAACGTCAGTTCAAACTCCCCGGTCTTTTTGGATGCTTTTGCCTCGTTCAGCTTCTCGATCTGTTCCTGCTTCGGAAAGGTGATCAGATCCGTTTCGATCACACTGTCATCGCCTGTGACCGCCTTGACTCTGCTCAGTTCCTTTAGCTGCTCTTTTGTAAATGGCGCTCCGCTTGTTTTACTTATGATATGTTTGGCTTTGATCATCTCTCCGCTGTCCGCATCCTGCACGATCTCATCATACTCTCCATGGAGGCTTACAATGATCTTTACGCTCTTTTTATCCGGCGAGGTAAAGGTCAGCTCAAACTTCCCGGCTTTTCCCGCAGTCTTTGCGTCGTTGATCGTTTTCAGTTCCTTCTCATTCGGAATCAGATGCTCATCTTTATAGGTGGTCCCCTCAGCATCCTTTCCCTGTACCGAAGACAGAGTCCGCACATCGTCTGCCGTCAGTGCAAGGCCTCCGGTCTCTTTGGAAAAGCTGTTGGCTCCGATCGTAACCTCCAGATGTTCCTGGTCCACCTTCGTGGCATCCGTTCCCTCGGCCTTTAAGCAGACTTTGACTGTCGTCTTTGTCCCGTTGGGCGTCGTAAACACCAGCGGATATTCCCCCAGTTTTTTCTCTGCTTTCGCCTTGTTGATGGCCTCGATCTGCTCCGGGAATTCAAACCGCAGATCATCCATCGAAAAATCCGTCCCGTTTTCCTGCTTTCCTGTGACCTTCGTTAAGCCCTTTAACTGTTCTTTGGTAAATGCTTCCCCTCCAGTCTTACTGATCACATGGTTGGCACCGATCTGTTCTTTCGTATCCTTTTCGATCTGATTGGTGTCACGGAATAGCCCGAAATAGACCTTCGTATAAAACTTTCCGACCTCAATCGCGGTGTTCTCTTGAAACGGGGTCCCATCCACAAAGGTGTAATCAGTAAGGGACGTCCCGTCCTGGATATATCCCTGATATCCGAAATCCGGTGCCGCTGTTACATTGGATACTTTATCATTGCCTCCTGCGGATCCGATACCAGGCATACTTGTCGCCTCATCGCCTATGGCAACGACCACCGTATCTCCTCCGCTAACCTGGATATTTTTTGTATCCATGTTTCCGCCGCCATAGCTTGCTCCGATCCCCGGAGCATTGGCTCCTCCCTGCGCTTCTACATAACCGCCCGAAATATAGATCCCGTCTACTGTATTTCCATAGCCTGATCCGATCCCGGAACCCTTATCTGTTCCGGTCCCTTTGATATTCCCTCCGGAAATACGGATATTGCTTGTATATCCTCCCCCACCGCTTTCCGAAACACAGGCAGATCCAATCCCTGCCGTATGCAGTCCGGCATATGCCTCAATATTTCCGCCTTTGATTGTCAGATTAGAAAATCCGCAGTTTTTCTTATCCGCAATATTTCTCAAAGTACTGCCGATAGCGCCTACATGCCATATATCTGGATTTCCTTCGGCAAGAAGTGACCCACAGGAACTATTGCAGCGATGGCCTTCTATCCCTGCATTCTCACACTGTATTGTCAGTGTCCCATCCATTCCGTCCTTCGCCAGCGCGGCTCCTGTGCTGCCTGAAAATCCGTCCGCCGAGCTCCCCGAATTGCAGATCAGCCGGTTCTCCCCGATCAAGTTGATTGTGACGTCTGCATGGGAGACATTGATACAGTCCCACTTGGACGTAGTTGTATTCACTTTCCCAATAGTGATGCTGACATTATCCAAGGTTATATCTGTCTCTACTCCTTCCAGCACTTCAATGTTATTGGAAGTTGTCGTACCTGTGATCCAATATCCTTTCGGATTTAGGCATGTCTCATCCTGTGAAAGGCCGCCCCCGGTGGCACCATTCTCTGTGATGCGGATATCTCCCTGACTCACATCAAGCAGTGTCTGCCCATTCTCTGACAGCATTTTCTTCTTCACTGGCTTTTTTGCCTTCCTCTGCGTTGAGCCCGTCTCCTGCCGTTCTGTCGTTTCGGTTCCTCTGACTTTGGGCGTTTCTGTCGATGCCGCTTCGGTCCCTTTTTCTTCCGTCGTCTCCTGTTCAGTCTCTGGGGCTAATGTCTGAATTTCAGAAATACCCCCCCCCCGGATTTTCCAGCTATTTCCTCCTCATGAGCCTGCGGCACAGCCCCTGTGCCGGCTCCCATGGTCACGATCAGAGAAACTGCAGCCAGACATCTCATCCATTTCTTTTTCATTGTTCTTCATCCTTTCTTTCTGCCCTCAAGTGCACTCTTTTTTGGACACGCTTTTATTATTTGACTTTATAAGAACATTGGACAGCACAAAAGGTTAGAAAAAGGATGGGCATTTCTGTCTCTGCCCATCCATCTTTCTATTCACCGTCTAACAGTTCCGCAAGCTTTCTGGAAATCTCCAGAACAATCTTTTTATCTCTCGGCCCGCAGTTTTCGATCACCGCGTCAAGTTCTTTCACAAAAATATCCTCTTTCATTTCCGGTGAGTGATAACTGTCCATCAGCAGGTAGTCCACAGAAACTCCCAATGCATTGCTGATTTCAACCAGCGTGGGAAGTGAGACTTTTGTCTTTGCCGTTTCAATATTTGAAATATGACTGACCGACAGATCAACTTTCTCAGCTAAATATTTCTGAGTCATGTTCTGTTTTCTTCTCACTTCTTTTATTTTCCGTCCCAGCGCTTCATAATTCATTTTCATACACTACTCCACTTCTTATATATTTATGAATCGGAAGCAGCAAACTCCGGTTTCCATAAATATTTTTTATTTTTACAGTACATTTTCCTGTCTCTATTGTCTCCGTTATTTGTTTTTGTTAGAATAGCTTATATAAATAAAAATTATTTATACAGTTTAAGAAGGTGGTTTTTATGGACAAAAAATACTTATTTAAGTTCTGGCTTCTGTGTACTTTTCTCATCTTTTTTTCCTTTTGCCTGTCATTGTACCAATACAGGCGAAGGGAAAAATGGGCAAAAAAAGTCGTCGAAGGGTGGCGTATAAAATACCGTCCCTTCGACGATGATTCCTCAGGATTTTTATAATCTTTTCATGATCTCATAGCATCGGTTGGTCACATAGCCTGCCCATGTGTTCCCGACACAGTAACACTGATTGACTCCTTTTACTGTGGGGCCGTGGTAATAAGCCCCTCCCTTAACGAGATACTTTTCTTTCAGCAGTTTAGCAGTCATCAGAAGATTCTCTTCCTTTGTCGGTGCATTGATGCCTTTGGCGCTGTCAGATGTGACCCCGTAGCCTGTGAGGTTGTGGTCCTCTCTGGCACGTCTGCTGGTCCCCCATGCGCTCTCATGGATTGCAATACCCATCACCACGACTGCATTGACCCCATATTTCTTCTCACATTTATAAAATGCCGGAGCCTCTTCCTCTAAGGCAGATCCCTTCAGCATCAGGCGAATCTCTTCTACTGACAGGTTGCTTTTCTTCAGAAGATTCATTGGATCAAATACACGGGGCTCATCCGCCTTCAGCTCTTTGATCTGCTTCTTCAGTGTCCTTATCTTTTTCCTGCTTTTTTTCAGTTCTCTCAGCCTCTGCTCCTGTGTTTTGTCACAGTTTAAAATCTGCTGGTCCAGATACTGCTTTAACTGGATCGTCTCCTCATCTTCGATGACATCCGCCACCTTCATTTCACCGGCCACATCAAAATTATAATTTTCTGCGATGTCTTTGAGATAACCGTTTTTGGTCTTTACTGACAGTTCCAGCAGCAAATGATTGACTCTGTGACCGATCTGAGTGTCATTCCCGTCCTTCTTCACCCCGGTCAATGCCACTACACCCGGAATCGCTACACTGCCGCTCTGCTCATTCAGCGCCTGATAAAACTTCTGGATCTCTTCCTTTAACTTATCCGCATGAAGGAGACTCTGCTCCAGGCTTTCTTCCTTCAGGAGCTGTCTTTTTAATTTTTCCTCTCTGGCAAAGGCTGTCTCTGATCTGACGGAAACAGCATCTTCCGGAGCAACGATTTTCTTTTCTTTGTCTTTCTTCTTATCTTTTTTCTTTTTTGATTTCTTCTTAGACTTTTTCTTCTTGTTATGTACTTTTTCTGTCTTTGCTTTGTCCCCCTTTTTCTCTGTGGCAGTCTTTTCTGAAGCCGTTGTAGGTTTGGGCTCCTGTGCTGCCGTCTGTTCTTCTGTAGTCGCCTCTGTCTCTGTTTCTGAAGCACTGGATGATGAAGTCTCAGCAGTCTCCTTTGCTTTGTCCGGTTCTACGGCGTATGCCGGTACCGACACGCTCAGAGTAAGAACGACCATACACAAAATGCCTGCGGCCTTTCTTAAAGCTTTACTCACGATAATACCCCCTTATATATTACCCATGATACATCGGCTGTCATAATTTTGCAACTCTCAGAGCTGATTTCAGACTTTTTTAATAAATCTAAAAATCCCGGAAACTGAAGTCTCCGGGATTTTAATTTTAGATATTCTTTTGTTACTGGATGATCCTTCTTGCACATACAGGAGTCCGATAGAACGCATTTGAGACTTTGATCCCTCCTTTTGGATAAGGAGCTGAATTACTTGCGTGCACAACCTGTCCGCCGCCGATATAAAGGGCTACGTGGTTGATGCCTCCTCCGCTTCCGTAGAAGATCAGATCTCCTGCACGGAGATTGCTTGTGGAAACTGCGACTCCTTCAGAGGCCTGTGAGCTGGATGTTCTGCTGATGCTGTATCCGAACTTGGCCAGAACCTGCTGTGTAAATCCGGAACAGTCGATTCCGTTCGTGAGACTGTTTCCGCCGTAGCGGTACGGGTTCCCCACAAACTGCAGTGCGTAGTTTGCTACTCTTTTGCCTGTGGATGTTCCTGAAACGCCTGCAGATGCCGGAATTGATTTCCTGCTCTGGCTGCTGCCAGTGCTCTGTGTGTCTGCGGAACTGCTTCCTGAGGACTGGACAGAACTCTGAACAGACTGCTGTTCCCGAGCTTCCCGGGCTTTCCTTTGTGCTTCCAGCTTTGCCTGACGTTCCGCCTTTATCTGCTTCATAGATTTTGCTTTTTTAAATTTATATTTTACATCTACATAATCTTTTGAAACATATCCGGTTTCACCATCGACTTTTACCTTTGCCCAGTCGCTGTTCTGTTTCTTCACCTTATAAGTTTCATCCTCGGAGATTAATGTCACAACATCAGCATCCTTAGAAGCTTTTTCCCTGACTCTGAGAGTCTCTGTTGTAACTTTTGCTACCTTCTTTATATTTTTTTCTGCAAAAGCCTGTATATCATCTTCAAAGACAAGATAGTCATTTTTCACATACCCGGTCACATCTCCGGATTTCACCTTCGTCCATTCTGTGCCTTTTTTTACAATCGTTCCAAGTGCTCCTCTTTTCATTTTTCCTAAAATCTTGGAATCTGTATTCGGCTTCTTTCTTATGTTCAAAGTAGAGGAGCTCTTTACTTTCGCAACTACTTTATCTGCATACTTGCTCTGCGCCTGGTTGTTTTCTTTTTTCTGGTCCTCCGCTGCCGGCTTTGCTGTCTCTTTTGGTGCCGCATTTACAGGAGCCGATGTCAATATCATACCTGCCATGGCCACAACTGCGGCAGACAGTTTCATCTTCTTGATAATCATGTTTCCTCCTCAAATTCTAAATGTTACAAAATTGTTAACTTTGTTGCTACAGGTGCTATTATAACACGCACAGCCCCTGTGTCAATACTTTTTAAATATTTTCGTAATATATTCGTAATATTTAATCATATTTTGTAACATTGTGGAGAAAGATGGCAGCCGCTGTCACATTATTTAAACTAGCTCCTTTTATTTCCTTTAAACTTATGTAATCTTCTATTGTTTCTTTTCCCCTCCATTCATTAATTCCGGATGTTTCAATTTATCCCATTTCCCTTCCTCTGTTGCTGCTACAATTAGAATGTTAACCAAAAACAAACAAAAGAAAACAATATATGCCCCGGTTAAGCTTCCCGTCAATTTCATAACAACCGCATTTACAACAAAATTAAGACATCCAATACAATAATTAATTGGAAAAATCACACCATTTACTTTTGGATAATCCAACACACCAAAGATAGATGCCGGAAATGATAATGACATATTAGTACTTCCTCCCAAGGAGAAACCAACAATAAAAATGGAAGCATATACTAACGGGGGCCAAAAACTTGCTAATAGATTTAATAAAATCCCAAACGCAAACACTCCGCAGTAAATCATACAAGCCTTTTTTGTACCTATTTTTGTATCGATATATCCAATTCCATAACTGCCTATAATCCCAATTAATCCAGCTACAGTCATTGCTCCAACTGCCATATCTGTTGACAGTCCCAAATACACATTCCGCTGTACAAATTGTGTAATAATTCCGAGTAATCCTAATGTAATAAATCCTGGTACAATTGCCGCAATCCATACTTCTTTACATTTCAGCATTTTAGAAATAGTCCAATCGCTGACATAGTCATCTTTGTCTGATATATCTTTATATTCCGTTTCATATTTTTCTTTCGATACATTATCCGGATACATGCCTGCATCCATTGGATTATCTCTTAAAGTAACAAATGCGTATATTCCTAATACAACTGCTGCCGCCGCAAAAACAGATAAACTAACTTTATATTCTGCCCGTCCTAATAAAAATGTCATCAATGGTGCTAAAACTGCCGTTCCAATATTGGCTCCGATGGTGCTAATCCCATTGACAACACCCCGTTTCCTGGGAAACCAATCTGATTGCATAGGACCCGTACAAAGATAAAAACAACCTTGTCCACAACTAACCATGATACATTGAGAAAGTGCATACATAACAATATTGGCTGCTCTTAAAAACAAAAAATAAAATGTCAGCCCAAAAATGATAAATAAAACTGCACTTACTTTTCGTCCGCCAAAGCGATCACGAAATTTCGCAATAACCAGCATCATTGCTACCCCGACAAATCCTGCAACAGTTCCCATTGCTAAGCAGACTTCATAGTCAAGGCCCGCACCTTTCGCAATCGCCGGCAGTGCAACATTTAATCCATCATTAACGCCTGCGTTTGTAACCAGCATGGCTAAAATTGCAAAAATCATAAGATGCCAGCCTTTTCCAAGATTAAAACTTTCTTTTATAGATATTTTTTTGTCCTTCATTTTTCCTCCTCTGTAACATATAAATATTACATTTGAGTTTCTTAACCGTTTCAATCATTGATTTTAGATGCATCAAAAGACGGAATTTATTAATATATATATTCCATTGTTTCCTTTAACGATTTTAAATTATCTTTTAATGACTGATACATATTTACATAGTAAGGATATAATTGATCATAAACCCGGCTCCAATCCTCTTTCGGACGAAAAATGTCGTTTACTTTGATTAATTGCTCTACTGCTTTTGATAAATCCTCAAATACACCCACTTTATACCCAACGATCAAAGCATCTCCGACAGGAACATCTCCTGAGGCTTCATCTAACAAATACACTGGTATATTTAACATTGAAGCTTTAATCTGGGACCATGTATAACTTTTAGCTCCGCCGCCGCAAATTCTTAATATATTTGCTTCTCCGCCTGATTCCTTAACCGTTTCCATGACATTTCTTAAGGCAAATGCTGTTCCTTCAAAGATAGAACGAATGATATCACTTCTCGTTGTATTGATTCCCATTCCGATAAACATGCCTCTTGCTGCTTCATCCCATATAGGGGCTCTTTCACCCAATAAATAAGGGAAGAAGAACAATCCGTTTGAACCAGGTTTTGATTCTAATGCTAATTCATTTAAATAGTTATAAATATTTAAATTATGTTGTTGACAATATAACCTTTCTTCTGCTGCCATTGTATCAATAAACCATTTAATCGCTGCTCCTGTCGTTGTAATTGGGGCGTCAAAAATCCAGGGCATTCCATCAACTGCACATGGTTTTGTAACAACTGGTACATCCGGTTTACTTTGATTTGCACTTCCAACAAAAACCAGAGAACTCGTTCCGGATGATTCTCCTGCATCTCCTAAACGGCTCAATCCTAACGCATACATGGATGCCATTGCATCACTGCATCCGGCTACAACCGGAATTCCTGGAACTAATCCCGTTTCTCTTGCCGCATCGTCCGTAACAAATCCGATAATATCGTCAACTGGTACCGGCTGCGGAAGATATTCATTCAAATTGATTCCTAACACATCGCCAACTTTATCTGACCATTTCATGGTGTTGATGTCTAAACACTGTGTTCTTGATGCCTGATCCACATCCATCGTCAATTTTCTTGTTAATTTAAAATTAATGAAGGAACTGGCCTGTAAGAAACATTGTGTTTGAGCAAAAAGGTCCGGCTCATTGTTTTTAAACCAAAGAATTTTGCTTGGTAAAAATGATACTGACGGCTGTCCGCCCACAATTTGAATAAATTCTTCTTCTCCAATCTTCTGTAAAATTGTATCTAACTCTTTTGATGAACGATTATCTTGATATGTCATCGCATTTCGCACCGGATTTCCATCTGCATCAATTGGCAGCATACTGACCGTATGTGAACTGATAGAGATTCCACGAATTTTATTTGTTATTTCTTCCCCCGCCTGTTCCGCAAGCGAGTGAAAGATTTCTTTTGTATTTTCCCACCATTCATTGGCATCTTGTTCCTGCATATTAGGTTTTGGAATCATAAATTTACTTGGCCGGCTTGCTTCTGCAATTATTTTTCCGTCTTCACCTATGATAATTGCTTTTATATTCGTTGTTCCACAATCCATTCCCAATAGGTAATTCTCTACTTTTATCACTGCATTTCCTCCATCCCATCCGACGTACAGAGTTTTCTATTCTTGTGAATCTAACGCCTGTGCATCTGTAGTTGGCGCTTTTATACATGCTATAATTCCAATAACAGCCAGTGCCGCAGCTGACAATAAAAATCGATTTGAAATATCACTGCCTAACATATTGGCTGCAGGATTTACTACATATGCTGATACAAAGTTTCCAACATTATATGAAGCTGATACGATTGCAATCGCCAAAGATGCCTGAACTGCCGGTACCATATTGGCTGCAAATGTAACAGCTCCCGGATTCCGAATTGCAAAACCAAGACCCGTAATTAAAGCTCCTGCACACACAACTGGTAAACTTGTTGAGAATCCAACCATCGCTGTTCCCAACGCCATCATAAGAATTGCTCCGCCAATAGTAAATCGTCTTAAACGCTTTACAACAGATCCTAAGACTAATCCTCCTGCAATCCCTACAATCTGCATAATAGAAGCAACTGTTCCTGCTGTGCTTGCATCTCCGATTCCTTTTCGATCTATGTACATTGAAATATTTGAGTTAAAAGTTGCTACAAAGATGCCTGTTACCAAACATAAAAGTCCAAAATAGACCATTTCTTTTGAGATTCCTGCTTTTTCCTTCTTCTCCTCTTGCTTTGTAACCTCACCTTTTGGCACAGTTGCTAAAACAATCAGAACAATCGGAATACAGATTAAAAATACCAGATATCCTCTTCTCCATCCTGCCATTGCTGTAAACATTCCAGAACCTTTGGCAATCAATGCTCCACCGATACTGACAAAAATGGATTGGAATCCCATAACTCTTGATTTGTCAAGCCCCGTAAAATAATCTGAAATTAAAGATGAACTAACAACTACCACAAAGGATAATCCCAATCCGATAATTCCGCTGGCAGCATATAACATCCATAGTTCTGTATTCAATACCTGTGGCAGCAATGCTCCAGCTAACATAAGGATTGTACCAATAATACCAATATTTTTCTTCGTAATGTGCGGCTCTAAATATGGTTCCAGCAACATTCCCGGTAAACAGATTAAATTAATAATCTGTAATACGATTTGTATTGATGTGTCACTAGCGTTCGGAAAGAACTTTCCGATTTCTGCAAGGATTGGTGCCAATGCACTATTACAGGCCATTGTTAATGACATTACCAATAATCCGGCAGCTATTAATGTTTTATTTTTATTATTTCCCATATTTTTATCCTTTCTCAGCGTTTCCAAATATATTTCCTGTCTTCATCTTTTAAATATGCTAAAACTTCCTGTGACATCATTTCTCCAGACCAATGATCAACATCGGTTGTGAGACCTGCCATATGCGGTGTGCAAACAACATTTCTCATAGAAAGTAACGGATGATTTGACGGAACAGGTTCTTTCCAATAGACATCAATCGCAGCTCCGCCGATTATACCTGTTTCCAGTGCCTCTACAAAATCCTTTTGATCAATAACAGCAGCTCTTGCAGTATTAACAATAATTGCTGTTGGTTTCATTTTTGAGAACCAATCTTTATTTACGATTCCTTTTGTTGAATCCACAACCGGCAGATGAATACTAATCATATCACTTTCTTTTAACATTGTGTCTAGATCTACAGCTTTACATCCGTCTGCTTCAATTTTATCAGCTGATAAATATGGATCATATGCTAAAATCTCCATACCAAAGGCTTTTGCCCTTACAGCTACTTCCCGTCCAATTGCTCCGTAACCGGCAACTCCTAATTTCTTTCCATATAATTCAAAGCCAATTCCATAGTCTGTGTAAGGATGATTTTCATCTAATGGTCCCCAAATTACATTTTTTACATCTGGAACATCATAAATATCTGACATTTTCTCTCCAAGATGTTCTCCTTTTTGAAGTCCTGCTGCACTTAATGTCAGTTTTCTTGCCGCCGCTAACATCAGTCCGATATTATATTCTGCAACAGCTACACGATTTCTTCCTGGTGTATAAGATAGTGGAATATTTGCTGCTTTTAATACTTCGTTGTCAACAGTGACTGGCGTCCCTTTTGCAACTCCAATAAACTTCATCCCGGAACTAATCCACTGATTAAGGGTATCTGTTCCGGCATTCTCATCTCCTAAAACAACAATTTCGTATCCGTCACATTCTTCACGTGTCATCTCTTCTGTGACATTTCCTTTTCCGTGTTTCAGTTCTCCTGCAACGGTTACATCACAATATTGCTCAATTTCTTCTAATCGTTTCTCTGGTAATTGTGTACATAATACTAATTTCTTTTTCATCTTCATTTCCTTTCTGTCCTCATTTATACACGCAGTGCTGTATAATAACCCGTGTTAACTGCATCATATATCTTTCCTACTTTTCTGCAGTCTCCGATTACATATGTTTCTTCTACGACTCCATCAAATTGATCAACTTCATCATATGGAGATATAAATCCAAGTGCACAGACGATACTATCTGCTTCAATAAAAATTTCATTTCCGTCTTTTTCACATTTTACTCCTGATGATGTAATTTCTTTCACCATTGTATCAGTATAACAAGCTGCTGATTTTTCAACCTCAGGCATCAATCCTCCTCGATAAAACGAATTCACTTCCTCTGCTATTTCCGATTTCATCTCTATAATACTGACTTCTTTTCCTTCATGGTGAAATCCAACAGCACCTTCTGCACCTACAAGGCCTCCTCCCATAATGACGATTTTTGATCCTAATTTTTCCGGATGAAGTTCCGCATCAATTGCCATAATGACATTTTCTCCATCAATTCCTTTGATTGGCGGCCGGCTTTCTTTGGCACCAATGGCAATCATTAATACATCCGGATTTCGTTCTTTCACATATTCAGGCGTTACTTCAGTATTTAAAATAACCTCTATATCAGCTTCTTTCACACGGCGTTCTAATACTTTAATTAATTTTAAAATATCTTCTTTAAAATAAGCTGCTCCTGCCGGATGTAAATTTCCTCCCAGCTTCTCTGATTTTTCAGCAAGTGTAACCTGATGCCCTCTATTGGCTAATGTTATCGCAGCTTCCATTCCTGCCGGGCCGCCGCCAACAACCAGAACACTTTTCATAATATCCGCAGTTGATTTATGAAGCTTTGCTGCCAACTGTTCTCCCATAATTGGATTAACTGCACATTTGACCATTTCTAATTCGCCTGTTGCCCCAAAACATTCATAGCATCTTAAACATGGTGTAATGTCTTCTGCTCTTCCTTCATATGCTTTCTTTGGCAAATAAGGATCTGCCAGACTTGCACGGCCTAACTCAACCGCATCCGCCTGTCCGGCTGCAATTATATCTTCCATTTGGGCAGGGTCATTCAGTGATCCTACACATGCCACCGGCGTATTTACATGTTTTTTTATTTGTGCTGCCAAATAGACATTGACTCCGCGTGGATAGAAAGCAGAGGGATGAGTACGGCAAAACATATCCGGATCTTCATGATTTCCGCATGAAACATTAATTAGATCAACCTTATCATCAATCATTTGAGCCACTTTAACACAATCTTCTAATCCCAATCCATTGTCCGTAAAATCATCACCTGAAATTCTTGCTTCAATCGGAAAATGTGGTCCTACCGCTTTTCTTACGGCATCTACTGCCATTAGGAAAAATCTTGCACGGTTCTCTAAGGAACCGCCAAATTCATCTTTTCTTTGGTTCATAACCGGAGATAAAAATTGTGAAAACAGCCACCCATGCGCCGCATGCACCTGCACCATATCAAATCCTGTTTCTTTACATAATCTGGCCGCTTCTCCATAAGATTTAATAATTTCATAAATCAACGTTCTCGGCATTTCATGGACTTCTCCCATTGGTGTCATTTCATAACTTGGACCATACGCAGTTTCGCAAGTTGCAACATTCCCTCCAACACTGGCTAATCCGCCATATTTTCCGCCATGTGATAACTGAATATTGGCATATGCACCTGCATTGTGAATTGCCCTTGCCGCCTCATTCATCCCCTGTCTGACCCCAAATGCATCTAATTGTAATTGCTTATTATGGGATTTCCCTGTTTTAGAGTGTATAATTGCTTCTCCATATGTAACAACGCCGGCACCACCCATTGCTTTTTCTTCTAAATAAGCAATCATTTCTGGTGTAAAATGTCCATTCAAATCAATCATGCTGGGACTTGTCGGTGCACAGATAATTCGATTTTTCATTTTAATATTGCCAATGCGCAATGGAGAAAACAAATGTGGATATTGCTTTTTCCCTTCACATTTTCGTTTCATATTTTCTCCTCTTTTTTAAAAAGCCTTCTTCAGAATATTTAGAATATCTTGCTTTGTTATGTTTTGTTTTGGATTGAATCCAAGAACAGGTTCTTTTAATACATCCTCCGCCAGCATATCAAAGTCTTTGTTCTCAATCCCCTGTTCTGACAAAGTCTTAATCCCTAACTGTTTTGTCAATTTCAGCAGCTCTTCTGATAACAAATATTGATCTTTTTGTATATTCCCTGAAAGAGATAATCCAATGGCTTCTGCCATTTTTACCATTTTTTCCGGACAACTGTCTGCATTGTATTCCATTACATATGGTAAAACAGCTGCATTTGCCATTCCATGAGCTAAATGAAAATGAGCACTTAATGTATGGGCAATCCCATGCACCAAACCTAAATTTGCATTAGAGAACCCAAATCCCGCAATCACGCATCCTAACATCATTTGTTCTCTAGCCTCCATATCTGCTCCATTTGCATATACTTTTGGCAGATTTTCGTGGAAAATTTGAAGTCCTTTTAGTGAATGATATTCTGTTAATGCTGTTGCTTCATTGGAAATATAGCTTTCTACTGCATGAGTAATCGCATCCATTCCTGTTGCTGCCGTTACAGAAGGCGGCATTGTTTTTGTAAACTCCGGATCTGCAATTACTTTATTTGCTGCTATTTTGTTATCAATGATAACGTATTTACAAACCGCTTTTGTATCTGTCAGCGCAACAACATTCGTAATTTCACTTGAAGTTCCGGCTGTTGTTGGAATTGCAATCAATGGTAAAACCTGATTCTTTACCAATCCCATTCCACCATATTGTCCGATTTCTCCTGGGTTTGTCATAAGAATATTAACTGCCTTTGTTAAGTCAATACTGCTTCCGCCTCCAACAGCAACAAAAACATCAATTTCATTTTCTCTTGCAAGCATAGCTGCCTCTTCCACTGCTTCATTGGTGGGGTTTGGAATCACTCCGTCAAAAACCGTTACTTTTACATCTGCTTTTTCAATTTGCTCTAAAATCTTTTCTGCAATCCCTGCGGCCTTTACTCCGCTGTCGTATACAACCATTACACTCTTAGCTTCGTACTCTTTCAATATTCCCGGCAACTCTTTTGCCGCATCTTTTCCAAATACAATATCACTGCTTACATAAAATTTTTCCGCCATCTAAATGCCTCCATCACTATCTTTACACTGCTTTATCCGCTGCAATTAATTCTTTCATCTTCTTTTCCCCTGCTTCCGGCATTGGCTCGTAATTTCCAAGAACTTTTGCATAGTATGTTGTTACTGCCATTTCTTCTGTATAAATTGTGGCATCCATGGCTGACTTCATGTCTTTTCCACAACAAAACATTCCATGATTTTTAATTAAAACTGATCTTCCATCCTCTCCCAGTGCTTCTGCAACTTTATTCGCTGCATCATCACTGCCCGGCATGGTAAAAGGAACAACATGAACCGGTGTAAACTCACATTGAGGCGGTGTAATTGGTCTTAATGATTCATCACCCATTGCCATAATAGTTGCAAACATTGCATGTGTATGAACTGTCGCTTTTACATCCGGCCTCGCTCTAAGAACCGCTGTATGCATTGGTACTTCTGATGATGGTTTGTATGGACCATCCATCCATTTTCCGTTTAGGTCAACAATGGCAATGTCCTCTGGTTTCATTGTTCCATATGCAACTCCGCTTGGTGTGATTGCCACAACATCATCTTCATCATCTCTTAATGCGATGTTTCCTGATGTACCATTAATCAATCCTTGTTCTACTGCCTGTAAAATTGCTTCTAATACCTGTTTCCTTATTTTTTCATATTTCATTTTTGTTTCCTCCTTTATTTTGTAATTTCATTGTATGCTAATCTTTTCTTTGCCTCAAACACGCTTTTTCCGTTTTATTAAGGAAATTTTTTTGTAATATTTCTTATATTTGATACAATAGAAATAACAAATTTTCTAATTGGGAGGTTACTATGGATACATTATCTCTTTCTCTCCGGCAGCGGCAGCTCATCCATTTTTTACAGCTTCGCACAACTTACACAACCGGAGAAGAATTGGCGGAACACTTGCACGTATCTTCAAGAACAATTCGACATGATATTATCGAAATCAATGATTCATTAAAAAATACATCTATCTGTATTTTGTCAAAACGCCGATGGGGATATTTATTGAAAGCAGACTGCGAAAAGGAATTGAAGCAGCTTCTACATATGACCACTTCTTTTTTATCAAAAGAGGAACGTGTCCGCCATCTTGCTTTTCGTCTGTGCTTAGCAGAAAGCAACTTAAATTTATATGATTTTGAAGAAGAAATGTTTGTCAGCAGGACAACTTTAGAACATGATTTAAAAGAATTACGTGCATCTTTCACACAAAAAGATCCATATATTAAATTAATCAGAAATAAGACGTTTATTTCTTTTGAAGAAAATGAACGAAAAAAACGTTATATTCTGAATCACTTATTATCCGATCACTGGAATTACAGCTCAACAGGAACAATGTACTCCGAAAATTTTTATCTTGATGCAAAAATACTTCGTCTCATCATCCAGGAAACGAATTATTATTTGGCAAAATACCATATTATTGTAGAAGATATCAACATGATTAAACTTAATTTAGCTATTGCAATTATGTACTATCGCATTATTTCAAATCACCCTGTGACAGAAAAAATGGAACTTACCTATGTTGACTCAGAGATTCTTCATCCTGCCAATTGTTTATTAAACTCCCTTGAAAAAAAGCTGAATTGTTCTTTTGGGACAGAAGATCGAAAAGACATTTATCTAATAATCTCCTGTGCACGATTATTAGATGCGAAAAAATTGACATTCAAAACTGTTGACCAGTATTTTGACCCATCCATTCTTAAACTTACTGATGCTTATATTAAACAAATCCAACAGAATTTCCATATTGATTTTTCTGCAAACGAGGATTTTTATATTACAATTTTACAGCATTTTCGCTATTTAAGTTTGCCGCTGCATTATTTTAATGAGATTTCTTTACAGGTAAATGCGGTACGATCCAACATTTTAATTGAATTAGAAATCGCTTACAGTGTTCAGGAATTAGCACACAGTTATTATCAGCGCTATTTGAATGAAACTGAAATATTATATCTGGCATTCTGCATTGCCGGAGCTTTACGCTATTATAATTATACAGTTCCAAAACAAAAAACTGTTGTCATGTGCCATTTAAATTTGCCTTCCATCTGGGATTTAAAGTATCGAATATTAGATAAGTTTAAAGATTATTTAGAGATTACTGAATTATTGCCAATTCATATGAAAGATACCTTTGATTTTTCAGATACAGACTTGATTTTAAATACTTCCGGAAAAGAAATTACGAATGACACAGACTGTCATTGTATCTCTATTTCACCCTTTTTTACGATTGAAGATCAGAACAACGTTAATACTCATATTATCAACCAACAAATTCATCAATTTTATGATGATTCACTCCCCAGCTCTTTAGACTTATTGGAAAATGGATGTTGGCACGAGAGAATTGACACTCAAGATTGGAAATACATAATTGAACTTTTATTCTCCGATTTTTCAGAAAATAGATATGTATCAGAAAACTATTTAGCGGACGTTCTGCAGAGAGAATCTATTTTGTCTTTCTCATTACAGCCTAGTGTAACAATAGCTTATTCAATGAAAGCAAGTTCAAAAACCGTACTTTCTATAGCAACATTAGAACATCGCATCAAAATCAATTCTCATAAAACACGTATTATCATTTTGGCTGCTTTTCGATTAGAAGAGCGTACAATGTTATTTCGTCTGATCAATGAACTTTTATATAGCGGTGCTAACTTAAACGATTCCAGATTCTTGAAAACAAAAGAAGAATTTCTTGATTTCTTTGAGAGAAACTTAGAATAAACATACTTTCTAATAATAAAACCTCCAAACTGTGTAATTTTACTTACATCAGTTTGGAGGTTTATATAAGCTTTGGGACACTCCCAAAAATATCTTAAGCCAGTTTTCCCTTTGCAACATCAACTAATGCTGTAAATGCTTCCGGATTGCTGATTGCCATCTCAGAAAGCATCTTTCTGTTGATGTCAACTTCAGCTAACTTTAATCCGTGCATAAATTTGCTGTAAGATAAACCGTTCATTCTTGCAGCTGCGTTGATACGTGCGATCCATAACTGTCTGAACTGGCGTTTTCTCTGTTTTCTTCCTGCGTAAGAAGATGTGAGAGCTCTCATAACAGACTGTTTTGCAACTCTATACTGTTTTGATCTGGCACCTCTGTAACCCTTTGCCAGCTTTAATACTTTATTATGTTTCTTTCTTGCGTTCATTCCGCCTTTGATTCTTGCCATTTCTTATAGTACCTCCTTCAATATTCTATCTTATAAATACGGTAAAATCTTCTTCATTACTTTTGCGTTTGTAGAATCTGTCACTGCAGATTTTCTAAGATTTCTCTTTCTCTTAGGAGATTTTTTTGTTAAGATATGGCTCTTATATGCCTTATTTCTTTTTAATTTTCCTGTTCCTGTCTTTTTAAATCTTTTTGCTGCTGCTCTACATGTCTTTACTTTTGGCATGATAATTTCCTCCTTGTACTTTCTTCTTTCTTCCTGGCACTAGTTCTTAGGTGCTAAAAACATAATCATACTTCTGCCTTCAAATTTAGGACGTTTATCAACGGTCGCTACGTCATCTAAAGCTTTTGCAAACTCATCAAGGATTCCCTTGCTGGAATTTACATGAGCAAGTTCTCTTCCTCTGAAACGAAGCGTTACTTTAACACGGGCACCCTTAGACAAAAACTTTCTGGCATGGCTGATTTTTGTATTCAGATCATTTGTATCAATGTTCGGAGACATCCGAACCTCTTTTACCTCAACGGTCTTCTGCTTTTTCTTCGCTTCCTTCTCCTTGCGGGCCAGTTCATACTTATACTTTCCGTAATTGATGATCTTGCACACAGGCGGTTTCGCTTTCGGAGAAATCTTCACCAAATCCAGTTCAGCCTCATCAGCCTTTTTCTGAGCTTCCCTTGCGGACATAATCCCTAACTGTGACCCATCTTCTCCGATCAGCCGTACTTCTTTGTCTCTGATTTGTCCATTGATCATTAAATCGCTAATAACGTTACACCTCCATAAAAAATAAGTGGATAGTCAGACTATCCACTTTACATTCAAGCATGATTATAGAATCAATTTCTTAAATATTAACCCAAGTCACTCTGGTGCTAAGGTGAGAGTGGATACTCTTCTTTCTTGTTCCTGCTGCTTCTCGCAACTCTTACTATCATACAGTTAAAAACTGATTCTGTCAACCACTTTTCGTTACTCTTTGCTGAATTCTACCAGTTCCAGCCCTTCGTTGCGGTCCAGAACAAATTGGATGCCCCATTCGTTTTTAAATAAAAGAAGCGGATTTCCTCTCATATCCCGGACTTTCTTTACCTCTGCAACGCCTTTTAACTTATTCATGTCTGTCTGGACATCCTTAATCCAGCGGATCGCCTGGTACGGAAGCGGCTCCAGACGGATCTCACAGTTGTATTCGTTCTCCAGGCGGTATTTCAGCACGTCAAACTGGAGTGTCCCGACCACTCCTACAATAATTTCCGCAAATCCTGCCTGATGCTCCTGGAAAATCTGGATGGCGCCTTCCTGGGCGATCTGTTCCACCCCTTTGACAAACTGCTTTCTCTTCATGGAGTCCAGCTGAATGACCCTGGCAAAATGCTCCGGCGCAAACGTAGGGATCCCCTCATACTCAAAGTCGTCTTTCGGCATGCAGACCGTGTCCCCGATGGAAAAGATGCCCGGATCGAACACACCGATGATGTCTCCGGCGTAGGCTTCGTCTACAATCTTCCTTTCCTGCGCCATGATCTGCTGAGGCTGGGAAAGGCGCATTTTCTTTTTGCTCTGTACATGCTTTACTTCCATGTTGGCTTCGAATTTACCGGAACATATTCTCATAAATGCGATTCTGTCCCTGTGGTTTTTATTCATATTTGCCTGGATCTTGAAGACAAAAGCAGAAAAATCATGTTCCGCAGGAGCAATCTCTGTTCCTTTCGATACTCTCGGAAGCGGCGCTGTGGTCATTTGAAGGAAGTGCTCCAAGAATGGCTGCACACCAAAGTTCGTCAGCGCAGATCCAAAAAATACCGGGGAAAGTTCTCCCTTATGCACTTTTTCCATATCGAGAGGCTGGGATGCACCGTCCAGGAGTTCAATTTCTTCCATAAGATTTTCGTAGAAGTCCTCTCCTATCATCTGCTCAGCCTGTCCGTCATCAATGGAAATGATGGTCTCTTTCGCCTCCTTGGAACCACCTGTAGATACCGACTCAAATCCCAGAATCTCTCTGCTGTTTCTCTCATAGACTCCCTTAAACTCTTTTCCGCATCCGATCGGCCAGTTAACCGGACAGGTGTCAATCCCGAGCACCTTTTCAATATTATCCAGGAGTTCAAATGTATCTTTTGCCTCCCGGTCCATTTTATTGATAAAAGTAAAAATAGGAATGTGCCTCATGACACACACTTTAAATAATTTGATCGTCTGTGCCTCCACACCTTTGGACGCGTCAATGACCATCACCGCACAGTCTGCAGCCATCAGAGTCCGGTAGGTATCCTCGGAAAAGTCCTCATGTCCCGGAGTGTCCAGAATATTGATGCAGTAGTCATCGTATTCAAACTGAAGAACAGAGGAAGTCACAGAGATTCCCCTCTCCTTTTCAATTTCCATCCAGTCTGAGACTGCATGTTTTGCGTTGGCCTTTCCTTTTACCGAACCTGCCGTGTTGATCGCTCCCCCATATAACAAAAACTTTTCTGTAAGCGTTGTCTTACCTGCATCCGGGTGAGAGATGATCGCAAAAGTCCTCCTCCGTCCGATTTCCTTTTCTATGCTGCCTGCCATTCTATCTTCCTCTTTCCTTATTTCTTAAATTTATCCGCTATCTCATTCTATTTATTTGATAACATACCTAGTCATATTAGCATAACGGCAGACAAAATTCCACCCATATTTATATCAATGGCAGCTTTTATATAAGCATGACTAGAACAAAGTGGCAAGCCACTTCAACTCCCCAACCCCCCAATCTTTGAGGGGCTTGACAACTTTGCGTGCCAGATGCGATTTGACGTAGTCAAATAATTTCCTTACGCATCTGTGTACATCCCGCGGAGCGTTTTTTATTTCATAAGGAAGGTCGTAGAACTTTCCTATGAAATAAAAAAATGAAACGCCTGCAGGAAATCTGCAGACGCTTCTCTTAGATCTTCTATTTTTCAATAATTCCCTGTTCTACAAGGTAATCATGTGCCGCTTCTCTCGGTTCCTTTCCAAGTTCATCGACCTCATAATTCATTTCCATCATGGCATCATTCGTCAAGACAGCACTCAATTCGTTAATAACCTTTTCGAGTTCCGGATACTTTTTAAGCGTATCCTCCCTGATAACCGGCACTGCATAATATGGCGGAAAATATTTTTTGTCATCTTCCAGCACTTTCAGCTTAAACTTCTTTAGCAGGCCGTCTGTGGCAAACGCATCCACTACGTCAACTTTTTTATTTTCCAAGGCTGTATATCTCGGTGAGCCGTCAATTCCCGTCTCATTCTTAAACTTAAAACCATAAGTTTCACATAATCCCGGGATACCGTCGGCACGGTTTAAAAATTCCAGAGTGGATCCGATGCTCAGCTGTGAGCCGACTCCCCGCAAGTCGCTGATTTTGTTCAGATTATATTTTTTTGCGGTCTCTTTGGTCACAGCCAGTGTATAGGTATTGTTAAACTTCGTCTGATCCAGGACTTCAAAATTATTCTTTTCCTTAAAATATTTCTTCAGAGTATTGTAGACTTTATCCATGTCATTGGTGGATTCTTCTTTCAGAATATTCATATATGCGGTTCCTGTGTATTCCACATACATGTCAATCTCCCCTTTGTCCTGTGCCTCATAGCAGACTTCACTGCCTCCCAGGTTCTCACGGCGGTCCACTTTGATGTCCGTTTTATCCTCGATCACATCGGCGTAGAGGTTGCAGAGGACCAGCTGTTCCGTGAAATCCTTACTTCCGATGGCAATCCTCTTATCATCTCCCTTGAAGCTTCCAATTATAGAATTGCCCATGATGGCAGCCACCAGAATTCCTACCAGTACAAGCACACCTTTCTGGCGTCTTCTCTTTCTTTTTAACTGTTCTTTTGAACCCTCATATCCCTGCTGCAGGCTGATCGGCGTCACAAGTTTTTCAATCAGTCCTGTGAGATAATCTACCAGAAGTGCCAGGATACAGGACGGGATAGCCCCTGCCAGGATCTGGGCGTTATTCACTGTACGGATTCCTGAAAACACCAGATATCCGAGTCCTCCGGCACCGATAAATGCGGCCATAGTCATAAGCCCCACCGCGGTTACCGCAGAAATCCTCACACCTGCCATGATGATCGGCAGGGCCAGAGGAATTTTTATTTTAAACAGCACCTGTGCTTTTGTTAATCCGATTCCCTTAGCCGCTTCTACCATTTCCGGACTGATACTGTTAATACCGGTAAATGTATTCTTTATGATCGGAAGCAGGGAATAAATAATGACCATCACAACAGCCGGCAGGGTACCGATTCCCAACAGAGGAATGGACAATCCCAAAAGCGCCATGCTCGGGATCGCCTGTACTACATTTGCGACTCCAAGTACTGGTTTATTCAGGTTCTTTACATAGCTGATCAGGATACCGAGAGGGACACCGACGAGAATGGAGCAGCCCACTGCGATGGCGGTGAGTTCGATATGTTCTGTCACCAGAGATAAAATCTGTTCTTTATTTTGTATCATATACTGAATAAATTCCATCGGTTACACCTCCTTCTCTGTCATGTCTTGTTGGCCTTCATCTGACGTCCGGTCCTCTGTGTCTTCCTCATCTTCTGTTAGATACTGCTGGCTCAGCGTAGAGATCAGATTGCTGTTTGTGATCAGTCCAAGTACCTTTTCATTTTCATCAACTACAGGAATATTTCCTACATCATATTCGTCAATCAGTTTTAAAAGCTGCAGGATATTGTCATCCGGACTTGCAGTCAAAACATCTGTCTTCATCATGGTCTCCGCTGCAGCCAGCGGATTCTTGGCACGGTACAGGGCTTTTCTGTTGATCATTCCCTGAAGTTTCCTGTTTTCGTCCACTACTAACAGCGTATCTACATGCCGTTCTTTCATCCTTTTGACACATCGGGTCCTGGACAGGTCACCGGTACAGGTGACGGGATTTTCAATCATAATATCCTCCACCTTTATGTACTCCGGTGACCCCCAGATACGGTTCTTCCCTACGAAGTTTTCCACGAACTCGTTTGCGGGATTTTTCAGGATTTCTTCCGGTGTATCATATTGGAGAATATGGCCGTCTTTCATGATGCAGATTTTGTCTGCGATCTTGATCGCCTCATCCATATCGTGGGTGACAAATACGATGGTTTTGTCCACTTTCTCATGGAGAGCAATCAGCTCGTCCTGAAGGCTGACCCTTGTCATTGGGTCCAGTGCCGAAAAAGGCTCGTCCATCAGCATAATCTTAGGATTGTTGGCGAGTGCCCTGGCAACGCCGACACGCTGCTGCTGCCCGCCGCTCAGATCATTGGGATACCGGTCCAGAAATTCATCTCCGTTAAGGCCGACCATATCCATAAGATATTCCGTATTCTTGCTGATCTGTTCTTCGTCCTTTTTTTCTAATCTTTGAATCAGTTCGATGTTCTCTCTGACCGTCATGTGGGGAAACAGCCCGGCCTGCTGTATCACATATCCGATACTGCGCCGCATCTCGACTTTATTCATATCTTCAATGTCTTTTCCGTCGATGAAAATCTTGCCTTTCGTCGGCCGGATCAGCCGGTTGATCATCTTCAGCGTCGTGGTCTTTCCGCAGCCGCTGGAACCGATGATCGCTACCAGTTCCCCATCTTCAATCGTCAGAGAGATATCCGACAGGACTTTATTATCTTTAAAACTCTTAGTTACATGTTGAAACTCTATCATTCAATTCACTCCTTTTGTATAAACAGTCAAAAGGATCTGTATCTCTCCAGATCCTTTTATTCTGTTTTCTATAAAACAAATTTCATTTGTCTAATATAGAATTGTCAGCACTGTATTTTCTAGTTTACCATATTTAAAAAACTTTTTCCACTCAGGCACAAAGGGGCACTGTACATCTGCTGTACAGTGCCCCTTGTGATACGTTCTTAAAACTGGTCAAAAAAACTCATTTGTCTGGCTTCATACGGACGCCGGTATGCCGTAATGATATGACGCATATTAAACAGGATGCCCGCATCATTGCAGGCGGCCGCAAACCGGCTCCACAGCTGTTTTGCATGCGGACTGGCACACTGATACCGGTCTCCATATCTCTTCTTATATTTTTCCCTCAAATTGTCATCCGGAAACAGTCTGTCCAGTTTCTCAAAATACCATTCTCTCTGATTCTGCCTCAATGTCACTCCAAAGGCAGGATAGATAAAATCTGCTCCGCATTCTTTCGCCTTCTTTACGATACCAAGAATATTTTCTTCTGTATCCTCGATCCACGGAAGCACCGGCATCATTAAAATTCCTGCAAAAATCCCCGCGTCTTTGAGTTTTGCAAGAGCCTCAAAACGTTCAGATGACAGGGATACTCCCGGCTCTATCTTTTTACACATGGAATCATCACAGGTTGTAATGGTCAGCTTGCAGATCACCGGGGAGTGTTCTTTTATTTCTTCGAGTATGTCAATATCTCTTGTGATCATGGCGCTTTTCGTAGCGATGGCGCTGCCGAATCCAAATGCGTTCAGAAGCTCCTGAGCATGCCTGGTCAGCATCAGCTCTTTTTCAAAAGGATTGTACGGATCACTCATGGCTCCGGTTGCCACAACTCCCTTTTTTGTTTTCCTTCTCAGATCATCCCGGATGATTTCCAGGGCATGTTCTTTCGCTTTCACCTGATCAAAATTCTCAATATGATAACAGTCACTCCGGCTGTCACAATAAATACAGCCGTGGCAGCAGCCACGGTATATATTCATGTTATAATCTCCGCCGAACCAGGAGTCTCCCGGTCCTTTGGTGATGATATGTTTTGCTTTTACATAATCCATTCTTATGAATCACTCCTTCAGTGCAATATACATATGGATTTCTGAGTCTTCCAGCGTGCCTCCCGGCTGATACTCTTCAAAGTCTCCAGTAAAGCTGCGGTTTAAATCCATTTTCCACAGCCTGGTCCAAAACTCGCTCACCGCTTTCTGCATATGTCCCCGGACAATAAACTTTGCATATTTTCCTTTTGGAATTACAGCAAAGGTGAGTCCTTCCTGATTCTGCTCTGTGCTGCTGACCTCACATCCTACTGTAATCTGATATTCCTGCATATTCTCATCATTGTAATCAGAATACAGGCCGATGCTCTTTTCGTTTACTTTGTTTGAGATATTAAAAAAAATTCCTTCTTCAAAAAAACGCCCCCACAAGGATCCGATCACCATTCCGGCATCCGGTGCATCATTGGATGTCCTCGCGCTGATCCCTGCAACCATCTTTTCTTCTAATTCTACCACTTCATAGTTCATAATTGTTCCTCCATTGTTTTTTCTTTATTGTACAACAGAGAACCTGACAGCTGTCTGTCAGGTTTTAAATGTTTTCTTCATATTGTCCCGCCATAAGGCGGAGACGGCGTTTCATTTCGCTGCGGACTTCTTTTGGCCCCAGCACCTCAAGCCCCGGCCCGAAGGATAGAAGCCATCCATACAGCCATTCTTCATCTGCACAAGGAAATGTGATATAAAAAGTCTCCTTCTCCTCTCTGATCCAGTCCGGATCGAATTCATCATAGACGCGGAATCCAAGACTTTTCTCTGCCCTGACGGATACTTCCATATCCTTTTTTTCTTCCAGAGACGGCATTGTTTTCATATCCCGAATGTCTTTTCTCAAAAAGCGTTCTTCTGTTTTTACCAAATTTTTAAGCCTCTTGAGCTTAAAGATCCGTATCTCCCCGCTCTTTTTGCAGAATGCCGTGAGATACCAGTCCATGCCGCGGAAATACAGCTGCATGGGCTCTGCTTCCCTTCTGGAATATTCGCCCTTTGCATTATAGTAATCAAATGTGACCACTTCCCTGTTAAGGATCGCTTCTTTCAGTGTTTCAAACAGTTCCTTTTCTCCTCTTGGGTTCCACCGTGAAAAGTCCACATAGACCCAGTTCTCATCGTCCTTCTGGAACAGGCTGGACAATCTGGATAAGAGTTTTTTGGCATCCATGTGGTTCGTGACTGCCATGCATTGGAGTGAGAGAAGGATCTGACTTTGTTCCTCTTCCGTAAGGGCAGACTTGTCCATGACAAAGTCTTCCAGCAGGCCAATGCCCCCTCCCTTTCCCTGAGTGCAGTATACCGGTATGCCCGCACTGCTGAGTGCATCGATGTCCCGGTAGATCGTTCTCACCGAAACCTCAAACCTCTCGGCGAGCTCCGGCGCTGTCACTTTCTTTTTCTCCAGCAAAATATAAATGATCTCAAATAAACGGCTGCTTGTCATGATGTTTCTCCTTTGCACCATTATATCATATAAGGTATAATATTCTGAAAAGAAACTTGTTTATTTTTGTTCAGCAAAAGGAGCGTAATATGAGTTCATATCAAGTAAAAAACGATGTTCTTTCAGTTTCTGTCGACACATCCGGGGCAGGCCTTACTTCTATTAAAGATAAAACAGGCTTAGAGTATTTATGGCAGGGCAATCCTGATTACTGGAGCGGACAGGCTCCGATTTTGTTTCCAATCTGCGGCAGTTTAAGAAACGGGGAAGCGCAAATTGGAGACGGAAAATCCTGTTCCATGGGCAGGCACGGAATCGCCAGAAGATGTGAATTTACTCTCCGGCGCCTGGACAGTGACAGCATTTCTTTGTTTCTGCATGCTGACGCAGAAACCATGAAATCTTTCCCCTTTGACTTTGAGCTGGAAATGACGTACCGGATCAAAGACCGCAGTGTGATAGTCGAACACACCGTAAAGAACTGCGGATCTGAAGTAATGCCGTATTTTGTCGGAGGACATCCCGCGTTTAACTGCCCTCTCCATGGCGGAGAAGCTTTCGAGGATTATATCATAGAATTTGAAAAACCGGAGACGGCCGGATGCCCGGTTTTGACAGAGGACGGCCTGATCAATGTAAACAACAGAAAGGCTTTTCTTGATCATGCATCTTCCTTCGGTGTAAAACACGAACTCTTTTATGACGACGCCCTGATCTTTGACACTCTGGAATCCAGATCGGCTTCTTTGCTGCATAAAGAGACGGGAAAGGGAATCCGTGTGGATTTTGAAGGCTTTGATTACCTCGGCATCTGGTCCAGCGCCAACGACGGCCCATTTGTGGCAATTGAACCCTGGTCAGGCACTTCTACCTGCTCTGATGAAGACGATATTTTTGAACACAAACGCGGAGTCCGCATGCTGGCCCCGGAACAGTCAGAGACACTTGCCTATACGATTTCAGTTTTATAAAATGAGGAAGACATATGAATCACTTATCACTTGATTATAAAATGATCTGTTTTGATCTGGACGGTACTCTGCTGGACACCAAATATTCCATTCTCGCAGGCTTCAGAGACCTGTACGAAGAGATATGGAATGAATGCAGGCCGCTTAATGAGCTTGAGTTTGTTCTCGGCGGCGACAGCCTGGCCCTGCTGGACTCTATGGGTTTTCCTGAAGGAAGTATTCACGGGTGGTTAAAATATATTGACTGCTATGCACATACGATCCATCCGTTTGACGGAATTTTAGATACGTTGTCTGCCCTGAGTCAAAAAGGGCTTATCCTGAGCGTTGCCACAAATAAACTCCGAATTGAATATGAAGAAACGATGGAGCGCCATGGGCTGAAACGTTTCATGGAGCACTCCATCTGCCTGGACGAGGTTTCCCATGCCAAACCGGATCCGGAACCTCTGTTATATTTGGCAGAACAGTCTGAAATACCGATAAGCCAAATGCTCTTTATCGGGGATACCAGCTATGATATAGACTGTGCCAGAGCTGCCGGATGTGATTTTGCCCTGGCAGGATGGGGAGCTTCTGAGGCATTAAAAAAAGAATATGCTGTTGTGCTGGAAAAACCGGACGAACTTCTGTCACTGATCCAATAGAAAGAAGGACTTAAACATGAAACAAAAGGTATTAGAGACTCTTGACCGCCTCCACATCCCATATGAGTACGAAGATCACCCTGCTGCCTATACCATGGAGGAGATCGAGGCTCTGCATCTGACCAGACCCAATGAATCCATCGCAAAAAATCTCTTTTTAAGAGACGGCAGCGGCAAGCGGCATTTTCTTGTTCTTGCTGCCGGAGACAAGCCTGTGGATCTGAAAACACTCCGGCAGACCATCGGTTCATCCAGATTAAGTTTCGCATCGGAGGAACGTCTCATGAAGCATCTGAAGGTAACGAAAGGCTCTGTCTCTCCCATGGGAATCTTAAACGATGAACACCTGGCTGTAGAAGTTTTCATAGATGAAGAGTTAAAAGACAGCTCCTGCATCGGAGTCCATCCAAACGATAACACTGCCACGGTGTGGATCAGTTGTGCCGATTTGGAACAGGTCATCCGCCACCACGGAAATTCTGTTACATATATCCCTGTCTAAACAAAGCGGCAGACCCACTTCATCTCCCGGCACCTCAGTATTTAGTGCTTGAAAACTTTAAAAAGCAAGACACTCCATCCTGCATAGTGTCTTGCTTCTCTGCTGTTAATAAGTAATTTCTTCAACTTCTGCCTTTGAATGAATTTCTTCCATATCTTTAACCCGGAATCTTCCTGTCCCCGGATTCATCGCGTTGGCCGCAGACACTGCCACTGCATAAGCCAGTGCTTCTTTGTCTGATTTTCCCTGGCAGAATGCCGCTGCAAAGGCTCCCACCATGGAATCTCCGCATCCCACCGGATTCACCGCGTCCAGTTCAGGAGGCTTTCCATGATAAATTCTATCTTCACATATCATCAAAGCTCCTTTGGCCCCAAGGGATATGACTACATATGGGATGCCCTGGCTTACAAGCTTTTTGCCCGCCAAAATCAGGTCTTCCCGGTTTTTAATCTCCACTCCAAGCAGGTCTTCCAACTCTTCTTGATTAGGTTTTATCATCGTAGGTTTCGCTTTGAGCCCTTCTCTCAAATACTCACCGCTGGTATCTAAAATAACCTGTTTCCCTTGCCGTTTCACTATTTCGATCAGCTCTTGGTAGCAGTCTGCCCCAAGCCCCCTTGGAGCACTTCCTGAGATCGTGACCACATGGCTTTCCCTTACCAACTCTTCAAAATCCTTTAGGAACCGATGCCACTCCTCTTCCTCCACCGGTGCACCCGGTTCCAGAAATTCCGTGGATGTACCGTCCCCGGCCAATATATTAATACAGCTTCTGGACTCGCCCTTTACTTTTGTAAATCTGCTTTGAATTCCGTCTTCACAGAGCATTGCTTTGACATAATCCCCGTTAAATCCTCCGGCAAAACCGGCCGCTAAAACATCTTCTCCGCACAGGTCTGCGATCCTTGCCACATTGAGCCCTTTTCCTCCTGCGGTGTTCCTGCACTCATCCACCCTGGAGACGGTACCGGGACACACAGCTCCTTTTATTTTGTATGCTTTATCCACAGATACATTCAGTGTCACTGTTAAAATCATAAATCATCCCTCACTGTCAATCAAAATCTTGCCTTTTACAGCGCCTTTTTCCTTGTAAAGTTCAAAGGCATCCGCTATCTCAGATAAAGGCAGTTTCTTAAAGATCAGTGAATCATCAAATTTCAGCTGGCCGGTCTTAAAATAATGGGCTGTGAGCTCCCACTCTTTCCCCGGAAACGGTGCGCTGTAGGACATCCAGGACCCGGTCAGGGTAAATTCTTTCCGGTTCATATTTTCCCATTCTTCCACACTGAAAGATAATTCTTTCGTCGGTGTTCCGATAAAACAGACTCCCGCTTTGTTGGCTGCCAGACGGAACGCATATTTCATGGTCGTGGTAACCCCTGCAGTCTCATATACATAGCCGAACCCTTTGCCCCCGGTGAGTGCCATAGCCTGATCCATGAAGTCTTCCTCCAGAGTATTAATGCCATTATCGATGCTAAGTTTCTTCGCAAGCTTAAGTCTCTCGTCACTGATGTCAAAAACCGTGACCCTTTTAGCGCCGAAAATCTTTGCCCACTGGGCCGTGAACAGTCCGATGGTGCCGCCGCCCAGGACTGCCACATCTTCTCCGCCCTGGTAGCCGGTCCTTAAAAGTCCGTGGAGAGCCACTGTGGCAGGCTCAAAGAAAGCCCCCTGCTCAAAAGATACAGAATCCTCAAATTTTACCGCATTTTTCTCCGGCACCGCCACATACTCGGCGAAACTTCCGAATTCCCTGGAGCCGATAAAACTGTAATGTTTACAGAGGGAATAATTCCCCTTCCGGCAGTCCTCACATTCCATGCACGGAACCAGCGGCACACCGGCCACACGGTCACCCGGCTTTAAGGAGGATACTCCCTCTCCTACGGTTTCTACCACACCGGAAAATTCATGTCCCAGCACATTTGGGAAGAAATGACACGCATCCCCGTTGACTCTCGGCACATCAGATCCGCAGATCCCTGTATATTTGACTTTGACCAGCACCTGCCCTTTTTCCGGCACCGGGGTCTTGATTTCCTCGAACCGGATATCATTTTTTGCATGGACCACTCCTGCTTTCATTCCACTCACCTAAGCCTTTCCTTCACTCTTTACAACCTTCATTTTTGATTTGACATAGTCCTTTACCATTTGTTTTCCCGCAGCATTATATTTTTTAGGATCGATCGTATCCGGTTTTTCTCTGAGCACACCGGTAACCCCTTTTGAAAAGGCAATCCGTAGATCTGTGGCGTAATTCACCTTACAGATTCCCCGTTTGACACATTCCGCCACTGTCTCGTCTGGCACACCGCTTGTTCCGTGGAGTACTAATGGTATGGAGACTGCTTCCCGAATTTCTGACAGGCGCAGAAAGTCCAGTTTCGGTTCTCCTTTGTAAACTCCGTGGGCTGTGCCGATAGCCACAGCCAGGGAGGTGATGCCCGTTTTATTTACAAATACTAATGCTTCGGAAGGTTCTGTGTAGCCTCCGGCCCCTCCGTCCAGGTCGTCTTCCTTTCCCCCGACTTTTCCCAGCTCCGCTTCCACAGGCACTTTGGAAGGAGCACATGCATCGACTACGGACTTGGTAAGCCGAATATTCTCCTCAAAGGATTCATGGGAACCATCGATCATAATGGATGTATATCCGGTCCTCAAGGCCTGCATGGCCAGTTCAAAGCTGTTTCCGTGATCCAGATGCATAGCAATAGGCACGCTGGCACGCTCTGCCGCGGTCCGTACATTTGCCAGAAAATAATCCAGTCCCGCATAGTTTACCGTGGACGGCGTAGTCTGCATGATAACCGGGGAACGAAGCTCCTCGGCTGCCTCCATGACCGCCATGACCATCTCCATATTCTCTACATTAAAAGCGCCCACTGCATACCCGTTTTTCTGGGCATCAAGGAGCATCTGTGTTGTTGTCATTAATGGCATCTTTTTTCCTCCTGATCTTCGGTTATCAGTCCGGGCGGGCAAA